>ERZ1649853.238-NODE-238-length-23549-cov-13.451860_pt1 | contig 23549 bp, 13 predicted proteins | sample MGYA00575353_ERZ1649853 | MGnify/ENA primary metagenome ERZ1649853 (study PRJEB40853, sample SAMN11349654) | freshwater sediment metagenome | isolation source: river sediment | host: Sediment | place: India: Okhla Barrage, New Delhi | collected 2017-02-21 ...
CAGCGCCGCCAGGTCCGGGAGCTCGGGGCTGTCCTCGACCAGGAAGAGGTGGCAGTTCTCGCAGTCGGCCGGGATGACGTGCTCGTCGTTCGAGGTGGCCATCTCGCCATCGTGGCAGCGCCAGCACCCCGGGGAGTCCTCGTGACCGATGTGGTTGGGGTGGGTTTCCCAGTTCGTCTTCATGTGGGGAAACACGGTTCGGCCGTAGATCTCGGCCGCGGCGTCGGCGCCCCGCTCAGCAAGCCTGGTTTGGTCCGCCCACACCTCCGGGAGCTCGGTGCGGTAGAAGTCAAGAACCGCGTCGCGCACGGCCGCGACGCCTTCCCCGTGTGACGGGTAGTCGCCCTTAATGGCGCGCACGGCCTCGCGCTTGAACCAGGGCAGCCGTTGCAGCTCGGCGACGCGCTCGAGAACCGAGTCGACCGCCCGGTCCGGGCTCTGGAACAGGTGGGTGGGGCGGTTGTGGCAGTCGATGCAGTCCATGATCCGGGCCTGGCTGGAGATCGTGTCGGCGGCGGGCGGCTCCTCGCCGGCGCGGGTGTAGACGCGCACCTCGCCGTCCGGGGTGGTGAGCTCGACCCAGGCGATCTCCTCGCGCCGCTCATCGGCGGCGACGTACCGGATCCGGTTGTCGGAGTAGATGTGCCACCAGTGAATTCCGCCGTGGGCCCCGAGGTCGAGGCTGCCGCCCCCGGTCTTGAGCATCATCGCGGTGTAGGAAGGCGTGTTCGCCTCGTCCGAGGCGAAGCGGGCGAACACCCGCAGCTTGTCGCCGTGATGCTTGTTGGGCCAGTGGCACTGCTCGCAGGTCTCTCGCGCCGGCCGCAGGGTGCGCAGCGGCGTCTCGATCGGCCGGTGGTAGGTGTTCATCACGGTGTGCCAGACCTGGCGCAGCCCGTCCATCTTGGAGCGCACGAACCAGGAAGCGCCCGGGCCGATGTGGCACTGGACGCAGGCCACCCGGGAGTGGGGTGAGTCGGCGTAGGCAGTGTGCTCGGGCTGCATGACCGAGTGGCAGGTCTCGCCGCAGAAGGCGACGGTCTCGGTGTGCTCGACGGCGAGGAAGGAGGTGCTGCCGAGGATCACCAGGTTGACCGCCGTCAATGCAAGGACGATGGTGGCGACGCGGCGCAGCTTGGGGTCGTTGAAGTCGAGGCTGGGGTAGGCCTCGAGCGCCTCCGGCGAGGTGCCGAGGCGGGCCAGCCTGCGCCGGCGGAGCAGCATCCCGATCGGCATCAGCAGCAGGCCGACCACGAAGATGGCGGGCAGCACGCCGAAGGCGAACATGCCGATGTAAGGGCTCTCGTGCAGCCCGCCGAGCAGGTTGACGACGAGGAACGTGAGGATCAGCAGGCCGGAGACGGTGGTCAGGGCGAACCCGGTGACAGTGATGGCGTTGTTGGCCAGGTTGAAGAGCCGGCCACGACCCTTGCCTTTGGCTGCGGACATCGGCCCCTCCCGTGGGTGCTCGCCGCGCTCGCCGCTCGACAGTCAGGCCGGGTGGCGAAGGCCGCGGCAAGCTCCCCGCGTCGTACGCCGCTTGCGGCGGAGCGAGGTGGATCGTAACATGGCCGCGCCGTGGCCTGGCGCCGATGTTCCCGAATGCGTGGCGTACCAGTCTTCGGACCAGGTTGCTCCGACGACATGGCACGTGGCGATGTGGCGGCCGAGCGAGGGGGGCGTTGGAGTTGAGCGTCTGCCGATCGTGGCGCGGGCCGGAGTCGATTCTCCGGGCCCTGCTGTGGACCGCGGTGCTGGTGGTGGCGCTGCCTGGAGTTGCGGCAGGGCAGACCAACGACGACTGCCTGCAGTGCCACTCCGACCCGGAGGCCACCGGGGAGAGGGGCGGCCGGCCGATCTCGGTGCACGTCGATCCGCAAGCCTTCTCACGGTCGACGCACCGGGACCTCGCCTGCACCGACTGCCACACCGACCTCGAGGGCGTGGAGCTGCCGCACGGCGACGAGCTCGCGGCGGCGGACTGTGCCGCCTGCCACGATGACGTCGCCGCGGAGCTGGCCTCCGGTCCGCACGGGCGGTTGCCCGCCGACCCCAGCTCGCCGTCGGCGATGTGCATCCGCTGCCACGGCGTTCACGACGTGCTGCCGCCGGACGATCCGGCGTCCCCGACCAGCGGCCCCCGGGCGACGGCCGCGTGCGGGGCCTGCCACGGCAAGGAGGCTCGCGCCGTGGAGCTGGGCGTTCACCGCGGCGAGCGCGGCGCAGGGTGCGTGAGCTGCCACCGCGGCCATGCGGTGGTGGCGCCCGCCGACCCGATCGGCCAGCTCGAGGCCTGCGGCTCCTGCCACCAGGAGCAGGCGGTCCAGCACCGGCGAAGCCTGCACGGCAACGCGGCCGTTCAGGGCGACCCGCTGGCGCCGAGCTGCGTCACCTGCCACGAGCACCACACCATCCTCGCCCACACCAGGGACGACGCGCCGACCGCGATCATGAACGTCCCGTTCCTGTGTGGCCGCTGCCATCGCGAGGGCACCGAGGTGTCGCTGCAGAAGGAGATCCCGCAGGACGCCATCCTCGAGAACTTCTCGATGTCGGTGCACGGGGAGGCCCTGTACGAGAAGGGGCTCACGGTGGCCGCGGTCTGCACGTCCTGCCACACCCCGCACGACATCCTCGATCACAACAACCCGGCCTCCAGCATCAACCGCAACAACGTCGCGCGGACCTGCATGCAGTGCCACGGCCGGATCGAGCAGGTCCATCTCAAGGTCATCGAGGGCCGGCTGTGGGAGGCGGAGCCGCACAAGGTGCCGTCGTGCGTCGAGTGCCACCAGCCGCACAAGATCCGCCGCCGCGCTGCGGTTGGCGAGGGCGCGGCCAACCGCGACTGCATGGGCTGCCACGCCAGGCCCGAGCTCACCATGGTGCGGGATGGCGATGCAATCTCGCTGTTCATCGACGGTGACGCCTACGAGCTGTCGATGCACAACCGGACGGCCTGTGCGCAGTGCCACACCGACGTCGATCCGAAGCACCCCGAGCGCGCGTGCGCCACGATCACCTCGCGGGTCGACTGCGGGATCTGCCATGCCGAGCAGGTCCACGACCACGAGCTGAGCCGGCACGGGCAGCTGGCGGTGCAGGGCGATGCCGCGGTGCCGGTCTGCCTGACCTGCCACAGCGCCCACGCCACCCAGGGCCACCGGTTCCCGGCCTCGCCGACCTTCGCGCGCAACGTCCCGGAGCTGTGCGGCCGCTGCCACCGCGCCGGGGGCGTCGCGGCGCAGCGGATCGACGGCGACGTCCCGGACATCGTCGAGAGCTACGTCGCCTCGGCCCACGGCCGCGGGCTGCTCGACAGCGGCCTGGTGGTGTCGGCGAGCTGCGTCGACTGCCACAGTGCCCACCGCGCCCTGGCTGCGGGCGACGCCAACTCGTCGGTCCACCCGGACCGGATCGCCGACACCTGCGGGGCCTGCCACAAGGGGATCGAGGAGGAGTTCAAGCGCAGCGTCCACTGGCCGGGGAACGTGACCACGACCGAGGAGCTGCCGACCTGCGAGGACTGCCACAGCTCGCACTCGATCACCCGTGTCGACGCGCAGGGCTTCCGGTTCACCATGATGGACCAGTGCGGCCGCTGCCACCGCGACTTCGCGGAGACGTTCTTCGAAACCTACCACGGCAAGGTCACGCAGCTCGGGTCCGAGGGCGCGGCCAAGTGCTACGACTGCCACGGGACCCACAACATCCTGCCGTCGGACAGCCCGGAGTCGAAGCTCAGCCACTGGAACGTCGTCGAGACCTGCGGCACGTGCCATCCCAAGGCCCACCGCCAGTTCGCGGGCTACCTCAGCCACGCCACCCACCACGACAAGGACAAGTACCCGTTCCTGTTCTACTCGTTCTGGTTCATGACCGTCCTCCTGGTGGGCACACTGTCGTTCGCGCTCCTCCACACCCTGGCCTGGCTGTGGCGGCTGCTGCGGACCCGGGGCGAGTGGCTGCCGCACAAGGAGACGGCGGCCGATCGCTTCTACCGCCGCTTCACGACCACCCAGCGCGTCATGCACGCGGTCATGATCTTGAGCTTCTTCACGCTTGCGCTGACCGGCATGACGCTCAAGTTCTCCTACATGGGGTGGGCGGTAGTGCTGTCGAGGGTGCTGGGCGGCTTCGACACCATGGGGGTGCTGCACCGGATCGCCGCGGTGGCGCTGATGTGCCTGTTCATGTTCCACCTGCGCCAGATGTGGCTGGGCCTGCGGTCGTCGAAGAAGGGCCTTCTCGGCTTCATCTTCGACCCCAACTCGTTGATGTTCAACCTCACCGACATCCGGCAGGTGTTCGAGTCGATCAAGTGGTTCTTCGGGCGTGGGCCGCGGCCGCGCTACGGGCGCTTCACCTACTGGGAGAAGTTCGACTACTTCGCCGTGTTCTGGGGCGTGTTCGTGATCGGCTCGACCGGCCTGGTGCTGTGGTTCCCCGAGTTGTTCACCCGCTTCCTGCCCGGCTGGTCGATCAACGTCGCCACCATCATCCACTCCGACGAGGCGCTGCTCGCGGTGGCCTTCATCTTCACCATCCACTTCTTCAACACCCACTTCCGGCCCGACAAGTTCCCGATGGACCCGGTGATCTTCACCGGCCGGGTCGCGGTCGACGAGCTGAAGCACGACAAGCCGGTCGAGTACGAGGAGTTCATCGAGAACGCGACCGAGGAGGAGCTGGCCCGCCGCCTCGCGGGTCCGGCCAGCCCCAAGCTCGAGAGGGCGGCGCGCATCTTCGGTTTCGCGGCGCTCGCCATCGGCCTGACCCTGATCGCGCTGATCGTGTTCACGATGTTCTTCGGCTACAGATAGGCGCGTCGGCGGCCCCCACTGAATGGTGCCAGGCACCGAACTCCGCACTAACGGAAAGGGTGCCAGGCACCGAACTCCGCACATGCGGGTCTTTTCGGGCAGAGCTGCGGAAGTCGGTGGCAGGCACCGATCAGAGTTGGCGCGGCTGGTAGAATGACGGTGTCGCCACCGTGCAGGGGGAAGATCCGATGAACGCTGCCCGCGCCGCCGTGTCGGTGCTGCTGCTGGTGGTGGGAGCAACGCTCCTCGCCAGGCCGCTGGGGGCGGCGGACTGCCTGCGGCTGGTCGGGGAGCTGCCCGAGGGGCCGTCGCTCGCCGTCGACATGGAGGGAAGCCTAGCCGCCTTCGGCCGCGGCCGGGTGCTGGTGCTCGTCGATCTCAGTGATCCCTCCGACCCGATCGAGCTCGGCAGCGTGGTCCTGCCAGGCGTAGTCGGCGCAGTGGAGCTGACGGCCACCCACGCCTGGGTCGCCGCCGGGCTGATGGGCCTGATCGGGGTCGATGTTTCCGATCCGAGGCAGCCTGAGGTCGTCAGCGTTCTTCCGGCCGGGCTGGCCGGCGAGGACGCGACCGCGATCGATCTTGCCGTGGCGGGAGAGCTTGCCTTCGTCACCGAGACCATCAAAGAGCCGAATTGGACGGGGCACGCGCGGCTGCGCATCGTCGACGTCTCGGCACCGGCGTCTCCGGCCGACGTCGGCGCTTGGGAGGCCGAGGGGGATTCCGACGCGGGCGCCGTCGCCGTCGCCGGCAGTCTCGCGCTCGTCATGGATTCGGGGGGACTTGGCGTCATCGATGTGTCGAATCCCTCGCTGCCGGCCGAGATCGGACGAGCATCCGAGGGCGGAAGCCGGTACGACCTCGCGGTGTCCAGCGCAACGGTCTTCGTCCTCGGCCGCAATGGAGTGGCCGTGCTCAACATCTCGGACCCGAGGCACCCGGTAGTTGCTGCGAGGCTCAGCACGGGACGCGACGACAGGACGCTGGTCGTCGACGGCGAGCTGCTCTTCGTCGGCGGCCCCCAGGGATGGGGCGGGAACGACCCCATCGGCGCCTGGGTGTACGACATCTCTCCACCCTGGCTCCCCACCGAGATCGGCTACGTCGAAACGCCGACACCGGTGGTCGGCTTGGCGGCGGGGGACGGGATCCTGCTGGCTGCGACCGGCCGCACCGGGCTTCGAGTGGTCGACGTGTCGGATCCCGCACAGCCAGTGGAGATCGCCTCCCACGGCGCCCGTGATTCCGCATGGTGGGTCGCAACCAGCGGCGGCCTCGCCCTGGTCGCACGATATAGCCCGTTCATCCACGAGATGACGCTGGTTGACATCTCCGACGGCGCGAAGCCGGTCGAGCTCGGCGAGCTCTCGTTGCCGTTCGTGCCCAGCAGGGTCCGTCCTGCCCTCGAGGGTTCGCTCGCCTTCGTGGGCTCGAACTCTCCGTCCGGCATCGCTGTGTTCGACGTCTCGGATCCGGACGCGCCGCAGCAGCTGACGTTCCTCCACCTTCCATCGGATCCCCGGAGCCTCGATGCTGCCGGGTCACGGCTGTACGCCGTCAGCGGGGGCGCGTTGCTCGTCGTCGACGTTTCGGACCCGGCGTCACCCGCTCTCATCGGAGAAGCTGACGCCAGCGAGACCGGACCGGCGGTGCTGGTCGCCGCCGATGGTGACCTGGTGACTGTGGTGAACGAGTCGTGCCCATGGGGGTGGTGCAGCCCATCGATCCTGATCTTCGACGTCGGTTCGTCGGCACAACCGGAGCTCCTGGACACGATGCGCTACCCGCAGGCGTATGGAATCGCCCCGCGCGGGAGCTTCCTCTTCTTCGCCGGAGGGAGTGACCTCGTGTACAACGGACTGGTGGTGGTCGACAGCAGCGACCCGACTTGGCTGCGGGAGGTCGCGGGGATCGAGCTGGAAGGCCAGGTGCACGGCATGGACGTCGGCGCGGGCATGGCCTTCGTCTCGGCCTATACATCATTGGTCAACAACGCCATCGACGTGGTGAACGTGCGGGATCCCCTCCATCCACGGCTGGTGACCAGGTACCTGACGCCGGGCCCGGCTTTCGACCTGGTGGCGACGGGCAGCCTGGTCCTCGTCGCCGACGGCGACGCGGGCCTGCTGCTGCTCGACGCCACCGAGTGCGCCTTCCCGCCGCCCCGCCATCCGTCGGGGCGGTTCGTGCCGAGCCCCTGACGCCGCGCCGGCTCAGGGGACCGTGACGTTCCAGGCCCCGGTGTCGCCCGACTCGAAGCCGTCGGCGAAGAGCCCGCCGAAAGGCGGAACGTAGAGGCCGCCGGTCGAGGTGTAGGAGCCGTAGGCGTCGGCGAGGCCGCCCCAGACCAGCAGCGCGTCGCCGGTCCACACCCCGCTGTGCTGGGCGCGGGCGCCGGGCGCGCGGGCGAGCGGGGTGGCGGTCCAGGTATCGGCGGCAAGGTTGTAGCGGGCGCCGGTGTAGAGGCCGTTGCCGCAGCTCGAGGGGCCGTTGCAGCCGCCCCAGACGATCGCCTCGCCGCCGGCCCACACCCCGGCGTGCCAGATCCGCCCCTCGGGTGCAGCGGCCAGGGTGGTCGGCGCCCACAGACCGGTGACCGGGTCATAGAGACCGCCCGAGGACAGGTAGGTGCCGTCGTCGAGCGTGCCCTCCATGCCGCCCCAGATCAGCATGCGATCGCCGGTCCAGAGCCCGGTGTGGAAGTGTCGCGCGGCGGGCGCCCCGGTCGTCGCGGCCGGGCTCCAGGAGTTCGTGGCGGGATCGTAGACGCCGCCGGTGCCGCGGTCCGAGAAGTCGCCCCAGCCGCCCCAGACGATCGCGCGGTCGCCGGTCCAGACCCCGGAGGCGTAGGCGGCCGCGGGCGGCGCGCCGGTGAGCGTGGTGGCCGTCCAGGTGTCGGTCACCGGATCGTAGAGGGCTCCGGTCGAGGTCTCGAAGCTCTCGGTCTCACCGCCCCAGACGAACATCCTCGATCCGGCCCAGAGCATCACGTGGTAGGAGCGGGCGGCGGGCGCGCCGGCGGTGGTGGTCTGCTGCCAGGTGTCGGTCGAGGGCGCGTAGCGGCCGCCGGTGTCGAACACACTGGGTCCGGACTGGCCGCCCCAGACGATCATCTCGGTGCCGGTCCAGATCGCCGCCAGGCCGTGCTCGGGGGCCATCGGCTCGCCGGCGTCGGCCATCGGCGTCCAGAGGTCGGTGGCCGGCTCGTAGCGGTCGCCGAGCCCGGCGAAGCCGCCGCCGACGTCGCCGCCCCACAGCAGCATCTCGTTGCCGGTCCAGACTGCGACGTGGTTCGCGCGCGGCCGGCGCGGGTCGTTGGTCGAGGTCGGAACCCAGCTGTCCGAGACCGGGTCCCAGCGGCCGCCGGTCTTCCGCCCCTGGGCGTCGGTCCGCCCCCAGATGATCATCTCGTCGCCGGTCCACACCGCGCGGTGATCGAAGCGTGGCGCCGGGGCGTTGAGAGTGGAGGTCGCAGACCACAGGTTGAGCGCGGGTTGATAGCGGCCGCCGGAGTCGCGCGAAAGACCGTCCTGGCCTTGGCCACCCCACACGACCATCTCGTCGCCGGTCCACACCGCCGTGTGGTCGGCGCGAGCGTCGGGTGCGCCGGCGACACTCATCGCCTGCCAGGCGTTGGTGGCCGGCAGGTAGCGCGCCCCATCGGCGAACCGTGTCGTGCCGCCGGCGCACAGCGACCCGTCGCAGCCGCCCCACACCAGCATCTCGGTGCCGGTCCAGACCGCGCTGTGACCGCTGCGCGGCGTCGGCGCGCCGGCGAGACTCGTGGGTGCCCAGCTGTCGGACGCGGGGTCGTAGCGGCCGCCGGAACTGGTGGGGCCGATGCCCGGATATCCGCCCCAGACGATCATCTCGTCGCCCGTCCAGATCGCGCGGTGGCGGGTGCGCGGCGCCGGCTCGCCGGCGACCGAGGCGGCGACCCAGGCGTCAGTGGCCGGGTCGTAGCGACCGCCTTGGCCGAGCTCGATCTCGCAGGCGTTGTTGCCGAGCGAGCCGGTCACGCAGCCGCCCCAGACGACCATGTCGCTGCCGGTCCAGACGGCGGTGTGGAAGCGTCGCGCCGATATCGGGCTCGCCGCGGTCGGCGTCCAGGAGTCGCTGAGCGGATCGTACCGGCCTCCGGAGCCGACCTCGCAGAAGTTGGTGGATTGGCCGCAGCCACCCCAGACGATCATCTGGGTGCCGGTCCACACCGCCACGTGGTCGCGGCGCGGCGAGGGCGCGCCGATCATCGCCATCGAGGTCCAGGTGTCGGTCGCCGGATCGTAGCGCGAGCCGGTATTGCGGCCGCCGCCCCACACGATCATCTCGGTCCCGGTCCATACCGCGGTGATGCCGATGGTCGACTCGGGCAGCGCGGCGGTGGGCGTCCAGGAGTCGCCGGCGGCGCCGCCGAGCTCTGGCAGCGTCCATCCCGCCCAGTCCTCCGGCGCGGTCGTGGGCGCGCGGGCGAGCGCGGGATCGAGCCCGGCCAGCCAGTCCTCGAAATCGAGGCAGGTGCCGTCGCCGCCGAAGCGTTCGTCGGTCTCGAAGTAGGAGCGGGCGAGGCGTCCGACGAGCAGGGGGCGGGCGAGACACTCGGCCAGGAGATAGCCGTTACGGTCGAGCGCTCTCGCGAGGTGATCGAGCTGCTTCGGCGCGCGGGTGCCGCGGAAGATGCGCCCAAGCTCGGCCGCGAGATCGGAGGCGCTCACAGGGCGGTCCCAGTAGACCTCCAGCGCTCCGGAGAGGAGCAACGTGCGCTCGACGTCGCGCTCGATCGCCTCCGCCGGCAGGACGTCCGCGAGCCGGGGCTTGGGGGAGAGATTCGCCTCCGGCCAGATCCGGTGCTGCCAGCGCACGTCCTCGATCGCGCGCTGGCACGCGACCCTCTGCTCGAAATCGAGCGGCTCTTGCGCGCCGGAGGTCGATGCGGTGATGGTCAGCGCGCCGAGCGCGAGGAGCGCCGCCCGAGCGGTTTTTCTGCAGGATGGGGTCTCCATGTCGTCCTCCTCGCGAACGCCAAGCGGTGGCGGGACGGCGTTTGCGGGCCCCATGGCCCAGGCTGGCCAGGAGGCACGGGCCACGTGTTTCGACCATCGGTCGACACGATCGCGTTAGCTGGAGAAACCGGGGAGCCGGATGGAGATTCCCGTCACCTTCTCGAAGGGCGGGCGCAATGCCGGTTCGGCGGTGCGCAGGCTGGTTGAAGCGCGCCCAGGTGGCGCGGTTGATCCAAGCCGAAACGCGTGGAATTGCGTCCGGGCGCGGCTCGTCAACGGCTCCGCGGCGCCTTGGAGATCGAGGTCATCGAGATCCCAGTGACCCGGGGCGAGCGTGAGGGGCCGGCAGCCAGACCGCTGCCCACGCACCGGCGGCCCGGTCTCTCCTCGGCGCTCGAGATGGCCGCGGCAGCCGGCTGGACGCCACTGGTGAGGGCGTCTCCCGGAGCGAGGTCCCGCCCGCGGTCAGAAGAGGAGCTGGATGCGGCTCTGGAAGAACTGCGTGGTGCCCTCGAGGCCGAAGCGGTCGAGCGTCCCGTAGCCGTAGGCGAGCTCGAAGCGGATGTTGTCGGACAAGTACCAGTTCACCATCGGCGTGAAGCGCCAGAAGGTGCCACCGCGCAAGGTGCCACCGTCGAGGTCGATGTAGGAGACCCGCGCGACCAGCTCCCACGCCCCGGGCCCGCCTTCGAACACCGTACGAGCGGGCGACACGGACTTGAAGTAGCCGCCGAGGGTGTTGTAGGCGCGGGTCTCGCCCGTGATCAGCCAGGTGAACACCACGTCTCCGCCGTGGAAGGCGGGGTCGCCGGTCGCGGGCGAGTCGACCGCCTCGTAGAAGTACTCGCTGCCCAGGAGGTAGGGCCCGGAGCGGTAGTAGGCCTCGAGCGCGGTGATCTGCGACGCATCGGCCTCGAATCTCCCGGTGTCGACGAAGTACGGCGCCGGGAAGGCCTCGGGGCGCGAGCGCACCTGCAGCTGGCCGTTGTCGGGCTCTCCCTGGCGGAAGTTGACGCCGAGGTGCAGGAGGCGGCCCTCGGTCTCCGAGACGATCGGAAGCCACGCAACCCGCGCCACGAACTGGTGGTCGTAGCTGGAGAACGACTCGTCCTCGGACAGCCAGTCGCCGTACCAACCGACGTTCCAGAGCAGCCCGCGCTCCGGCACGTAGCCGAGCCACTTGATGCCGTCGGCGAGGATCGGGATGGTGGCGTCGATGATGGTCGCGCGCTCCAGCGTCCAGCCCGAGTATCCGGTCATGACCTTGTTGAGCGAAAAGCCTTCCTTGGTGCGGCCGATGAAAAGGTGGCCCCACAGCTCGGGCACGGCGACCATGACGCCGGTCTCACGCACCAGCCAGGAGTCGGAGGGGCCGTCGTACATGACGCCGCAGGTCCAGGTGACGGGCCGCTCGGTCTTGAGCCGTCCTTTGAAGAGGAACCGGAAGTCCCTGACCTTGTCCTCGGTCGAGAGGTCGAACTGCTGCTGGCTTTCGTAGTCCTGGGAAAACCCGGCGATCTCGTACAGAAGGCCGCCGCCGAAGCGCAGCGTGGTGAAGGGTCCATCGAACTCGTTCCAGCTGACGAGCTGGCGGCGCGGCGACTCGACCGACGACTCCCCGGCCTCGAGGGTCTCCTCGAGGGAGGGCGGTGCCTGGTCATCGGTCGGTTCGCCGGAGCGCGCGGGCGGCACTGCGAGGACGAGGAGAGCGGCCGCCGCCAGGGCGAAGACGAGGTCGCCGCCGGCGCCAACGACCGCAGGCGTGCGCCTCAGGGACCCCTGACGGCTGTGCTGGATCAAGGCGACCGGTCGCTGTGCGGTCACGTCCGCGAGGAGGGTGGTTTGCATCGAGGTCTGCCGTTGTCTCAGTGGGCGACCACGAGCCGGGCGATCCACCCGTCCTGGTAGTCGACGATCTCCCAGCGCGCGCCGCCGTACTCGAAGCGGAGGCCGATCTCGGGCTCCTCGGTCAGGTAGAGCAGGAGTGGCGGCGCGCACGGATCGCCCCAGTCGGCGGCCGCAGCCGCCGGCTCGCGGACCGCTGCGGGCCGCGGCGCCGGCCGCCGGTCTGCCGGGTCCTCGCCGAGCGTGATGCGGAGGGCCATGCCTCAAGTGTACCGGGAAGCGATCCGAAGTACAGCCCCTGCGCGGTGCGTGGGCAGTGCGGTGCGCTACCCTTGCCTGGCGGAGGCGGCAATGGGGAAGGCCTGGCGTCGAACAGCCGTGCGCAGCCTGGTGGTGCTGGCGCTCGTGTGCGCTACCATCGTCGCCGGCGCCATGTTCCTCGAGCGGCAGATGATCTACTTCCCCACCCGCTACCCGGACGGGCTCTGGGAGCTCGAGGCAGTGACCCGGAACAGCGGCTGCACGCTCGAGGACTGCTTCTTCCAATCCGAGGACGGGCTCCGGCTGCACGGCTGGTGGTGCCGCCCGATCCACGGCGAGGGCGTCACGGCCGACATGGTCCTGCTCTGGTTCCACGGCAACGCCGGCAACCTGAGCCACCGCGCCGACCTCATGCTGCGCCTCGCCAGGACCCCCGCCCAGGTCGTCATCGTCGATTACCGGGGCTACGGCCGCAGCGAGGGCAAGCCTTCGGAGAGGGGCCTGTACCGGGACGCTGACGCCGCGTGGCGATACCTGATCGGTGAGCGCAGGGTCGCGCCGGAACGGGTCGTGCTGCTCGGGGACTCGCTGGGCGCCGCGGTGGCGGTCGACCTGGCGGCCAGGGTCGAGGCCGCCGGCCTGATCGTCCAGTCGGGGTTCACCTCGATCCCGGACTTGGCGGCTCGGCACTTCCCGTTCGTGCCACGGGCCCTGATCCGCACGAAGATGGACTCGCTGTCCAAGATCCCCGACGTGCGCGGCCCGAAGCTGTTCCTCCACTCGCCCGAAGATGAGGTGGTGCCCTACGGCCTCGGACGTCGCCTGTACGAGGCAGCGGCCGAGCCGAAGCGCTTTCTCGAGGTCCCCGGCGCCTCGCACAACGACTTGAGCCTGGTCGGCGGCCACCGGTACTTCGACGCGATCGCGACCTTCCTGAGCGACTGCCGGCGGCGCGCCGAGGGTCGGACCCGTGGCTGAGCGGCAGCCCCGGCTGAGGCTCGTCCGGTAGACTCACGCCTCGGTCAAGGGCCGGCCGCGGCCGGCACCCGGCCCAGGGGGAAGCGATGAGCTCATCCTCACGCATGGGTGCATTCAGGGGCTGCTTCGTGTTCCTCGGCGTATACGCCGTGCTGGCGGTGATCGTGACCGCGATCTCGTACCTCCGCTTCCCGGAGGCCGAGGTCGCCTCCCGCTGCTCGGCTGCCGCTGCCGCCGGCTTCGGTGGGGCCGTCTTCCTCACGTTCGCCGCCGCCTTCCTCTGGGAGGTCGCGCGCCGGTTCCGGGAGCTGAGCCTGCTCCGCGCGTCGGTGGCCGGGGCCGCGCCGGCAGATGGCGAGCGGATCGCTGCCTGCGGCGTGCTGGTGGCCGACGGACCGCTGCTCGAGGCACCAATGTCCGGAGCCCGAGCGGCCATCTACAAGTACGAGATCGTCGTGCCGCACCAGAAGTCGTCCTCCACCGTGGCCTGCTCGGGCTATGGCCTGACGCCGTGCCACATCACCACGGCGGCGGGGGGCGTCCGCCTCCTCGGCTACGCCGAGCCCACGTTCCGGCCCGCGCTGCTCGACGGTCCGGAGACCCGGTCGAGGACCCAGGCCTACCTGGGATCGGCCGCGATCACGCCGACCGGGCTGGGGGCCGCGAGGGAGTTCCTCGACACGCTCGTGGACGATGACGGGGCCATCAGGTCCGACAGCGGCAGCGTGCCGGACGTGGTGGGCAATCCGCGCCTGCTGCTCCGTGAGCACTGCGTGGCCGACGGCGACAGCGTGTGTGCGTTCGGGAAGTACTCGATCGAGCGCGGCGGCCTCGTCCCCGATCCGGCCAGCGTCGATCCCTACCCGATTCGCCTGCGGCGCGGCGACGCCGCCGCGATCGGACGCGCACTCGTCGCGAGCGCATTCGGGTACTCTGCGGGAGCCGTGGCCATGACGGGGCTCGCGGTGGGCGCGGTCTGGCTCGCACGCCTGATGTTCGCGCCATGAGCGGCGGCGTGGCTGCCTGAGAGCGCCGCCAACGGCCTGCCGTGTCGACCGCGTCGGCGTGTGCCAGTGGGAGCCGTTGGACCCGTTGACGAGCGACGCCCCGTCACTCGCCTACAATAGATGAATGATCTCCCTCGACGACAAGTGCGCGGCCTTTCTGTTGGTCGTGGCGCGGCGCATCGTTCCCGAGGTGGCGGCCCTCGACGAGCGGGGCGTGGCGCAGCTGCTCGCGATCATCGACCGCGGCCTGGCCGATCGTGGGGCCGACGTCTGCCGGAAGTTCGCGACCTTCCTCGGGGTGCTGCGCTGGGCGCCGGTCGCGCGCTACGGGCGCGCCTTTCCCGCACTGGCCGCCGGGCGGCAGGACGCGGTGCTGCGCTGGTTCGAGAGTGCGCCGGTCGGGCTGCTGCGCCAAGGCATGTGGGGGCTGAAGTCGATGGTGTACCTCGGCTACTACGGTCGGACCGAGGCGTGGGAGGAGATCGGCTACGCGCCGTCGTTCGACTCGCTGGAGAGGCTCGGTGCGTGACGTCCGCGTCGACGTCGCGATCGTCGGCTCGGGCGCCGGCGGCGGCGCGGTGGCCAAGGAGCTGGCGCCGCTCGCGCGGGCAGGCCGGCGGATCGTGGTCCTCGAGTGGGGCGCCAGGCTGCGGCCGGAGGAGTACACCGGCCGCGAGGTCGACATGGCCGGCAAGCTCTACTTCGAGAACGGGGGGGTCTTCACGAGGGACCGGAGCATGACCATGGCGTTCGGGCGTGCCTACGGCGGCTCGACCGTGGTCTACACCGGGACCTCGCTCAGCCTGCCGGAGCGGGTGGTCCGGCGGTGGGGCGTTCCCGGGCTCGAGTGGGACGACCTCCAGCGGCGCTCGCAGAAGTACCTCGCCGAGAACAACGTCCACCTCCAGCCGGAGGAGCGGCTCAACGACAACAACCGGCTGTTCCGGCTCGGCTGCGAGCGGCTCGGCTACCGCTGCCGGCAGTTCCCGGTCAACGTCAAGGGCTGCCGCGCCTCGAGCCTGTGCAACCTGGGCTGCCCCAACGCGGCCAAGCAGGGGACCCACCGGGTCCAGCTGCCGATGGCCGAGGCCGCGGGCGTCGAGGTCGTCACCAACTGCCGGGTGACCAGGGTGGGGGAGCGGTCCTGCGAGGCAGTGGTGGCGAACCCCGGCTACGGGGAGCCGTCGTCCTGGGAGCCGGGCGAGTACCGGGTCAGCGCGAGGGCGGTGGTGGTCTGCGGCGGCGCGGTCAACTCGCCGGCGCTGCTGCTGCGCTCCGGCTACGGCGCCGCGCTGCCGGCGCTCGGCCGCTACCTCACCCTGCACCCGGCGCTGATCCTGGTCGGCGAGCACCCGCGGCCGATCACCAACTTCGTGGGCCACCCCAAGAGCTTCTACTGCGACGAGTTCCTGGAGTCGCACGGCTTCCTGCTCGAGACCTGCATGTACTTCCCGTTCGTCACCGCCAAGAACCTGATCGGCTTCGGGGCCGAGCACTCGCAGCTGATGCGGGCCTTCCCGCGCCTGCAGATGATCCTGGTGCTCGCGGTCGATCCGGCGATCGCGGGCAACCGGGTGGTGGTGGATGCCGCCGGCGAGCCGGTGGTGGACTACGCGCTCACCGACGAGGTCCTCGACTCGCTGCACGCGTCGATGAAGGCGAGCGCGCGGATCTTCTTCGCGGCCGGGGCGCGGCGCGTCCACTCGCCGGCCGGGGCGCGCTTCTTCCTCGACGCCGCTGACGCCGGCAGGATTGACGAGCTGATCCCGCGCGCGAACGTGTTGCCCGGCAAGATCTCGGTGACCAGCGCCCACCTGATGGGGGGGTGCCGGATGGGGGAGGGGCCGGCCGACTCCGTGACCGACGCCTGGGGGAGGGTGCACGGCGTGCCCTGGCTCTACGTCGCCGACTCGTCGCTGTTCCCCAAGGCGTCGGAGATCAATCCCTACGTGACGGTGATGGCCCTCGCCGATCGGGCGGCCGAGCACCTTCGCGACCACGCCGGGGAGCTGCTCGGGACATGAGGACCACCGGCGCCCGGCTGGCCGTCATGGCGCTGGTCGACGAAGGCGTCCACTACGCCTTCGGGATCCCGGGGACCCACAACCTCGAGCTCTACGACGCCATGGCCGACGCGCCCGGCCTCGAGCCGGTGTTGGTGACCAACGAGCAGTCGGCCTCGTTCATGGCCGACGGGCTCGCGCGCACCTCCGGCCAGGTCGGCGTGGTCAACGTGGTGCCGGGCGCCGGGGTCAGCCACAGCCTGTCGGGCGTGGCCGAGGCCTTCCTGGACGGCGTGCCGATGGTGGTGCTGGCCTGCGGCATCCGCACCGACACGCATCACGCCTACCAGCTGCACGCGGTCGACCAGCTCGCGATGCTGGCGCCGGTGACCAAGGGCGCCTTCCACGTCGAGCGCGCCGCCGACATCTACCCGATGGTCCGGCGGGCCTTCCAGCTGGCGCGGCGGGGCGCCCCTGGACCGGTGGCGGTCGAGATCCCGGCGAACCTCCTCATGCTCGCCGAGGAGGTGGAGGAGGTGCCGTTCTCCGCTGGCCCCGAGCTGCCGCGCTCCCCCGATCGGGAGCTGGTGGAGCGGGCGGCGCGGATGCTCGGCGAGGCCGCGCATCCGGCGCTCTACCTGGGCTGGGGCGCGGCTGGTGCGGCCGACCTGGTCGTTCCCCTGGCCGAGCAGCTGGGGGCGCCGGTCGTCACCACCTTCCAGGGCAAGGGCGTCTTCCCGGAGGACCACCCGCTCTTCCTGTGGAACGGTTTTGGAGCCCAGGCGCCGCGGTTCGTGCGGCGGCTGATGGAGCGATGTGACTGCCTGCTCGCGATCGGCTGCCGGTTCGGCGAGCTGGCGACCGGGAGCTATGGGATCACACCGCCGCCGCGCCTGCTCCACGTCGACATTTCACCCGAGGTTTTCAACCGCAACTATCCGGCCATGGTGGCCGTCGAGGCCGACGCGCGAGCCTTCATCGTGGCGTTGGTGGGGCTGATCCGCGGTGCCCGTCCCTGGCGGGAGCTGGCGGCGGAGATCGCGGCCGGGGAGCGGGCGGTGCGCGAGCGGTGGCACCGTGATGCGAGTGCCGGCCGAGTCACGCCGGTGCGGCTCTTCGAGTCCCTGCAGCGGCACTGCGCGCCCGACGCGGTCTATGCCACCGACAGCGGCAACGGCACCTTCCTGGCGATCGAGATGCTGCGGCTTCGCGGTGGGCCCGGCTGTTTCATCGCGCCGGTCGATTACTCGTGCATGGGGTATGCGGTCCCGGCGGCGATCGGCGCCTCACTGGCCCACCCGGGACGGGACGTGGTTGCGCTGCCGGGCGACGGCGCCTTCCTGATGACCGGGCTCGAGCTGCTGACCGCCTCGGCCAACGGTGCCTCTCCGCTGGTCTGCGTGCTGCGCGACGGCAAGCTGTCACAGATCGCGCAGTTCCAGAAGGTCCCGTACAACCGCGAGACCTGCAGCACGCTTCCGGAATTCCAGGTGGAAGGGATCGCCTCGGCGCTGCGGTTGCCGTTCTTCCGGATCAAGCGCGACCACGAGCTCGACCCGGTGATCCGGGGCGCCCTCGAGATCACGCGATCCGGGCGGCCCGTGCTAATCGAGGTGGCCATTGACGACTCGGTGAAGACCTACTTCACGCGGGGCGTGATCCGGACCAACCTGCGCCGGCTGCCGCGCCGCGACCGGCTGCGAATGATCAGCCGGGCGCTCCTCCGGCGGCTGTAGCGCGGTTGCCTGGGCCTGTCGTTCCTGCCGGATCGTTCCCGATCCCGTTCCCGTCCCCGTTCCCGAATGGGCCAGCGGCTCATGACGGATGAACGAATGATGGGCCTCGCGGGCGACACTCACCAGGTTCAAGCGCCGGGAACGGGAGCGGGCACGGGAACGGGAGGGGAAAGGCGCCAGCGCGTCGCATGCGGGTCCCGCGTGTGGCGCCTCTGGGGGTTCCTGGACGGGACGCGGATCCTGTGATCCACCGCCAACCCCTCGCCGCGCGTCGCGTATATCCTGAGCATCGAGGTGGCCCATGCGCATCCCCATCTTCCAGATCGACGCCTTCACCGACCGGCTGTTCGGCGGCAACCCGGCCGCGGTGTGCCCGCTTTCAAGGTGGCTGCCCGACGCCACGATGCAGGCAATCGCAGCCGAGAACAACCTGTCGGAGACGGCCTTCTTCGTGCCGGCGGGCGACGGGTTCGAGCTGCGGTGGTTCACGCCGGCGAGGGAGGTCGACCTGTGCGGCCACGCCACGCTGGCCACCGGCCATCTCGTGCTGCGCCACCTCGAGCCGGGGCGGGAGCGGGTCGCTTTCTCGACCCGCAGCGGCTCTCTCGAGGTGATTCGCGACGGCGAGCTGCTGGCGCTGGATTTCCCAGCCTATCCGCCGCGGCAGGTGGACGCGCCGGCGGGGCTCTTCGACGCCCTCGGCCACGACGCCGAGGCGGTGCTGCGGGGCAACTACCTGATGGTGGTCTACCGGGACGAGCATGCGGTGCGGGCGCTCAACCCGGACTTCGGCGCGATGCTCGGCGCCGGCCTCGACGAGGCGATCGTCACCGCGCGCGGCCGGGGCTGCGACTTCGTGTCGCGGTTCTTCGCGCCCGGCTACGGCATTGCGGAGGACCCGGTCACGGGCTCCGCGCACTGCGCCCTGGTGCCGTACTGGGCGGAGCGGCTCGGCAAGACCCGGCTGCACGCGCGCCAGGTGTCGCGCCGTGGCGGCGAGCTGCTCTGCGAGCTGCGCGGCGACCGGGTGGCCATCGCGGGTCGCGCGGTGACCTACCTCGAGGGGGAGATCGAGATTCCCTGAGCCGGGCCGGGTCGGCGCGACAGGGTCAGCCGCCGTGGGCGCTCCCGCTGCTGCCTCGGTACAATGGCGCGTCGTGGGCCCCAGGACAGAGCGTCGCTGGCAGCAGCGGCCGGCACCGAAGACCCTGCGCCGGCTGGCGGCGCCGGTGGCGGCGGCGCTGATCGCGGCAGGCTGCGGCCCGACCACGCCCGACGTCGCGATCGACCTCGCCGCGGCGCTGCCGGAAGCCGAGCTGCTCCGGGAGGCCTCGGAGATCGACCTGGGCACTCCCGAGGGGCGGCCGCACCTGGGCGGCGGCTGGTCGGTGGACGAGACTCGCCGCGACGGCACGACCATGGTGTGGGCGGTCGGCACGCGTTCGGAGCTGAGGTTCTTCCTGGTCCAGGCCCGTCAGCTCACGCTGCGAGTGCGGTGCGCCGCCTACCAGCCGTCAGGCCGGCCGGGACAGCGGCTGACCGTCTCGCTCAACCGACGCGAGGTGGGCGCCGTGGACCTTGCGGCGGGAATGCGCGAGTACGCGTTCCCGGTCACTGCCGCGGACACCGTCGCCGGTCACAACCGGGTCGAGCTGCGGTTCGACCACGCGGCGCGGCCGTCCGACCACGGCGGGGGAGGGGACGACCGCCGGCTCGCCGCCCGATTCGACTGGGTCCGGCTGGATGGCGCCACCGACGCGGGGCTGCCGGAGACCCGGGTAGACGGCGGCGTTCTGGTCGTCCCAGCCGGCGTCGAGCTCGGGTTCTTTCTCGAGCCCGGCTCGGGCCCCATCCTGGCGATCGATGCGGCGGCTGGGCAGGGGGGCGCCCGCCTCGAGGTGACCTGGCTCGCCGATGGCGAGGCGGGTAGGTCGCTGGCCTGGCTCCGGCCGGGCTCAGGGCCGCGGGCGGTCGCTCTGCCGGATCGGGACCTCGGGCCGATCCGCCTCGGTCTGCGTTGCGTCGGGGACGCCGGCGAGATCGTGGTGGCGCGGCCGCGGGTCTCCTGGGCGCCGCGCCCGGCGGACCTGGTCGGAGGATCCGCGCGCGACCGTCGGGCCGGCCGCGCCGGCCGAGGCCCGAACGTGCTGATCTACCTGGTGGACACCCTGCGGGCGGACCGGCTGGGCTGCTACGGCAACCCGGCGGGGCTGTCGCCCAACGTCGACGCCCTGGCGGCGGACGGCGTGCTGTTCGAGCGGGTCACGGCTCACAGCTCGTGGACGACGCCTGCGGTGGTTTCGGTGCTGACCGGGCTGCGGCCGTCACGGCACGGGGTCAATGCCAGGCTGTCGGTGCTGCCAGCGGAGGCCGTCACCGCGGCCGAGCTGCTGCGCGCGGGCGGGTACGAGACGGGCGGCTTCTCGACCAACGCCTACATCACGGAGCGGTCCGGCTTCGGCCAGGGCTTCGATCACTTCGAGTTCCGGTACGAGCGCTCGCACCAGGTCACGGCCGCGGTCTCAAGCTGGCTCGACCACCGCGACCGCGGGCAGCCGTTCTTTCTCTACGTCCACACCGTCGACCCGCACGCCCCCTACGAACCGACGCAGGCGTACCGGGAGCGCTTCGCCCTCAGGTCGGCGACCCGGCGGTGGGGACCGTGGCGCACATCCGGGCCCTCGGCGACAAGGCCCTGCCGGCGACCGACGAGGTCACGGCCGACCTGCACCGGCTCTACGACGCCGAGGTGGCGGAGAACGATGATGCCTTTGGGGTGCTGGTGGAGGAGCTGCGGCGGCGCGGGCTGTGGCAGGAGACGTTGGTGGTGTTCCTGTCCGACCACGGCGAGGAGTTCCGGGAGCACGGGGTGTTCGGCCACGGCTGGGACCTCTACGGCGAGGTGCTGGACGTGCCGCTTATCGTGCGCGCTCCGGGAGGGCTGCGCGGCCATCGGGTCTCGGGCCTGGTCCAGCAGACCGACGTCCTGCCCACGGTGCTCGAGGCGATCGGGCTGGCGTTCCCCGAGGGGCTCGACGGCGAGGGCCTTTGGGGCGTGGTGCGAAACGGCGGCCGGCCGCCGCACGATCCGCGTCCCGCGCTCTCGTACATGGACTACGAGGGTCGGCGGGGCGTGGCGGTTCGCCTTGACCGGTGGAAGCTGATCGAGCCCCTGTCACCGGGCTTTGCGCCCGGCCGCGAGCTGTACGACCTCGCGGCCGACCCGGGGGAGCGCGTGAACGTGGCCGGGCGCTACCCGGTACGCAGCGGCTCGCTCGCGGCGCTGGCTCGACGCGAGCTCGGCCGGCGCTTGGGGCTTTTGCCTGCTGCGCAGGTGCCGGGGTTCGGCAACGACACCCGGCGCGGGCTCGAGGCTCTCGGCTACCTTCGCTGACGGCCCTGACGCACTTCGAGCGGTGGCGATTGGAGTGCGGACCCGGTGACGGCAGCAGCCCACGGTAGAATCTCGGCATGGTTCCTCGGCTGGCGGCCGGCTTGCGACTCGCGGCCCTCGCCGTGGCGCTCGGCGCCGCGGCGGCCGCCGCCGGGGTTGAGGGCGGGGCGAGCAGCGGCGAGGCCGAGTGGAACCACGCGGCGCTGGAAGCGGCGTTGGGGTACGCCGCGGGTCAGCGCTCGAGCGCCGTGGTCATCGTCGACCACGGCCGGGTGATCGCCGAGCGCTACTGGCGGGTTGAAGGCGGCGAAGGCTCGGCGTACGCGCCTCTGCTCTGGGGGAGGACCGAGGCGGGCGCGCCGATCGAGGACGTTGCCTCGTTGCAGAAGAGCCTCGTGTCGGTGCTGGTGGGGATCGCAGCCGATCGTCGGCTGCTCGAGCTCGACGCGCCGGTGACGTCCTACCTTGGAGCTGGCTGGACGAGCGCAGATGGCGACCAGGAAATGGCGATCACGGTTCGGCACCTGCTGTCCATGACCAGCGGGCTGTCGCCGGCCCTCGGATATCAGGCGCCCGCCGGGCGCGTGTGGCAGTACAACACGCGCGCCTACAGCCGGCTCATCGACGTGCTGGAGCGCGTGACTGGAGAGGGCATCGGCACCCTCACCAAGCGCTGGCTGACCGATCCGACCGGGATGCGCGACACCGCGTGGCGTCAGCGGCGGTGGGTGACGGCCGGCATGGACGCCAATCCGATCGGGCTCTCCACGACCGCCCGTGACCTGGCTCGCTTCGGTGAGCTGATGCTGTCCGGGGGAGTCTGGGACGGGCGGCGGCTGGTCTCCGAAGCGTACGTCGCGGCCGCCGTCGAGCCATCGCAGGACCTGAACCCCGCCTACGGGCTGCTGTGGTGGTTGAACGGCCGGCCGCTGCGCAGCGGGCCCGAGGCGGCCGGCCACCAGTCACTGGCGCCCGCCGCGCCGGGAGACATGGTCGCGGCGCAGGGAGCGCTGGGGCGCAAGCTGTACGTCGTGCCGAGCCTGGAGCTGGTGGTCGTCCGGCTGGGGGACGAGCCGGAGGAGGGCTTCAACGGGCGATTCTGGGAGCTGCTGATGGCGGCAGCGCCCGCGGCGCCGATCTGCCGGACCTGCTCGGCGCCGGTCGCGGACCTCGCGAGCCGAGCGCGGGCCCCGGATGGCAGCTCCATCACGTGGGCGGAGCACGTCATCGACGATCCGCGCCATGGCGCTCCGGACCTGGCGGGAGGCGACGGGCTGGCGATGGCCGACCTGGACGGCGACGGGTTCGACGACATCGTCTCGGTCTACGAGGCCGACACGGTCTACGACGGCACCCCGAGTGGGATGGTGCGCGTCGCGTGGGGCAGCGGGGACCCCGGGCGCTGGGAGATCGGCACGCTGGCCGCCGGCGCGGAGGCCGCGGCGGCCGAGGATGTCACGCTGGCGGACTTCGATCGCGACGGCGACGTCGACGTGCTCGTGGCCTGCGAGCTCGCCCACCTGATCTACTTCGAGAACCCCGGCCGCGGCGCGCGCGCCGTCGAGTGGCGGCGCGGCATCATCCCGATCACGACCGAGCGGGGGTCGTACATACGGGCCTTTGCGGCTGATCTCGACGGCGACGGGCGTCCGGAGGTGGCTGCGGCCAACAAGGGCGAGCAGAACCCGGACCTCGACACCGCTCGGCCGGGCAATCTCTCGCTCTACCTGCCGCCGGCGGACCCCCTGGAGGTCGGGCTGTGGCGCGAGCAGCTCCTGGGGCACGTGCGGATCCCCATCAACTGCGAGCCGGTCGACCTGGACGGGGACGGCGACCTGGACATCGTGGGCGGGTCGATGGGCGAGAGCCGCGTCCTGTGGTACGAGAAGCTGGGCGGCCTCGAGTTCGTCGAGCACCCGATCGTGCTCGACCGGCACCCTGGCAATCTGGCCGTGGTCGGCTTCAACATGGACTACGCCGATCTCGACGGTGACGGGCGGCGCGACATCGTTACCGTGGCGTGGCCGTCGTCGATCGTGGTGCTGCACCGTCCCGAGCACCCGGACGAGCCCTGGCGATGGTCCCTGCTGGGAAGCGCACCGCCGGACCAGCTGGTGAGCGTGCGGCTCGGGGACATCGACGGTGACGGTGACCTCGACGCCTTCAGCGGGGCCTACAGCCGCGGTCCGCGGGAGCGGGACGGGCCGCTGGTGACGGCCGAGGAGCCGCTCGGCCTCATCGCCTGGTTCGAGAACCCGGGGGACGGCGGCTTCCCCTGGTCACGCCACGACATCTCGCGCCGCAAGCGGGGCATGTACGACGGCTGGCTTCTGCGCGACCTCGACCGTGACGGGGACCTGGATGCGGTCGGGACCCGCGGCAACAGCGCGCCGTACGATGGCCTCATCTGGCTCGAGCAGCGACGGCAGGCGGAGGCGCGTCCGGCGTTCGTCTCGGCGCGCGCGATCGACAGCCAGGAGATGCCCGCGCCGAGCCCTCCCC
>ERZ1649853.239-NODE-239-length-23446-cov-11.276602_pt1 | contig 23446 bp, 20 predicted proteins | sample MGYA00575353_ERZ1649853 | MGnify/ENA primary metagenome ERZ1649853 (study PRJEB40853, sample SAMN11349654) | freshwater sediment metagenome | isolation source: river sediment | host: Sediment | place: India: Okhla Barrage, New Delhi | collected 2017-02-21 ...
GCTAGCGTCCGCGAGATGCCAGCTTCTGCGCCGCTGCGCAGGCCGTGTTGGCGTCGCTCTCGAACAACTTCCCCACTGTCTCCACCGTCTCCACTGTCGCTGCTGTCGCCACCCTCGCCGACTCGGCCCCTGCGGGTCTGGCGGTCGCCTGCAGCTGACTCCGCCAGTCGGCCTCCAGTTGCTGGAGAGTGCGCCCGAAGACGGCCTGCATCGGGCGGTCCTTCTCCTGGGATAGCCGCTGGAGGCGCTTCAGACGGTCCACGCCGAAAGTCCTGAACAGGTAATTGCCGAACGACCCGGTCTCGGCATAGGCCCGGTGCTGTCGCGACCGGTCGAAGACCATGAGCTGGCCACCGCCGGCATCCCTCATCCCCCAGGACTCGTGATCGGGTCCCAGGTCGTCGAGCGGGATGTACCCGGTCGTCTGCAGCAGCGCCAGCACCCACGCGTCGCTGCCGAAGCCGCACATCGGAAAGGTGAGTGGGTTGCCGATCTGAGCTTCCGCGACAATCCCCATCAGGTTGCGAATCAGCTTGTCCTTCTGGGGGAAAACCGCGCTGGTCAGTTTGTGCGCCAGCATTTGCGGCGGACCTTCGCCCTTGAGGACGCGCAGGGTGCGCACCCGCCCGGCGGGGCCTTCACTCCAGTAGAAGACGCTCCCGTAGATGTCGCGTCGCGGCGCGTCGAAGACGACCCGAATCTTCCCGAACCTGTCCAGGCCGGCGTCCGCGGACCAGAAGGCCAGCACCTTCCCCATCGTCGCTTGTGCTTCGTCCGCCAGGGTCTTGAGCTGCTGGCTGGAGAGGCGGCCCGTGGCGTCGCTGACGCTGAGGTGCCGGGTCTCTATGGGGGCCTCCGCCGCCAGGGACCACCCGGGGGACAACAGGCCAGCCAGCAGAATCGAGACTGCCGCAACGCGTGCGTTCATCGGTTTCCTCCTTCCCGCCCGGAAACGGGGACATTCTGGTTTTCCGGGAAGCCGCGCAGGGCGCGGCTTCCCGCGAACCGGCAGTGTGGTCCGTGGAGGCCGTCCCGTGCCGCGCCGCGCCGTGCCGCCCCGTGCCACGCCTCATTCTCCGGAGAACCAGCCGAAAAACCAGAATGTCCCCGTTTCCCGTGCCAGTTGCGCATGGTACTGTCTTTACGCACTGTCTTGACTTATCTTGACATGTCAAGATAAGTCAAGACTCACGCCGAGTGGCTCTCAAGACTGCGGTGAGGATATGAGTGCGGTGAAAGTCAGTTCCAAGGTGGACGAGGAAGTCTGGGACGAGCTGCGGGAGTTGGCGGAGGAGACGCACCAGAGCATCTCCGGGGTCCTCACTGAAGCCATCCGCGACTACGTTCATCGCCACCGGGTGCGACCCGAGGTTCTGCTCCACCTCGAGGACGCCATGCGCGACCACGAAGAGCTTGGGCGGCTGCTGGCCGAGTAGACTGCCAGTCGGCAGGTCCGTGGCCAGGTTGGCGGGTGGGTCGGCGGGCAAGTCAGTGGTCAGGTCCTTGGTCAGGTTCCTCTCGTTGGACGAGGCGCTCCTGGTGCACGAGCGCCTCGTCGGGCGTTTTGGCGGCGCGCCGGGCGTGCGCGACGTTGGACTTCTGGAGAGCGCTCTCTATCGACCCCGTACCGGCTACTACCGGGACGTCGCCGAGATGGCGACGGCGCTGTTCGAGTCCCTGCTGATGAATCACCCCTTCGTGGATGGCAACAAGAGGGTCGCTTTTTTTTCCGCCGATGTTTTTTTGCGCCTGAATGGCTGGCGGCTGGAGGTCGAGCCGAAGGCGGCGCATGCCTTCATCGTGGATTGCCTCGAGCGGGGCCGCGCCGATTTCGAGCATCTGCTTCCCTGGGTCCGGGGGGCGATGCGAAGGATCTGACCGGAAGCGGAAAACGGGGACATTCTGGTTTTCCGGGAAGCCGCGCAGGGCGCGGCTTCCCGCGAACCGGTGGTGTGGTGCGTGGAGGCCGCCCCGTGCCGCGCCGTGCCGTGCCGCCCCATGCTACGCCTCATTCTCCGGAGAACCAGCCGGAAAACCAGCCGAAAAACCAGAATGTCCCCGTTTTCAGTAAAGCAGAATGTCCCCGTTTTCCTATGGACAGCATCGGCCTGGACACTTAGGCTTTGTGCCATGCCAAGGACGGCACGGGCGTCGGTCGGCGGCGCCATCTATCACGTCATCAATCGCGGCAACCAGAGGGCTACGGTCTACCACAGCCCTCCCGACTATGCCGCGTTCCTTCAGCTCGTCGAGCGTGCCGACGAGCGCATTCCCATGCGCTTGCTCGCGTACTGCCTGATGCCGAACCACTTTCACCTGGTGCTCTGGCCGCACGAAGACGGTGACCTGAGCCGGTGGATGCAATGGCTGCTCACCGCACACGTGCGCCGCTACCACCGCGTGCTCGGTACCAGTGGCCGGGTTTGGCAGGGGCGGTTCAAGGCCTTCCCCGTCCAGAGCGACGGGCACCTCCTCGCGGTTCTGCGCTACGTGGAAGCCAACCCGCTGCGCGCCGGTCTGGTGCGTCGGGCCGAGGAGTGGGCCTGGTCGAGCGCGGCAGCCGTCTCCCCTGCGGAGAGCGGCCTGGGGGGCAGCGTGCAGAGCGGTGTGGGGATCGGTGTGGGGATCGGTGTGCAGAGCGGTGTGGGGAGCGGCCTGCGGAGTGGTCTGCAGGGTAGCCGGCGGAGCATTCTGCGAGTCGACGAATGGCCCGTGCCGCGCCCGGCCAACTGGTTGCAGCATGTGAATGAAAGCGTCGAGCCTCCGGAATCCCTGCGCCAGTTGCGCGAATGCGTCAACCGCGGGGCCCCCTACGGGGACGGCGTCTGGGTCGAGCAGACCGCTGCGCGCCTGGGCCTCGAATCCTCCCTCCGGGCGCCGGGCCGACCGCGCCACTCCGGCTAGAAACGGGGACATTCTGGTTTTTCCACCGCCGCCTGGCTTTTCCATCACCGCCGCGCCTGTGTCTTGCCCATGTGTCCGGGTGCCCCTGTGCCCCTGTGCCCCTGTGCCCGTACGCCAGGGTGCTCGGGCGCCTGGGCGCCTGGGTGACAGGGCGTGGGCTGGAGGTAATGGAATAACCAGAATGTCCCCGTTTCGAAAAACCAGAATGTCCCCATTTCAACGTTCCAGTTGTCCCAACGCACGCCAGGGCAGGACGGTGACGCCGGACCGGATCTGGCGCTCGTCGCCGCCGTAGACGAGGTAGGGCTGGCCGGCCGCGTCGCCGGCGATGGTGACCCAGCGCCGTAGGCCCGTGAAGAAATCGGGCACGACGGTCCGCCCACTCTTGATCTCGAACGGGGTGAGCACTGCGCCGTCTTCGCGGAGCAGGTCGACCTCATGGCCGCTGTTGTCGCGCCAGAAATAGAGGTCGGGCGCGAGTCCCTGGTGGTAGCGAGCCTTGAGGGCCTCACTGACGACCCATCCCTCGAACAGCGCGCCCCGCAGGGGGTGGACGACGAGCTGGTCAAGCGTCCGAATGCCGACGAGCCAGCTCGCGAGACCCGGGTCGAGGAAGTACAGTTTCGGCGTTTTCACGAGCCGCTTGTTGAAGCTGCGGTGATACGGGGGCAGTAGCTGCACCAGGTAGCTTGCCTCCAGCACCGAGACCCAGGCGCGCGCGGTGTTGTGGCTGACGCCCGCGTCGCTGGCGAGGCCGGAGAGGTTCAGGAGCTGCCCCGAGCGGCCGGCGCAGAGACGCAGGAAGCGGTCGAAGGTGGTGAGGTCCCGGACGTTGACGAGCTGGCGGACGTCGCGCTCCAGGTAGGTAGCCACGTAATTGGCGTACCAGGTTGTCGGGTCGAGGCCTCGATCGTAAATTGGAGGGTAGAGCCCCTGCAGGAGCAGCTTGTCGACGGTCGCGGGGGCCTGACCGCTACCCTCGAGCTCGCCGAGGCTGAACGGTAGCAGTTTGATCAGCGCGACCCGCCCTGCGAGCGACTGGGCAATGCCCGAGAGGAGGCCGAGCTGCTGGGACCCGGTGAGGATGAAGCGCCCCGGCCTCGGGTCCCTGTCCACCAAGGTCTGGAGATAGGAGAGCAGGTCGGGGGCGCGCTGCACCTCGTCCAGCACCGCGCCGTCAGGGTAGGCGGCGAGGAAGCCGCGGGGGTCCTCGAGGGCGAAGGCGCGCCGGTCCGGTTCCTCGAGGGAGACATAGGGGAGCTTTCCGAAGAGGGCCCGGACGAGGGTAGTCTTGCCCGACTGGCGCGGGCCCGTCACCGCGACCACCGGGTACTGGCTGGCCATCTGCAGGAGGGTTGCTGCAACCTGGCGGTGGATCATGGGCTTTGCTGATTGTCAGTTGGACTTACAATTAGCAAAGCCCAAGCCTGCACCCCCGTCAATGGGAAAACGGGGACATTCTGCTTTTCCTGCAGGCCACGCGAGGCGCGGCTTCTCGGCCGGAAAACCAGAATGTCCCCGTTTACCGGGCAGAGTGTGCTCGCGCGCGAGGGGGTGGCCTGTAATCGGCAACTCGCGACGGCGGCTGCTTCGCGTGTGCTCGCGCGCGAGGGGGTGGCCTGCTAGATTTGCGTTGTGGTGGAGGCCCAGCGTCAGATCGAGCACTGGATCGCCCGGGAGCACGAGGCTGTTGCAAGACGGCTGCTTGCGGACCCCGAGGGCGTCATTGCCAGAGCCCGAAACAACCTGGACCGCTGGGCAGTCCGCTACGAGCGGATGCCTGCTTGGATGGACGAGTGGCGGCGGATCCTCTCGGAGCCGGTCGAGGTGGTCGTTCGGGTCCTGCGCGAGGACTCCGAGCGGGCAGTCTGGCTGCGATCGTGCTCGCCCTTTGCCGGCGCGCTGACTGCGCGCGAGCGTTGGGCGATTCGTAAAGGGCTCGACTGATGCGCCTGATCCGTCCAGAGGGAGACGGCGCGCCGCGAACGCCGGAGCGGCGGAGGGCGGGCACCGCATGAAGCGTCGCGACCTCGAGCACCTCATCCGGGCCGCGGGGGCAATTGCGGAGAGCGACCTGATCGTGATCGGCAGCCAGGCCATCCTCGGTCAGCACCCCGATGCCCCCGCCGAGGCACTGCGGTCCATCGAGGCGGACCTGATCCCTGTCCAGTTCCCCGAGCGGTGGGCGCTCATCGACGGAGCGATCGGCGAGGGGTCACCATTCCACGAGACGTTCGGTTACTACGCCGACGGCGTCGAGGAACGAACGGCGGTGCTTCCGACAGGCTGGAGGAAGCGGCTGGTGCCGGTCCGCAACGAGAACACCCACGGCGTCACCGGCTACTGCCTCGAAGTCCACGATCTGCTGATAAGCAAGTACGTCGCCGGACGCCCCAAGGATATGGAGTTCACGGCCGCGGTTACGGGCGCCGGGCTCGCGGACCTGGAGACGCTGCTTTCCCGCCTGGAGGACACGCCGGTGGAGCCGGACCAGGTTGCCCTGGTCTCGGCCCGGATCCACCGCGACTTCGCGCCGCGCGACTGACGGCCACGGGGGCAGCCAGCGGTCTGTCGTAGGTGGCCGATTCGGCGGGTGCACTGGGGTCAGTTCGATTCCTTCTCCGGGGCCGGCAGTGCCGCCCGCCCGATCCCGCTCTCGGTCAGGCTGCCGAGGTAGAGCCAAGGGCCCACCTGCCGGGCGCTGGAAATCGGCGCGTAGGTCCCGGCAGGATCCCGGAGGTCGTGGACGACCCGCCCCTCGATGTCCAGGCCCAGCACGCGCCCATGGCGCTCGGGCGCCGGGAGCAGGGATGCGGGCAGCCACGCCAGCAACCGTCGAACGGACGGCCAGTGGGCGAGCGCGTCCAGCAGGCGGCTGCGCGGGGCGAAGAGGGCAAGCCAGTAGACCCCGGCACCGTTGTACGAGATTCCGTCGGGCAGGCCCGGCAGGTCCTCGACGAATGCCTCGGAACGGCCGGCCTGAGCCCCTTGCAGCCAGTAGCGGGTGACCCGGTAGGCGAAGGTCTCCGCCACCAGCACGAACCGCTCCTCCGGGTCCACCGCGACGCCGTTGGCGAAGAAAAGGCCGTCGAGCAGGCGATCCACCGCCCCCGTGGCAGGGTCGTAGCGCAGGAGCCGGCCGCTCGGCTGGGCGTCCAGGGCCTCCCGGTGGACCGCCTCGGGTCCATGGCGTCGGGAGCTGTCGGAAAAGTAGACGGCCCCGCTCGCACCGATGGCCACGCCGTTGGTGAAATGGAGCGCCGCCCCACCTTCCTCGGTGACGAGTGCCCGGACCTCCCCGCCGGGGGCCGGAGTTGGAAGCCCCGGGTCCTCGCCCAGGTTCGGGAACTCCCGGCCCTGGGCAGGGCTCTGAAGGCCCCGGTGCTCGTCCAGGCTCAGAAGCCCACGGTGCGCGTCGGCGATCAGCAAGTTGCCGTGCCGGTCGAAGGCCAGGCCGAGGGGATACCCCCCCGTCTGCGCCAATTCCTCGGACCGCCCGTCCGTCACGCGGACACGGAGGATGCGGCCGTCGGCGGTGCCGCAGACGAGATCACCCGAGGGCTCAATGGCGAAATCTTCGGGGCCAACCACCGACTCCGTGGCGAACCGCTCGATGGAGAGGCGCTGGCCGGCCGGGTCGGCGGTTGGGCCCCGGTTACCCCGGTTACGCCGGTTACCCCGGTCTCCCGCGTGGTTGTCGCCCAGTCCGAGCACTGAGTCGGCCGCCGCGTCGGCCGCTGCGTTGGCCGCTGCGTCGGCCGCTGCGTTGGCCGCTGCGTTGGCCGCTGGGCCTGCTTCAGCTGTGGCGACGGGTACGAGATTCGCCGGCCCAACGAGTGCCGCCAGCGCGACGAGAGCTGCTAGACCAACGAGAGCCGCGAGGGTTACGAGGGTTGCGCGCGCCGCGAAGGCGCTGCGCGCGACGAGGGCAAGATGGCTGAGGCGGCGTAGAGGCATGGAGGGTCGAGCTGGCAGTTTCGACGAGGCGCGGCAGGAGTCACCGAGGGTCGAACTGGCACGTCCGACGAGGTGCGGCGGCAGTCACCGCATTTTTTCTTCCGTTTTCGGTGGAACTCCTGATTTATCAAGACCTGACAGCGGCCAAGTGCATGCTTTATCAAGACCTGAGACCGGCCAAGTGACACCCGCCAAGACGGTCTCTCGGTCTTTGCTGACTCGGTCTTTGCTGATCCCCTTGCTGACGGTCGAGTAGTGCACACCGGCTGCACGGGCGATCTCGGCAAGCGTGTACCCGTGCTCGATGTGCGCAATTGCGAACGCCCGGTCCCGCTCCGCTCGGCTCGCCCTCGTAACCTGCCCGAGCAGCGTTTCGAGGGGTGGCCGACCGGCGTGCCGCTGCGCCCTTGGGATTTCTGGGCTCAGATTCTCCGGGAGCATCTCCTGTCGCAGGCGCTCCGCGAAGCCCTCGTCCCCGAGGACGAGCTGTCCGCGAAGATGTTCCCAAGGACCCGTCTGGCCGATGCCACGATAAACGAACGAGCTGTAACGCCGACGCGCGCGTTCGGGCGTCGGGCCGAACTGCCTGAGAACGGCCTCGACGTCCAGCCACGCCGGCGCCTGCTCGAGGCCTATGGTGGCGCGGTAGCTGCTCCAGGGGTAGGGCTCGGGCGAGGCGAGCAATCCGGCGCGAACGGGGTTCAGCACGACGTACCGGCAGAGCTCGAGCAGATACGAGTCGCGATCGACCACGATGGCCTTGAATCGTCCCTGGAAGACGTGCCCGACGCGGTCGTGGCGGCGGTTGAAGCGTTGTGTGTAGACGCCGTTCAACTGTCGCATGCCGCGAGAGAGGTTCGGCTCCGGGGTCTCGAGGAGCAGGTGATAGTGATTGCCCATCATGCAGTAGGCGTACATGCGCCAGCGGAACTGGCCCACGGTCGTGGCGAGGACGTCGAGGAAAATCAGGCGGTCGTGGTCGTCGGCGTAGATTGGCTCGCGCGCGTTGCCGCGGCTGGTGGCGTGATAGAGTGCGCCAGGGTACTCGAGGCGGAGAGGGCGGGCCATGCCGGGAGTTTAGTCGGAAACCGACAAGTCAAGACCTGACCCCGTTTTCTTGAATCAAGACCTGACCCCTTTCACTTTGTGACCCGCTAGTCGCTAATCCCTGAATCCTGCTCAGCTTCGAGGTTCCAGCCATGTTTCGCCCGACCATGCTTCGCACACACTCTCTGCGCGCGACCCTCTCCGTGACGGCAATGGCCGCGCTCCTCGCTCTGGCGGGCTGCAGCGGGCCGAGCGCCGAGGAGCACGTGCGGCGGGCCCGGTCGCAGCACGAGAAGGGCGAGACGCAGGCCGCGCTCATCGAGTTGAAGAATGCGTTGCAGAAGGCCCCGAACAGCGCGGAGGCCCGGCAGTTGGCGGGGTTGCTCTATCTCGAGGTCGGGGACGGCGCGGCGGCGGAGAAGGAGCTGAAACAGGCGGAGCGGTTGGGCGTTCCCGAGGCCGCCCGCCGGGTGCCGCTGACGCGGGCGGCGCTCCTGCAGGGGCGCTACCAGGACATCATCCAGGCGGCCATCGAGGACGCGGCGCGGGGTAAGACGGGGTCGGATGACCTCTCCGCCGCGGATGCGGCCACGCTCGACGCCCTGCGCGGGGCGGCGTATGCCGGCCTGGGGAACATGGACCAGGCGCGACGCCTTTTCGATGCCGCTCTGGCGCGCCAGCCGGAGCAAATCGACGCGCTTGTGGGTATTGCAGTTCTGCACGCGGTGCAGCAGAAGAATGACGAGGCGCGCGAGGCGCTGAAGCGGGCGCTGGATGCCCACCCTTCGTCCGCGGAGGCGTGGGCCGTGCTGGGCGAGGTCGAGTTGCAGCAGGGCAATGCAGCCCTTGCCGAAGAGGCCTTCGGCAAGGCCATCGAGCGCCAGCGCTATGTCAGCCTCGCGCGGGCCAAGCGCGCGCTCGCGCGGGTCCAGCTCAAGAAGTTCGCCGAGGCGGAGGCGGACATCAAGGCGCTGAAGGGGGCGGGGCTGAAGGACCACCCCTACGTGGCCTTCGCGGAGGGAGTGGCGTTCTCCGCCCAGGGCAAGCACAAGGACGCGCTCCTGGCGCTCCAGGCTGCTTCTGCGGCGGCTCCTTCGGACCCGGCCGTGCAGTTCTACCTGGCGGTGACCCACCTCGCGCTCGGCAACCGGGAGCAGGCGCTCGCCGCCTCGGAGAGCCTCTACGCCCAGGCGCCGAAGTCGGGCGCGGCGCGGCGGGTCCTCGGGGCCGTGCAGATGAGCCGTTCGGACTACGGGAGCGCGGCGGTGGTGCTCGACGACGCGCTGCGTGACTCGCCCGACGACCCTGTCCTGCTGCGCATGCTGGCCACGGCGTCCCTGTACAAGGGGGACGCGGCCAGGGGGCTCGAGTACTCCCGCCGGTTGGTCGCCGTGGAGCCGGGGTCTGCGGTGGCGGCCGATCTGCTGCGCGTCGCCAGGCTGATGGCGGGGGAGAAGCTCGACGAGCCCGCTGCGGTTGCGGGGGGCGCGCCGGGCACCGACGACCCGGACAAGCGGGAATTCCTCGGGGCCCTGTCGGCCCTGCGCGCGGGCAAGGTGGCCGAGGCCCTCGAGGCTGCAAAAAAGATGCACGAGCGCCGCCCCCGGGACGTGGAGGTTCTCAAGCTCCTCGCATTGGGTCACATGCTTTCCGGCAAGGGGGATCTGGCGAAGGGCGAGCTGGAGGAGGCCCTGAAGATCAAGCCGAACGAGCCCTCGGCCGCCCGCAATCTGGCCCTGCTGGAGGCGCAGGCCGGCAATCTGGAGCGGGCCCGCGCCCTGTTGGTGTCCGTGACCGGGGCGCATCCCCAGGACGAACAGGCGGCCCTGCTCCTGGCGCAGGTCGAGGCCCGCCGCGCGGGGCGGGAGGCGGGGGTGGAGGCGCTCAAGGCAGCGCTCGGTCGTATCCCGTCCTCGGTTGCCGTGCGCGCCGCGCTGGCTCAGGCGTACCTGGGAGCGGGCCAGCCCGCCTCGGCCCTGACGGTCACGCGGGAGCTGAGCGAGGCTCAGCTGGCGGGCCGCCCCGACCTCCTTCTGGTCCACGCCAAGTCCCAGCTGGCCACCGGCGACGTCGCTGCGGCCCAGCGATCGCTCCAAAAGCTGACGGAGGTCGCGCCCCGCTCGGCCGAGGCACGCTTCCTCTATGGGGAGAGCCTGGCGCGTGGCGGGGAGGCTGCGAAGGCCGAGGCGGAGCTCAAGCGTGCCATCGAGCTCGACCGCTCCTACCTCCCGGCCCGGGTGGGTGAGGTCAACCTGCTGGTCCATCGTGGCCAGGTGGGCAAGGCCCGGGAGGCGCTGGCGGGGCTGAGGCAGGAGTTCGGCGAGCGGCCCGAGTTCCTGGAGGTCGAGGGGTGGATCGCCTTCCGGTCGGGAGACTATGCGACCGCCACGGAGCGTTTCACCGCCGTGGCCGCTGGCAAGTCGGACTCCGAGTTGACGCTCGGCCTGGCCAGGTCGCTGTGGGCGCAGCGGGAGCACGAAAAGGCCCTGGAGGTCCTGCGGGCACGGTTGCAGGTCCAGGCGGCCGATCTCCCGGTGCTCATGCAGTTGGCGGCGAGCTACGTGGCGCTGGACCGCCGGCCCGAGGGTGTCGCCACCTTCCGTAAGGTCCTCGAGTCGTATCCCGACTACGTGCCAGCGCTGAACGACCTCGCCTGGGCGCTTCAGGGCCAGGACCTCAAGCAGGCGCTGGCGCTCGCAGAGCGCGCCCATCAATTGCAGTCGGACAACGCGGCCGTTCTGGACACCCTCGGCACGCTGCGGGCGAAGGGCGGCGACCTCTCGGGCGGGGCGCAACTGGTCCGCCGGGCGGTGGAGCTGGCTCCGGACCACCCGCAGATCCAGCTGAACCTCGGCCGTATCCTCGCCCAGCAGAAAAAGCATGCCGAAGCCCGCGTGGTGCTGGAGGCCCTGCTCGCGAAGGCGCCGGAGGCGGGAGTGGCCCAGGAGGCCCGGGCGCTCCTCGGCTCGATTCCTGCGGCTTCGCCCTGAGGGGGAAGCCGAAGGAAAGAGGCTGAGGGACGGACGAGACCGACGTGGTGCAAGTGATGGACAAGGTGCACGCGATGGACGAGGTGCAAGACGAGATGCAAGACAAGATGCAAGACAAGATCCGTGAAGTCCTCCGGCTCGGCACACTGGCGCCGTCCGGGGACAACAGCCAGCCCTGGCGGTTCGTGATGCGGGGAACGGAGGTCGACCTCTTCAACGTCCCCAGCCGGGACACCTCCCTCTACAACTACCGCCAGCGAGCCTCGCTGCTCGGCCACGGGGCGCTCGTCGAAAACGTTGCCATCTCGGCGCGGGCACTCGGACTCGGGGTTTCGGTCACGCTGTTTCCCGACGCCAGCCAGCCGGACTGGGTCTGCCGCTTCGCCTTCACCCCGTCGGAACCGGCCGAGGAGCCGCTTTTCGCCGCCATCCCCGCCCGGATCACCCACCGTGGGTCATACGTCGGCACGCCGCTGACCCCCGCCCAGGTCGAATCCCTGAAGGCCGCAGCTGCCGTGGTCCCGGGGACCGCGCTCCACCTGGTGACCGGACCCGAGGAGAGGGCCGCGCTCGCCCATCTGTTGCGCTGGAACGAACGAGTGGTGTTCGAGAACCCGCACCTTCACCGCTTTCTCTTCGAGCACCTGCGCTGGACCCGGGAAGAGGAGGAGCGCACCAGGGACGGGATCCCCATCGACACGCTGTTCCTGAATCCCCCCCAGAGGCTCGGTTTCCCTGCGCTGTCGCGCTGGGGCGTGGTTCGGGCGCTCAATCACGTCGGGCTGTCGGCGGTGGTGGCCCTCGAATCGTTGCGCAAGCTGCGCGCCTCGTCGGCGCTGGGGCTGGTGTCGGCCGACGGCGGCGAGGACCGGGATTTCGTGGTGGCCGGGCGGGCCATGGAGCGTCTGTGGCTCGAGGCCACCCGGCTCGGGCTGGCCTTCCAGCCCGTTACCGGGATCATCTGCCTCATGGAGCGGGTGGCGGCCGGCGAGGTCGATGGGATCCCCTCGGGGCACGTGGCGCGTCTCCGCGAGCTCCGGCCAGCTGTGGCAGAGGCCTTCGGGCTGGGCAGCAGGACCCCCGCGATGGCGTTTCGTCTCGGCCCCCCCGTGAGGCCGGGTCGGCTGTCGCCGCGCTTCCCGCTGGAGAGGGTCGTCGACGTTTCCTAGAAGAGCGGTGTCGGGAAGTTTTACAATCGGGACCCGGGCGGCGTTCTTCAGTCCGCGAGCTCATCCGTAACCAGCGGTTCTGAGAGGGAAATGCGTCCTCTGGCATGGGGTGTGCTAACGGTTAGGGCACGGAACGTGGGCAACACTCCGCACCGAGAGACGAAAAGCGAGAGTTGTATGTCCGGTGCCGAACAGTTACCCCTTGCGTAATCGACAACCCCTCATCGGAGGCAACCCAATGAAGACTCTCAGGAAAAGGGCGCTGACGGTAGCTGTGACTGCCCTCGTCGCCGGCGTGATGAGTGCGCCTGCCCACGCGTACGTGATGGCCAGCTCCGTCGTCGAGATGACGAACTTCCAGATCAAGGACGCGACTGGTGCAGTGTTGGATTACAGCAACGATTTCTCCTCCCTGACCTTTACCAGTTCGGCGGATCAGTCGGCTGCGCTGACGGGCTACGCGACCCTTGACAATGACAGCACCAACGCTCCTATCGATTTCGCCCCCATTTGCCTTGGAGCAGCATGTAACCCCATTCTGCCAAACAACTCGTTCCCACACCTCGCGGCGCCTCCTGCTAGCGGAAACTATGTGGCTGCCGATCAACAGGAATTTGGGGCCCCGATTGCCAACCTTCCCGGTTTTGGCTTGGGAGCGACTGTTGCGAGCGGCTCGTATGTCGGGCTTGACACTGGGCTCGAAGTGGCTGGATCAGCCAACTCGAACAACAACTTGAACTCGAGTTTCATTTTCGCTACCAACAACTCGCAGGCTCTGACGTTCACCTTCGACGTTGACGCCTACCTGCAGGTAGCAGTCAGTGCGTTTCCGTCCGAGACATTTCCGGCCTTCGCGACGGCGAGTTACCAGATGGACTTCAGTATCCGCAATCTGTCGACCAACCAGGTCGTGTGGACGTACGCGCCGGACCTGTTTAACAATGGTGTCAAGACGTTGAGCCTCAATGCCCCGCTGCCTCAGGCCGTCGAGAGCATCGAGCAGACGGGTGTTGTCGTGTCGTTTGCCAGCGGATTGACCCCGGTCCTCAACGCGGGCACGCTCTATCAGCTTTCTGCCCGCATCCAGACGAACGCGGACGCGGCGCGCGTCCCGGAGCCCGCGGTCCTGAGCCTGCTCGGCCTGGGCCTCGGCCTGCTCGGCCTCGGTGCCGCCCGCCGGAGCCGCAAGGCCTGACGACGACCCGCAGTCTCTGAAGTCGGATAGCAGTGCAAGGGAAGGGGGCCAGCCGGCCCCCTTCCCGCGTTTGCGCCATACCCCGACCGGGGGGGCGGGGGCAGCTCGCGGTGGCCCGTGACTCGAGCAGGGAGCGAACGCCCGGGGAGCGCTGAGTCAAGGAAACGCCGCCAGGTGCCGATCAACCTCCAGCCGGGCACCGGTTTCGTTCCCCGGCCCTGGCCGCGCCGGATCCTGCTCCCCCGTCCGTCTCGGTCTCCTCCAGTTCCGAGTGAGGTATGCCATGCCCAGCCTGCCCGTTCTGAAGACCCTGGCCCGTGAGCTCGTGAGCCGCGAGCGCAGCCCTCGCCGCACCGAGCCGGACCTGGTGATGGACGACCCCGAGAAGGTGGCCGCCTACACCCGGGCGGGCCGGGAGGACGGGGTCATGGCCCCGGTCTACCTGTTCCACTGCGCCCAGGTCTGCGAGGTGATCCGGCCCGGGGACACCGTCGTGGACCTGGGGTGCGGGCCGGCGACCCAGCTGGCGATGGTCGCGCGCCTGAACCCGGACGTGCGTTTCGTCGGGGTGGACCTCTCGGAGGAGATGCTGGAGCGCGCCCGGGCCTACGGGGCCGAGCAGGGTCTCGGCAACGTCGCCTTCCAGCAGGCTGACGTCACCGACCTCGGGTTCCTCGGCGACGCCAGCGTGGACGCGGTGTTCTCGACGGTCGCCCTGCACCACCTGCCGGACGTGGACCACCTGGAACGGACCTTCGCGGAGGTCGCCCGGGTCCTGAGGCCGGGCGGGGGGCTGTACCTGGTGGACTTCGGGCACCTGAAGTCCGAGAAGTCGATCGAGTATTTCGCCTACCAGTACAGCGACCGGCAGCCCGAGCTGTTCACGCTCGACTACCTCTACTCCCTGCGGGCGGCATTCCCGCTCGCAGACTTCCAGCGCCTGACGGACCGTCACCTGGCGGGCCGGGCCCGGGTGTACTCCACCTTCCTGATGCCGTTCATGGTCGTGGTGAAGAGTCCTCCCCGGGCGGGCGAGGTGCCCCAGGGGGTGCGCGCCGGGCTGGCCGCGCTGCGCGCGGCCTTGCCGTCCTACCACCGGACGGACCTGCAGGACCTGCGGACCTTCTTCCGTCTGGGTGGGCTCGCAAGCCCCCTCCTGGGCTGACCCTGGTCCTCGCGCAGCCTGACCGCCGGCCGCGGGGAGCCCGAGGCCCGGCCGGTCCGACCCGCGCGCCGCTCAACGGGCCGCTCAGCGGGCCAGCCTGCGCCGGGCGATGGCCAGGGCCACCCGCTGGATCGGGTTCCGGTTGCCCCAGGGGCGCCAGGTCTGCACCATGCGGTTGCGGTAGGCGTCGAAGTGCAGGCCCCGCGGGGCGGCCACCAGCTCACCGCGGCCGAGCAGGAGCTTCAGGACGTGGGTGGCCGCCACCCCGGCGCACAGATCGCAGGCCATCGGGGTGGACGGCCCGCGGTGCCGGGCCAGATCGACCGCGGAGGGGTCCGCGAGATAGCCCACCTGGAGCATCGCGGGGGAGAGGCCGAGCAGGAAGCGCAGCAGCTGCTCGTGCTCGGGCACGTCGGCCCAGCCGAAGTACTCGTCGGGCGTCATGTGGCCCGGGAGGAAGGTGAGGAGCGCGACGCCCATCCCCAGGGGGGCGGCGGTGACCACCGGGATGCCTTTCGCGAGCGCGGCGGAGAAGACACGCCGGCGGATGTCGATGGCGAAGAAGTCGAGCGCGTCCAGGTAGACGTCGGCCCCCGCGAGGAACTCCGGCACGTTCTCGGCCGTCAGCCCCTGGGGGAAGCGGCGCAGCTGAAGCTCCGGGTTGACGTCGAGGGCGAGCTCCGCGAGGACGTCGAGCTTCGGGCGGCCGACGCTGCGCAGCGTGGCGCCCGCCTGGCGGTTGAAGTTCGCGAGCTCGAAGGTGTCGAGCTCGGCCAGGTTGAAGGCGCCGATGCCGAGGCGCGTCAGGGTCAGCAGGTGGCTGCCGCCGACCCCGCCGAGGCCGGCGATGGCGACGCGCTTGCCGCGCAGGAGCGCCAGCTCCTCCCTCGTGACCCAGCCGATGTTGCGGTCAAAGGCCGTCTCGTAGTCGAAGTCGCCCATCGCTTGTCGCTCTGCCCCCTGTTGGCGCGCCCCGCAGGCGCCCGTTGCTCCTCCCTGAAATCGGCCGCCGGGGCGTGTTACTGTAGCATGCGCGGAGGCGGCGCCCCCCGGGCCGCCCCGATCCGCTGCGTTGCCCATGTACGCCGAGTGTCCTCACTGCCACGCCGTCCACCGGGTCCGGGCCGCCGACCTGCAGCTCGCGATGGGCAAGGTCCGGTGCGGGCGGTGCCACACCGTGTTCGACGGCCTCTCGGCCCTCTGCGACGAGCCTGGGGCTGCACCGCGGCCCGGGGCTGCACCGCAGCCCAGTTCCGCCCCCGCCCCGGGGTCGCGGGGTGCGGGCGGCGCGGCGCGTGAGCGTACCCCGGGGCCGGCTCCGGCCGCAGCCGCGCGCCAGCGGGAGACCGCTGTCGGGGAACCCGCGCCGGGGCCGGAGTCCGTCGTACAGCGGGCCGCCGGGGGGCTCGGCCAGTTCCTGCCCGGCATCCTGACCCTCGCCCTGCGCAGCCTCTCGCGCAACCGCGGGCGCACCGCGCTCGGCCTCGCGGCGGTCGCCTTCGGGGTGGTCGCCCTGCTGCTCGCGGGCGGCTTCATGGAGTGGATCTTCTGGGCCATGCGGGAGAGCTACATCCAGTCCCGGCTGGGCCACATCCAGGTTGCCCGCGAGGGGTACTTCGAGGGGGGCGTCGCGGAGCCCTTCGCCTACCTGCTCCCCGCGGACTCCCCGGCCCACGGCGTCGTGTCCCGGGCCCCGCACGTGCAGGCCGTCGCCTCCCGGCTCGCCTTCGGCGGGCTCGCGAGCCACGGGGAGACCACCATCGCGTTCCTCGGCGAGGGCGTGGAGCCCGACCGGGAACAGGCGGTCTCGCGCCAGCTCACGATCCAGGAGGGCGAGAACCTCTCCGAGTCCGACCCCGACGGGGTCATCCTGGGGGCCGGCCTGGCGGAGAACCTCGGCGTGAAGCCCGGCGACCCGCTGGTGCTCCTCGCCACCACCCGCGCGGGCGGTGTCTCCGGGGTCGAGGCCCGTGTCCGGGGCCTGTTCCGGACCTCCACCAAGGCCTTCGACGACAGCGTGCTGCGCGCCCCGATCGAGCTCGCGCGCCGGCTCCTGCAGGTCTCGGGGGCGCACACCTGGGTGCTGCTGCTGGACCGCACGGAGCACACCGACCGGGTGGCGGCGGACCTCGCGCGGCGCATCGAGGCGACGGGTGCCTCGGGCCTCACGCTGCGGCCCTGGCACGCCATGACCGACTTCTACCAGAAGACGGTGGAGCTCTTCTCCCGACAGGTGAACGTCGTGCGGGTGGTCATCGCGCTCATCGTCCTGATCAGCATCTCCAACACCCAGGTGATGAACGTGCTGGAGCGCACCTCCGAGATCGGAACGGTGATGGCCATCGGCCACAACCGGCGGTACGTGATGCGACTGTTCCTGCTCGAGGGGTTGTTGCTCGGCATCGCCGGGGGTCTGCTGGGCCTTGCGGTGGGTGCCGTTCTCGCCAGGGTCGTGTCGGCCATCGGCATCCCGATGCCGCCGCCCCCCGGGATGGACGTGGGCTTCTCCGGGGAGATCCTGCTGACGCCGGGGCTGGCTGCGGGAACCCTGGCGCTCGCCGTGGCGAGCACCGCGCTCGCGAGCCTGTACCCCGCCTGGAGGGCCTCCCGCATGGTCATCGTCGACGCGCTTCGGCAGGCTCGCTGACCCTCGCAACCGAGCCATGCTGAAACTGGCCTTCCGCAACCTGCTCCGCCACAAGGGGCGCACCGCCCTGACCCTGGCGGCGATCCTGCTCGGCGTCGTGGGGCTCATCCTGAGCGGCGGTTTCGTGGAGGACATCTACGTGCAGCTCCGGGAGTGGACCATTCACTCCCGGCTCGGGCACCTGCAGGTCTATGCCGCGGGTCATTACCGCCACGGCCGTCGGGAGCCCTACCAGTACATGGTCGCGGAGCCGGAGCAGGTCGCGGAGGGCATCGCGCGGGCGCCACACGTGGTCGACGTGCTCCAGCGCGTCAGCTTCGACGCCCTGGTCAACAACGGCCGCGGGGACCTCCCGGTGCTCGGGGAGGGGGTGGAGCCCGACAAGGAGGCCCGGCTCGGCAGCGCCCTGCGGATCGTGAGCGGGCGTCAGCTCGCGGCATCGGACCGGCTGGGGATCCTGCTCGGGCAGGGGGTCGCCTCCTCGCTGCAGCTGCAGCCCGGGGACTACGTGACGCTGGTCGCCACGACCGCGGCCGGTTCCATGAACAGCCTGGAGCTCCAGGTGGTCGGGTCTTTCGCGTCCGTCTCGAAGGACTACGACGCGCGGGCCGTGCGCATCCCCCTCGAGGCGGCGCGCGAGCTCCTGGACACCGACGCCGTGCACGCCCTCGTCGTCTCGCTCGACGACACCCTCGCGACGGAAACGGTCCGCTCCGCCCTGTCCTCCGTGCTGCCCGTCGGGGCCTACGAGGTCAAGTCGTGGGAGGAGCTCGACGACTTCTACCGCAAGACGGTCGCCCTCTACCGCCGGCAGTTCGGGTTCTTCCAGGTGGTCATCCTGCTCATGGTCGTGCTGAGCGTGGCGAACAGCGTGAACATGAGCGCGTACGAGCGAACCGGCGAGTTCGGCACCCTGCGGGCCCTCGGGGAGCGCTCGAGCGGGGTCGTGCGCCTGATCGTCGCGGAAAACGTGATGCTCGGGTTGGCCGGGGCCCTGCTCGGAGCGGCACTGGGGCTCTCCCTTGCCTGGGCCATCTCGCTCGTGGGCATTCCCATGCCGCCCCCGCCGAACTCCGACCTGGGCTACACGGCGCTCATCCGCATCGAGCCCGTGCGCGTGCTGCTCGCCCTTGCCGTCGGCTTCGGCGCAACCGTGCTCTCCGCCCTGCTGGCGGCCTTCCGGGCCGCCCGCGTGCCGGTGGTCGACGGGCTGCGCTGGAACGTGTGAGCGCCCGGGCGGCGGGCTACTGCAGCTTCTTCAGGTAGTCCTTGGTGAAGACCTCGTCCGGCAGGTTGCGCCGCTGCATGTTGCGGTACTCCATGACCGAGCGGGCGCCCTTGCGCAGGGCGTCCTCCAGCACGAGGCGCGCCGGCCGGGACTCGCCCTCCATGGCGCGGAAGTCCTCGTAGCGACAGGTCTTGAGGAGTCGATTCGAGAGCGTGTAGAACTCGGCCTTGTAGGGCCGGAAGGTGCCCTTTTCGACCCAGTAGGTCACCCTGGGGTAGGTCACCCCGCGCTGGGCGGCCTTGAGCTCGAGGACGTAGAGCTCCTTGCGCTCCAGGGTCTCCGTGCGCAGCAGCGTGGCGTCGTAGTCGCCGGAGAAGTTCGCGCGCGCGAGGTCGCCGTTCGCGACCTGGCCGGTCAACTTCTGGGACAGGGGGAGCCTCACCGGCTGGGAGACGCTGGGCAGGAAGACCCAGAGGTCCCGCTGGCGCATGAGCATCATCTGACCCTTTTCCGAGGCCGGCGCGGTGGTGAGGACGACCGTGCTCTCCTTGCCCTTGGAGAGGACGCGGTACTCGTGGACGTCGGTGGCGCTGTCGCCCGGGTTTGTCGTCGAGACGTGTACGTCGACCTGGAAGCCGTCCGCCGGGAAACGGATGCGGTCGGCCATGTCGACGATGTGGCCGGGGTCCGGGTCCGCCGCGGCCGCCGGCACGGGGAGAACGGTGACCGCTGCCAGAAGGCACAGGCCGAGAGGGAATGGGGAGGTGAGGAAGGCGCTGAAGCGGGTTCTCATGGTCTGCTCCTGACGATGCGTGTCGCCGCCGACGTACGGTGCCGCTCGGGGCTGGTCCTGTGGGCGCTGCGTGGCATTCGAAGGCCTATGTACCTATACTTCCCCGACGCGCACAAGGAGTTATCGAGGTTTTGCGAGATCGACTCGAGGGCCATCCCGACGCCCCCATGAGCGTCGTCCGTGTCGACCACGTCTCCAAGGACTACCGCCTGGGCCGGCAGACGTTCCGTGCCCTGCACGACGTCTCCCTGGCCGTTGCAAAGGGGCGGTTCCTCGCGATCGCCGGTCCGTCGGGGAGCGGCAAGTCCACCTTGCTCAATCTCATCGGTTGCATCGATACGCCCACGGAGGGCCAAGTCTATATCGGCAAGGAAGAGGTGGGCCGTAAGACCCCCGACGAGCTCGCTGACCTGCGGGCGAGCGCCCTCGGGTTCATCTTCCAGACCTTCAACCTCCTGCCCGTGCTCTCCGCGCGCGAGAACGTCGAGTATCCCCTGCTGCACCGGAAGGAGATCTCGCGCAAGGAACGCCGGGACCGGGTCGACCACTATCTGGGCGTCGTGGGTCTTTCGCGTTACGCCCACCATCGGCCGAACGAGCTCTCAGGCGGCCAGCGCCAGCGGGTCGCGATCGCCCGCGCGCTCGCGGGGAGCCCGGCCATCGTGCTGGCGGACGAGCCCACAGCGAACCTGGACTCGAAGACCGGCGAGGGGGTGCTCCGGCTCATGAAGAAGATCAACGAGTCGGAGGGCACGACCTTCATCTTCTCGACCCATGACTTCCGGGTCATGGAAATGGCGGACCGCGTGGTGAACATCAGCGACGGTCGGCTCGCAGGCACCGGAAAGGAGGAAACGGGGCATGGGTAGGATGCAACACGCGCTGCTGCCGCTCGCGCTCTCGTGCCTCGTCGCGAGCCCGGCCGGGGCCGAGGGCCCGGCGACCCGGGATGCCCTGTTCGGGCTACCGCCCGCGGGCGCGGCAGAGCCGGCGCCTGCGGCCGTTGGCGGCGCTCCCGCCGTCATCCCGCCGGGTGGAGACGAGAGCCGCGTGGCCGCCGGACTTGGCGGGGCCGGCGGGCCGAAGCTCTCCGGCTTCCTCCACAGCCAGCTCGCCTACACCTACGGGGGCACGGGGCACTGGTCCCTGTTCCAGAACATGGCCCAGGTCTCGGCCAGCGGACGGACCGAGGGGGGGATCGGCTGGAAGGTCGGGGCGCGGGCCCAGGTCGACCCGGTCTACGCGGGGAACGACTACTACCCCGGCGAGGTCCGGGACAACCAGAAGCACGATGCCTGGGTCTGGGAGAGCTACCTGGACTTCGCCACCGGCCCCGTCGAGTGGCGGGTGGGGCGCCAGCAGATCGTGTGGGGCGAGGTCGTCGCCTTCTATTTTGCCGACGTGGTCTCGGCCTTCGACCAGCGTCAGTTCATCCTGCCCGACTTCGAGCTGAGCCGGCTGCCCCAGTGGGCGGCGCGCGCCGAGTGGTTCCAGGGGGATTTCCACGCCGAGGCCGTGTGGGTCCCCGTGATGACCTATGACGAGATTGGCAAGCCCGGGGCGGACTTCTACCCGTTCCAGGTCGGGCCTGGGGTCCGGATCCTCGACGAGCGGTTCCCGGACGACGACCTCGGCCACTCGGGCTACGGGCTGCGAGCCAATTATCTGACCGACGGTTGGGACACCTCGCTGTTCTTCTGGAGCTCTCCGGACCGGTTCCCGGTCTTCGAGCGGGTTTCCGGCCCGGGACTGGCGTATCGCCCCATCCACGAGCGGATCCACCAGTACGGTGGTACCGTGGCCAAGGACCTGGGGCCGTTCGTGGTGAAGGGCGAGGCGATCTACACCCGGGGCCAGCTCTATGAGACCTCGGACCCGGCAGACTCGAATGGATTGCTGCGCAGCGACGCGCTCGATTGGATCGCGAGCGTGGAGTTCGCCTTCGAGCACGAGACGCGGCTCAACCTGCAGTACATCCAGGCCCGCGTCCTCGACCGTCGGCCCGGGGTGTTCCAGGACGCCCTGACCAACGTGGCTACGGTGCTGTTGAGCACGAAGGCGTTCCACCCCAAGGTCGAGCCCGAGCTCCTCTATGCCACGGCGCTCGGTGACACCGATTGGAATCTGCAGGCGCGCGTGACCTGGGAATTCCAGCCGAACTGGAGCCTCGTCGGGGGTGTCGACGTCTTTGGCGGAGGCTCGGGCGGTTACTTCGGTCGTTTCGAGGACCAGGACCGGGTCTACGGCGAGGTCTGGTATCGCTTCTGACCGCGCTCCCGTCGGACGGTGCCCTTCTTCGGGGCTTCGGTCTAACGGTTGGCGGAGGCGCGAGCGGTCTCCCGCGCCGAGAAGAGCCGCCCTTCGTCGCTGAGAAACGCCCAGATGCCCGGTTGCTCGGTACGCACCTGCTCCAGGAGCTCGATGCCGTCTCGATAACACGGCTGCCTGCGGCCGTGGTACTGCACCGGGGGGCCGGCGGGATGGAAATGGATCCCGAGGCGCCCGAGCAGGCGCAGCAGCGCCGGCATCATCACCGCGCACCAGTGGGTCACGCCCTGTTCGGCGCTCATGCGGGCGATCTCGCGCATCAGGCCGATGGCCATGGTGGGGATGAGGCGCTGGTCGGTGGGGCCCGAGGTGTCGTCGTGCGCGACGCTGTGCTCGTCCGGGTAGAGTCCGTCCGACTGCCGGCGGCGGAAGTCTTTGGAGATCGCGAAACGGGAGATCTCCGCGGTGCTGCCCGGCGGGAAGGGGGCCCGGTTCCGGCAGACGGAGTGAAACGGCAGGTCGGTCGGGCGGCCGCCATCCGGCAGGATCAGTCTCACGGTCCCGGCGACGTTGCCCGTGGGGCGGTGCACCAGCAGGGCGTGGACCGCTCGCCGGTCGTAGGCGTCGTACTCCATACGGTCGGGGAAATGGGAGGGGTCCTCGAAGGCGTTCTCGACGCAGTACACCTGGTAACGCAAGCGGAACGCGACTTCGCGCAAGGCCGGCGTATCCGCTCGGACCATGGTGAAGTACTGTTCGTACACCTCCGCGAGACTGGGGGGTGCGGGGCTCGGGTTCGTCGTCACGGCGTGCTCCGGTGCGGGACGGAAGCCTCTCAAGACCTGGAAGCCTCTCAAGACCTGTTTGCGTGCGGTTGTCGGCATTCTTTACAGGAATTCCGGCCCTTGCGAGTCGGGTGCCCGCACTCTGCGGCTTCGCCGGTTTGCCAAACTTGCCGCGAAGCGGTATAGTTAGGCCGTTTTGCTTAGTCTTGACTTCAGTAAATCCCGCGTCGGCTGGTCTTACGCTTGTCGGCAGTCCCTGGTGGTTTGCAGGGCCTGCGGCCTCAGAAGTCCCCCATCCGGCAGATAGCGCCGGGCCCCACAGACAGTGAGATAGGGCCATTCGCTGATGACCTGTCAAAGCTTTTGTGACGCATGGCGCATTTTTTGCCTGTATTCTCTTGCCAGGGGCCGGGGGGCGCGCGATCCGCGTCGTGGGAGGGCCTCGGACGCTGACCGGTACGTTGCGATGCGGTCACGGCCTGCGTGAGGCAGTGAGAGTCAGAGGCAAGAGGGGGGCGAATGGAGACAAGGCCAGCAGTGGGGGCATTGGCGCTGAATGCCCATCCCTACGAGGCGGTCATCGCGGACACCGAGCCCAGCAGGCGCATCGCATACCGCCTGCGCTATCAGGTCTATTGCCTCGAAACGGGCTTCGAAGACCCGCTGCACTTCGAGACCAAAGAGGAGTCGGACGAGTTCGACGCCCACTCCATCCACTTCCTGATCCGCTGTACCCATACGGGCGGGTGGCTCGCCAGCGCCCGTCTGGTGCCCCGACAGGAGGAAGGGGTTCTCCCCGTGGAGAGTCACTGCCGGATCGACCCGGCCCGCCTGGGCGCGCTGAGCCGCCCGGATGGCGAGGTCTCCCGGCTCCTGATCGTGCGTCGCGACCCCCTGATCGGACCGGTCAGCCGGTTCGAGAAGGAGGGGCTTCTGAGCGCCCGCACGGAGATGCTGCGCCGCCTGCTGATCGGACTCTGCTCTCGAGCGCGAGACCTGGGTCTTCAGAACCTGGGGTTCTTCCTGGCTCCATCCCTCAAGCGCGTCCTGACGCGGCTCGGGATCGAGGCCCACCTGATTGGGGACGCCTGTCATCACCGCGGGGTGCGCCATCCCTATCTCGGAAACGTCACCCAGGCCCTGGAGGCTCTCTACGCGCACGGTCCGGCGACACCCGGGATCGAAGAGGTGAACGAGCCCTATCGCCTGTATTCCGCGCTGGAGCTCCCGTTGGCCCCCGCTGTCCCCTTTGCGGACGCCGGTCCTGGGGGGCGGTGATCGCTCAGCAGTGGTTGCTC
>ERZ1649853.240-NODE-240-length-23344-cov-23.801881_pt1 | contig 23344 bp, 23 predicted proteins | sample MGYA00575353_ERZ1649853 | MGnify/ENA primary metagenome ERZ1649853 (study PRJEB40853, sample SAMN11349654) | freshwater sediment metagenome | isolation source: river sediment | host: Sediment | place: India: Okhla Barrage, New Delhi | collected 2017-02-21 ...
GGCGTCGATGTCGTCGATGCCGCAGTTGGCGCCGTGGGCCCAGACCGTCTCGTACTCGGGCTGCTTGGTCAGGTAGCGGCCGTCCTTGTCGTGGTAAATCCCCGAGCAGCGGATCACGCAGCCCCGGTGGCAGCCGTGGGTCGGGTTTCCGCCCCGGGCCTTCTCCAGCTCCGCCTCGGTCTCGCCGCTGATCTTCGCCGTGCCGTCGAAGCGGCCCCAGAGGAAGTTGTGCGTGGGGTAGGCACCCGCCTCGTTGATCACGTTGGCCAGGATGTTCGTCCCGAAGGCCGGGAGTCCCTCGCCCGTGACGGGATGCCTGCGCAGGCCGTCGACGAAGGCCTTGTTGGCCGCGCGGAATTTCTCCACGTCCCCGGGCACGCGGTTTCCCGTGCCCGTGTCGTCGAGCACGATCACCTTGACCCCCTTGGATCCCATGACGGCACCGAGGCCCCCTCGGCCCGCATGGCGCGTTGGCCGCATCTCCATGTCCGTGAAGGCCACCGAGGCGGCACACATCCTCCTCTCGCCCGCCGGCCCGATGGAGATGCAGGCGATCCTGTCGCCGTGCTCGGCCGCCATTTTCTCGACGAGGGCGTAGTTGCCGAGCAGCCTGAGGCTGTTGTCGCGGGTTATCGTCACGCCGTCCCGGTTGATGAAGACCTTGTAGAGATCGTTCTCCTTCGGCTTCCCCTCGAGGATGATGCCCGCGTAGCCCAGCCGGGCCAGAACCTGGGAGGCCTGCCCGCCGGAGTTGGACTCCTTGATGCCTCCGGTCAGCGGGCTCTTGCCGCCCACGGAACAGCGCCCCGACATGGCCGCGATCGTTCCGCTGAGCAGACCGGGCGCGATGACGAGCTTGTTGTCCTCGCCCAGCGGGTGGGCCAGGGGCGGTACTTCCTTCGAGACGACGGCGGAGGTCAGCGCCCGGCCCCCCAGGCCGGCGTACTCCCCGACGGGGACGGTGCGGGCCGCGGGACCGCCTTCGGCGCTCATGTCGATTCGGAGCAGCTTGTCCATGACTCTCCCTCCTTGACGGTTGGGTCTGTCCGGAAAATCCACGAGCGCTCGAGGAATGGGGTCATCGGGAAGAAACCGGGAACGGACGGCGCCTCGAGGCTCTCTTCTGCGGCAATCCGGGCATTGGCTGGGTGTTGAGGGCTGGACGACGGGATGATGCGATATGGCTGAATCTAGGGGAACGCCCTGCGTTTGTCAATTCTGTCAAATTAGACATAGCCGGGGATCGCTCGACTCCTCCTCGCTGCGCTCCCGTAACGGGAAGCAGCTCTCCGATCACGTCAGATTCAGCAGGGTCACCTCGGGGCGGGCATTGAGACGCACGGGGGTGAGCGAGGTGCCGATGCCGCGGCTCACGTAGAGGCGGCTTGCACCGATGCGGAACAGGCCCTCGGGGTACGGGGTCCGCAGGTGGGCGACGCTGATGTCGCGCCTCGGCAGCGTCAGCTTGATCTGCCCCCCGTGATAGTGCCCCGCCAGCGTGAGCGCCACGCCCCGGGCCGCGGCCTCGGGGAAGACCTCCGGGCGGTGGGACAGCAGGATCGTCGGGACCGCGGGGCCGAGCCCCTGCAGGGCGGCCCGCAGGTCGGGCCTGCCGGCGTTCAGGTCGTCGATGCCGGCGACGGCGAAGGAGCCCCGCGCCGTCTCGATCACCCGGTTGGCGTTCCGCAGCAGGGGGATCCCGCTCTGCCGGAAGAGCGCGTCGAGCTCGTCGTTCCGAACGTACCAGTGGTCGTGGTTGCCCAGCACGGCGAAGGTCCCGTACCGGGCGCGGACGCGCGCCATCTCCTCGAGGCAGTCCGGCAGGAAGGCACTCGTGTTGGTGACATAGTCGCCGGTCAGGACGAAGAGGTCCGGCTCGAGAGCCACCACCTCGTCGGCGTAGCGCCGCATCTCCCGGCGGGTCATGGTCAGCCCCGCGTGGATGTCGGTGAGCTGGACCACCCGCAGCGGCAGGCCGAAGGAAAACGAGAGCTCCTCCACCTCGTAGGCCCGGCCGGCGAAGGCGGCCCCGTAGCCCGACAGGACGAAGGGGGTGGCCGCAAGCGCGCCCACGCCGGCTTTCACAAAGCGGCGCCGGCCCGTGTCGACGGGGGGTGCGGGCACCCGGCCGGTCGCGTCGCGCCAGAGCCTCGCCGCCCGGCGCCCCAGTTCGCCGGCGCACCGGGACGTCAGCAGAATGAGGGCGCAGGTCAGGGACCCCACGCTCCACAGCGACGGCATGTAGAAGAGAACGGCCTGCAGGGCGGGGGGCGGGTCGAGCCAGGCCATGGGTCTGGCCAGGAGGAACCCGCTGAGGCCAAACAGGATCATGATGCCCAGGCCCGCCGCGCCGACGGCCCACGAGGCAGCGCGCCGCGAGAGGCGGGTCGACCGGATCGCTTCGCGGAAACGGACGAAGAGGTAGATCTGGGCCAGGACGGCGAGGGCCAGAACCAGGACACGGTAGGCTGAAGAGATCAGTTCCAGGGTGACCGGCGAGAAAGGCATGCCGGGATTTATCTCGTTCATGGTAGGCGATAAAATAAACAAGGCATTGTGAAAAAGCAAGCGGAATGCCTGCGAGAGCCCGTTCACTCTTTCCGATCGAGGGGTTACGGAGGAACCGGGCCGCGCATCCCGGGGGCCGGGGCCGTTTTTTTTTGGGGCATGCGGGCGAGATTTGTACTACAATACGGGGCGAACTGTCTGACAGCTCGTCGGTTCGAGAGTTCCTGTTCGGGGATCGGATATGAAAACCCGCTTTGCAGAGAAACTGGCATCGACCCGTGTCACCTTCCGCACGGCCCTCTCGACGCTTCTGGCCGTCATGCTCATCGGCACGGTCTTCTTCCTCGGGGGCCTCTCCTACTACAACCTGAAACGAAACGCCGACACCCTCTCGGCGCAGGTGCTCGACGAGAGTTCCCTGCGCATCCGGCACTGGGTCGGCACGCTGCTGACGCGCGCGCAGGACCAGGGAGAGATGAACCGCCAACTCCTGGGCTCCGTCCAGATGAAACCGGAGACGCTGAAGTGGCTGACCCGCCATCTCCAGCGGGTCATGGAGACGCAGGGCCACTTCACGTTCCTGTCGGCAGGCTTCGAGAGCGGCCTGATGCTGTCCGTCGAGCGCCTCGCGGAGGGCGGGTTCAGCATCCGCGAGGCCCGGTACGACCGCAAGGCCGGCAAGGCGGTGATCCTCGACTTCAGCCCCGAGGACTACGCGCAGCGGAAGGCCTACGACCGGCGCGAGTTCCCGCTGACCGGTGAGAGAAGGATGCCGGAGTGGTACACCCTGGCGCGCGATGCCGAGGGGCCGGTCTGGACCGAGGGGCGCACCCTGCGCAGCGGCGCCAAGGCAGTCCCGGGAATCACCTGCGCCACCCCCGTCTATGACCGGGAGCGCGCGTTCATCGGCGTCACGACGGTCGACATCGACATCAGCGCCATCTCCCGCTTTCTCAATTCCAACCCGATCGGCAGGGACGGGTTCGCCTTCATCATCGAGCAGACGAAAGACGGGACCTACCGGGTGCTGGCCCACCCGCAGCCCGAGATTCTGACCCGCGAACACCGGGACGAGCGGGGGCGCACGCAGTTCGAGTTCACGCCCTGGCAGAAGCTCGGCGACGAGAAAGTCGTGCGCTTCATGGAGAAATTCTCTCGCGACGGCAGCTACCTGGGCCACGACCTCCGGACGTTCCGGTTCAGCGCCGGCGGCCGGGACTACTTCGGCAGCTATCGCCGGATGGCGGGCAGCAACGTGCCGGGCTGGGTCATTGCCCTGGTCATCCCCTACGGCGAGATCATGGGGGCCGTGGACCGCAACAACCTCGAGACCATGGGGATCGGGATCGCCGCCTTTTTCCTGATCCTGATGGCGAGCGCCTGGATCTCCGCCCTCGTCGCGAAGCCCCTGCGCCGGATCGCCCTGGATTCCGAGGCCATCGGCCGCTTCGAGCTGGAGCCACGGCCCCTGGAACGATCGCAGATCAAGGAAGTGGACCAGCTGATGGTGGCCACCCACGACATGAAGCGGGGCCTGCGCTCCTTCGGCAAGTACGTGCCGGCCGACCTGGTCCGCGAGATCCTCGCCTCGGGGGGCGAGGCGGAGCTTGGCGGCCGCAAGACCCACCTCACGGTCTTCTTCTCCGACATCGCGGACTTCACCACGATTTCGGAGCGCCTCGAGCCCGAGGCCCTCGTCGAGCAGCTCGGCGAGTACTTCGAAGCCATGAGCGCCGCCCTGAGGCGCCAGCCCCCGGGCACGCTCGACAAGTTCATCGGCGACAGCATCATGGCCTTCTGGGGGGCCCCCACGCCCAACGCCGATCACGCCGTGACGGCCTGCCGCGCGGCGCTCGCCTGCCAGGACGAGCTGAAGGCCCTGCAGGAGAAGTGGACGCAGCAGGGGAAGCCCCTGTTCCACCAGCGCATCGGCATCAACTCGGGCGAGGTGATCGTGGGCAACATGGGAAGCGCAAGCCGATTGAACTACACCGTGGTGGGCGACACGGTGAACACCGCGAGCCGCTTCGAAGGCCTCAACAAGCTCTACGGCACCCGGATCATCATCGGCGAGAGCACCCGGGCCCTCGTGCAGGATCGATTCGTCGCGCGGCCCCTCGACTTCGTCTCCGTCAAGGGAAGCGCCCGGGGGGTGCGGATCTACGAGCTGATGGCCGAGGCTTCAGCGGCCGACGAGCGCACGTTCGCAATCGCCCGGCTCGGCGAGAAGGCCCTGGACGCCTACCTGCAGCGCCGCTGGGACGACGCCCTGGAATGCTGCCGGAAAATCCTGGAGCTCAACCACGGCGACGAGCCCGCCCGGATCCTGATGGAACGCTGCCGGCGCTACCGGGAGACCCCGCCCCCCGAGAACTGGGACGGCATCCACCGAATCGAAAGCAAGTGAACGCCCGGCCCCTTGCGGGGCTTCACGGCTGCCCCGCTTCGTTCACGGCTTTCGCCTCGTCCGCCGGACTCGCGTCCGTGCAGCCGCCCGCCGACGGGAAAAAGTTTTCCCCACGGTAAACCGGATGCCCTCCGGATCGTTTCCCTGTATAAACGTTGTCTTTTCACGCCGGGTCCCGGCGAGCGCGGCGGCGTGATGCCGCTGTTCGCCGCTTGCCCCTGTGCCGGCACCCGGCAGGAGACGAACATGAACGCATGGAACGCCTTCCGGTATGCCGTCGCCTGGTGCCTGGTTCTGCTGATCGCCCTGCCGGCGCCGATCTGTGCCCAGGAGGGCGCGCAAGGCGGCGCCAAGCCCGACGCCAGGGCGCCCTCGCGGGCATTCTCCCAGCCGGAGCTGGAACAGATGCTCGCGCCCATCGCGCTCTACCCCGATTCTCTCCTCGCCCATGTCTTCATCGCGGCAACCTATCCCCTGGAAGTGGTCCTGGCGGAGAGGTGGGCAAGGGAAAACAAGGGCCTCCCCGCCGAGCCGTGGAACGCCGCTCTGAACCGGCAACCCTGGGATCCCAGCGTAAAGGCCCTCGTACCCTTTCCCGACGTCCTCGAGATGATGAGCACAAAGCTGGACTGGACCCAGAGGGTCGGGGATGCCTTTCTCGCCCAGCAGGCCGATGTCATGGACACGGTCCAGAGGCTGCGCAAGCGGGCCCGTGACGCGGGAAACCTCAAGTCGACGGAACAGCAGAAGGTGATCGTGGAACAGGAGGTCATCCGGGTCGAGCCGGCGAGTCCCTCCGTTGTCTACGTGCCGGTCTACGACCCCTGGTGGGTCTACGGGCCCTGGTGGTGGCCGGCCTATCCCCCGTACGTCGTTTACCCCTACCCTGCCGGCATCGCGATCGCCCCCGGGTTCGTCTGGTTCGGCGTCGGTCTCTTTGTGGGAGCCTACTGGGGCAGCTGGGGGTACTGGGGCTGGCACAATCACACGTGCTACGTGAACCGCTCCTATTACCATGGCGGTCATGGAGGCCATGGCGGGCACGGGGGAGGAGCCGTCGGCGGGGCCTGGGCGACACGACAACAGGGCGCGCCGGGCGCAGTCGGAGCCGCCGGCGGGATCGCGGCAGCACAGCCCTGGCAGCACAACCCCGCCCACCGAAGGGGGGTCGCCTACCGCGACACGGCAACGCGCGACCGCTATGGCCGGACGAGCCGGGCGGCCGTCGAGAGCCGGCGGGGCTTCCGCGGCTACGAGGGCAGCGGGGTCGAGCGCGGCGCCGGGCGGGCGGCCGGTGCCGGCAGAGCAGCGCCGGCCTCCCGCGGGACCGCGAGACCCGATCCCTCGGGCGTGCGCGACGCGCTGTCGGCACGAACGGGAAACACGAATGCCTCAACCGGCGGAACGGGACGTTTCGACCCGTCGGCGGGACGGCCCGATGCCGCGGTCCGCAGCGGGGGGGTCTCCGACCGGTCAACCCGGCCCGACACGATGTCCACCCGGACGGGCAGGCCGGACCGGGACGGGCGGCGCGATACCGGGCTCACCCGGGCGGGCCGCGAGCGGCGCACGACGGACAGGGCCAACCTGGAGCGCGGCCTTGCCGGGCGCGCCTTCGAGGGGATTGGCCGGGGCGGCGAGGTCCGGCGGCAGAGCACCTGGGGCCGTGAGAGCCTCGGTGCCGCCAGGACCGGCGAGGTTACCCGCGGATTTCCGCAGGGCGGTGCAAGGGTCGGCGAGGCTGTCCGGGGCTTCCCGCAGGGAGGCGGGGGCGTCGGCGACGCCGCGCGGAGTTTTTCACGGGGCAGTGCAGGGGTCGGCGGCGCCATCCGGCACGTCCCGCAGGGCGGCGCAGGGATCGGCGGAGCCGTCCGGAGCCTCCCTCAGGGAGGCGGGGGCGTCGGGGGCGGTCTCTTCCGGGGCGGCCGTCGGTGACACCGGCCATCACATCGGAACGTACCGTGCGATGTTCTTTCCCCATGCAAAAAGCCCCGCCGCACGGCGGGGCTTTTTCGCAGGGGAAACAGATTCGACGACCTACTTGCCGGATTTCGACGACGGTCCGGCGGGTTTCTTGCCGCTCCTCGCCTTCGCGGCGGCCGCCTCCTTCTCGAGCTTGGCGATCCGCTTCTTGAGCACGTCGATCTCCTTGACCAGCGGCCCGTGCAGCCTGGCCTGGGCATCGGCCATCATCTGCTGGATGCGCCCCTCCAGGTCCTTCGTAGCGGCCTTCGACTTCGCGAGCAGCTCGATCATGAGCGCCCTGCCCTCCTTCTCGGTAAGCTCCCCCTTCTTGATCAATTCCGCGACGGTCTCCTCGACCTTCTCCTTGCCCAGGTAGAACAGACCGATCCCGAGCAACCGCGCTTTCTTGATGAAATCCTGCATGAGGGTCCCTCCTTTTTTTGTTTCAGGATACCGCGCCGAGGCGTGCAACGCAAGAAAAAGGGCTCCGTCGTCCCTGCGAAGCGGGCCTCAAGAATCCCCGCCCCCGGCCGATAAAGAGGGAGTGCGGGGGAGTTCCCCCTCACGGCCCCTATCGCCGCAAGGAGACACCCCATCATGAGCATCGCCTGGACTCCGGCGCTGTCCGTCGGGATCGAAGAGATCGACAACCAGCACAGGGAGCTGCTGCAGCAGGTCTCCGTCTTCTTCCGGCAGCTCGGCCGCGGCAGGGGCCCCGAGGAGATCCCGGCCCTGTTCGGGTTCCTCGAGAGCTACGTGCAGACGCACTTCTCTCTCGAGGAGAAATACATGACGAAGTTCTACGCCGACGGGCGCGGCTACGAGGAGGAGAAGGCGCACAAGGCCGAGCACCGTGCCTTCGTGCGCGACTTCAGGGCCTTCAAGGAGGAGATCTTGGCAAACGGGCCCTCCCCGCTGCTCGCCGCCGAGTTCCAGAAGTGGATCGTCAACTGGCTTGTGGGCCACATCGGCAAGACCGACAGGGGCCTCGGCCAATTCCTCCGCTCGGCGCTGCCGTTTCTCAAGCGCCGCTGACCCGCGAGCCGCCGTTCTTCGCCGCGTACCCCGGCGCCTATTCCCTGACCAGCAGAATCGAGCAGGGCATCCTGCGGATGAGGCTGTCGATGCCACGCCCGTAAAGGAAGTGCTCGAGGCGGCCCTCCTCGTGGGCCGGCAGGATCACCAGGTCGATTCGTTCGCGGTCGAGGGTCTTCAGGATCTCCTCGTTCGGATCGCCCTCCTCGATGAACTCCCGGATCGTCATGCCCTTCTTCTTCTCCGAGTTGACGATGTCCTCCAGTTCCGCCTTGACCCGCGCCATTTCCTTCTTGTACTGGTCTTCGTAGTGGATCGTGGGCAGATTCCACCCTTTCTTGAAGGGGTTCTCCACGACGTGGAGCACCGCCAGTTCGGCGCCGTACTGCTGGGCAAGGGAGACGCCGAAGCGCACCGCCTTGCGGCAGTATCTCGTGAGCCTGCTCACGACGAGGATTCGATGGATTCCTTCCATGGCCTGCCTCCTTTCCGGCCGTACCCGAGCCGGAGCGGGCGTCCTCGCGTCTACCGGGCCACGGCTTTCTTCAGGGTCACGATGGCCGTCTGGTTGTCGCTCGTGGCGAGCACCACCCGGACGGGGGCCTTCTCGGAGCTCATGGTCCCGTAGAGCTGCTTGATGCTGATCCCCTTGGCCGCCAGCAGGCTCGTGACGCCCTTCAGGGCGCCCGGCTTGTTGTCGAGCTCCACCTGGATTTCCTCCCTCTCCTCGAGGGACGTGAACCCTTTCTGCTTCAGCAGGTCGCAGGCCCTGCGGGTGTCGTCCACGACCAGCATGACACGGGCCTTGCCGGTGCCCGCCATCCCGTAGCCCGCAACGGCCTCGATGTTGATGCCCCGGTCGGCGAGGGTATCGGCCATCCGGTTCAGCACGCCGATCTCGTCGTCCACCGTTACGTAAATCTGTTTCGCCAATGCCGCTTTACGGATCATGTCAGCACCTCCTTGCCGAGAGACGGTGTCGCGTTCTTCGTTCGTGATGGCCGGCAACCGACGGGGTGCCCTCCCCCGCAGCGCCGGGGCGGGGAAGAGGGCTTGGCCCCCTGCATTCGGCCGCCGTGACGAGGGGGCAACCTGCTCGACCTTCGATGACGGGTCCGCCGGGCGTCATCGAGACCCCCGCAGGCTTGCGGTCCGGTGCGAAACCCCGGTTCGTGACGACGGGGGTGCGGGTTCTCGGTTTGCGGTCGGAATCACGCGGCGGGACGGGAGGAAGACCAACACAACGGACGGCCGGAGCATCATGCGCCCCGCCTGATCTTATGATAGGGCAAACAGAGAGGATGTCAACGGCTATCTCGGGGCCGGGCGGAACACGGGGAAGATAGGGTTGGAAAAAACCCGTTTTTCTGATAACTAGAGCGAAGGCGGACCGCAGGGGGCCGCCGTCGCACTTCCCGAGGAAAGGAATCCGGTGGCGTCCAACGTTTCGATCCTGTTCCGGCTGATCAGCAGCTATCTGCTGATCATCGTCGTCGTCCTGCTGGCCGGCCTGTACACCATCTGGAACCTCAGCGAGTTCAACCGGCTCATCCGGGTCGTGTCCTCCTACGACACGAAGATGATCCAGCTCTCGGAGGAGTGTCAGGAGCTCCTCTACAGCGCCAACGCATCGGAGAAAAAGTTCTTCGTCTCGGGCGACGAGACGTACCTGCAGCAGTTCAAGGACATCGAGCTCGCACTCGCCGGCAAGCTCAACGAGCTGGCAACGCTGGCCGACACGGAGAAAAAACGCACGCTGCTGGAGGGCATCCGCGGTGCCCACAGGCGCTACGGCGGCCTGTTCGACGAGATGGCGGCCCAGGCGGGCAGCCGCCGCGTCGCCGCCGACGAGACCGCCCGGTACCGGATCGAACAGGACCTCATCGTCGCGGACACCGGGCAGAGCCTGCGCGAGCTGACGAGAATCTCCTCCGACGAGCGCGACGACAAGCTCCGGGAGATCGAGGCCAACTCGGTGCGCAACGCCGACGCGATCCTGATCTCGCTCGTCGTGGCGGTGGTGCTGATGATTGCCATCTCGATCCTGAACACGCAATCCATCAGCGTCCCCATCTCCCGCCTGCGGGAGAAGACGAAGGCCGTCGCCCGGGGCGATTTCGGCGACCCGCTGGACATCGCGTCGCCCCCGGAGATCCGGGAGCTGGCCACGGCATTCAATACGATGTGCGACCGGCTCCGGGAACTCGACCAGATGAAGATCGATTACATCAGCCACCTGTCCCACGAGCTGCGCACGCCGCTGACCGCCATCCGGGAAGCCTCGTGCATGCTCGAGGAGGGCCTCTTCGCCGAGATGCCGGAGAAGCAGCGGGAGCTGCAGACGCTCATCCGGGAGGACTGCGAGCGGCTGATCCGCTCCGTCACCCGGCTTCTGGATTTCTCGATGATGGAATCGGGGATCATGCCGCTGACGGTCCAGGACGCCCCCCTGCAGCCGCTCGTGGAGCGCAACCTGCAGCGCTTCTCCGCCGTCGCCCAGCGCAAGCGGATCGAGATGCAGGTCGCAATCCCGCCGGATCTGCCGTCGATCCGGATGGACACCGAAAAGATCGAGGTCGTCGTCGAGAACCTGCTGAGCAACGCCCTGAAGTACACCGCCGACGGCGGGCGCATCACGGTCTCAGCGCGGCACCGCGGCGACGCACAGCTCGTCGAGGTGGTCGTTTCCGACACGGGCCGGGGGATCCCGGAGTCGAGGCTCAAGGAAGTGTTCGAAAAGTTCAAGCGCATCGACGACGGCAAGGGGTCCGTGCGGGGCACGGGACTCGGGCTTGCCATCGTGAAGCACATCATCAAAGCCCACGGAGGTCGGGTATGGGCCGAAAGCGAACTCGGGAAGGGAAGCACCTTCACCTTTTCCTTGCCTGCCTGATCCTGAGCGTCATCCTCGGGTGCGGCGGGCTCCAGGGGCTGCTCGCCAAGCCGGACACCTGGCAGGCGGACGAGCAGCTGGCGGCCGGCAATTTCGACGCCGCGACGGACCAGTATCGGGAGATCAACCGGCTCTACCCGAGAACGGCCGACGACGGTCTTTTCAAGATCGGCTGCATCCAGGCCCACCCGCGCAACCCGAAGAAGGACTACGCCAAGGCCCTGGAGACATTCCGGCAGCTCGTCGCCGAGCATCCCCGCAGTGCGCACCGCGCGCCGGCCGACGCCTTCATTGCGATCCTCGGGGAGCTGGCGGGCCGGGAAAAGGAGCTGGCGAACCGCGAAAAGGAACTGGCGAACCGCGAAAAGGGGGCGCCGGCCCTGAAGCGGCAGGTCGACGCGCTCGAAAAGCAGGTCGACGCCCTGCAGAAGCAGATCGAACAGATGAAGGAGATCGACCGGAGTCTCGAGGAAAAGCGGCGCACCATGCCGCCGCGCAAGTGAGGGTGCACGATGAAACGGATCCTGATCGTCGATGACGACGTGAGCGTACTCAAGGTGCTGCAGATGCGCCTGGAATCGGAGCACTACGCCGTCACAGCGGCCTCCGAGGCCCGGGAGGCGAAGAAGCGGCTCGAGGAGGAGACCTTCGACATCGCCCTGTTCGACCTGCGGCTCGCCGAGGGCAGCGGCATCGAGCTGATGAAGAGCATCCGCGACATCGACCCCGACCTGCCGGTGATCATCCTGACGGCCTACGGGACGATCGAGAGTGCCGTCGAAGCCATGAAGGAGGGGGCGTACAGCTACCTGACCAAGCCCTTCGACTACCGCGAGCTGCTCGTCCAGATCCGCAACGCGATCGAGAAATCCAGCCTGTCGCGGGAGGTCAAGCGCCTGCGGAGCATCGTGCGGGCCGACCTGGAGGGCTCGAGCATCATCGCGCACAGCGAAGCCATGAAGCGGGTCCTCGACGCCGTGGCGCTCGCCGCAGAGACGGATTCCAACGTCTTCATCAGCGGCGAGAGCGGCACGGGAAAGGGGATGGTGGCCCGGGCCCTGCACACGCTGAGCAAGCGCAGGGGCCACCCCTTCGTCGCGATCAACTGCGCGGCCATCCCCGCCACCCTGCTGGAGAGCGAGCTCTTCGGTTTCGAGAAGGGGGCTTTCACGGGCGCCGTGGCGAGCAAGAAGGGGCTCTTCGTCCAGGCCGACAAGGGCATCATCTTCCTCGACGAGATCTCCGAGATCCCCCTGTCCATGCAGGGCAAGCTCCTCAAGGCCCTCGAGGAAAAGGAGTTCTACCCCCTCGGCTCGCACAGGACGGTGAAGGTCGACGTCCGGATCGTCTCGGCGTCGAACACGGAGATCGCCAAGGAGGTCGAAAAGGGGACCTTCCGCAGCGACCTCTTCTACCGCGTCCACGTCGTGCCGATCAAGGTGCCGCCCCTCAGGGACCGCAAGGAGGACATCCCGGTGCTGGTGGAGCATTTCCTGGCCAAGGTGGCGCAGAAACTCGAAAAGCCCGTCAAGTCCCTTTCGTCCGGCGCCATGCAGAAGCTCATGATCTATTCCTGGCCCGGCAACGTCCGGGAGCTCGAGAACATGATCGAGTGCGCCGTGGTCATGTCGACGGAAAACGTGATCCCCGAAGACCTGATCATTGTCCCGGGCCGGACGGAGGACAAGATCTCCTTCAAGCCCCTCAAGGAGAGCAAGCAGGACTTCGAGCGCAATTACCTGGTCCAGCTCCTGAAGATCAGTCGGGGCAACGTCAGTCAGGCCGCCAAGCTGGCCGGCAAGTACCGGGCCGACCTCTACGAGCTGCTGGAGAAATACCGCATCGACCCGCTCGATTTCAGGAAGGACTGAGGGCGAAGGCGTTTACGGACGGTTTGAAGGGAAAACCCTCCGCAAGGCGCGGGTGCCGCGGCAGGCATCCGGCGCGCCGCGGGAGGCAGTGCGAGGGGAATCAAGGCTTTGCACAAGCCGGGGCAAGTGGTACGGGCCTTGCTGTATCACCCCCCCATCAAGAAGCACGGTGACGGCCGATGAGAGTCCTGGTTGTAGACGACGACCCGTTCATGACGGAGATCCTAAAACTCTACCTCGTGCGGGCGGGCTATGAAGCTGACGTGGCCGAAAACGGCCTCAAGGCCCTTCGGCTGCTCGAGGCCGCCCCCTTCGACGTGGTCATCACCGATGCGGTCATGCCGGAGATGACAGGCTTCGAGCTGTGCCGGACGGTACGGGAACAGTATCCCCGCATCCGGATCATCGGGATGACCGGGCATGTCAACGTGAACGATTTCGAGAAATCGGGCGCCCACGCCTGCTTCTACAAACCGGTCCCCTTCCAGGAACTGCACAAGGCCATTCAACGTCTTTGTCAGGCCGACGCCCCCGCGGCGCTGTAACAGGCAATGAAGGGAAAAACATACACAGCAAGTACTCGGAATTACAAATTATTTAAAAACGACCCGCCGTTTTATGTAGGGCCTTCCCTCCAGCAAAACCCGCTTCCGTCGACCTCTCCGCCACCGCCGCTTTCGATTAATAATCAATAAAATCGGCTACTTAAAATCTTTTCGTCCCCGATGGTATGCTCGTTGCCTATATGCTCCGCGCAGGCGCATCACCGGACAGATGTCTCCGCGAAAGCCTGCAGGAGCGAAACATGGCAACGAACAGACCACACTCCCCTCGAAAAACGCATGTCGGCCTCTGGCTTTTCCTTCTTGCGCTGGCGATCTTGACGCCCTTCGCCTCGCCGGCGCTCGCGGCCGACGTGACCCTGGCCTGGGACGCCAACACGGAGGCCGCCGTGTCGGGATACCGGGTCGGCTACGGGACGGCCAGCGGGACCTATTCCAGCACGGTCGATGTAGGCAACTGGACGAGCGTCAACATCAGCGGCCTGGAAACGGGCCGGAGGTACTTCTTCGCCTGCAAGGCCTACGACTCGGCGGGCAGGGAAAGCGCCTACTCCGGCGAGGTGTCCTACACGCCGTCCGCGGCAGCGTGTACCTATTCGATCTCCCCGGCGAGCCGGTCCGTCGGCTCCTCGGGGGCCACGGGAAGCGTGACGGTCACCGCCCAGGCGGGCTGCGCGTGGAGCGCGTCGACGAGCGCCTCCTGGATCACGATCACCGCGGGTTCGAGCGGCACCGGGCCGGGGACGGTCGGGTACTCCGTGGCCGCCAACACGGCGACCGCGTCGCGGTCCGCCGCCGTGTCGATCGCCGGCAGCACCTTCACGGTCAGCCAGCAGGCCGCGACGGCAACCACCCTGACCATCACGGCATCGGCCGGGACCGGCGGCTCGATCTCGCCCTCCGGGGCGGTCACGGTCGCCCCGGGGTCGAGCAAGAAATTCACCATCTCGCCGCGATGGTTCTACAGGATCTACGACGTCAAGGTGAACGGCGTCTCCGTCGGCGCCGTCAAGTCGTACACGTTCTCCAGCGTGAAGAGCAACCAGACGATCAGCGCGACGTTCAAGCGGAAGTATTAGGCCTCCCATGGCAGATCCCTCCCCGGGGAATTTCAGTTTCATGCCCCCTCTATTCCCCGGGGGGGCTTTTTCCGGCGGGCTGCGGGACCGGGGGAGATGCATCAACCCATGACCATGGCGCGCAACGAGTCAACCCATCAGACGGGACGCATGCGCTCCGTCATGACCATCACGGCCACTTCCGGGCACGGCGGCGTCATCTCGCCCTCGTCCCGGCTTTCCGTCGGCTACGGCCTGAGCAAGATGTTCGTCATCCGGCCCTGGGAAGGGTACACGATCAGCGACATCGAGGTGGACGGCGTCTCGATCGGTCCCGTGAGCATGTACATGTTCACGAACATCACGGAAAACCACACGATCCGCGCAACGTTCATGAAAAGCACACCCGCGGCGCCGCAGCGTCCTGCGGGGTAAGGAGGTGAGCCCGTGCTCCCGAGATTGAGAAACCCGCTGCTCGCCGTCGCGTTCGCCTGCACCCTGACGGTTTTCCTGACGTCCCCTGCCCTGGCGGGAATGGTGGGGGGCATCGCCTCGACGCCCGACCCGGGGAAGCCCCGGGGGGAGCGGCTCGACCGGATCCAGCGGGCCCTCGAGACGGAGATCGTGCAGTCGGCACTCGAGGCCCACGGGCTTTCACCCCGGGAGGCCCGCGAACGCCTGCAGTCGATGTCTGACGAACAGATTCACCTCATGGCCCGGGCCTCGGACCGCATTCTGGCCGGAGGCGACGGCGGCGGCGTGGTCGTCGCGGTGCTCGTCATCATCCTGCTCGTCCTGCTGATCCTTTACCTCCAGGACAAGAAAATCGTCATCCGCTGAGGGCCGCCGGGCTGCGGCGCCGACAGCGCCCCGGAAGGCACATGTCTTGCACGGAATCGTGCATGCAGTGTTAACGGGGGGGATTCCGCATGGGTCTTCTGGATACGTTCAGGCAGAAAAAGCCGCGCCGGGGCATCAGCAAGGCCGTCGCCATGGAGCTGGCCGAGGAATGGTCGGGCGGCGACGGCATCGACATGGAGCACGCCGTCGTGATCCATGCCCGCGACTGGCGCAAGGGCCTGGCCGACCAGTACGCCTACATCTCGAGTCTGCACGGCCTGCGCAGCCGCGACTGGTTCATCGAGTCCCAGGAGAGCCTGCACGAGGGCAGGCGCAGCTACGAGATCTTCGTCATCCGGACAAGCGACGGGGCCCGGCTGCGTTACTACTTCGACGTGACGAGCTTCCACGGCTAGACAGGCCGCCCATGCACAAACGCCAAAAAGCCGTCCCCGCCGGGGACGGCCTTTTCTGTCCCTTTCTCCTTTCGCATCAGGCCTTTCTCTTTTTATGGAAAGGATGGAAAGGAAGGTCCTGGACCCTATCCCCCCATCCCCCTCACCCGACGGGCGCCATCCGGCGCTCCAGTCGCAGGTTGCGCAGCGTGTCGTTGAGAAGCCCGATCTTGTGCGCCTTCTTCGGGACGTTCCCTTCGGGACCGGTGCGCACTCTCTCCGTGCGCACCCGGCCGGCCCGGTCGGTGAACCGGACGAGGATCTCGCACTCGGGGTCGTAGGCAAGCGCCATCTGCTGGACGCGCCGGTCGGGCCACCCGCCGAAGGGGTTGGCGCTGATCGCGGTGAACGTCGCGCCCCCGGGGTCGGCTTCGTCGGCTTCGACCCCGATGACGACCCGCCCATATCTCCTGTAGCTCTCGAAGGCGACGGCCGCGATGCCGTCCCACTTCAGGAGCTGGTTCTTCACGTACGCGGGCACGTCCTCCGCGACCTCCAGCCGGTCCCGGGAGTAGAAGACCGACGTCATCGCCTCGATCCGGTACCGGATCCCCCGCAGCTCCCGTGCGCACCGCAGGACGCAGTCGGCCCCGCACGCCAGGACCTCTTCCCCGCGGCCGCATTCGACCAGGCCGCCGGCGACGGCGACGACGGGGATGTTCCAGGCCGACCGGAGGATGCGGATGAGCCCGAGGGGCGAAGCCGGCGCGATGGCGGGCCGTTTCGGCGGCGGACACTCCACGCGCTCCAGCAGGAGGATCGCGAGGTGCATGCGGACGCTGCGCACCAGCGAGACGGCCGCCTGCGCGGTGACGGCCTCGTGGAGGGTCAACCGCCAGGACGATTCCGGAAAGATCTCCTGCAGGCACGCTGCGAGTTCCGGCTCGGCGGGGCCCGCCCCGCTGCCGATCAGGACATGCACGGCAGGGCGCAGCAGGTTGTCTGCAGGCGGCAGGGGTTGCATCATCGACGTTCGGCTCGCCGGGGCAGTGTTTTGCCGGGCCCCGCCCTGCGGCGGGACCGGGCGGTGATCCGGCAGCCCGTACTTCTACCATCGGCAGGAGGCGGTCATTTCTTGAAGAAAACGGGCGCCCCCGGTCTGCCTGCAGCACTAGTAACTACCTACCGATTTACTCATTATCTACTCATATTGCCTTTCCACCCGATTTCACGCATCCTTCAACCAGGGATTTCCCGGGACTTCCGTCCGGCACGTCCGACACCCGCCCCGGCGGGGGCATCGGTCCCGGGCGGGAACCGGGTCCTGTCGCGGCAGGCACGTCGAGACGATGGGTAACGCGTCACCGAGTCCGTATCGCAGGGGTTGCGGCTCCTGCGGGATGCGCGGGTGATCAGGCGGGCTTTTCACGAAAGGAGGGCTTTATCATGAAGAAGAACACTGTCGGGAAGAAGGACGCCGGCGGGAGCGGCAAGGCCACCAAAGCCGGAGGGGGGCTCCCGAGCGAGCCCCGCGAATCCGCGTACCTGCTGCACAGCATCGTCCAGGGCTTCTCCATCCCCGCTTTCGTCATCGGGAAGGATCACCGGATCCTCTACTGGAACCGGGCCCTCGAGCAGTTGAGCAAGATCCCGATGAGCGAGGTGGTGGGGACGAACCAGCAGTGGAGGGCTTTCTATGCCGAGCCGAGACCCTGCATGGCGGACCTCCTGGTCGACGGGGTGGCGGATCGCATCCCGAAGTGGTACGAGGGCAAGTACCACAAGTCCGACCTGCTCGAGGAGGCCTTCGAGGCGACCGATTTCTTCCCTGCCCTGGGCGACAAGGGCGTCTGGCTGCGCTTCACGGCCGCGACGATCCGGGACACCCACGGCGAGATCATCGGCGCCATCGAGACCCTCGAGGACATCACGGACCGCATGAAGGCGGAACTGACGCAGCGCGAGAGCGAGCAGCAGCTCTTCAGCATCATCGAGGGATCGCCCATCCCGACCTTCGTGATCGGGCTGGACCACAGGGTGATCTACTGGAACCGCTCCCTGGAGAAGCTCAGCCGGATCCCGGCCGAGGAGATGATCGGCACCAACCGCCACTGGCGGGCCTTCTACGCCAAGGAGCGCCCCTGCATGGCGGATCTGCTCGTCGATCAGTCCCTCGAGACGATCCCCGAGTGGTACGGCGGCGTCGCGAAGTCGAAGCTGCTCGAGGACACCTACGAGGCCGAGGGCTTCTTCCCCGATCTCGGGGAGAAGGGCCGGTGGCTGCGGTTCACCGTGTCCCCCATCCGGAGCTCCCGGGGGGCCCTGGTGGGCGCCATCGAGACCCTCGAGGACATCACGGAGCGCAAGGAGACGGAGCAGCAGGTCATCGAGAGCGAGAAGAGGCTCCACAGCATCGTCCAGGGGTTCTCCATCCCCGCCTTCGTGATCGGCAAGGACCATCGGATCATCTACTGGAACCGGGCCCTGGAGAAGCTGACCAACCTGAAAGCCAAGGACATGGTCGGGACCCAGCAGCAGTGGCGGGCTTTTTACGGAAAGGAAAGGCCGTGCATGGCCGACCTGCTCGTGAACCGCTCGGCGGACAAGGTGTCCAAGTGGTACTCGGGGAAATACCGCAAATCCGATCTCATCGAGGAGGCCTTCGAGGCGACCGATTTCTTCCCCGACCTCGGCAAGGGCGGGCGCTGGCTGCGGTTCACCGCCGCCGTCATCCGGGATTCGCGAGGCGAGCTCGTCGGGGCCGTGGAGACCCTGGAGGACATCACGGAACAGAAGCTGGCCGAAAACGCCCTGAAGAAGAGCACGGACCGCAAGAGCGGCAAATCGTCCTAGCCGGCCCTGCGGCAGGCCGGGAGATCCGTCGACCGGGATCCCGCACGGACTGAAAGGAAGGAGGTCAGGCCATGAGACCGCACGCCACAAAGCTCATCGAAACCGTCGAGCAGAACGCCCGGGCCATCGCCCAGCAATGGTACAAGAACGTCAAGATCAACCCGAAGACGCCCGCCTACCACACCCTGTCGGAAGAGAAGGCCTTGGACCAGGCGATGTACTTCTACAGCAGCTTCCTGAAGCTCTTCGCCACCGACAAGCCCTTCGAGGACGCCTACACCCTGTTCTCCAAGTACGCCGACGCCAGCTACCGGGAGCGCATCCCCCTGCCCCAGGCCGTCTACGCCCTCATCCTGATGCGGCGCCACATGTGGCTGTTCGCCGAGTACCAGGCCATCTTCGAGACGGCCGTGGACCAGCGGCACGCGCTGGAGAGCCAGAGCCGCATGATCCTCATGTTCGACTACGCCGAGTTCGTGGTCATCGACCGGTACGACGAACTGATGCGGAAGGAAGCCGAGGAGAAGTGCCGGGCGATGAAGGTGAAGGGCCCGCTGCTCTCGCTGTGGGGGGGAGAAAAGGCAAAGTAGGGGACGCCTTGCCGCCTCGCGGAAGCGGGTGTCCCGGGGCCGCCCCGCAGCGGACGGCCTCTTTCCCGGCGGCAGGCCGGACGATCGGCCGCGGCCTGCGCCGCGTCGTCCCCGGGGGGGCGGTCAGCGTTTCCTGCGGCTGTCGTAGTTCTGGTAGTGCCCGGTGATTTTCGGGTTGTCGAGGTCTTCCTGCGACATCCTGGCGACCATCTCGAGCCCCAGGATGTCGAGCTTCAGCGCCTTGATCTGCTTGTCATGGAAGGCGATCGCATTCTTGACCCGCTGGCGCTTCGCGATATCCATGAAGGGCTTGCCGCTGAGTTCGTCCTGAAGGGCGTTGCGCGTTGCGCTCACGTCCTTGAACCGCACCCGCAGCGCCTCCAGCCTGGCTGCCGCGTTTCCCTTCACCTGGTTGAAGTCCACAGGCTTGCCGTGCCCCCCCTGCGCCTCGGGCCGGATGTCGATCGCGGGGGCATCGACTGCCGGTCTTTCCGCTGCCGCAGGCCGTGGTTTTGCCGGGGCCGGAGCCGGGGCCGGGGCCTTGCGGTTCACGGGTGCCGGGATGTTCGCAACACCGTGGTGGACGGCGCTTCTCTCGCTGGCATCCTTCGTCTTGATGCAGACGTCGACGAAAAAGGGCCCCGCCGCCGTCGAGAAGGGAATCACGATGCTGGGGCTCTTCAGGATGTGGCTGATCGTGTGCTGCCGGCCGTGCACGACGGTGGGGATGGCCGCGTAGACGCTCAGGCCCATCTTCTCCATCTGCGTCCGCGACGCGCCGGAGATCATGTTCGTGAGTTCCCCCGTGGCGTCGATGATCTCCTGGGTCACGCCGTCGAACTGCTCGTTCAGCATGTTGGCCACGATCTGACGGATGCAGGCCTCCGAAAAGCTCAACGCAAGCGAGCCGAGTGCGTCACCCGTGATGCCGATGATGCCCGAGACGTCCCCGGAGGCCGCATCGTCTGTCTTGACATGGGGCTTTCCCGGGACGGCGTCGATGCGGGCCATCTTGTTCAGGACTTCCAGCGTCCCGGCCAGGAAGGGGTTGATGTATTTGACGTCCATGTCCCAGAAGGACATGCAACCGAGGTGCCAGGAGAGTGGCGGGGCGACAGGCAAGGAGCGCTGCGCGAAAAAAGGCCGCAGAATCAGACTCTTGCCCGCCGGGATTGCCGCCGGCCCCATCGATTTGCGACGGGCAGGTCACCCGGTACCCGTTGTGCCATTGTGCAGTTGCCGGGTTGGCGCCTGCCGGCGGGAAGGAGGCTTCACGTGGACATCCAATGGTTGTCGGACATGGGAAAGAGAGCCCTGGCGCAGATTTCGGCCGCGGTCTGCGGGGAGGAGCTGACACGGATCATGATGCCCGCGCCGCACGAGTTCCCGGGACGGTTCGAGCCCCCTGTCGGAGCCGGCGGAGCTGCGGACAGGCAAGCCCGTAAAGACCTGAAGGAGAGACGTGCGGGCTCCCCCTCACGGCATTACCAGCCAAGATTCGATTTCTGAAACCCCGCCTCGATCGAATGTTTCGTCGCAGGGTCGCGGGCGGCCTGCCACCGGGCGCTTCGCACCTTCGCCCCCCGCGTCGAGACGATCGTCCCCTCGATCCGGTTTCCCGCGACGGTCCCCGTAAACTCGTGCCGGGCCTTCGCACCACCCGCCTCGTCCTCGATCGTGAAGGCGATCCGGTCCCCCGCGACCCGCGCGTCGGACAGCACCGTTTTGCCGTGCCCGCGCAGGAGCGTTCCCCGGATCTGCTGGTAACGCTGGTCGATCTCCAGGGCGCAGCGTCCCGTCCCCGGCTCCGACCACCTCCACGTTCCCGTGACGTTGGCCGGGATCACCCAGGCAAACACCTTGCGGCTGCCGACGCTCGCCGAGTGGTCCGGCTTCCAGTCGCCCATGTCGAAGATGTGGGACACCAGCCGGCTGCCGGGCTTCATCTCGTCCAGGAACTTGGGGCGAAGGCGCAGGTTGACGTGGGTGAAGAGGTAGATCAGCATCACCGTCGCCTCGCGGATGTCGGTCTGGAAGAAGTCCTGTTTCTCGAACCGCGCCCGGTCGGCAACTCCCGCCGCGCTCGCATTCGAGCGGCACAGCGCGATGAGATCCCCGTCGATGTCGACCCCCACGCCGCGGCACCCCGCCCGCTTCACCGCCTCGATGACGAGCCTGCCGTCGCCGCAGCCCAGATCGTAGACCACGTCGTCCGCCCTCACGGCCGCCATGCGGATCATCGCGTCGACGACCTCGTAGGGCGTCGACACGTAGGGCACCTCGGCGAAGGTCTGCTTGCCGAGGTAGAGCCCGTCCCACAGAAACGCGGTGTCCTCGGGCGAGGCAAGATCGGCCCGCTCCCGGGGCAGGGCCGCCAGGAGAGCAAGGACGGCCAGGACGATCGCGGCGACGGCAATCCAGGCTCTCTTCATGGCCCTCCTTCGTCCGGGAAAGACGGCACACGCCGTCGGGGACGGCCCCGGTCAAACGCCGGCTAGTGCCACAGCAGGTCTGAATGCTGATAGCCCGTCTCGATCGGGCGCCGTGTGGAGGGGTCGCGCGAGGCGGTCCACCGGCTGCGCTGCAGACGCTCCGCCTGCCGCGTGACGATTGTCCCGCTGATCGTGTCCCCCCGAACGGTCCCGGCAAACTCGCGCCGCGCCTTCACGCGGCCCGCCTCCTCCTCGATCGCAAAGGCGATCCGGTCCCCCCGGAGCGTCGCCTCGGCGAGTTCCTTCTTCGCGCCCCCCTGAACGAACACCCCGCGGATCTGCTGGTAGCGCTGGTCGATCTCCACTCTCAGGCTCCCGCCGGCCCTTCCCGGCGCCTTCCAGGTCCACGTCCCCGCGGCATTGGCCGGGATCACCCACAGGTAGACGCGCTGCGCCAAAACGCGTGACGTCGCGTCGGGGCGCCAGTCGCCCATGTCGAAGGCGTTGGACACCAGGCGGCTCCCGGGCCTCATCTCCTCCAGGAACTTGGCGCGCAGCCGGATGTTGATGTCGGGAAAGAGGTAGATCAGCATCACCGTCGCCTCCCGGATGTCGGTGACGAAGAAGTTCTGCTCCACGAACCGCACCCGGTCTTCCACGCCCGCCGTCTTCGCGTTGGCGCGGCTCTCCCGGATGCGCACGGGGTCGATGTCGATCCCGACGCCGCGGCAGCCCGCTTTCTTCACCGCCTCGATGACGAGCCGGCCGTCCCCGCACCCGAGGTCGTAGACCACGTCGCGCGGGGTCACGCCGGCCAGGCGGATCATCTCGTTGACGATCTCGTAGGGGGTCGACACGTAGGGGACATCGGGGGAGACGCCCAGCGCGACCTGCAGGCCGTCCCAGGAAAAGGTGCTCCTGTCCTGCCCGCGGGGTCTGACCTCGTCGCCGCGAGCGGCCGCGAAGAAGGCCACGACGGCGAGGGCGGCAAGCGCGGCGGCTGTCCGGTTCGGTTTCATGCCCTCCCCCTGTGAAACCCCGCTGGCGGGGCGGCGGGCGATCGTGTCGGCGACGGGGCTCTTCGCCCGCCGGGCCCAACACGCCTGCCCCGGCCCGTCACGCGTCGGCGGAATACTCGATCCCCGCGTTCCGGAAATTCGGCGGGATCCGGCAGATCCGGTGGCTGCTGTTGGCGAACACGATCTCGTTGGTGCCCTCGGCGTGCAGTTCCATCGTCGCCTCGTTGTAGAACCGGAAGACGAGCTCCGTGCTGGCCCCCCGCAGGTTCTGGATCTGCATCTGCACGAGCACCCGGTCGTAGAGGTAGAAGTCTTTCTTGTACTCGCACATGGCGTTCTTCGTGATCAGGACGAGGCCGTCCCGGATGGACTCGAGCCCGCCCGGCACGCACTCCTTCACCCACAGATCCCGCGTGATCCCCTGGAGCGTGAAGAAGTGCACGAAGTACATGTGCTGCAGCAGGTTGGTGTCCCCGATCGTCACCGTCGTCCGGTATTCGTAGCTCTTGCCCATGCCGACCCCTTGCTTTCGGTCCGTTTTTCGACAGTTCTACCAGCAAAGCGGCGGGCTCGGCAACAAAAACCCGCGGGGGCCCCTCCCGCCGGGCGAGGGGCCCGGGCGTCCGAAACCGCCCGAACGGCAATCAAAACGGGCCGTTGCGCCCCCCGCACCGCCCGGCCGCCGCCCCGAAAATTTTTGCAAAAAAAGATTGACAAATCATTGGGGCATCACTATTATCCAAAAATTACGTCGGCCTTTACGCTAGAGTTCCAGATATCCAGTGCAGTATTTGGTTCGATGGCTCCCCCGTTTGATGGCACTTATCAGATGCGGGGAGTTTTCTTTTCCGCAGCGGGCTGACGGGACTTCAACACCAGGAAAGAAACATGAAAAGCGACATCCAAAAGGTCCGC
>ERZ1649853.245-NODE-245-length-23182-cov-9.106802_pt1 | contig 23182 bp, 20 predicted proteins | sample MGYA00575353_ERZ1649853 | MGnify/ENA primary metagenome ERZ1649853 (study PRJEB40853, sample SAMN11349654) | freshwater sediment metagenome | isolation source: river sediment | host: Sediment | place: India: Okhla Barrage, New Delhi | collected 2017-02-21 ...
GGCGCCGCCGGCTCGTCACCCGGGCTTTACTACATAGGCGCGAGGTGGATGGACCCCGCACTGGGCAGGTGGTACTCGCTCGATCCCGAGCTCGGGAAGCTCTCGATGCCGCAGACGATGAACAGGTACGTCTACTGCGTCAACAACCCGCTCAGGTTCGTGGATCCCACGGGTTTGAAGACCTCCGTCCCGAGACACCAGGAATCCGACATGGATCTCGACGAGTTCATGTACCTCATTGGATTCATACCAGTGGTCGACGTTGTTTCCGACCTCTATTTCTTCGCCAAAGCCGTCTACTATGAGGACTGGGAAACGGCCGCGTTCTATGCGGGCTGCGCAGCCGTGCCCTTCGTCGGCAGTTCGTGGGCCAAACTGGGGGCGAAGACGGCCGTGAAGAATCTCGGGGTCAAGTGGCTCGACGACCTGGCGACCGTCGGTAGGCGCGAGAACAATGTGCCGACAGTGGCGGGCAGGAATGTTGATTCATATCTTGATGGGAAGCGTGTGACTCTTGTGCTCGAACAAGATCTTGAGGGCTATCGGATATTTGGGGGGTCTACTGCTATGAGAGGGAGTTGGTTCGCCCTGACCCCACCAGGAAGCAGACGCATTGCGCAAGACCTCTATTCTCTGCCTCCCGGGAACACTGCGGAATTCTGCGCTAGGGCTACCATTCCAAAAGGGGCGGCCATTGAGATTGGCATCGCCGCCCCCCTGGGTCGTTGGGGGGGAGGAGGGGTGCAGGTATTTGTCAGGAATTCGGAGCTGCCAACGTTTATTGCCCCATGGAGGCTTCCAGGATAGGTCGAGATGCACATGGGTATTGATGAACTGGTCGGAAAGACTGTGAGAATCACAGTCGACGTTGCAGAAAGCGGGGATCAAGGTCCGCTCAATATCATCCGCGGCACAATACGTGGATCGGTGAGAGATGTTAAGGGTGTGTTGTATCACGTAATCGACCTGCATGAGGTGGTCGATCCATCAGATGTCAGTCCTGCCGTCTTTGAGAGTGGAGAAGAGGAAGGACCTCTCCTTGTGGCTCCAAAATTACTGGGGGACTCGTTGTTGAGCGCATTCCGAGAAAAAGCGGGCAGCATACACGTTGGAATCGCCCGCGTCAGAGATGCATCTTTGCTGGGAGAAGATGCTCTAGATTGGTCACATGTCAACTACTTCGCCGTGGGAGAACTGAGTTTCGTCAATCTGCCATAGGACGAAATCCGATTCGTTGGGACCTTCCGCATCCTGGAGACACCGAGAAATGACCAAGTTCCGCGGATGCGCAGTCTTTGAAGTGGGGAGCAACGCTCGAGCGGGAGACTTCACCAGGAACGATGTGCTCCTTCTTGTTGTATCTGATCGTGTTGTGGAGATCTTGGAGCTGAACAACATTGCTGGCTGGAAAGCCTTCGGAGTGAGGATATTGCGGAGTGGAGCTGCAGTCCCGGGATTTCATGGATTGGCTATAAAAGGCAGAGGAGGACTGAATCATCCGAAGGCCTATGCTGGTGGATGACTGTGGTGACCACCATAAGGAAGGTTGAGGGCCTCCTCCCAAGAGAGTGGCATTGGGGCAATCTCTACGTGCCTGACGACGTCCTTGGAGCCGTTCTGGCTACGAAGAGGATCAGGCGTCTCTTCAGGAGAGGGAGAATGACGAACTGCGAGTTCAGGACGGCAGAGGAGTCCTCAGTTGGCTCAGGCATGAACTAAGCACGTATTCAGTAACGCCCCAACAGCGTCGTGGACTCCTTTGACCGTGAAGCAGTCCTGGACGCCAGGCACGGTGAGACAAGCGCGGGACGACTGTCGCCACGGCCAAGATGCCTTCTTCTGGCATGCAAAGAGAGAACCGCATATCGCCCTTCGCGTCGACCTATGTCGCAAGATGAGGCCAGATAGTCTCGCTGATGTCAGGATCTGCAGCCAGAATCGCATCGGACTCTGCTCATTGATCCCTGATCCAGAAGCTGGCGCTGAATTCGGAGCCGCTCACGGCCTGCGCGGGCTCCTTGCGCAGGTCCTTCAACCTCACGACCTCGGCCTCCGCCCCGCCGAGGTTCGCGAGTATCCCGGGGACATGCCCGTCCCCCACCACCGCCAGGACGCTCGCGTGCTTCGAAGCGAGCTCCGATATCCGGTCAGCCATGAACTTGTTCCGGTCGTCTATCAGGACCTCCTTGACCGTTGGGTAGCCTTCGCCCATGAGTTCGATGTAATGGTCGGAGGCGTTCTCATACTTGTCGAGCTCCTTCTCGACGAAACCCTTGGACGCCACGAGGCCAACGAGCGCCCCGCCCATCAGATGCAACTTCTCCCTCACAGACATCCTCTTCCAGAGCGTGGCGAAAACCCGAGACGCGTCCATGTCGATGAGCGCCAGCTTAGCACCCACCTCCTTGGCGGCGTCCACTGCGGCGAGCATCTCGTCCCCGACCTCTGTCCCGAATTTACCTGCCATCCGCTTCTGAAAGTACGCGAGCACGCGGTACTGGAGCGGGATGTCCCTTGGGGCGACAGGGTTCATCAAGGCGTGGTATCTCGCGGGGTCGAGCTCTATGCACACGACCTCCGGACGCCTTGAGCGTACCACGTCCCTGACCTGGGCGGAGATCGCGAACACGTGGCCGACGCCTACTAGCGTAATCATAGGATGTGCACCAACATGCCATCCTTTTAATAAGACTTTCCGCAATCAGCACGCCGTGGCCAGACTTGTGGTGTTCGACATGGACGGCGTCCTCGCAGACGTCGAGAGCTCGTGGGTATATGTCCACAGTCACTTCGGGGTCAACAACGACAGCTCATTGTTCGCGTATCTCAGAGGTGAGATTGACGACCTGGAGTTCATCCGGAGGGATATCGGGCTCTGGAAGGCGAAGGACCCCTCCGTGACCTCAAACATGATCAGGGACGTCCTCAAAGGCGTGCCCATCATGCCTGGCGCGAAAGAGGCGGTGGAGGGACTCCGAGAGAGGGGTGTCAAGACGGCTATCGTCTCCGCAGGCATAGACCTGCTCTCCGAACGGATTGCGGACGATCTCAGGATTGATCGCCAGGTGGCCAACGGCCTCGTGGCAGACCGACGCGGTCGCCTGTCGGGAGAGGGGAAGCTGAGGGTGCGGCTCATGGACAAGGGGGACGCCGTTCTCGAGGTCATGGATGCCTTCGGGGTCTCCAAGGAGGAGACCGTGGCGGTCGGGAACTCTCAATATGACGTCTCGATGTTCACCAAGGTCGGAAAGGGCATCGCATTCATGCCTGCAGACGAAACAGTCCGCGAGGGGGCTGACGACGTAGTCGACGAGAAGGACCTCGCGCAGATACTCCGCGTCATATGAGCGTTCTTCAGTGATAGCCGTGCTCTCCTATGAGGGGCACGAACACGCATCCCCCGAGGTTCTCTTTGACCAGTTTCTTACCCCTCTTCTCGATCCTTATCAGGTCCTGGTAGAACCTGCCTCCGACTGGCACCAGGAGCTTCCCGCCATCGACTAGCTGGTCTGTCAGAGGGGTCGGGATGTCGGGGGCCCCGGCCGCGACGAATATCCTGTCATAGGGAGCGTGCTCCGGAAGGCCTTTGGTGCCGTCCCCGAACACGACGGTGATCAGGTTGGAGTATCCGGTCTTCTTGATGTTGGCCTCAGCCGTCGATGCCAGAGAGGATATCCGCTCCATGGTGTAGATGTGGCCTTCAGGGGCCACAAGCTCCGCACACACGGCCGCGTGGTATCCCGACCCCGCGCCTATCTCGAGGACCTTCATACTGGGGCTCAGGTCCAGGTGCTCCGCCATGATGGCGACCATGTGAGGGGCGGATATCGTCTGACCCTCACCTATCGGGAGAGGGCTGTCCACATACGCCTCGTTCCTGAGCTCCTCCGGCAGGAAGTCCTCCCTGGGAACGCGCCGCATCGCGGCCTGGACCTCAGGACTGCTGATGTAGCCTCGCCTCACGAGGCTGTCAACGAGCCTGTTCCTCTGCTCCTCGAAAAGCTCCATCTGATATCCGAATCGCGGCTGAGCCTAAAATCCTGATGCATGACAGAGCCGTCAATGCGATGTGCTCCTCCGGACGATACTCGCATATACGCGCACTATGTCACGCGCAAGCGCGCCGCCAGTCCTCAGGGACTTGTCCGCGATCTTGATGGAGTGAATCACTACCTCGTGCTTCCCCACGGTCATCAAGTCGCCGACGAAGAACTCCTCGTCGGGGACTGCGAGGACGTGTTCCGCGTATGTCTTCCCGACATGACTTATGGAGAACGGCACACTGACCTTGTCGAACTTCTTCCCCCAGACAGTCTGTATGGCCGCCGCCTTCGCCTTCTTGACCCGCGCGCCGTTCGACTCTATGGATGTCACGAGGACCGGGTCCTCGCCGCACATGATCTCGTCGTCGACCGACAGTACCTCGTCGGGCCCGAGCATGATGGAGGCCTTCACGGATTCCTTGAGCCAGCTGATGATGACCGGCAGCTCGACAGGCTTGGCGACCTTGAGGACGGCGTGATGGACCTGCTCACACTGCCTACACCTGACGGTGGTCTCGAATACGGTCTGCGACTTGCCCCCGACCTTGCCAGAGAGCACCTCGTGGAGCGTCTCCTCCTTGCACACGGGGCACTCAACCAATACCGATGTAGGAAGCGACATGGCACGAAGTGATTGCCCTAATGACTCTTACTCTTTCCTACTGTCTAAAGGGGGCGTCATAATCAGGAGTGATGACGGGGCGAACGACGGGCTTGGTGGTCACACCTAGAGGAGATGACCCTTCTCGCACATGATGGACTCCTTGGTCGGCCTGAGCCGGGAGCCGCAATGGGGGCACCGCGCCTCAGACATGAACTTCTCAATCCACGCGCTCCTGACGTCTGGCACGTCCTCCTGCTCGATCCTCCTGAGGATGGCCTTCAGCTCCGGCGTGACAGCGAGCCTGCGGAGCGAGGAATGGGACACGGTCCTCTTGGCCCGCTTGTACAGGGGCATCTTGACGACCATAGGTGCTAGAATCAGGCCCGCGATAAGTCCTCCCAGGTGCGCCTCCCATGCGATGTTCGTCGACCCGAGCGAGTAGAGGAACTGCATCCCTACGAACACGGTCACAATCATCCATATCGGCATCGGGGGCAGAGGGACGAACATGACGAACATGGACATGCGCTCATTCGGGTACAGCCGGGCGAAAGCCCCGAGCACCCCGCTGATCGCCCCGGAGGCCCCCAGCACTCCGATGAAAGGCTCGTCCCAGTGAAAGCCCGCGAACATCAACGTACCCGCGATTCCGGTGAGCAAGTAGATGGTGATGTATGGCCTGGTCCCGATGCGCTGCTCGAGCACCATCCCTATCAGAATGAGGCCCAGGACGTTGAACAGCAGGTGCATCAGGCTGCCGTGTGCATACATGGACGTGATGACCGTGTACAGTCTTCCCGGGTCGGTGAGGTCACCGGGCATGAACAGGATCTCGTCCACGGCTAGCCCTGAAGATGTCTCCAACGGCACGAACTCCAATATGAAAACGACAATGCAGGCCACGCTGACGAGTATGGAGAAGCTCATCTGCTTCCACCACGAATAGGCCAGTGTGGCCGCGATGGCCGCGAATACGACTAGCACTATCGGCTCCAAGTCTTTCCCTTCGTCCTCTGGCGGCGTCCGGGCGGCGCCAGGTTTGCAGGTGATTGGCTTCGCCTAGTAAAACCTTAAGCATGATGGCGGTCTTATGCGGAAGAGTGAGACTCGACAGTAGCGTAGACATCGTCGCGGACGAAGAGGTCTACAACCCTAGCGACGACTCGTTTCTGCTCCTCAGGGCGATAGAAGTCACCCCCGGCGAGACTTTCCTAGAGATGGGCACTGGCAGCGGAATCATAGCGATTCACGCAGCAAAGGCGGGCGCTAAGGTCACCGCCGCGGACATCAACCCAATGGCCGTCGAGTGCGCCAAGAGGAACGCCGAGAGGAACGGGCTGGCCTTGGAGGTCGTCAGCAGCGACCTGTTCGAGAATGTGCACGGAGCGTTCGACGTGATTGCGTTCAACCCTCCTTACCTCCCTGGGGCTGCGAGCTCGACCAGCTGGATAGAGAAGGCCTGGGCAGGGGGCGGCGAGGGGAGCGAGACCGCCGTCCGGTTCCTGGAGCATGCGTGGAGGCACCTCGCCCCTGGCGGCAGGGTCTACATGGTGCTCTCGTCAGTTGGTGGCCTCATGAGCGTGCTCAAGGCGGCCAGAGAGAGATACGTCGCGGAGATGATCGAGGAGAAACACATGTTCTTCGAGTCGATGTATTCTTACAGATTGAAAGTCGGTGGTTCACATCCAGAGAAATGATGCGATAAGTATTATCTAGTGGCCTCTCTGATTTGGTTATCTCGGTCGATGGAGTGGGCCAGTGCCGCAGGACAAGCCTCGTAAGTACAACAACCCGGACGACCTGGACGAGCTCTGCAGGAGCTTCCTGATCATAAAGGACAAGGACCCGGGGGCCGCGATCCAGTACTGCAAGAGCTTCCTACTGCTCTTGAACGAGAAGAAGCCTACGACAGGAGCTGTTCTATCCTCTCGCGTAAAATCTCGCTGATGACCTTCCCGTCCACCCTGCCCCTCAACTCCTTCATCACGAGGCCCATGAGCGGGCCGAGGCTGCTTTCCACGCCGCGCTCGCGTATGAGCTTCTCCTTCTCCCGGACGACGCGGTCGCACAGCATCCTAACCTCGTCCATCTCGACCGAGTCGACCCCTAGGGTTTCGAGCGCTCTTCCGACCCCGTGACCGTTCTCCAGGACTGACGCCAGTATCTTCGGTATCGCCTCCTTGGCGAACATGCCCTCCTTCAGATGGGTCATTACCTCGCGCACGGCGTCTATGCTCAGCTTCGAAGGGTCCAGGCCCTGCTTCTCTAGCTCCGGATACGTGTTCAGGTACACCCTCGCAACGACCTGCGGGTTGCCGAAGCTCTTCGCGAGGAGTTCGAACTCGTCCTCGTAGCCGACCTTGACGAGCGAGTCGGCCTGCTCCTTGCTTATCCCGAACTCCTTGACGAACCGGGAGATTTTCTCCTCGGGCAGCTCCGGTAGGTTCAGCCTGATGCTCTCGAGGACCTTGTAATCGTTGATTATCGGCTTGACATCCGTCTCCGGGTACATCCTGTCCTTGCCAGGTAGAGGCCGGCTGTAGACTGTCTGGCCATCTGGCAGTGGGTCTCTCGTCTCCTCGGGCACTCCTGAAATCGCGTAGTTCGCCCTGTCCACTGCCCTCGCTATTGCCGCCCGGGCCTTGATCTCCTCATCGGCGACGATGAAGAAAGCGTCATCTGGCTCCACGCCGAGTTCAGAGACGACGTCCTCGACCTCGGCAGTGGTGACCCCGTATCCCGGGAGCTCGTCCGAGTGGAAGAGGCCTTTGACCCCCGCGACGCGCGCGTGCGCGGCCATCTCTGGCCCGAGTCTCTTGACCCCGTCGTCTGTCGGGCCGAGCAGCCCCCGGAACTTCGGGAGCTTTACACAGAGGGCCTTCCCGTCCGTCTCGAGCGCCGACTTGATGACCTTGCATTTGGTGGCCCTGAAGATGCCTGACAGGTCCCTGATCTGGGCTGCCACTGGCGTCGCTCCTCTGTCTCTGAGGACCTTCTTTACATCCAACAGCGCGAGCTGTCTCTTCGCCTCCTCCTCCACATAAGTGTGCAGGAGCCGGAGGTCCTGGGCTCCCTTGATCTCGACTCTGGCACCGCCTGAGATCGAAATGTTGATGTCCTCCCTGATGGTCCCGATACCCCGCCTCACCTTCTTCGTGGCACGGAGGAGGGACCCGAGCCGTTCGGCCACGAGCCTAACCTCTTCAGGAGTCGATATCTCCGGGTCCGTTGCAATCTCGATCAGCGGTATACCGAGCCTGTCCAGCCGGTACACGACCTCGCTCCCGTGCTCGGTCAGCTTCCTAGCCGCATCCTCCTCCAGGCAGAGCGAAGGTACCCCGATCTCCCTTCCGAGCACAGCCACCTTGCCGTTCATTGAAACCAGAGCGGTCCTCTGGAACCCGCCCGTGTTCGACCCGTCTATCACGATCTTCCGCATGAAGTGAATCTCATCGACGGGCTTCATGCCGAGCAGCTGAGACATCTCAAGCGCGGCCTCGATTGCGCGCTTATTCGCGTCGTGTGGGGGTTCCTCATCGGCCTCGACCAGGCACGAGAACGGCACGGTCTGGTAACGGAAGTGCATCTTCCGCTCCGACTCTTCGAGCGCCGCCCTGTCTATCTCACCCATCTCGCTCTGGGTCGGCCTCAGCCTCCTGACGAACTCCTTGAAATGGTCGTCCGAGAAGTCGCTCGCGCACTCGCAGAACAGCTTCCCAGTGTTCAGCTGCTGGTGGATCTCGATCCCGACCTTCAGTCCGATGGCCCTGAAGTCCAAATCAGATCTGCCTCCTGGCGGAGAACTCGCCAGCGATGTTGGTGAGCATGAGCTTCTTGACCTCGTCGTAATCGGTCGTCTGGCCCATGGCCCACATGAGCTTCACATAGGCGGTCTCGGGGAGCATGTCGCCGAGCGGGACGGCGCCCGCCGCGATCATATCCCTGCCCGTCGAATACACGTTGAGATTGACAGCTCCGTACAGGCATTGCGTCGTGATGTACACGTGCACCCCGTTGTCCACGGCGCGTTTCAGCGAGCCCACGATGCCTTCGGACACGTGCCCGAGGCCGGTCCCCGCCACGACTACACCCTTCACGTTCTGCGCGATGAGGTCGAAGTGCTCAGCCTCGAACCCCGGGTAGAAGTGGAGCATGCTCGCGCGGCCGTCGATCTTGTCCTTCAGCTCGACAGGGCCCTTCGAGCGTCTGGAGTACTCCGAAGTGAACGATATCTTGTGGCCGTCGACCCTGGCGATCGGGTCTACGTTGACGCTCTTGAATGCATCCCTCCTCGACGAATGCATCTTCCTGACCTTGGTGCCCCTGTGGGCGAGAGTGAAGGTGTCCGAGGACTCGCCGTGCATCAGGACTACGACCTCTCCCAGGTCGCTGTCTATGCACAGCCTGGTCGCGGACAGGAGGTTCATTATCGCGTCCGAGGACGGACGGTCGGACGACCGCTGGGCGCCGACACAGATCACGGGCCCTGTAAGGTTCCTGAGCATGAAAGACAGTGCAGCGGATGTGAACCCCATGGTATCGGTGCCGTGGGGGACGATGACTCCGACGGCTCCCGAGTTCAGCTCCTCCGCCACGGCCCTCGCGAGACCCTGCCAGTGCGAGACCTGCATGTTCTCGCTGAGGATGGAATAGAGGACCTTTGCCCGAATGTTCGCGAGGTCCATCAGCTCTGGGACCGAGAAAACGAGCTCCTCCGCGGAGATCGCGGGATGGACTGCGCCCGTCCTGTAGTCCACGTATGATGCTATGGTCCCGCCTGTGCTGATGACGGCAATGTCTTTCTTCTCCTTGTCCCTGGGCAAAGACTGCTTCTTAGCCTCTCGGACCTCACGCTTCGAAACCAGCTTCACAGCCGTGGCCTCGTCCACGAGGATGCCGATGTTGTAGCCGCTCGCAAGCTTCAGAGTGAGTATCACAGGGGCGCTGAAATCGTGGTGTGGCATCAGAATGCCCGTGCGGGATTCCTTCCCACACGTCACCTCGATAACGTCTCCGATCTCGGCGCCGGCGCCGTCCAACAGCTCTCCGACGGGGCCAGAATACTTCATCGAGGTGGTGATGGGATTATTCGTCTTAAATGATTTGCCGGGGACGCAGACCTGCCGACGGGCATTGCCAGACTCCCCGTCTGGACAAGCTTCTTAAGACTCGAACCTGATGCACCGGCAGGTCCGATACGATGAAGGTTCTGGCCGTAGGGGGAGGGGCACGAGAGCATGCAATCGTCGCAGCGCTCGCGCGATCCGATGCGCAGGTGTTCGCGTGCCTGAAAAACAGCAACCCGGGGATAGCCCGGCTCGCCGTGGAGCATCTGCTCGTCGATGAGATGGATGTGCCAAAGGTCGTCGGGTTCGCGAAGATGAAGGGAGTCGACGTCGCGGTCATCGGCCCCGAAGCGCCTCTCGAAGCCGGTCTTGCAGATGAGCTGGATAGGGCGGGGATACCGACCGCCAGCCCGAAGAAAGCGGCCGCGAGGATCGAGACCTCGAAGAGCTTCATGAGGGACCTTCTCTCGAAGCACATGGTCAAGGGGTCCATCAGGTATGCGATCGTCGAGGACCTGAAGGGCATGGAACGGGCAATCGACGAGCTAGGGACCGAGATAGTCGTGAAGCCCACTGGACTCACTGGGGGGAAGGGCGTCAAGGTGTTCGGGGAGCACATGCTCTCTAGGAAGGACGTCATGGACTATGCGAACGAGATATTCTCGAAGAACATCGGGGGAACTCCCAAGGTAGTCCTCGAGGAGAGGCTCGTGGGCGAGGAGTTCACCGTACAGGCGTTCTGCGACGGGAAGAGAGTCGTCCCGATGCCAGCTGTGCAGGACCACAAGCGCGCATTTGAAGGGGACACGGGGCCCAACACAGGTGGTATGGGGTCGTACTCCCAGAAGGACGGCCTCCTGCCGTTCCTGAGAAGGAACGAATACGATGACGCCGTTGGCATCATGGAGAGCGTAGTCAAGGCGCTCAGGAAGGAAGGGTGCGAGTACAGGGGCACGATGTACGGCCAGTTCATGCTGACCAAGTCTGGCCCCAGAGTCATCGAGTTCAATGCTAGGTTCGGGGACCCGGAGGCCATGAACGTGCTCTCTCTGCTGAGCGGGGACTTCTCGGAGATATGTGAGGGCATGGCGAGTGGGAAGGTGCCCAAGAAGGAGGCGGTATTCGCGGCCAAGGCCTCCGTCTGCAAGTATGTCGTGCCCGAGGGGTACGGCGTCAAGTCGCTCGCGGGAGAGGAGATCAGGGTCGACGAACAGGCGATAACGGACGAGGGAGCGCTCCTGTACTACGCCAACGTCAACGAGAAGGGCGGGAAGGTCTACACAACGACTTCCAGGTCGGTCGGGGTCGTCGGCGTTGCCGGCGAGATAGAGGAGGCCGAGAGGATTGCGGAGAAGGCGATCGGCCACGTGTCCGGCAGGATACATGTCAGGCACGATATAGCCAAGAAGGCCATGCTGGAGGCGAAGGTCGCCAGGATGGAACGTATACGGAGTGGTGCTGCATGAAGAACCTGGAGAAGGTCGTGGCGAAGATCGAGGCGGAACTTGACGAGAAGGATCAGGTCAGGGAGGTGGCACTCAAGGCCTCCCGGGCAATCGTGAGGCTCTCGGGATCCATGTTGAGAGGACTGCACCGAGGGGAGAAGGCCGACGTCGACCTGCCGGTCCTAAAGGACGAGGTCACCAGGCTGCAGAGTCTCCTGGCAGATCACCCGGAACTGGAGCAGGCGGGCTACGTCGAGAGCGCGTTCCAAGAATACGCCGAGGTAGGGCTCATAATGTCCCTGCTCGAGACAGGCGACGTGCCGTCACCAGAGGAGCTCGGGATAGGGAGTGTGCCCTACCTGCTCGGGCTCGGAGACAGCGTCGGCGAGCTGAGGAGGTTCTGCCTAGAGGAGCTCAAGTCGGGTAGGGTGAAGAACGCCAACATGTACCTTGACATGATGGAGGACATACTGACCTCGCTCCTCAGGTTCGATTACCCGGACGCGATCGTGCCCCTGAGGCACAAGCAAGACGTCGCAAGGAGCCTGTTGGAGAAGACCAGGGGAGAGGTCGCCGTCGCGACCTCCGCGAACACGCTGCACGTGAAGCTAGAAGAGGTCCTGAAAGGCCGATGAAGCTCACGAAAAGTGCTTCTTGATCATGGCCTCTATGTTCGCCCGCGGGTGGGCACCGGTCATCCTCTCGACCTGCTTGCCGTCCTTGAAGAATATCAGCGTCGGTATGCTGTGTATGCCGAGGCTCATCGCCGTCTTGGGACACTCGTCTGTGTCCATCTTGGCGAAGACGACCTTGCCAGTGTAGTCCTTGGCCAGGGCCTCGAACGTGGGCGCAAGCATCCTGCAAGGGCCACACCAAGGCGCCCAGCAGTCGACCACCAGCTTGGTCGAGGACTTGACGGTCGATTCGAAGTTCGCGTCGTTCAGGTGTACCATGTCATCGGACAAGTTCACGCCTTCCTTTGGGTTGAGCCGTGTAAAGAATGCTCGATATATGAGCCTATCTCAGTAGCAGCACGGGTGCGACCTCAGAACTTCTTCGTCCCGCGCTTCTGGGGCTTCTGGAGCCACATCAGGACCGCGAACACCGCCGCAATGATGACTGCGACCGTCAGGACGGCACCGAGCGGGTTGCCCTCGTCTCCGACGTATATCGTGAGCGAGTAGATGTTGTTGCCCTCGCTGAACTCGACAAGCTCGTTGGGGTCGTCAACCGCGATGGTCACGACATGCTTCCCCGCGCTGATCTTCTCGAAAGTCCAGTTGTACACGAGCTCGGAGGTCGACTTCGCGGACACGTTGAATATCCTGGAGCCCAGGAGCTCGCCGTCCGCATAGAACCTGGCCGTCAGGTTCCTGGCGTCGACGACGCCCATGTTGTACACTGTCGCGGTTATGGTGATCGGGTCGACCACCTTGATCTCGAACTCCTGCTCGAGGTACTTCGAGGTCAGGGGCGAGCCTCCCTTCGAGGTGGCGTTCACCTTGACCTTGATGGTCTGTGGTGCCTCGCCCGGCATGGTGATGTTGAGCTTGAACACGCCCGTCTTGGAGGTCGCTGAGCTGGGGGTCACCAGAGAGCCCGTCGTGTTGTCCGCCACTATCTCCGCCGTGTACGTGTAGTTCGCGGAGCCGTCCTCGGCGGGGCCGCCCGTGATGGTGAGAGTGCACATGACCTTCTGCTCCTTGCCTGCGAAGGACGGCCGGTCGAGCTGGATGCTGATCCCGCCATAGGCAGCAGAGTCGGAGGTCGTCGAAAGGCCTGGCGCGAGCGGCGCAGCGAGCGCGACGAGCAGCATCGCAGCCACCAAGAGGCCTGTCCTGGACAGGGGTCTCATTTCTTGGCACCCCCTCCGAGGCCCTTCATCCTGCGCAGGATGAATATCATGGCCACGAGCGCGACCAGCGCGACCACCAGGCTGATGTTGATGAGCTGCTTCGATGAGTCGAACACGTACGAGACGTCGTCCCTCTCCGCGGTCAGGTCTCCTGGGCCGACGAGCAGGTCCGGCAACTGTACCGGTATCGCCCCGTACGAACTCGCAGCCGTGTCGTTCTGCGAGGTCGCGAGCACGACAGCGACCGCGTCCGTGTCAGGCGTGCTCCTCGTGGCCGTGAAGTTGACTGCGAGGTCCTTGCCGCTGAACGCGGAGGCCGACACCTGGGTAACCTCGAGGCCGGTCGAGAGGTCCACTATCTTCGCGGACCAGCCCTGGTCGGCCAGAGAAGCGAGGTTCGACACGCTCACGGAGAACGAATCCTTGACGTTGCCCGTGTTGTTGACGCTGAACTTAGTGACCGCGCTCCAGCCGGCCATCGGGTTGGTCTTGTTCGCGGGCCTTACCGATACCTGGTGCACTTCCGAGACATTGAGGTACAGGCTGACGCTGGTCCTGGCCGAGGACTGCGTCTTCGAGCGAAGGAGCACGCTGATCTGCTGCTCGCCCGCGGACGTCGTGTTCCTCGCCTCTATCTCGGCGATGATAGTCATCTGGCTGTCCGAGCCAAGGCCGACCGTGAACGTGTTCGGGACAAAGGTCACTGTGGCCGCCGTGCCGGAGTAGGTGGCAGTCCAGGTGTCCTCGATGTTGCCCGTGTTCGTGACCGTGAAGGCGTACTTGACCTCGACGCCCGGCGGGACGGTCTGCGTCAGAGCCCTGTCCCACGATGCGGACAGGGTCCTCTTCGTGTCCCTGACCAGCGTCAGCGTGGCATACGAGTCGGTGTCGACCACCGTGACATCCATACTGGCGGAGTACTTGACCGTCAGGCCGCTCTCGATCCTGGTCGTAGAGGATGACAGGGAGTACTCGCCACGCGGAAGCAGCAGGCTGAAGTAACCGGACGGATCGGATGCCGCCTCGACCTTCGCGTCGCCTGCGGCGATCTCGACATCGAGCGCAGTCCCTTCATCGGCCACCAGCACTTTCGTGACCAGGTAGCTGCCGAGGGACAAGTTCAGCCTCATGTCGACCGGCGCGTTCCGCTCCAATCCGAGGGCGAACATCGCGGCGCTCTTGTCCTGGAACCTCGTAACGTAGACCGTGTAGTCACCTGGCTGCATGTCCACACTGAACCTTCCTACGGAGTCGGTGGCGATCTCCACGCCAAGGCCATACACCGAGTTCCGGACCAGCGTGATGGACGCCTGCACGGGCGTCCCTTGGACACCGTACACGGTGCCACTGAATGTGATGTTGTCATACCGCATCTGCAGCAGCGGGTCGAACTTCACGTTCGAGGAGCCTATCGAGGCCGATGCTGAGGCGTAGTACTCGACGTACATGGTCCCCGCTGCCGTGCTCTTCGTGTCCTCCACCAGATAGGAGACCGTGTAGTCGCCCTGCGGGAGCTGGACCGAATAAGTCCCGCCAGTGGCAGTGATCTGGACGGTCTCGCCCACGACCGACACGGCTGTCACCGTCGCTGCCTTCGTGACCGTCCTGTCGTCCACCCTCAGAGACCCATACAGCGCATGGGACGGGTAGAGCTGGAAGTCGAATGACTGAGAGCCGACGGCCACATCGACGGAGCTGATGTTTGCATACGTGGCTTCCGATAGCATGCCCGTCGAGTACACCCTGTACTCCCCGGGCAGCAGGTAGAGCGAGTAGTTGACCGCGTCCAGCTGGAGAGTCCGCTCCTCAGGACCTGTGAACCTGACCTCGAGGTCCGAGGCTGCCCCGAAGACATATCCGGAGACCTCCACCTTGCGCTCAGGCGAGAGCTCGAACACTTGCGGGGCTGAGGACGGAAGGACCGAGAGCTCGCCGTCGTAGATGTACCGCTCCCCGCCCATCGGGCTCGTGTCCTCGTTCACTACCACGGAGTACAGGCCGGGGTCGAGGACGACCGAGAAGTAACCGCCTGACCCTGAGACGACTGTCACTGTGTCTGCCAGGATCTGCCGCGGGAGGAAAGTAACCGAGACTCCCCTGAGGCCGAGGCCTCCGTACGTGACCCTGCCTTGGACAGTCACCGCGTCCGGGCTGGCGACCACACCGACATCCGATGTGTCCGCAGTGAACGTATAGGCGACGGACCATCCGGAGTATCCTGGGTTGCCGCACCCGAGGGTAGCCTGGGAGGCCTTCGGGTACACGAGCGAGAACGTGCCGTCCTCCTGTGCGGTCGTCAAGTAGACGCCGCCCGAAGAGTCTGTGAGTGACAGTTTCGCGTACCTGCCGAGTTCGGCCGGGAGCAAGCTGGACATGCCGTCCGAGTCGAGCCACACGGCCCCCTTGACGAGGACGCCCTGGACCAGCCGGACGGGGTAGGTCGTAGTCGGGTTCTTGACCGTCACGGTACCGGAGTACAGGCCCTTCTCCGTGGTGCTGAAGGCCGTCAGACCGTATGTGCCGTAGGGCAGGAACAATTTGTAGACCCCTGTGGAATCCACACGAGCGGGTATGCTGGTCCCGTCTGTTGCATGGAATATCACGTACGACGTGCCCGAGGGCACTCCCTTCGGGTTCGTGAGCCCGCCCGAAACCTCCGAGGCCTCAGTGATCGCAATCGTTGTGGGGACATAGTCCGTCGACCACAGGTCGAGCGTCTTGGCACCCGCATAGGGCTTGTCGCCGGTGGACTGGACTGCGTACAGAGTCCAAAGGCCCTCTGGCACTTCGGTTTCGAACAGCCCGTTGGCGTCCGTCATGCCTGAGAAGGTCGCCCACGGGTCGTAGACATCGACCAGCATGTACAATGCGTACGGGGAAGGCACGCCGTCCTTGAGTACGCGGCCCCTGACAGTGGTCTCGGGGAACAGGGTGAAGTTCGCCTCGAGGGCCTCTCCGGGCTCCAGCTCGACCACGGCCGACACTATCGTGTAGCCCGGCTCCGAGGTCGTGACCTTGTACTGGCCTGAGATTAACTTCGAAATTGAGAAGCTGCCATTGACATCCGTGATCGCGGACCTCTCGTAGCCGACCGTCAGCTCGCTGAGGACGATCTCGGCTCCTTGGACCACCGTGCCGTCGGAGTAGACCAGATAGCCGGTCATGTTACAGGGCTGGATGGCCAGCTTCAGGGCCGAGCCTTCGCCTGCGGTGATGTTCACTTCGGTGCCGATTGTCACGTTGATGCCGCCGACCTGCGCCCACATGTCGTACTGCCCCGGGGGCAGCGTGGTGTCGATCGTGCCTTCGGAGGCATTGATCTCGAACTCAGAACCCGTTGCGAGGTCCTTTGCGAACGCCGTCACGCCAGTCATCAGCTCGTCCGTGCCCGCCGTGAAGTTGCCGTCTCCGTTGGTGTCCCAGAAGATGTCGGCGGTGATCTCGGAAGCCTCGACCTGGTAGTCCTTGGTTATGATGTAGTCAAGGACTCCGTCGCCGTCGAGGTCGTAGCGCATCCTCATGGCCTGGTCGTCGGTGACGTTGAACTCTATCTCGGTGATGAAATTGGACCCTTCGAGCTGTGCGTTGTTAGCAGACCCCGTCGAGAGGACCAGCGTGACTTCTCCGAACGGTGCGAGGACTGAGTACTTGCCCTCGGCGTCGGTCAGAGTCGTCATGTGCGGTATGCCGTACTCGTCCTGGATCGTGACCCTGACGTTCGCGACCGGATAACCGTCCTCGGTGGTCACCGTGCCGTTCACGAAGGCGCCCTCGTAATACTCCAGGAAGACGACGCCAGCGCTGTAGTACGACGCCCCTGAATCGTCGACGTAGCCGTCTATCTCGCCGCTTTCGATCTTGGCCTGGAGCTCCTCAGCCTCTTGGAGGCTGATAGCCGTCCAGGCGTCTCTGTGGAACGGTATCTCGCTTATCGGGTATGGATTGTAGTAGGCGGTCCTGTAGACCATCCTGAAGTGGGTCATGTTCCAGCCCGGCATGATCGGCTGGTTCGAGAGAGCGCCGGAGCCCGACAAGCTTGGTATCCCGTCGTTCGACGAGCCGATCTCGTATCCGGCAACGCCGCACATGGCCCTGTAGAAGGTGGAGTTGTAGAACATCGGCAGGTATGTCAGGGTGTAGTCCTGAATGACCATGTCCGGTGTGATGGAATCGAGGTCGACCTCCCTGCCGTACTGGTCGACGGCCTTGATCTCGAAGAAGTCTATCGGAGTCGAGCCGTAGTCTATCCTGCGGTCCGACAGCTTCGCGGGCGCGTAGAATATGCCCGTGTCCATACCGGAGGCCGGGAACATCCTGGAGTCGACGCTGAAGTACCTGATGTCGTGGCCCGTCAGCTCGACGAGATCCCCGTAGTAGTTCACGAGGCTGTCAACCCCCATCCTGACTAGCTCTACCCGCCCCGCGACAATCCTCGCATTGGCGTCGCTGAGGTCGCTGTCCATCGGGCCGTACAATCCGGGGTCGCCCAGGATCTCTACCTTGAGGGGCGCAGCGGGCCCCAGCTGGATATCCTCCATGCGCTCCGCGGACACGTTGTACTTCTTGTATATCTCGAGCAGGCCCGGCTTCAGGTCGGGGTCGCCGTTCGCTGTCTGGGTCAGCCTGTAGGCGAAGAGGGCGATGACCTCGGCCTCGCTCTGCGCCAGTATGATGTTACCCGCGATCTCGTAACCGTTCTGGAAGTTGTCGGCGACTGCCGGGTGAGCGCCTGCCTGCACCGCCTCGAAACCGTAGTCCCACCAGGACACATACGCGGGGCGGTCGACCGCCGCTGGGATGTCTGAATCGTATTCGGCAAACCAATCCCATGCAGCTGGGAAGTAATATGAAGACACGGGCAGCGAGTACCCGAATGCGCCCAAGTACCAGTTAGAGCCGTTCAGCCGGTCGTAACTCGAGGGGCGCATGAACTCCGGCATGCTCTCGTAGATGTCCTTGTCCAGGAGCGATTTCGTCTCGGACGGTATGCCCGCGTCGGTGCCGTACCACACGTTTGGCATGACGACCAGGAACGCGAGGAAGAGCGCGCCTGCCACATGCCTGATCTTGATGCTCTTCCTGATCACCTGCAGGTACGAGCCGCTGGCCCCCGTGAGCGACTTCCGCACGCTGTTGAAGTCAAGCCAGTCCACGATGATGACCGTGACCCACGCGGCCGCGATGGCGAACGCGGGGGCCGCGTTGAACATGAACCTGCCCGCGGAGATGGCCATGAATATCGCGGCGCCGAGCCACACGACCATCAGGATGTACTCCGCCGTGGCCTTCTTCGGGATCTTGATGATGGCCCAAATAAGGCCTATCAGAGACATGAAGAACGTGACCATCCCGAAGCTCATGGCGAGCTCGCTGAAGTCGGGAGCGCGCGCCTCGGCAATCGTCGAGTACAGCTTGTTCTGGACGAAGTACCCCTGGCCGCTGAGTATTGCCGCGGCGAGGCTCGGGTCTACTGCGTTGATGATGAGTATCCCGACGCCGACGACGATGAATATGGCCGGCAAGGTCAGGGTCCAAGGGTAGTCCCTGGAGATGACGAACAGCAGGCCGACGACGATTGAGACCGCGAAGAGGTACACCGGCACATCGAACCTGACCGCTATCAGGCTCTGCTCATAGTAGACCGGGAACGACAGCAGGTAGCCGAAGCCCATCGCAATGAAGACCAGTATCGTGACGCTTGTCGAGTCGAAGCCTTTGAATTTGTTGAGAAGCACCTGTATGAGATAGTATGCGAGGATCAGCACGGCGACGTATGCGAAACCGACCCACGCCATGATGACCCCGGCGAAGGCGACTCCGGCAAGCAGGGCGTACAGAACGGGGGTCCTGCTGTTCCTGAAGTATTCCTTGAGCCCGGCCTTGATGCCCGGCAGGCTTCTCCAGCTCTCAATCCACTTCCTGTGCTCCTGGGTCTTGACAGCCCGGAGGAAGAAGTAGAAGGTCAGGACTATGAAGAACAGGATGAACGAGTCATGGTCCGCGTCCGAGAAGACGCTCCTCTGGACATGGGACGGCATGACCGCCAGGAAGAAGGCCGCCACCAGCCCGGCGCGCCTCCCGAAGGTCTCCTTGCCGAGGAAGTACGTCGGTACGACCGTGAGCGCTCCCCAGAACGCCGTCGACCAGAGGAGGGCCATTCCTAGGCTGTCGTCCAAGGATTCGAACATCCCCTGGGCCAGGACTGCGGGCACCACAATGGACATGCTGTAGAACGGCGGGCGCGGGTTTCTGATGCCGTCCGGGTAGTTGATGAGCGGGTCCCAGTACAGCTGCTTGCCCGTCTCGGCCGAGTAGTCAATGATCCGCTGCCAATAATACGAGTCGGACCCGCCCGAGACGAGGTACCCGTCCGTGGCGGTATCGTATCCGAAGTAAGTCCTCACGAACAGGGCCACCGTGAAGATCAGGGCTAGCATGAACAAAGTGGTCCAATTAGCCGCGAACCACTTTCTCAACTCGCTTGGCCCCCTGTCCCCCCGCAATCTGATCCTGGACAGGGAAGACCCAGCAGGAACTTCCCTTGCCTCGGCCAAAGATAATGCCACCTGGTGATAGTAGCCCCTCGATTACAAGGGTGCTATAAATACGTTGCCTGCGCGCGCGAGCGCGATAGAGCCGAGGCGGCTATCCCATCTGGCAGCATGCAGTCGTGGGAGCGCGGACCGTCGAATTCCGGACCTGCCGGGTGTTCAAATACCCTCCCGGGCCTCCGCAGCTAGCTTCTTCGCGGCGTCCGCGGGGTCCGGAGCTTCGTATATCGCCCTTCCCACTATGATGTAGTCCGCGCCCGCCCTGATCGCATCCGACGCCTTGCCCCCTTGGGCGCCCACGCCAGGACTGATTATCTCCATGTTCCCGATGATCTTCCGGAGCTCTGCAATCCGCTCCGGCCGCGTCGCAGGGGCGACTATTCCCCTCGCCCCCGCCGCCTTTGCGAGCGCCGCTATCTTGTCGGCGACCGGCGCAGTGAACTGCTTCCCTCCGGGATGGCTCATCTCCGTCAGCACGAAGACCTGACCCTTGGCTGCATCGACACAGGCTTTGACCGAGTCCTCGCCCGCGAACCCGTGGCAGATAACAGCACTCGCCCCTCTCTTCATGGCCTGCTCGACGATGAGCCTGTTCGTGTTTGGGATGTCTGAGATCTTCATGTCGCATATGACGTCCTTGACCTTGGACAGCTCCGTGATTATCTCCGGTCCGGCGGCGAGTATGAGCGGCCAGTTGATCTTGATGGCGTCCACATAGTCCTTCACGGCTGCCACGACGCTGACCGCCTCGTCATGCGAGGTCACATCGAGCGCGAGAATCATCCTGTTCTTCTTCTGCATCCAATCCCCCGTCTGCCTCTGATAGGTGACGTCTCGATTAAATCCTTCCGCAAGGGTGGGCGAAACTCGACACTTCAATAAACGATAAGGAGTTATGGTCTTTATGCGCTCAACAACGCGGATGCCAAGGAGGTCGGCTTATGCCGGCAGGCTGCCTAGGGGGTGCGTCCTATGCGAGCAGGGCGCCAAGATGGTCCTCTTGGTGACGGGCAAGTGCGCCCGGAAATGCTGTTACTGCCCCCTGTCCTCCGAGAAGCGCGGGAAGGACGTGTTCTACGCCAATGAGAGGAGGGTGGAGGACCTCGGTGACATGCTCGACGAGGCACGGCTCATCGATGCCCTCGGGACTGGCATCACGGGGGGCGACCCGCTGGTGGTGGTCGACCGCACCTTCGAGTCAATCAGGCTCCTCAAGAAGAAGTTCGGGAAGAGCCACCACATACACCTATACACATCGACGACTAAGCCCGAATCTATCAGGAAGGTGGCTAAGGCGGGACTGGACGAGATCAGGTTCCATCCCCCTGCGAGCCTCTGGAAGAGGCTCGACCGGACAGACTATGCCAAGGCCGTCGCGCTCTCGAAGAGGCTCGGAATGAAGACAGGGCTCGAGCTCCCCGTGCTCCCGGACAAGGCCGAGGACCTCGTCGCTGCGATAGCCTTCGCCGACTCCGCGGGCCTTGATTTCGTGAACCTCAACGAGCTCGAGTTCTCTGAGACGAACTGGCGTTCGCTGCGTGCGCTCGGGTTCGATGTGAAGGAGGACTGCGACGTCTCATCCGGGGTCGCTGGTTCGGAGGAGCTGGCCAAGGACCTGCTCAGGCTTGAGGCGGAGGTACCACTTCACTACTGCTCTGCCGCCTTCAAGGACGGCGTGCAGCTCAGGCGCAGGATCATGAGGCGCGCGAAGAACGTCAGGAGGCCGCATGAGGTGCTCACGAAGGACGGCACGCTGGTCAAAGGAGTCGTTGAGACCGACCTCGTCGCCGCAACCGCGGCGTACATCATCAACAGGTTCGGGGTCCCCGGAGAACTGGTCGTGGCAGACAACAAGAAGCACAGGCTCGAGGTGGCGCCGTGGGTGCTGGAAGAGATCGCGGGAGAACTGGACCAGCCATCGTTCATCGTGGAGGAATACCCCACGGCGGACAGGCTAGAGGTCGAGCGCGAGCCGCTCAAGCGACGCTGATGCTCTGGACGTTGTGGTGCCGGTTGACGACCTCGCGGGCGATCCTGAGGTTCTTGCCGTTCTTCCCGATCGCCTTCCCCTTGACCTTGGGGTCGACCGTCACGGTCGCGTGTATGATGTTCCCCCTATCCTCGATCGTGACGCTCTGTACGGAGTAGGTGTGGAACACGTTCTTGATGAACGTCTCAGGGTCCTCGGAGTACTCTATCACGTGAATGTTCTTCCCGGTGAGGTTCTTGAGCCGGATGACGTTCTCGCCCTTCTTGCCGACCGCGCGGCTGCCCTGGCCCTTCTCGACGACGAACACGAGCTTCTCCTCGGTTTCGAGACAGTCCTTGACCTGGGTGCCTGTGACCTTCTCGAAGAGAGAAATGTATCTCAGCGTGTCTGCGGTAAAAGTGATGTCTCCCATTGGATCACGCATCACGCGGAGAGTATGTTGGACTCTCCAGGGTTTATCACGGCCAACACCGAGATGGAGAAGGGTTTCCCGCAGGCATTGCCCAGCTCCATGTTGGTCCCGTCGAACATGAGGACCTTCGTCTGAGAGCCAGACGGGACTATCTCCTTGTCCGGGCAGTTCCTTGCGAAGACTATCATCTTCGCCTCGCCCTTCTTGAGCGACTTCTTCGCCTCCGCGAGCCCGAACCGCACGTCGCCCGTGGTCGCTGCGGTCTTGAGCGCTCTCGTGACATCTATCACTTCTTCTCACCTTCCTGCTTGGCCGCGGGGGCCCACACTAGGTTGACAGCACCAGTGCCGACAGTAACTGGCTGGCCCACTATAATGTTTTCCACGACGCCCTCGAGCGTGTCGACCTCTCCCGTGATGCCCGCCCTCAGGAGGTGCGTGGAGGTGATCTCGAACGCCGCTCTCGCGAGCACGCTCGACTTCCTGCCGGATATCCCGTGCCTGCCGATGGCCTTGACGTCCCCGTCGCTAGTCATCAGGTCCGACACGAGCATGATGTGCCTTATGTCCACCGTGAGGCCCTGCTCGTCTAGCGTCCTCGAGGCCTCGTTGATGATCGCGTTCCTCGCAGCCTCGACCCCGAGCGCCTCGTATATCTCGAGTATGCTGTTGGTCGACGTGCGTTTCTTGTCGACGTGCTCGATCAACAGGACCTTCTCGAGGTTTGAGCCCTCGGTGTAGATGACGTAGTGTCCCCCTACTCTGCGTATGACAGCCCTCTGGATGCCCTCGACGCCCTTGATGGGGCAGTACTTCGTGTCCTCGGAAATCCTCTGGAGCTTCTTGTACGATGGCTCGTCGCACTTGATCGCGATGTTGCCCTCGCGCATCTCAGCGAGGCCTTTGATGCCCTTGGCCTTGTTCAGGGCCTTGAGGACCTCGTCCGGGGTCGTGGACTTGCGCTCGAGCTTCTTCTTGTCGAGCTTCACGATGACCTCCATCGAGTTGATGTCGGTGTCCACGTCCGCGATGTCGATCAGATTCGTCCTCTCGATGTTGGAGGCTATCAGCCGCACCTTCTCGAGGTCGTCGTAGACCGAGTCTTCGAGGTGGATCTCCATGATTGGGGTGCTGGGGACGCGCCTCGCGTCCACAATCTCGATCAGCCTGGGCAGGCCGAGCGTGACGTTCATCTCGGCGACACCCGCGTAGTGGAA
>ERZ1649853.246-NODE-246-length-23136-cov-6.551406_pt1 | contig 23136 bp, 14 predicted proteins | sample MGYA00575353_ERZ1649853 | MGnify/ENA primary metagenome ERZ1649853 (study PRJEB40853, sample SAMN11349654) | freshwater sediment metagenome | isolation source: river sediment | host: Sediment | place: India: Okhla Barrage, New Delhi | collected 2017-02-21 ...
GATCGACTTCGAAAATAGTGCGAAAGAATGTCGGCCCGGCTGGTGTTGTCTCATTCTGATGGTTAAAGCGAAGTCCGCTTAAATCTGTCATAGGAAGCGGAAAGACCTCCCAGCCAAACTGGAACTGTCCCCCAAATGTCACCCCTTCCAAAATGCCTTTACGATCCAGCAGGTGAGGTCCAAAGTTCACCCGCCCCATGTTCTCCACCAGCAAATCCAACATGACCCCGGCAGGCGGGATGGCAAAGGTGGTGCGCTCACTTTCAGTCTCTCGCTCCAGCGTCGTATGATACTGACCATCCAGGAATACCAGTGCCCGGTCGTGCAAACCTCGCAGATGAAGTATTGATTCTGGACGCGGTCCGCTGATGCGCGTGCGATACAGGATGAACCCATAATCTTGATCGTACATCTCCATACAGCCTGGCACAAGGCTAGAACGTTTTTGACTGAGGTTATCCAACGATTCAAACAACCCCACAGATTCCGTCATCCGTATCCTGCCGAATCCCCGTTTCGGCATAGAAGAAATCATGACCGAAGCCGGTAATGACACATATTTTCCTAATATGTCGCGATAAGCCCAAAAATGCGGGGATGGGTCGCCCGCCTCGTCCAATGGCGCAGCATAATCGTAGCTGGTGACGTCCGCACCATATTGAGCATCGTCCAGATTGGCGCCGCTCATAAAGCCAAAATTCGTTCCGCCGTGGAACATATAAAAACTGAGCGAAGCACCGCTGGCAAGGATTTCGTCCAATGCCTGGACAGAGCGTTGAAGGGAGTCGCTCCCATCCGCACTGATATGATGTATCTCGCCCCAGTGGTCGAACCAGCCTGACCAGAATTCGGTGACCATTAGGGGGCTATTTGGGCGATACTGGCGCAATTTCGCCAGCGCAGTTTTTGCATCAAAAGCAAAGTTCACCGTGGCAAGCAGCTCGGGCAGCGTCCCGCCTTGCAGGCAGCCATCGCGTGGACCGTCCGAGGTGAACAAGAGCACATCCACACCGTGACTACGCAGATTACCGACCAAATGATTGAGATACTCCTTATCATTCCCAAAACTGCCGTACTCATTCTCGACTTGCATGGCAATGATCGGACCACCATGGCTGGCAAGCAAGGGCGTGAGAGGCGGCAGCAGCGCATCGAAAAACCGGTCGACGGCTGCAATGTAAGGCGAGTACATGCAGCGCACCTGCATATCTGAGTCCTTGAGCAGCCAGGATGGCAACCCGCCAAAGTCCCACTCGGAGCAAATGTACGGACCCGGGCGCAGTAGCACTTTCAGCCCCACCTCGGCCGCGGTTTCGACGAACTTGACCAGGTCGAGACTGCCAGAGAAGTGAAATTCACCAGGGTGCGGCTCGTGTAGGTTCCAGGCAATATAGGTCTCTACCGTGTTCAAGCCGAAAAGGCGCATCTTCTCCAACCGGTCGCGCCAGTATTCCGGCAGCACACGGAAATAATGCATGGCGCCGGAAAGGACGCGGAAGGGTTGCTGGTCAAGTAAGAAGCGGTCACCGTCGATGGTCAGCATCTAATCCTCTTTCAGCGTTTCGATAACTCGGTTGATTCATACTCCTTGACCAGGCGCATGAAGTCCAAGCCTATGGGAACACCTTTCTGCTGGCAGTGAAAATCCCACACTGCACTAAATGGCATTACTTTGAGCTCCTCCAATAACGCCAGACGACTGGTGAAGTCACCCTCAGCTTCATACTGTCTCAGGGTCTCCGAGGGTTCGAGTAAGGCTAACAGCATGGCTTTCAGCGTGTTGCGCGCCCCGATCGTCCAGGCAGCCACACGGTTGATGCTGGCATCGAAGTAATCCAACCCGATATGCACGCGCTGCAGGGCGTCATGGCGCACGATTTCTTGGGCAATCGCCTGCAAGTCATCTGTGAAAGTGACCACGTGATCACTGTCCCAGCGTACGCCACGACTAACATGTAACAGTAGTTGGTCAAAGTAGAGCAGCAGAGAAGATATTTTGTCGGCAATCGTCTCGGTAGGGTGAAAATGACCCGCGTCTAGAGTAAGCAGCAACTTACGGCTGAGCGCATACGCCAGGTAAAATTCCAGTGAGCCGACCACGTAGCTTTCCGAGCCAATGCCAAACAGCTTGGGCTCTACCGCGTCCAGGTTGTATTTTGGATCGATTTTCTCCGCCAGGATGGCATCCAGCGCATCGAGCAGTCGCTGGCGGGGAGACAACCGGTCGGCGGGAGTATCCTTATAGCCGTCGGGAATCCAGATATTCGTCACCGCCGGGATACCCAGCTCTTTGCCGAAATATTCACCGACCCTGCGGCTCGCTATGCAATGCTCAATCCAAAACTGGCGTACCGCCGGGTCGGGATGTGCCAGGGTGAAGCCATCCGCAGCCAGGGGATGTGAGAAGCAAGTAGGATTGAAATCCAGTCCATGACCATTCATCCTTGCCCAATCCACCCATCCGGCAAAGTGTGCTGGCTCGATCTGGTTGCGCTCGACTTTGTGCTCCGATTCAAGGTAGATGGCATGCAAGCTCAGGCGGTGTGAGCCAGGCAGCAGGCGATAGACCAGGTCGAGGTCACGGCGCAGCTCGTTGGCATTGCGCGCTTTGCCTGGATAGTTGCCGGTAGCTGCCAGTCCTCCTCCCAGCTCGCCGCCCGGGTTTTCAAAACCTCCCACATCATCCCCTTGCCAGCAATGCAGTGAGATAGAGATTTTTTCCAAGCAAGCAAGCGCCTTGTCCGTATCCACACCCAAGGAAGCATAACGCTCTTTGGCAATATCATAAGCGGATTGGATGGTATCCATCGCAGCTCCTCTCAATAGATGGATTGCTGGATGTCGAATGTCCGGCAGATCGCCCGGATTTCTTCAGCACTTAAGCCCTGTGCTGGCTCTCCGAGGCTCAGATTGAGAGTTTCATAGTGTGCAGCTGTCTCTGCATACTCTACCCGGTCCACAGCACGTTTGATGGACACATCCGAGCGCGCCATCACACCGTGCCTGGCCCAAATGACCACGCGGTGCGCACGCAATCGTTCGACATTGGCTGCCATCAATTCTGGCGAGCCCGGGATGCAGAAGGGGATAAATCCAATCCCCTCGGGGAGATTGATGATGGTCTCGGGCTGCCAGCGCAGCAGATGAGCGTTGAGATAGGCTTCATCTTGGTAGCGCGGGACGTGACTCAAATAGGTGAGGTGGATTGGTTGGGCGTGCACCAGGGCGTTAAAGTTGCTGTCGCTGGCAAGCATCTGGTCGTAATGTACAGCCAGGTGGGAATTGAACTCACTGGTTACACGTCCGAAGCGACGCTTATGCGAGGTAAATAGTTTACCGGTGTGCCCTCCTTCATTCACCACCACAGCAGCGACATGTGCCGTTGGCTCATCGATGATCTCGCGCAAACGCCGACCCGAGCCGCTGACCAGGAAAGTCGCGCCAGCCAGCTCGGGCACCGGCTGAGGCAACCCAATCTCGCTGACCAGAGGAAAACACGTCTGTAAGTCGACTTGCCAGCGCAGGCACACGGAAATATTCCCTGCCGCGCCCTCGCAAGCGTCAAATTCTGCCAGGTGACACCCGGCTTCACCCATCATAGTAAGTAGATCGTCGAGATTCGGATAAGGTTCAGCTAACATCCTGCATCACTTTCTGCAAGCGGGCAAATGCTTCATCCCAGCCTGCACTGGAGTGCGGTTCATAAACTTTAGGGTCACATGACCCGCAAACGACACTGCGAGCTTCAGCCAGAGAGGACAGGTGGCCGAGGGTGATCGCTTGCATGAGAATATTGCCTATAGCGGTCGCTTCCGCTGGGCCTGCTATAACCGTTCTCTGCGTGGCGTCGGCAGTAAACTGGTTTAGAAGCGTATTGCGCGTTCCGCCACCGATGATGTGCAGCGGCTCCAGGCGCTTACCGACCAACCCATCTAGGCTCTCTAGCACAGAGCGATACTTCAGTGCCAGGCTTTCCAGCGCCACACGCACAATCTCCCCTCGTGTTTCAGGGAGAGTTTGATGGGTATCAGCACAGTACCGGCGAATCTTCTCAGGCATATCACCGGGATGCAAGAAGACATCGTTGTCGACGTCAATCACAGCCAAAAACGGTTCTGCCTGCATGGCAAGATAGGTTAGTTCGTCATACGACAAGTTCCATTGGCGTTTACATTCCTGTATGAACCACAACCCCATGATGTTCTTGCAAAGGCGCCAGGTGCCAAACACACCGCCCTCATTTGTAAAGTTACAAACCAAGGCCTGGTCGCTCAGATTGGGCTGGCGTACTTCCGCACCCAGGATGGACCAGGTGCCAGAGCTCAACCAGGCAAAACCTTCATCTTTAGCTGGCACTGCAGCTACGGCGGAGCCAGTATCATGACAGGCAGGGGCAATAACCGGTAACGAGGAGGCACCGGTCTCAGTTGCTACCGCAGGGAGTAGTTCACCCAGCGCCGTACCAGGTCCACACACTGGCGGCAGAAAATGGGTGGGGATGTCCAATACTTCGAGCAATGGGGCTGCCCAGGCGCGGCGCAGCGGGTCAAAACACTGGGTTGTGGTGGCAACGGTAAACTCGCTAACTTTTTCTCCGCACAGCCAGTAATTGAACAAATCGGGGATGGTCAAGAAGGTCCGCGCCGCATCCAGGAGCGGAGACTCAGCCAGTGACATCGCCAATAGCTGGTAGAGGGCATTAATCTGCATAAACTGGGTGCCCGTTTGAGCAAAGATCAGTTCACGCGGCACGTAACGGAAAGCCCGAGCCAGCATGCCATCCGTGCGCTTGTCGCGGTAGTGATAGGGATTACTGAGCAGCGCACCCGCTGAATCCAGCAAAGCAAAATCCACGCCCCAGGTATCCAGACCCAGGCTGGCAAGGGGAGTCTGTGCGACTGCCATGCTAAGTCCGGTTTTAATCTCACTCCACAAGCGCAAGACATCCCAATGCAAGCCATCTGGCAGGCTCACCGGACCATTACCGAAGCGGTGGATTTCATTGAGGCTCAGCCGATGATCCTCCAGTGTGCCGATAATCATGCGCCCGCTCTCAGCGCCCAAATCAATTGACAGGTAATTTGGCATACGTATCCCTGTTTACATAATCTCCCTGTCCTTTATTATACTATTCACACTATATAATCCTTCTCCTCATTCACAAACGTTTCTACAGTTCCATTTCAATATCCAGACTATAGCCCTATCGGTTAAAATGTCTTTCGGAAGCGATTTAACTCTTCCGAGGAGAAGCAGTATGCAAATCACCCATCTAAAAACGAACCGCATTGACAACCCGCTCGGATTCGAACTGGGAGAGCCCTCCTTATCCTGGATTGTCGAAGATACCCAGGATAAACAGCAGACCGCTGCACAGGTAATGGTCGCCAGTGACCGGGATTTCAAAACGATACTTTATGACAGCGGGAGGATGGAGGGGAAGCGGATCGACAGCCTGGGGCACAAGCCAGGCATCCAGCTTGCTGCGCACCAACGCTACTACTGGAAGGTGAGAGTTTGGGGCGAATCGGAACACGCCGAGAGCGAGGCCGCCTGGTTTGAGACTGCCAGGATGGGTGAGGCATGGCAGGCTCAGTGGATCTCGCCAGATTTCGCTGATAACCACACCCACCCCACTCTGTTCAAGCGTTTCGTCTTGCCGTCGCATGCGGTTACGGCAAGGCTGTACATCTGCGGGTTGGGCTTGTATCACTGTGAGTTGAACGGTGGCAAGGTAGGTGACGAACACCTGACACCCTACTGCAATGCTTATGACAAGTGGTTGCAGTACCAGACTTATGACGTAACATCTCAGCTTACCGCTGGCGAGAACCTGATCCGCGTCATGCTGGGTAATGGGTGGTATAAGGGGCGCTATATTTTCGACAGCAGCCAGGCGGAGATCTACGGAAGCCAGTTTGCGCTCATTTGCGAATTGCGCATTGTACTTGAGAATGACGAGGAAATGGTGGTTGGTTCCGACTTGAGCTGGCAGGCGCAGGCTTCAGCGGTGTTAGCAAGCGACATCTACGATGGTGAAACTTACGATGCGCGGCAGGCAAATGTACCGCCGGCGGCAGGTGTAGTCTGTGGCGTAAAGCCCATCGACATTGCCATGCAGATACTCGAAGCGCGCCGTTCATTACCGGTGCGCGTCAACGAAGAGCGTAAACCTTTAGCGCTTATCCACACACCCGCGGGTGAGACCGTGTTGGACATGGGGCAAAACATGGTTGGCTGGCTGCGTTTCAAAACCCACGCCCCCACTGGCACGAAAATCCACTTACAGTTTGGCGAGGTGCTACAAAGAGGCAATTTCTACCGTGACAACCTGCGCACTGCCAAAGCCGAATATATCTATATCGCCGACGGGCGAGAGCGAGTCGTCCAGCCATATTTCACCTTTTTTGGCTTTCGTTATGTCAAAGTTTCCGGTTGGGTAGGAGAACTGAATCTTGAAGATTTCACCGGTTGTGTGGTCTATTCACAAATGGATCTGACCGGCCGCATCGAGACCTCCAATGAGAAGGTCAACCAGCTCTTCAAGAACGCGTTATGGGGACAGAAAGGGAATTTCCTCGACATTCCTACCGACTGCCCACAGCGCGATGAGCGTATGGGCTGGACGGGCGACACCCAAATGTTCTCTGGCACTGCCTGTTTCAACATGGATTTAGGCGCATTCTTCTCGAAATTCGGCTACGATTGCGGCAAAGAACAAGCCAAAAGAGCAGGGATGGTGCCCTTTGTGGTACCGGCAACCGCGGTGAAGGGCGGCGGATCCAGTGCTTGGGGAGATGTGGCAACCATCTTGCCTTGGAACGTGTACGAGTTCTATGGCGATATCGCCATCCTCGAGCAGCAGTTCGAGAGCATGCGCTCCTGGGTGGATTACATCCAGCGAGAAGACGAAGCCAGCGGTGGAAAGCGGTTGTGGACAACCGGCTTTCATTTTGGCGATTGGCTGGCGCTCGACGGCAGCGACCCAAGCCTGCCATTTGGTGGCACGCCCGAAGATTTTATCTCATCCGCTTACTACTACCACTCAGCAAGACTGGTCGGTAGAGCTGCCGCGGTGCTGGGCAAAGAGGAGGAAGCAAAGAAATATCACCAGCTTGCGGACGAGGTTAAGGCCGCCATCCACAAGGAGTATTTCACCGAGACCGGTCGGTTAGCCGTCGCTACGCAAACGGGCTTCGTCCTGGCATTGTTCATGGACCTGGCGCCGGAGGAATTCCGCGGGCGGGTCGTCGCCGATTTTGTAGCTCGCTTGCACAAAGACAGGCTGCACCTGCGCACCGGTTTTGTCGGCACGCCTTACCTGTGCCGCGTGCTGTCGAATAACGGCGCCAACGACCTGGCATACCATCTTTTGCTCAACGAAGATTACCCATCCTGGCTGTACGCGGTCGACCTAGGCGCCACCACCATCTGGGAGCGCTGGAACTCGTTGAATCCCGACGGCAGCATCAGCTCGACGGGCATGAACTCACTCAACCATTATGCGTACGGCTCGATCGTGGAATGGATGTACCGCGATATGTGCGGGCTGAACCCGTCCGCAGGCGATGATCTGGTGACCGGCTTCCGCCACGCCCGGATCGCACCGAAACCGGACAAAACAATCCAATGGGCGAAGGCGCGCTACCGCTCGGCGGCAGGTTGGTATGAAAGCGGTTGGAAGCTTGGCGAAAATGGTCATCTGTCCGTTCAGGTGAGCATTCCATTCAATGCCACTGCATCCGTCCTGCTGCCCAAAGCGAAGCTCAATGAATTCCGGATCAATGGCAAGCTCGTGAGGGACGGGAAACAGGTAGTCGATGGCGTTGAGCTAGAGCTCGATGCCGGACAATATAGTGTTGATTACCAAACCATCAAAGAATAGAGAGAGACAACATGGACCCCAAAATCGCATCACGCTTCAATGACGATATTCTCCGGGCTGCTATGGCGCGTTACCACATCGCAGTCAACCAGATCGAGCTATTAGATGGCTTCGAGAGCTTCATTTACAAATTCCAGCGCCCAGATGGGCACTACATCCTACGCATCGGGCACAGCAGCCGCCGTTCACCGGACCTGATCCGCGGCGAGGTGGATTGGATCAACTACCTGGCGGATGGCGGCGCATCCGTAGCACGCGCCATCCTTTCGGAGAACGGTAACCTGGTCGAGCCGGTGGAGGATGGGCAGGACGAAGAATTCCTGTGCACCGCCTTTGTGCATGCCTCAGGCAAAGAAGTGCGACGAGATCAAATCAATGACCGCCTGTTCCACAATTATGGTCGCCTGGTCGGCAGGATGCACGCCCTGGCGAAAACCTACCAGGTACCCAACCCCACCTGGGAGCGCTACGCCTGGGATTCGATAGAGAACAATACCGCCGAGCGCCAGATGCCCGCCAAAGAAAGTCGTGCGTTGGAAAAGTATCGCGCCGTCCTAGCACACCTGCGCAGTCTGCCGCAAGATACAGAGGGTTACGGCATGATCCACCAGGATGCCCACCCGGGCAATTTTTTCGTGGATGACGAGTATCGCCTGACTCTGTTCGACTTCGATGATTGTGTTTATGGTCATTTCATATACGATATTGCGATGGTCTTATTCTATACCGCGATGGGCGAACCGGACCCGGCGGAATTTACCGGGCGATTTATGCCGGTTTTCCTGTCAGGATATCGGGAGGAAAATCATCTCGACCCTGCCTGGCTGCCTGAGCTGCCATACTTTATGAAGCTGCGCGAGATCGACCTGTTTGCCGCCATCCATTTCAGCTTTGCAGATGGCGATAACCCAGACAATCCCTGGTGTGCGCGTTACATGAAAGGACGGCGAGAGAAAATCGAAAGCGACGTACCCTTCATCACCTACGATTGGTCTAGCCTTGCACCATATCTATGAAGCATGCCATCAAGAATATTCGCATTCCATCTTGGTAACTTCACAGAAAATTTTGCGTATATAGTATAGATTACAAGCTGTTACAAACCACCTGAGAGGCAAAAATGGATAGAGAGCCAATCAGCAGCCGATCCCTGGCTGCTGCCATCACGAAATCAGCCAGTAAACAGACATACTATACCATCCGATTCTTTGCTGATCGCGAGCGAGTCGCCGATGCCTACCGGTCATATGGATACTTCCGCTGGGTGGACGACTTACTCGATGCAAATTTAGGCACACAATCTGAGAAACTCGCTTTTATCAATCGCCAGCAATCCTTGTTGGACGCTTGTTATCGCGGTGAGATGCCAGAAGATGTGTGTACCGAAGAGTGGATGCTGGTGGACATGGTGCGCAACGATACGGAAGAAAACAGCGGTTTGCAGGCTTACCTGCGAAACATGATGGGTGTGATGGATTTCGATGCCCGGCGCCGCGGCAGATTGATCACGCAAGCTGAGTTGGTAGAATATTCTCGCATGCTGGCGACGGCGGTCACCGAAGCCCTGTTCTATTTCATCGGTCACGAGGATCCCAAGCCCTGCCCAGAAGTCCGCTACCTGGCAGTGACAGCCGCGCACATCACGCACATGCTACGCGACACATTCGAAGATACCGCGTCGGGTTATTACAACATTCCGCGCGAAGTTCTCGAGATGCAGGGAATAACTGCGGATGATCTGCAAAGCCAGGCTTACTGGCAGTGGGTGAAGAAGCGGGTTCAACTGGCGCGCCGCTATTTCGATCTGGGAAAGGCTTGCATCGCCAATGTCAAGAATCCACGCCGCCGCCTGGCTGGATATGCTTACACTGCCCGCTTCGAATGGGTTCTGAACGCCATCGAGCGCGACAACTACAACCTGCGCCCAGATTACTCGCAACGCAAGAGCCTGCAGGCCGGCCTGTGGATGGTCTGGTCAGTTCTATCTTTCCTAGTTACGTCTCTTTGGAAAAAGGCTGGAGATCCTGCTCTGGCAGTACAAACTCTACGAGTCGATAAGCAATGAAAACAAAAAGTGTTATCGTTATCGGCGCCGGTATCGGCGGTCTCAGCGCGGCAATCCACCTGGCAAGACGCGGTCTCAAGGTAACCGTGATTGAGAAAAACGACCATGCTGGCGGACGCTGTGACCGCTTCAGCCGTGAGGGGCATAGCTTCGACACCGGCCCCACTTTACTGGTCATGCCTTTGCTCTATGAAAAAGAGTTCGCCGCTATGGGCACCTCATTGCACAAGGTGCTAGATTTGCAGCGCGTCGACCCGACTTATCACCTTTTCTTCGACGACGGCAGCCAATTGGCACTGACATCTGACATGGATTCCTTGAGGAAACAGTTAGAAGCTATTGAACCGGGTAGCTATCAGAACACATTGCACTATCTGGACGAAGGACACCGCCATTATGACCTGGGCATCGAAAAGATGGTCTATCCCGACTTCCGCAAGGCGTCTGACTTTTTCAAGCTCTCCAACTTGCCGCTGGTTTACCAGGTAAAGCCGCTGGTGAACCACTATGCCAACATGTCAAATTACTTTAAGAACCCGCGCTTAAAGGCGGCGTTCAGCTTCCAGGATGTGTACATGGGGCTGAGTCCCTTCGAAGCCCCGGCGACCTTCTCGATGATGCCCTACACCGAGCTGACGCACGGCGTCTGGTATCCCAAAGGCGGTATGTATCAGATTGCTGTAGAGCTCATGTGCCTGGCTCAACAGGCGGGTGTAGAATTCGTGTTCAACGCTGAAGTAGAGCAGATTGAAGTCAATGGTAATCACAGTACCGGCGTGAGGGTGAATGGCGAGCAGCTCAGAGCAGATGCAATCCTGGCAAATGCCGATCTGCCCTATGTGTATCAAAACTTACTTAAAAATGATAATAATGTAAAAAAACTTACTCATAAGCGCTATTCCTGCTCAGTGATCAGCTTTTTCTGGGGCGTAGATAAGCCCTACACATCCCTAGCCCCCCATACTCTCTTCCTGGCAGACGATTACCGCGAGAATTTCCAAAGCATCATCCAGAAGCTGAGTCTGCCAGCCAACCCCAGCATGTATATCCACGCCCCCGCCCGGCTCGACCCCGCCATGGCTCCGGATGGGCAAGACACCTTGATCGCTATCGTCCCGGTCGGACACATATCCGAAAACGGCTCACAGGACTGGACAGCCCTGCGCAACAAAGCCCGACAGGATGTTTTCCGCCGCCTGCGAACTATTGGTATTCATGACCTGGAAGAGCATATCAAGTTCGAAGTCAATTTCTCCCCACCTGCCTGGCAAAAACGATATAATCTTGCGAAGGGCTCGACCCACGGTCTGTGCCACAATTTGACCCAGTTAGGCTATTTTCGCCCCGATTACCAGCATCCGCAGTATCGAAATTTGTTCTTTGTCGGGGCGAGCACACGTCCCGGTACCGGCATCCCCACTGCCATGGTCTCAGGTCGCCAATCTGCACAAAGGATCCTGGATAATTTATCAGGAAGCTTATGGACTGCTCGAAAGCAGCCAGGCGACGAGAAACATCGCCTGGCTGGCTGAGAGTTGCTGTAACCAGGGGAGTAACACCTAATTGTGGATGCTCATTCAGTCATCATACGGCCTGCAAACCGTAAGAGGATAGTGCGCGGGGTCAGGCTCATGACCAGCACCAATAGCTGGTTGGCAAAGCCAGGCACCACCCTGAGCTTGCCACGCCGCATAGCATTATAGCCCGCAGCCGCTACCTTTTCGGCACTCACCACACCATAACGGACAAGCGGCATATTGCCCACCTGTGCACGTTCCTGGAAGCCGGTAGGCGTAACGCCAGGGCACAGAGCAGTTACGGTCACACCCGTACCGCGCAGCTCTTCCGCCAACCCCTCGCTGAAGGAGAGCACATAAGCTTTGCTAGCGCAATAAGCAGCCATATACGGCGACGGACCAAAGGAGCCGGTCGAACCCACGTTGAGAATCCGCCCATCTTTCTGTTCCAGCATCCCAGGTAAGAACAGGCGGGTTAACTCAGTCAGAGCAGCAATATTGACTTGCAGCATCTGGATATTTTCATCCGGGTCAGTTTCTGCCAGCGGCTTATGGATACCAAACCCGGCATTATTAACCAGAGACTGAATATGGATGCCTCGAGCGTGGACTGCCTCGAAGATGTGTTTGGCTGCCCCTGACTGACTCAGGTCTGCAGTCAGGATAATCACCGCCACGCCAAATTCCCGCTTCAGTTCCGCAGCCAGGGATTCTAATTTATGGGTAGACCTGGCTACCAGCACCAATGAGTAGCCATCGCGAGCAAAGAGCTTGCTCAATTCGAGTCCAATTCCGGAGGAGGCGCCAGTGATCAATGCGGTTTTGTCGGTCATAGATATGCTCCTTAATGTCTGATTCCAGGCGAACTGACTTAAGCAAACACATTTTGTCACTGACAGCATAATCAGTCAATAGGAAACAAACATCCCTTGACAAATCCCTAAATTCGGACTATTATATGATTAATATTATATATGATAAATCCTATATAAGGAATATCCTATATGTCACTCGAATATGCCATTCTAGGTTTCCTCAATTACCACCCCTACACCGGGTATGATCTCAAGAAGATCTTCGACACCTCCATCCGCCACTTCTGGCCTGCCGATCAGAGCCAGATCTACCGCACCTTATCACGCCTGACCGAACAGGGCTATGCGGAGATGGAAAAGGTGCCCCAGGAAGACCGACCCGACCGCAAGGTCTATCACATCACCGAGCCGGGACGCAACGCACTATTCGCATGGCTGGCTGGACCTCCACCGATGGACGAACCGCGCAGCGCCCCCTTGATCCAGGTCTTCTTTGCTGGGCAACTTTCTGACGAGGTTATCCTGGAAAAATTCGAGGGCTTTGCCAGCATCATGCGTGTCGTCCTGGCCCAATACGAACAGATACCCAACCAGCTTGGCCCCTACCAGCAAGAGATTCGCTCGCCGCGCGAGCACTTCTTCTGGCTGCTAACCCTCGAAAACGGCATCCGCAACATGCGCGCCAACCTGGAGTGGGCCGAAAGCATCATCGAACGCATCAAGAGCGAGCAAATCCCCGCAGAATAGATAATAGTTAAAATGAAAATCACAATTCTCAATGGAAATCCAGAACCATCCAACTTCGACTCTTATCTCGCCCAGCTTCAAACTGCGCTGGAAAGCGCCGGGCATCATGTCATGCAACTCGGCTTGCGAAGCCTCCCATTGCGCTATTGCGTCGGTTGCTGGGGCTGTTGGGTGAAAACACCGGGGGTGTGTGTCAACCGCGATGTCTCGCTCGAGATGGGCAGGGCTGTGATCCATGCCGACTTTGTATTATGGGCTAGCCCGTTAAAGATGGGCTTTCCTTCAGAACTGCTCAAGCGCGCCTGTGACAAGTCCTTGCCGCTGATCCATCCCTACATGGTTGTAGATCACGGCGAGGGACATCACCTGAAGCGCTATGCTCATTATCCGCGTATCGGTCTGCTGCTCGAAAAAGAAACTGGCACGGATGAGCGCGACTTACAGATTGTATCCGATATACATTGCCGCACCGCTCTTAACCTCAAAACCCGCCTTGAATTCTCATTGACCAGCGAGACGCCCGTGGAAGAGATCGCCCGCCGTATCACCTCCCGAAAGCATGGTGTGCTGCCTCTACCCAGGCATTTATCCCCCACACAGGGTGTGACCATCACCCCACCCAGCCGTTTAACCCTGTTCAACGGTTCGCCGCGAGGGTACAAAGGCAATACCCCTATCTTCTTACGCGAGATCGCCAGCGGCTTCGACGGTCCAAGCGAAGTCCACCACCTGGTGCGTCTTAAAGACACTCCACAGATGGTACAGGCATTTGCCGAGGCTGAGTGCGTGCTTTTCGGCATGCCCCTGTATACCGACTCGATGCCCGGCATCGTGAAGCACTTCATCGAGGCGCTGGAACCGCTAGTGGGCAGGGGAAACAACCCATCCATCGGCTTCATCGTCCAATCCGGCTTTCCGGAGGGCTTGCACTCCCGCTACGTCGAGCGCTACCTGGAAAAGCTGGCGGAGCGCCTGGGATCGCCTTATCTTGGCACAGTTGTCAAAGGTAATGGCGAAGGGGTACGCCTGATGTCAGCCGAGATGACCCAGGGATTGTTTGCCGATTTGCATGCCATCGGAGCAGGGTTGGCTTCGCAAGGATGTTTTGACCCCGCTGTCCTTGCTCACATCGCCAGCCCGGAGCGCTACCCAGCCATTCTTGGACCGGTGTTCCAGGTCTTCCTGCGCCTGCCGGTGGCTCATTCCTATTTCGACGACATGCTCAAAGAAAACCATGTTTTTGAGCGACGTTTCGATCAGCCATTTATGGACCAGAAATCTACATAAAAAATCCTAAAATCAGAGCTGAAATCAATCCTCATCACCAGGTTGTTGGCAATTATTTTATCAGTTTACAAATTGCTTGCAACCTGTTATGATTTAATTGACCCAGGTAAGTATCAGGGAGTTTGAGAAGTTTCATTAAATCGCCTGGAATGATACAGGCGTATCAAAACGACTCCCAAAAATGGGAATGCTGGGTATTGGAGAAAATTTTTGTTAATCTAAGGAGAATTAAAGATGCGACATCAAAGAAAACAAACCCCACACTGGTTAAGCCTGTCTACACGAGCCATTCTGGCGCTCATGCTCATACTACCGGCTTTTTCCCCAACGGGCACAGCTCAAGCCAGTGAGATGCTCAGTTCCAATGCTTCGGAATCAAAAGCGGATAGAACCTCAGTAATCGAAAATACGACTGCACAAGTCCCGCCTTATTCACAGAACTGGAGCAATACCGGTCTCATCACGACGAGTGATGATTGGTCTGCTGTGCCGGGGATCATGGGCTACCGCGGCGACGACCTGACCACAGTGACCGGAACTGACCCACAAACACTGCTGATGGACGGCACGAATACACCAGTAGATGTCAATGCCAACCAGACCACGCCAAACACATATACAACGGGCGGCGTGACTGAATTCGAAATCACCGATCCAGTTGTCGCTTTGGCAGGGTCTGGTACAGCAGATGCGCCATTCATTTTGCTGTCTATCAACACCCAAGGATTTGAGAATATTCAGATTGCTTATAACCTGCGCGATCTTGAGGATGGTGCTGATAATGCCGTTCAACAGGTTGCACTTCATTACCGGGTTGGAAATTCGGGAAATTTCACCAATCTCCCCTCCGGATATGTCGCTGACGCAACGATCGGCAGTGCAACCATGGTAACTCCTGTTGGTGTCAGCCTGCCTTCGGACGCTAACGACCAGCCACTGGTGCAATTACGTGTGATGACCACCAATGCTGGAGGAAATGACGAATGGGTGGGTATCGACGATATTTCAGTTACCGGCGATCCATTTGTCTTCACGCCAGAACTACTGATCGATAAATCTGGCCCGACTTTGGTTGAGATCAACGAATCGTTTGATTACACTCTCTCAGTCGTCAACAGCCTGGGCATGACCACAACTCAGGTTGTAATCACAGACAGCTTGCCAATCAGCGTCTCTGTCCAATCCATCTCCGATGGTGGCGAGTTGCTGCCTGGCAACGTAGTCAGCTGGACCGTGCCTTCCATGAGCGACGGCGGATCAGTCGACCGTACCGTAACTGTGGCAGCTCCAAGTACAGCAGGAACGCTGGTCAACTCCGACTATGTCGTGTGGGCTTCCAATTGGCTGACGCCGACCGCGGGCACCACTGCGATTACGACAACGGTAAGAGACTCGAATGCCATCACGCCAATCGTAGAAGCACGCGCTGGGGGTGCAGGCTGGTATGGTACGATCGAAGGCCATGTAACGGTTGTTCCCGGCACATTCGCCACCCGTTCATTTACCATCCAGGACGATACCGGCGGCTTGTACATCTACCCGCCCTACGGGACGGTAATGCCACCCATGGCATTGGGAGATGTGGTGCGGGTGAAAGGCAGCATCACAGACTATCATGGCTTGCTGGAAGTGAGCGTTATCGATAGCATTACATGGATCGATTCCGGCAGCGTGCCAAATGCGCTGGTCACTCCCACCGGCAGCCTGGCTGCCACACAGGGCAAGCTGGTACAGATCAGCGGCCTGGTGACCTCCATCACCTCCTACAATGGCAACTGGACCTTGCTCATCGACGATGGCTCTGGACAAACGACCGTCTACGTGTATTCGATGACCGGCATCAATATGAGCGGTTTCAGCGCCCCGATGAACATGCGCGTGACGGGCATGAGCGGGAATTACAACTCGGCTCAACTCAACCCACGCTACCAGTCTGACATCGTCGACCTGCGGCCCCCATCCGTGACCAACACAACCCCGGCTAACGGTGCCACAGGCGTCAGCCCATACCGTCCACTAACAGCTACCTTCAGTAAGGCAATGAATGCTTCGACAATCAACACGTCCACATTCACTCTTACTGGACCTTCCGGATCCGTCAGTGGATCCGTGAGCTATGACGCAAACACCCATGTAGCCAGCTTCACTCCCGATGCGGCACTCTCACCATTTACATCCTATACCGCCTCGTTATCCACCACGATTCAAGATATCTACGATATCCCCCTGGAATCAGCCTACACCTGGAGTTTTACCACCGGTGAAGCGGATGTCACGCCGCCCGCCATTGTAGGATACTATCCTGAGCAAGGCGCGACCGATGTCTCGCTCCGCACGAACGTGGTCATCACCTTCACTGAAGATCTGCACCCATCATCATTGGATCACGACCACTTCATCCTAGAAGGGCCGTATGGTGAAGTGCCAAACGCTTTGAGCTACAACCCGACCTCTTTTGTCGTTACGCTCAACCCTGATACCGGTTTATTGCCTACCACGCTCTACACAGTGACCGTTCTGGGCGCAGTCGCCGACTGGGCAGGATTGCCCCTGGGGGCGGATGTGGTGTGGAATTTCGAAACCTCGGTAGAACCCCCGATGTATGTTTACTTCGGTGATATCCATAACCATACCGGTTACTCGGACGGCAGCGGTACGCCAACCCAGGCGTTGGCAGCTGGCGAGGCAGCTGGTTTTGACTTCATGGCCATTTCCGACCACTCCTACGCCATCGACGATGCTGAATGGCTAGACACTTTGGATGCGGTCGACACAGCAACAGACTCCGACTTTGTGGCGCTGCGCGGGTTCGAATATACCCAGGGTGCCGAAGGCCACATCAATGTTTACAACACTGTGCGCCATGCCGTGCGCACCGATACAGGCTGTGACTATTGCGATTACACACCCAACTTGGAAGCCGGAGTAACAGTAGAGGGCTTCTATGAATGGGTTGCCGTTACGGGCACGGTCGGATTGGATACAGCCGGAACAGTCATGCAATTCAATCACCCCGGTTGGATCAACTTCAACGACTGGACTTATCACCCCGAGGTTTCAGATATCGCCCGGATGGAAGAAGTGGGCAACGGTAACGGCACATCCTATGCCTTCTCGGAAGACGAGTATATCCGCTCGCTGGATTACGGCTGGAAAGTGGGCGCCAGCAATAATGCCGATACCCACACGATTTACTGGGGCACCAACACCGACCACCGCACCGGCGTGCTGATGTCTGAGCTGACCAAAGATGCCTTACTCGAAGCACTGCGCGAGCGCAGGACCTTCGCCACCGAGGACAAAGACTTTTCGTTGCAGATGAAAGCCAACGGCGCCTGGATGGGAGCAGAGATCGCCAATTCAGGCTCCATTCAATTCGAAATCAACGGCACGGATCCTGACGGCGAATTAGCAGTCCTGGTACAGATCATCACCGACCAGGGCAGGGTAGCTGAACAGTTCGAGCCGTACGCGAGCAGCTTCACCTGGACGCCGGTCTTCGACATCACCACCGGTGTTCACTATTTCTATGTCAAAGTGACGCAAGAAGATGGCGACCGCATCGTCAGCTCACCAGTATGGACGCTGGGCAGCGAGGATATCGCCATCACGGATGTGGTCATTCAACCGACCATCCCCACCATTTTCAGCCCTTCATTGCTCACGGCGCGCGTCACCAACCGTGTGAATGAGTCGCGCACAGTCACCGTAACCATGGATGTGGATGGCGAATATTTGCTGCCTTCGGTCGTGGTTGATGTGCCCGGCAACGGCGATGCTTACGCCAACTTTAGCTGGCAGCCGGTCATCACCGGCGAGGTAACCGTGACGGCGCGCCTCATTGGAGCACCGGCAGGCGACAACCCCGACGATAACCAGGGGGTTCTCAACCTCACCGTGACAGATGAGCACCTCCCCTTGATCCTGATCGATGCCGGTCACGGTAACACCAATGCCAGCGGGCGCGAGATGCGTATGTTCATCGATGACCTCTCCGCTCACCAATATAATGTACTCAAGAATCTCGACGAGTTAACTGCCGCCGACCTGGATCCAGCCGTGGTCAAGCTTTTGATCATCACGGCACCACAATACGCCTATACCAGCGATGAGTTGACCGCTATTGCCGATTATGTGGCCGCCGGCGGCAGCCTATGGATATGCGGCCTGGCAGATTACACCGGTAAAGTACCTTGGGCAGCAACGGTAGCCAACCGCGAGAACGCCATTCTGGATGCTATCGAAACACGTATCGGCGCGCAGATCAACATGCGCATGAATGATGACGAAGTCATCGACGGTAATACGAACAATGGTTATGTGTTTGGTGTTATCTGGGGCGACTTCCCGTCCGAGGACACCACCAGCATGGGACTCAATGTCGAAGCCATGGCTTCCTGGAGCTTGAATTCAATCCGCGGCCGCAATCTTGAACCACTCACGGCTGACACGCCGGATGTACAAATCGTGGTACAGGGTGATTTCGATGAAGGCTATACCGACGACTCATGGCACAATCCCTTCCATACCAGCAATACCGACGCAGATGCTGCTGGCGACGCCTATATCTATAACCCCACCTGGGTCTACCCCAACCCGGCACCCGCAGATCCGATTCCATTGCCGATGGCGGCAGTCACCCAATTGCCCAACGGCGCAGGACGTATCATGCTCTACGGCGACAGCAACGATCCCTTCACCACTTTCGCCTACACAGCAGGAGACGGCAAGCAAAACGAGCTATTCAACCTGGAAACTGTGATGTGGCTGCTAGGCGAGCCTTTGCAAAAGTCCACCATCGCTGAAGCCCGCGCCCAGTCTGAGGTCAACCAACCCGATAACCTGGATAAGCTAGTGTGGGTCGAGGGTGAGATCACCGCCGCGTATGGCGAGTTCTTCAATGTTCTCTACGTGCAAGATGAAACCGGCGGTATTACGGTACACGCGCCAGCCGGTGATATCGACCCAGCCAGCTACACGCGCGGTACGCAGGTGCGCGTGGTTGGCACGGTGGGCATCTACAACGGCGACACTGAGATCGAATTCTTCGAAGCTGAGATGGTGCAGGTAATCGCACCGCCCAGCGGTGAGCCACAACCTTTGCCAATGAGCACCTACCAGGCCTCGTTGGAAGAAAGCCAGGGCTGGTTGAGCGTGATCACCGGCACCGTCATTGCCAAGACGGGTAGCGATAATATCTTCGTTGACGACGGCAGCGGTCCGGTGCGTGCCTTCCTGGACGGCTATAACGGCGATTTCACCGATATCCAAATCAATGACCTGGTACGTGTCACCGGTCTGGTCTCGGAAGACGGCGATGGGCCGCGTATCCGCGTGCGCAACCATATCATGCACCCTGAATATCCTGATGATGTTGAGATCCTGCCGCAGGTATTAGAGCTGAGCATCGCCAAAGATGTTGCCACACCTGAGATGGTACTCCCCGGCAGTCTGGTCACCTACACGTTGGTCCTCAGCAATGTCGGCACCGGCACCGTACTGCAGACCGTGCTCACGGATGTGCTTCCAGCTGAAATCGAGTTTGGCGGCTTCATCCAGGCTGATGGCGCAACCGAACAAGACGGCACGATCAGCTGGACTGGCGATCTCGATGCCGGTATTGCGGTCAACGTAATCTTCACAGCTACGGTAGACTCAGACTATAGCCTATATGGGCAAACGATCACCAATACCGTGGAATATGACACACTCTATGGAGAAAGCGGGAATGCGACGGCGACATTCACACTTGCACAGGCTCCGGATGTCAGCGTAGCGAAGAGCGTATCTGCACCTGAAATCGTCAATCCAGGTGAAGAGGTTACCTACACGCTGATGTTGAGCAACACCAGCGAGACGCCTGCAATCGATGTGCTAATGACCGACAGCTTGCCCGAGGGGATCACCTTCGGTGGCTGGATACTACAAAATGGCGCTATCGAATCGGGTGGTGTCATCACCTGGGAAGGAGAACTGGTTGGAGCAACGCAGTTCATCTTCACTTCCACAGTGGATTATGACCCAACCTTCTATGGTCAGGACATTCTCAACACGGTCGAGTTCACATCGACGAACGCCGGCTCCGGCTCGGCATCTGCGGCCTTCGCTATTGGGACGCCCGACTTGAGCATCGTCAAGACCGTCGAGACGGCGAACGATCCGGCACAGCCTGGCGACCCAATCACCTACACAATCGTCGTACGCAACGATGGCACTGCCGGTGCAGCAGATGTCCACATCTGGGACATGCTGCCTGACGAGGTGATCGGTGATGATGTGAATATCACGACTACTATCGATACCAGTGCAGCCTACACCATCACCATCCCAGCCACCCTGGCAGAGGATGTCGCACTTGGATCTGCGGTCATCAACACTGCCTATTATGAAAGCGGCGACTTGAACGGCGAAGCCAGTGCCAGCTTTACGGTCTGGCCTGGTGCGCCGGTTTTGAGCATCGCCAAGAGCGTCCAGACAGCACAAGACCCGGCACAGCCCGGCGACCCGATCACGTACACCATCGTGGTGCGCAACGATGGCACTGCCGATGCGGTGGACGTGCACATCGGGGATACGTTGCCTGAGGGTGTGATTGGTAGCAACGTGGACATCACCGTCACGATCGCTAGCGATGAGGCTTACACGATCACAATCCCCGCCACGTTGGCAGTAGATGTGCCATCAGGATCAACGATCATCAATACCGCCTCCTATGAGTACGGTGATCTGACCGGAGAAGCGACTGCCAGCTTCGTGGTAGCCGCGCTTAACCGGCTCTACCTGCCAGTCGTCATGAAGTAGTCCAAAAGGGACACCAATGGATAAACAAAGGGCTGCCCAAAACATCGGGCAGCCCTTTGTTGTCTTAGCAACTCCCACACCGCTACGAATGCTTCAAGAATCGCTCTTCGATCAGCCGGGCAACTCCCCCAACGTCATTTAGGTCAAAATAAGGAACCCCAACATCCTCCGGCACATCCGACACCAGCGCGATACGTTGCTCTGGGGTGCCCACCAATTCCATGCTGTTCGCCGCGCGCCGCACTTCGATGCTCGGCTTGTTCGAGTTGCGATATCCCTCCACCAGGATCAAATCCACATCGCGTACCTCGGCAGCCACTTCATCGAGGTTCAACTCATGATCCAGCTTCCAATAGGTGGCTAATTTGTCCGGTGCGGCAATGACAACTTGCTGGACGCCTGCCCGGGCAAAGCGCCAGCTATCCTTGCCCTCCACATCGATGTCAAAACCGGCATGGCTGTGGTGCTTGACTACCGCCAACCGGTAACCTCGCCCGCTTAATTCTTTGATTACTTTTTCCAACAAGGTTGTTTTCCCGGATCCCGATCTACCGATGAATGTCACGATTGGTATGGCAGTTTCTTTCATCATAAACATCTACTTTCAAGCTATGATTACAAGTCCAAGGATGAGCAAGACACCCGCGGTGAGGATGCCCCAATCCCATTTTCCTAGTTTGATCGGCAAACTGCGGGCGCGGTGGGGAGAAAATGCGCGTGCTTCAGCCGCCAAAGCTATTTCCTCCGCTCGACCCAGCGCGCTGGCAATAATCGTCACTCCCAGCAGGCGTAGGGCGCGCCAGCGTTGCTTACGCAAGCCACCTCGCATCCACAGACTGCGCCAGGCATTCTGCGCCGACTGCAGCAAGGCAGGCAGCAGATTAAGCGCCACGCCCAGCGAGAATCCCAGCCCATGGAAACCTGCCAGTTCCAGCAGCCCAGCGATGGATGAGATGTCCACTGAACTGGTCAGCCCCTGTACCGAGATCAGGACGATCAAAATCCGCAAGGCAATCTGGATGGCGCTTTGCAACCCTTCGGACGAGTAGCGTATGCCATACAAACTGCGATCAACTTCACCCACCAGGAAGATGGGCGGAAGCGCCAGCAGGATGATCATCACCAACCAACGCAATCGCATCAGCCCGCGGAATGCCTGCGGATAGACCAGCCAAGCGATCAGCAGACACCCTACCGCAGCCCACGACAGACGCCGGGCGGGGACAACCATCACTGCCAGGATCGAACAGAAAAAGATGGCAAGATAGCCCACCGTGCCGATATACCTCTCTCGAAACGCTCCTGAGAGACCCACTTTCATACTTCCGTGCGTGATCACTTGATGATTTGCAGTTCGCTTAGCATGCGCACATTGAGTTTACCTTCTGCGCCAGGCAGTACCATGCGAAACGATCCATCATCTGCAGTCAGATCGCCATCTGCCGTGGCATAAGCCACAATGACATCATCGGCAAGCACCTGAGTTGTGTCGTAATTGACGCTGTATCCATCCGATGCGACGGCTTTCACCGCTTTCACCTCGTCCAGGTTGAAACCGGCATCCTGCAACAACGCAGACACAGTCACACCCACATAGGTCACATCCTTGAAGGTTGCCTGGGTGGTAGTCAGGACCTCCAGGTCGGTACGCGTGTAGGTTTTACTCGTCTCCCCTCCGCTGATCACCAGACCAGGGGCGGCCTCTGGGGCAGCTTCTTGGGATGCAGACGAGGCACAGGCAGCGAGCAGGGTAGCGAACAAAACCAATATAACAAACGCATAGCGTTTCATAAAGCTTCTCCTTATTTCGTAATCTGTGATTGGTTAACGCCAGGGGTAGACCGCCCCAGGCGCTTTTGCAACAATTGTGCAATATCCCAGCTCAGCCAGCCGACCACCCCGCCAATGAGCAGATGGATGGCGAGCAGAACCAACACAATCCATAGGGCGGCAGAGGATGGCAAACCCAAAAGCTGGTTACCCCGGTCAAGCAGATCCAACCAGACAGTGAACAGCGTG
>ERZ1649853.248-NODE-248-length-23070-cov-5.154856_pt1 | contig 23070 bp, 16 predicted proteins | sample MGYA00575353_ERZ1649853 | MGnify/ENA primary metagenome ERZ1649853 (study PRJEB40853, sample SAMN11349654) | freshwater sediment metagenome | isolation source: river sediment | host: Sediment | place: India: Okhla Barrage, New Delhi | collected 2017-02-21 ...
AAGCCTGGTGCTTGCCGCTTGCGCGGCGGGTGGGGGTGCTTCGATCGAGACAGATTCGCCAGCAACACAACAACAGTGCTCTGCCAGCCTCGTGACCCTGGATGGTAACCGGATCGAGCTGATCGAGATCACCAGCGAAACCTTCCTGGTCTCACCGCTGATCCCCAGCACATTTGGCGCCATGAGTGTAGAGCTGAAGTCAGCGGCGGTCGAAAAGGCGATCCTGGCCCAGGGAACGGATCTCCACGAAATTAAAATCCGTGATCTGACCACCCTCACCGGCTTTCTTTCCGGCAGCCTGGCCGGTAGAACCGGGCAGGGCGACCAGGCGATCGAATGGAAAACCATCCGCGAGGCGACAATTGCTTGTGACCCGGCTGAGCTGGCTTATGTTCCCCCGCAGGGTGTGGCAGCAGTCTTTTACGATGACACTGGAGGCAATCTACCCATCTATGGATTGATCGTCGTCCAGAGTTACTGCACCCCTTCCGGCGAGCCGGTAAATGGATACCAGCAATGTATCAATGGCAGCGAGATTGAGAATGTGCTGCGCGTCAATGTCACCCAGGATGACAAAGTGTACATTGAATATGAGATCCCACTGGAATACCTGACTGCCATGTCATGGTCAGAGGGTGTTCAATACCAATCCCCAATGCTGGAGCTGCAAACCCTGCGGGGTGAGTTCCATACAGCCTGGGCACTCAGGCCTGAGGGGTCCATGATGTACTTCGAGGGTGAAAACGCGTCAGGTACCTGGAAGATCGTACCTAGCGGTGATTTTCGGGTTGATTTCCCCCAGGCTGCTCCTCCCAATCTAGTAGTAGCGACTCCCGAGACAGTTGGCTCCTGCACACTCCCAAGCGGGGAGAGCTTTACAGTGAGGAGCATTGAGGCTGGACCCATTCAGTTGAATGTAAATGAAAACCCGCAGGAGATTGCATGGGAGGATATCCGCGATATCAAGCTCTACCGTGAGAATTCGTGGCTGCTATCGGATGCCTACCAATCGACGCAATTCTGGCAGCCGGTTGAGATCATGCTGGTGGATGGGGCGGTCATCGAGGGCGAGGCATACCTGGAGGATGGGTTTGTTACCGTCGTTCGTCCAGATGGGATCAGGATGAATATCCCTTTGTATGGGTTGGCGGAGTTGGCGATGGGAAGGTAGGAGTAGGGGATGGGGAATGTAGGGGCAACCCAGGAGGGTCAAACAGGAGGGAGTTCTGTCATGGGAAACAATTGGGAGGATGGGCACGTCTGGCAGGGGCGGGTCGCCCAGGCGCGGGCAGGCCAATGCGATGGATAGGGAATGCAATGGCGAGGTGGATAAACGGATGCTGCAGAACGGGTTCTACCACAAAACGCGAACCAAACTTGCCGGGTTCGGGTTATACTATTGCGTAGCTATGAACGAAACCAACCCACCCCAAAACGACCCTCAACCGCCCAGGCTACGGCCCCTGACCCCGGACTACATTCGAGAGTTGTGGTCGCGCACCTATAACACCGAAGGTAAGCCGGATTGGTCGCACCTCTTCCCCTATTACCATGATGATATCGTTTTCGAGGATACCATCCAGCGCGTCGAAGGCAAAGCCGAGTTCAGCGCGATGTGCAACCGCCTGGCCGGGCGCTGCGAGCAGCTCAACATGGAGATCCTTTCGCTGGTGATGAGCGACCGGGATGTCTTCTTCCAGTGGAAAATGGTGATGACTTTCAAGAAATTCCCCAGCACACCACTATACGGCTGTACGAAGCTCACCCTGGGTGAAAACGGCCAGATCATCGTGCAGCGCGATTACTTCGACATCTGGGGCACCATCCTGAACGGTATCCCGATCCTGCGCAAGCCGTACTGGAAGTTCATGCGCCGCTACTTTGGATAACCGCCCGGCATGAAACTGCCCGAAGAGCTGCAATTCATCGAAAACGCCCGCCTGCCGCAGAAAACCACGGACGCCCGCCTGGATGGGCGGCTGGTGGTGCTGACCGGCGCCACCTCCGGGGTGGGCTACCAGGCTGCCCGGCGGCTGGCGCAGGGCGGGGCGCACCTGGTGCTGGTCTGCCGGGATGCCGTCAAAGCCGCCCGGGTGCAGGCCGAGCTGCACGGGCAGTATGCCGTGCCGGTCGAGGTGGTGGTGGCCGATTTTACCCGCCTCGGCGAGGTACGCCAGGCTGCGCAAAGCATCCTGGCCGGCTACCCGCGCATCGACGTGCTGATCAACAACGCCGGGCTGCACAACACCCACCGCCGCCTGACCGCCGAAGGTTTCGAGATGGTTTTCTGCGTCAACCACCTGGCCTCCTTCCTGTTCACCCGCCTGCTGCTCCCCCGCCTGTGCGAGAGCGCCCCGGCGCGCATCTTGCAAGTCAACTCGCAGGGGCACCGCTTCGGCGGACTGGATCTGAACGACCTCAACTGGGAGAAGCGCCACTACAAAGGCTTGCAAGGTTACGGCGCATCCAAGGTCGCCCAGCTCCTCACCGTCTGGGAGATGGCTGAGGAGCTGCAGGGCAGCGGGGTAACCATCAACGCCATGCACCCCGGTGAAGTGCGCAGCAACATCGGCATGAACAACGAATGGCTGTACCGCTGGTACAAGCGCCATGTGCTGTGGTGGATGCTGAAAGAGGCGGATATCTCCGGGGAGGCCATCTACTACCTGGCCGCCGCGCCGGAGATGGCGGCGGTGAGCGGCAAGTTCTTCAACCAGACCATCGACGAAAAACCCGCCGCGCATGCCCTGGACCGGGAGCTGGGCAAGCGCGTCTGGCAGATCAGCCTGACATTGACTGGACTGGCAGCCGTAGATTGAACTGGCTGGTGCGGTAAAATAATGGGATCAAAGAGATATTGTCCGGGCGAGCGATAGGAGGCCATATGAATTATGATGTCATCGTTGTCGGTGGTGGGGTAGCAGGGCTGATCGCCGCGGCCTATCTTTCGAAAGCGGGCAAGAAAACCCTGCTGTGCGAAAAAGAGCCGGCCTGCGGCGGACTGGTCAATTCCTTCACCCGGGATGGATTCACCTACGACGGAGGCATCCGCGCCATGGAAAACTCGGGCGTGCTGTTCCCCATGCTCAAGCACCTGGGGCTGGATCTGGAATTGGTCAAGAATCACATCTCCATCGGCCTCGAGGACAAGATCATCCGCGTGGAGCGGGAAGAAGACCTGGGTGAGTACCAGGCATTGCTGAACGAGTTCTACCCGGAAAGCCAGGCCGAGATCGGCGCCATCACCGCCCAGATCAAGTTGATCATGCACTACATGAAGGTGCAGTACGGGATTAAAAACCCGATCTTCCTGGACATGAAGCAAGACCGGGAATACATGCTCAAGAAGGTGCTGCCCTGGATGGTGCAGTACATCCGCACCGCGCCCAAGATCAGCGCGATGAATGAGCCGGTGATGGATTTCCTGCGGCGCTACACCCAAAACCAGAGCCTGCTGGATCTCATCACCCAGCACTTCTTCCAATGCACCCCAGCCTTCTTCGCGCTCAGCTACCTGAAGCTTTACCTGGACTACCACTACCCGCTGGGCGGCACGGGGCAGTTCGTCGAAAAGCTGGCGGCGTTCATCGCAGCCCACCAGGGCAGCATCCGCACCGGCACGGAAATCCGGCGGGTTGACCCGCAGAACAGGCTGGTCACGGATGCTGAGGGCAACACCTACCGCTACCGGCGGCTGATCTGGGCGGCAGACTTGAACGCCTTGTATCGCGCCATCGATATGCAGTCGATCACGGAGCCAAAAGTTGTGCATGCGATCAAGCAGCGCCAGGCTGAGCTGCAGGGCAAGACTGGCAACGACTCCGTTTATACCCTGTATCTCGGCACAAACCTTGACCCGCAGTACTTCGCTGACCGGCACAGCGCGCACTTCTTTTACACCCCCAGCCGGTTGGGGCAATCGCAGGCGGGTCCCCTGCCGCTCCACCTGCCGCGCCAGGCGATCGAGGGCTGGCTGCGGCGATTCTTTGCCCTGACCACCTACGAAATCTCCATCCCGGCGCTGCGCGACCGCAGCCTGGCCCCGGAAGGCAAAAGCGGGCTGGTGATCAGCGTGCTGTTCGATTATCACCTCACCCGCGCCATCCAGGAAGAGGGCTGGTACGAAGAATTCAAGACCTTGTGCGAGGAGTGCATCCTGGATACCCTGGTAGGGTCGATTTACCCTGGTTTACGCCAGGCAATCGAGCAGCGCTTCAGCGCCACTCCGTTGACCATGGAACGACATGCCGGCAACACGCATGGCGCCATCACCGGGTGGGCCTTCACCAACCAGCCGATGCCCGCCGAAAGCCGCCTGCCCAAGATCATGAATGCCATCCACACCCCCGTCCCGGGCGTCTACCAGGCCGGTCAGTGGACGTACAGCCCGTCGGGTTTGCCGATCTCGATCCTGACCGGTAAACTGGCAGCGGACCGGGTGAACAGGGAAATGTCATAAACCAAAAGTGACATTTGTCGCTTGCAATGTGCTGTAAATTTTGCTATGATGTTATCGATAACGGGAACGATAACGGGAACGATAACACAGAGATGCGGCTTAAGACTTTACGTCCTACGATCAAGGAAGTGGCTGCTGTGGCTGGGGTGTCCACACAGACGGTATCTCGTGTTCTCAACGATCGGCCAGATGTTTCTCCGGAAACCCGGACGAGGGTGCAGGAGGTAATCAAGGAGCTGAATTATCGCCCCAGTGCCCTGGCGCGCAGCTTGATCAGTCACCGCAGCCATACGTTGGGGGTGGTTACTGCAGGACTTGATTACATGGGCCCTTCCAGAACGCTGAGCGGGATTGCCTCAGCGGCGGAAGATGCCGGGTACTCCATGCTTTTACGAGAACTCCCCAGTTTTGACGCAGAAGAAATAGCCCCCATTTTTCAGGCTTTTTTGTCCCGGCATGTGGATGGAATTATTTGGGCTGTGGCAGAAGTTGGCGAAAACCGGAAGTGGATCAACAATCCGCCAACCGATATTGAGGTGCCTTTGGTTTTCCTTACGATGGAGAATCGGAACAATCTTTCAATTGTCTCCATTGACAATTATCAAGGCGGTCGGATGGCTGTTTCCCATTTGCTTGAGCAGGGATACCGGCATATTGGACATATTTCTGGCCCATTGGATTGGTGGGAAGCCCGCCAGCGGAAAGCCGGCTGGAATGATGTGTTAACTGAAGCCAGTCTGGAGGTTGGGGATAAGGATTGGGTGGAAGGAGATTGGTCATCAGAAAGCGGCGCCCTGGGGTTCGAAAGACTCTTTGAGCAGTATACCGAACTGGACGCGATTTTTATTGGTAATGATCAAATGGCATTGGGTGTCATACAATCCGCCCGGCAGAAGGGACTGCGGATTCCCGAAGAGCTTGGGTTGGTTGGTTTTGACAACATCCCCGAATCTGCATATTTCTGCCCACCTCTAACAACCATCCAGCAGGATCATTACAGTCTTGCAAAACTAGCTGTCGAAGAGATGATTAAAACAATCGAATCTATCTGGGATGGAGCGGAGCTTGACGAACCTGCCAACATAGTTTTACCCCCGACCCTGGTGGTGCGTCAGAGCTCCCTACACCCGAGATGTGATTGAAAAGGAGGTGAAAAACGAAAAGTTATCGATTTGTTAATGAAGGAAGCGTTTACTCAGCGATTGGCGTCTCCAAGCAAACGCTTCCCAAAGAGCGGGTCTGCCCAAAGTGGGCATTCTCGCGTGAATGATTATATCGCACCTAAATCTCCACCAGGAGAAAATTTTAAATCCAATAAGGAGAGAAGATCATGTTTCACTTCAAAAAGCTTGCTTTTCTAGTCATAGTTGCCACGCTGATTTTGACAGCATGCGGCGGGGGTGGTGAATCCGAAGAGGCAGTTTCATCCTGCGCGCCCAACTGCACCTATGCCGATATGGTAATCTGCTATCCACAGCTTGGGGCTGAAAGCGATTGGCGGACAGCCAATACCGCTTCGATCAAAGAGACTGCTGACGAAGTAGGCGCCAAATTAATCTTTTCTGATGCCCAGCAGAAGCAGGAAAACCAGATTTCTGCTATGCGCGCCTGCATTGCACAAGATGTGGATGTAATTGCTCTGCCTCCAGTGGTCGAAGATGGTTGGGATGCTGTCTTGACGGAAGCCCAGAATGCCGGTATCCCGGTCATTATCGTAGACCGCAGTGTGAGCGCCGACGCATCTCTGTATGCAGCACACATTGGCTCCAATATGGTCCTGGAAGGTGAACGAGCGGCTGAAGAGTTCAATAAGGCGATGCCCAATGGCGGTGCCGTGCTTGAGCTGTCTGGAACGACGGGCTCTGGCGCAGCGGTAGGACGCGCGGAAGGCTTCCGCAACAAACTCAACTCCAATATCACGATCCTTGACTCACAAACCGGGAACTTTACGCGGGCTGAGGCGCTGCCCGTAATGCAGGCCTTCCTGCAGAAATACACCCCAGGCGTGGATTTCCAGGGGATCTTCATCCACAATGATGACATGGGGATTGGCGCGATCGAGGCCTTAAAGGCTGCAGGGGTTGAACCTGGTCAGTTGTTCATCGTGTCTGTGGATGGCACACGTGGCGGCTTCCAAGCCATGGTAGATGGTTGGTTCCAGGCGGATGTCGAGTGCAATCCGCTGTTGGGCCCACAGGTATTCGAGCTTGCTCTGAAGTTGATGAACGGCGAAACGATCGAACGCGAAATCCTCACCAATGAAACCGTATATTACCCGGACAACGCAGCCGAATTACTACCTTCCCGCAAGTACTAAACCTGGCAGGGTGAAGTTTCTGCCGATCTACGAAGGCTGAACGAAATTGCAGGGAGAAGCGACAAATTATCCAGGCCGCTTCTCCCTCCTAATATATAAACAGTTACAGGCAGGTTACCTCCATGACAGACGCGAAAGATATTGTTAAGATGCTGGGGATCTCAAAATCCTTCCCGGGGGTTGTAGCCCTGGATAGCGTCGATTTTTCCTTGAGAAGAGGAGAAATTCACGCTCTCATGGGGGAAAATGGGGCTGGAAAATCCACGCTTATCAAGGTTTTGACCGGTGTGGAACAACCGGATCGAGGCACGATTGAATTGGACGGGAAGATTGTTCAGGTGCGGTCACCCCAACATTCTCAAGAGCTTGGCATCAGTACGGTTTACCAGGAAGTTAATCTTTGTACCAATATTTCCATCGCTGAGAATATCATGCTGGGGCGAGAGCCTCGTCGATTTGGCAGTATTCACTGGCGAAAGATGAATGAGCTTGCTCAAAAAGCAATCGACCGGCTGAATATCGAGGTGGATGTAACCCAGCCGTTAGGAAATTATTCGGTTGCCATCCAGCAAATGGTCGCGATTACACGCGCCCTGGAAATTCTGTCTACCAGGGTTTTGATTTTAGATGAACCCACATCCAGCCTGGATATTCAAGAAACGAACCTTCTATTTGATGTAATGCGCAGGCTGAAAAGCGAAGGCATTGGCATTATTTTCATTACTCATTTTTTAGACCAGGTTTATCAGATCGCGGACCGGATCACAGTACTGCGGAACGGGAGGCTGGTGGGCACGTATGATCTTTGTTCTCTACCCCGCCTTGAACTGGTGGCTAAAATGCTGGGGCGCAGTTTAACCGAATTGGATGCAATGTCAAAAGGGAAGCTCGGCGAGGAAGAGAAAAAGGGGAAACAGTGTTTGGTAGAAGCCAAAGGTTTGGGCAGAACAGGTATGCTGGAACCGATGGATCTGGAATTAAGTGCGAATGAGGTTTTAGGTATTGCCGGGCTGCTGGGTTCTGGACGCACAGAGCTGGCAGGTTTAATCTTTGGGATTGATGCGCCAGATAATGGTTCTCTGATTGTCGATGGTAAAAAGGTGAGCAGCTTTTCTCCCAACGAATCTCTCAAGCGCGGAATTGCTTTGTGTCCTGAAGATCGCAAGGCAGCCGGCGTGGTGGGCGACCTGACCATCCGCGAAAATATCATCCTGGCGCTGCAAGCGCGCAACGGATGGTTCAAGTTCCTTACCATGCCAAAGCAGAATGAGATTGCCGAGGAGTACATCCGCTTATTGGGAATTGTTACCCCATCTGCTGAACAATTGGTTAAAAATTTGAGCGGCGGCAACCAACAAAAAGTGATCCTTGCCCGCTGGTTGGCGACGAACCCCAAAGTTCTCATTTTGGATGAGCCGACGCGAGGCATCGATGTGGGAGCGAAAGCAGAAATTCAGAAACTGGTTATGCAATTAGCAGAGGAGGGGAAATCATGTGTTTTCATCTCCTCTGAATTGGAAGAAGTGCTGCGCATCAGCCACCGCGTTGCGGTATTACGGGATCGAAGGAAGGTGGCTGAATACTCTAGCGATGTGGATGATCGGACCATTATCCACACCATGGCAGGAGAAGCATGAAAAACATATCTGTGCTTTTGAAAAGATTTCGGGAAAGCAGATTGTTCTGGCCTGTGATTGCCTGGGTTCTTATCCTGGTCTTCGATGCAATCGTCGAACCCGGATTTTTTGAGCTTGGGATTATCGATGATCCGGTCTACGGGAAGCATTTGTACGGTAATTTAATCGACGTATTCAGAAATGGCGCTCCGCTGATGCTGGTCGCGATTGGGATGACGCTGGTGATTGCTACAGGCGGGGTGGATCTGTCTGTGGGTGCGGTCATTGCCATATCCGCGGCAATGGGCGCGGTGTTGATCAACCCGGCGCTGGGGAACGAGCTGATTACCAATGACATTCTGACGAAAAATGCAACCAACACGCCTTTGCCGCTCATTATCCTGGCTGGTTTGGCAGCAGGAACATTGTGCGGCTTGTGGAACGGGCTACTGGTCTCCAGGGCCAGGATCCAGCCAATGGTTGCCACGCTGATCTTAATGGTAGCGGGCCGTGGCATTGCTCAGCTCATCACGAATGGGCAGATCATGACCATCTATTACACTCCCTATTTCTGGTTTGGGAACGGATACATCCTCGGGCTGCCGGTGTCGGTTTATATTGTGGCGCTTGTCTTCGTTGTTGCATGGGTATTGGTGCGCAGGACATCGATTGGACTCTTCATCGAGTCGGTCGGCATCAACTCGAAATCCAGTTTCTACAGCGGCATTAATGAAAAGAATGTAAAACTTATCGCCTATGCTTTCTGTGGGTTTTGCGCGGCTATTGCCGGGCTGATCCTCAGCTCCTATGTGCATAGCGCGGATGGCAATAACAATGGCTTGAATTATGAATTGGATGCGATTCTGGCGGTTGTCATGGGGGGCACGTTGATGTCTGGTGGGAGGTTCTCCCTGCTGGCAAGTGTCATCGGTGCGCTGGTGCTGTGGACATTTACCGTTACCATCTATACACTGGGTGTGCCAGCCAATGCGCTATTAGCTGCCAAGGCAGTGCTGGTCATGCTGGTAATCTTCCTGTATTCCGACTACAGCCGCAAATGGATAAACAGGATATTCGAGCGAAAAGGATCACAACATGGTGAAGCGAATTAAACCATTCCTGTGGCGTTACGGCCCCCTGCTGACCACGATAACGATCTTTATCCTGACCTACTTTATCGGAAGCAGGATGTATCCTGCCATGCAAAAGCCGCAGGTATTTTTCAACCTGTTTATTAACAACGGCAGCTTGCTGCTTGTCTCCATTGGGATGACCTTGGTCATTCTTACCGGTGGGATTGACCTTTCGGTGGGGGGAGTTCTTGCATTGACAACAGCAGCATCCGCAGCACTGCTCAGGGATGGAGCAAGCCCGGCAATTGTGCTCCCCTTGATGATCGTGATGGGGATAGGGTTTGGTGGGCTGCTAGGTATCATCATTCAATATCTGAAAGTCCAACCTTTCATTGCCACACTGATGGGTCTCTTCTTTGCGCGCGGGATGGCATACATCATCAGCCTGACTTCTGTCACGATCACCGATAGTGTATATAAAAAGCTGGCATTGACCCCGATCTACATTCCCTTTTTCCAAAAAACCTATATCTATCTGCCAACCCTGGTAGCGCCAATCATGCTTTTGGTGGCGATCTATCTGCTTTTCTTCACTCGATTTGGACGCACGATCTATGCCATTGGGAATAACGAACAATCTGCCCTGTTAATGGGCTTATCTGTATCCCGCACAAAAATTGGCGTATATGCTTTCAGCGGTCTATGCTCTGCCCTGGCAGGGATTGTCTTCAGCATGTCCTTGCTGGCTGGATATGGGCAATTTGCCACCGGCATGGAGCTTGATGCAATCGCCTCAGTGGTGATGGGTGGCACCTCATTGAGCGGAGGCGTGGGAAATGTGATCGGCACCTTGTTTGGGGTGCTCATAAACGGCACTATTGTCTCTATTCTCCAGTTTAATGGCACACTAAGTTCATGGTGGACGCGCATTGGTGTCGGTGTACTGACCTTGATCGCCATTGGAATTCAGAGCTTGTTCCATATCAGGAAAAATCACTCATAAGAACCTTGTAAGTATTTTTCCTGCCAGACACGAAATTGGATTTTCAAAGATACAGGCATGGATTCAAGCCAAACAGCTTTCAATACAGAACTTAATCTCAAAATTGGCCTAGCATTGAGGTTCCGGTTGGTCAGCAAGGTATCAAACGCCCAGCTATCCTGGTAAAAAAATGCAGGTAGAGCGAAGCAGAAATCCAAACGGCTGGTCCAGCAAGACAAAATATGAAGCAGCAGCTTCACGGCATGGGAGATAACATGGATCGAAGCGATATCCAAAAGGCAGTTGAAAGCGGGAAGACCGCGCTGGGCATCGAATTCGGTTCAACGCGCATCAAGGCGGTGCTGATCGGAGCGGATTGTACGCCGATCGCATCGGGAAGCCATGAGTGGGAAAACCAGTACGAGAACGGCATCTGGACGTACAGCCTGGAGGATGTGTGGAAGGGCTTGCAGGACAGCTATCAAAATCTGGGCAGCGAGGTGCTTGAGAAATACGGTATCCCGCTCCAGACCATTGGGGCCATCGGTTTCAGCGGCATGATGCATGGGTATCTGACTTTCGATAAGGATGGAGACCAGCTCGTCCCATTCCGCACCTGGCGGAACACCATCACCGGGCAGGCGGCGGAGAAGCTGACCGAGTTATTCCAATTCAATATTCCTCAGCGTTGGAGCATTGCCCACCTTTACCAGGCAATGCTGAACAACGAAGCGCATGTCAAGGATATCAACCACCTGACCACGCTGGCGGGCTACGTCCATTGGAAGCTGACGGGGCAAAAGGTGTTGGGGGTTGGCGAAGCCTCGGGGATGTTTCCCATCAATAGCCAGACCAACGACTACGATGCAGGCATGATCGGGCTGTTCAACGAGCGATTGGCAGCGGACAAGCTCCCGTGGAAGCTCCAGGATATCTTGCCAAAGGTGCTGGTCGCGGGGGAGGCGGCTGGCGTGCTGAGCGAAGAAGGGGCAAGGCTGCTCGACCCAACGGGACAACTGAAGGCAGGCATCCCACTGTGCCCGCCCGAAGGTGATGCAGGCACGGGAATGGTGGCGACCAACAGCGTGGCGCAGCGAACGGGCAATGTTTCGGCAGGGACATCTGTTTTTGCCATGATCGTTTTGGAAAAAGCACTGTCCAGGGTGTACCCCGAGATAGACATGGTGACGACGCCAACTGGGAAGCCGGTTGCCATGGTGCACAGCAACAACTGCACCTCAGATCTCAACGCCTGGGTCAGCCTATTCTATGAATTCACCCAGGTAATTGGAGTAGAGATAAGCCAAACCAAGCTATTTGAAGTGCTGTACCAGCAGGCGCTCAAAGGCGATGCGGATGGCGGCGGGATGCTGGCCTACAATTATGTTTCGGGGGAACATATTACGCACCTTCCAGAGGGACGCCCGCTGTTCGTACGCACGCCCGAAAGCCATTTCACACTGGCGAACTTTATGCGCGTGCATTTGTTCTCCTCTCTGGGTGCATTGAAGATTGGTATGGATATCCTCTTCGACCAGGAACAGGTCAAGATCGACCAACTGTTCGGGCACGGCGGCTTCTTCAAAACAAAGGAAGTGGGCCAGCGGATCATGGCGGCGGCGATGGGGGTCCCTGTTTCTGTGATGGAAACTGCCGGCGAGGGCGGCGCGTGGGGTATGGCTTTACTTGCTTCCTATATGCTAAATCAATCAGGGGAAGAACCATTGGAAGATTATCTCTCCAATAAGGTCTTCGGTGGGGAAATAGGCTCGACGATAACTCCTGACAAAACAGATGTCGCTGGCTTTGCAGCTTTTATGACTGCCTATAAAAAAGGGCTTGTCATCGAGAGATGTGCGGTAGATGGAATGAGGTAATGATTGGGTAAGGTAAATGGTGGTTAGTCTTGTTGGGATGGAGACATCATGCTCGAGAAATTAAAAGAGGAACTGGTACAGCTTCACCTGGAATTGCCCAAAAATAACCTGGTCGTGTGGACGGGAGGCAATATCAGTGCACGCGACCCGGAAAGCGGGCTGGTGGTGATCAAGCCTTCGGGGGTGCGCTATGAGGACTTGCGCCCCGGGCTGATGGTGGTGGTTGACTTACAAGGCAAGATTGTGGATGGGGTGTTAAAGCCCTCATCTGACACCTTCAGCCATTTATATATTTACCGGGCACGAGCGGATGTAGGCGGGATCGTTCACACCCATTCGCGCTATGCGACGGCATTTGCCGCGGTTGGCAAACCGATCCCGTGCGTGCTGACCGCGATGGCAGATGAGTTCGGCGGACCTATTCCCTGCGCCGGCTTTGCGCTGATCGGCGATGAGGCAATCGGCAGGCTGGTGGTAGAAGGCATCGGCCAATCCCCGGCGATCCTGCTGAAAAATCACGGTGTGTTTACCATCGGAAAAAATGCCACGGCAGCGGTCAAAGCAGCCGTGATGACCGAGGACGTGGCGGCAACCGCCTGGATGGCTTATCAGCTTGGCCAACCGGATGAAATCCCGGCTGAGGATATAGCCAGACTTCACAACCGCTACACGCACGTCTATGGACAATAACGCGCAGGACAAGGAGAATCTCCAATGATCAATCTAAATCAGCTCGAAGTCTGGTTTGTGACTGGCAGCCAGCACCTGTATGGCCCCAAGACACTGGAACAGGTGGCCGACCATTCCAGGCAGATGGTCGAAGCGTTCAACCGGTGCGGGCGCATTCCTGCCAGGGTTGTTTTCAAACCCGTCTTAACCACGCCGGAATCGATCCGGGATTTGTGCCTGGAGGCCAACTCGGCCCCGAACTGCATTGGATTGATCACCTGGATGCACACCTTCTCCCCGGCGAAAATGTGGATTGCGGGGCTGGGACTGTTGAAGCGACCCTTTGTACACCTGCACACCCAATTCAACCGGGAGATCCCCTGGGCTGAGATCGATATGGATTTCATGAATCTCAACCAATCGGCGCACGGCGACCGGGAGTTCGGCTTCATCGGAACGCGGATGCGCCTGAATCGCAAGGTGGTGGTGGGTTTCTGGCAGGACGCAGAGGTGATGGAAAGCCTGGGCGCCTGGGTGCGGGCTGCCTGCGCCTGGCATGATGCCCAGGATTGCCGGGTGGCGCGCTTTGGCGACAATATGCGCGACGTGGCAGTGACCGAGGGCGACAAGGTTGCCGCCCAAATCCAACTGGGATACAGTGTGTATGGGTATGGGGTCGGAGATCTGGTCAAGGCGGTAAACCAGGTGGAGGAGAAGAGCATCGCGGCATTGGTTGACGAATACCTGGACCTGTACGAGGTGACCCCTAACCTGCTGCCGGATGGCAAGCATCACCAATCGCTGCGGGAAGGGGCGCGCATCGAGCTGGGGATGCGGCATTTCCTGGAGGCCGGTAATTTCAAGGCGTTCACCACCACTTTCGAGGATTTACATGGATTAACCCAATTACCGGGGATGGCAGTGCAGCGCCTGATGGCGGATGGCTATGGCTTTGGGGCAGAAGGCGATTGGAAGACCTCGGCGCTGGTGCGGGCGATGAAAGTGATGAGCGCCGGGCAGGCAAAAGGCACCAGCTTTATGGAAGATTACACCTATCATTTCAGCGCCACGGGGGATAAGGTACTGGGAGCACACATGCTGGAGATATGCGCCTCGATTGCGGCGACCCGACCTAAGATTGAGATGCTCCCCCTCTCGATCGGCGGCAAAGCCGACCCGGTGCGGCTGATCTTCGATGCGCAAACTGGGCCGGCTGTGGCAGCCTCGCTGATCGACATGGGACAGTGCTTCCGGCTGATCGTCAGCGTGGTGGACGTAATCCCGACCGAAGCGCCGATGCCCAAGCTGCCGGTGGCACGTGCCCTATGGCAGCCCCGGCCGGATCTCAGGACGGCGGCGGCGGCGTGGATCCTGGCGGGCGGGGCGCACCATACCGGGTTCAGCTATGCGGTCACTCCAGAGCAGATGCAGGACTTCGCCGAGATGTGCGGGATCGAGATGCTGCTGATCGACGAGCACACGCGCATCGCAGAGATCAAGAAGGAGCTGCGCTGGAATGAGGTGTATTACACGTTGATGGGGAACCGGTGAGGCTGGCGATTGTAATTGCAGCGATGAGAAACAGGGGCTATTGAAAAAATCATTGCGTAACCCACGGTAGGGCGGGTCTGAGACCCGCCCTACCGTCATAGATGGGGGTATTCCAATTCCCCTGGAACATGCCTTTTATGACGCTCCCATGAGATTGGAAAGTCATGTCACTGCGAGCGGAGCGAAGCAGTATCCCGACCAGCTGGGAAGCCTGCCCCGAAACATGAGGGGATGGCTTTGGCGGAAGAACACCGCCTCGCCATGACAGTTTCAGCCGGGACGAAGAGCGCTGGCGCTATGGGTTAACTCGCAACGACAAGACTGCATCAGGTCACATCGTCTGGGCGGACTTCACGCCCGCTGGCGGCGGATTGCAGGGCAGCGAGGGTGAACTGCAGCACGGCTTTGCCTGCTGGGCCATCCAGGCGGGGCTGACCGCCGCTTTTCAGCTTGTCGATCATGTCGACCGTAGTGGCGATGAAGCTGTCGTGCCACTCTACGCCTTCGACTGGGATTGCGGTGGTCTTGCCGTCCTTGAAGAGCATCAACTCAGGCAGGTCGACGGTGCGGGCGGTGTAGCGGTTGATGAAGAGCATGCCCTTGTCGCCGATCACCTCGATGCGGTCGTCGTCGGCGTAGTAGTCGGAGTAGATGCGCATTTTAGGGGTGTATTCGATATCCAACTGGCCGTAGCAGCGAGGAGCTTTGTACTGGAAGATGATCATCGCCGGGGCGTCGATCTTGACGATGCCAGCCGCCTCTTTCACAGGGGTGTGATCAATCCAGGCGTAGACTTTCTCGACCGGCCCGCCCAGGTAGTAGCCCAGGGAGAACAGGTGGTAGCCGTGGTCGAAGACCAGCGGGCCGCCCCCGCAGGTCTTCTCGTTGAAGCGCCACAGCCAGGCGGATAATGGCACATCCCAGGCAGTATCGGAGGTGCCGGTGCTGATGTGCATGCGCACGGCGCGCACCTCGCCGATCTCGCCGGCGTCGATCATCTGTTTCGCCCGTACCGCCGGGGCATAGAAGACGAAGGTCTCGTAGACGCGCAGGATCACGCCAGCCTGGTTTGCCGCGGCGATCATCTGGTCGGCTTCGAGGGCGGAAAGCGCCATGGGCTTCTGCACGGAGATATGCTTGCCAGCCTGCGCGGCCTGGACGGTCATCGGGCAGTGCAGGTGGTGGGGGGTGAGCAGCTCGACCAGGTCGATGTCTTTATCCGCCAGTACCTGCTGGTAGTCGGTATAAATCTTCTCCACGCCCCAGGCTTTGGCTTTCTGTTTGGCGTGGGATTTGTTGGTGTCACACACAGCGACGATGCGGGCATCGTCACGGCCGCGATAGCCGAGCTGGTGCAGGTCAGAGATGCGGCCGCAGCCGACAATAGCCACTCGAATTGGGTTCATGATATCCTCCTTGCTCAGGCAACCGGGGAGGTATTGTCCCGCTGCGCGGCAGCGTCCATGGCAGCCAGCCTGGCGCGGATTTCAGCGTGGCGGCGGCGGTTGAGCGGGTACTTGAAGAGCAGGGGCAGGGAGGCGAAGATGATAGCCGCCGGCACCAGCCCAAAGAACAGGCGGATGCCCAGCAGCGCCTGGGGGGTTTGTTCGACATTGGGCACATAGTGGAAACCGGTCAGGATCCAGCCCACGGCAGCCAGCGCCAGCGCCTCCGAAATCTTGGTGGCCAGCCCCCATACGCCGTAGTACATACCGCTGCGCTGCTGGCCGGTCTCTGCCCGGTCATAATCGGCCACATCGGCGACCATTGCCCAGGGGTAGATCCATTGGGAGGAGAAGCCGAAGCCAGCCAGAACTGCGATCACGTAGATCAGCCAGGTAGATTGGTGGGGCAGGAAGAAGGTCAGGATGATGGCCAACGCGCCGGCCGCCATGCCCAGGCCATAAGCGGGACCTTTGTCCATCTTGCGCCCGACCCACTGCCAGAAGGGTAACGAGATCGTGACGCAGACCAGCATCAGCCCCATCACCAGCGTGGTCTCGGCTTTCATTAATAATTGATACTCAATGTAGTAGGCCATCAGGGTTTTGACGAAGGCAAAGGAAAGGTTGATGACAAAATAGGTGCCGCACAGCCAGACGAATGGGCGATTTTTAAAGGCCAGGAACAGCGACTTGAACGGCGATGGCTCCGGTTTGGCTACTGCCAGCCCGGTGCGCTCGCGCAAGCCCGCGGCAGAGATAAGCAGGGCAGCCGCCGCCAGCAGGCCATAGGCAATGCCAATGAAGGCCCAGCCGGTACGCTGCAAGGCGAACATGCCGACAATGGCCGGGGTGAGGGCAGCGCCGACCAGGTAGGCGGGCACCGCCATCGCCATGCGGTAGGTCGTCAGGCTGGAGCGCTCGTCGTAGTTATCGGTCAGCTCGGAGGTCAGTGCGTAGTACGGGACGTTGGTCAGCGTCCAGATGGTGTCGAAGAGGATGAAGGTGGCGGCGATCCAGACGAAGGTCCAGATACGGTCGGCGGCGGGGACGAACCAGAGCAGGGCAATGGCGATGGCCAGGGGGATGGCGCCGAAAAGCATGAACACGCGCCGTTTGCCGTGGCGGGATTTGGTACGATCGGTGAACCAGCCGAAGAGCGGGTCGTTGACCGCGTCCCAAATCTTGCCCGCCAGCAAGGCGTTGCCCGCCAGCGCCGGCGAAACCAGGGCGCCATCGGTGTAGAACTTCATCAGGAAGAACTGGATGGCTGAGTTGACCACGGCGTTGCCGAGGTCGCCAATGCCGTAGAACAGCTTGGTTCTCAGGGGGAGTTTGTCGGATTGCGCTGGCTTGGTCATATGGGTATGCTCCTTTTTTGGTTACTTACCGGTTGTGTGGTGGGCGAACGTCCAGGATGGCGCCCTGGTCGGCCTGGGTCACGATCTGGCTGTACAACTGCAAAAAACCGCCGCTGACTGCCGGAGGGTGGGGCTGCCAATCTACCCGGCGGCGGGCAAGCTCATCGTCAGGCACCAGCAGCTCCAGCCGGCGGGCGGGGATATCAATCTCAATGCGGTCACCGTCTCGGACCAGGGCAAGCGTCCCACCGACGAAGGCTTCTGGGGCGACATGGCCGATGCAGGGGCCGCGAGTGGCGCCGGAAAAACGCCCGTCGGTGATCATGGCTACAGAATCATTCAGCCCCATGCCAGTCAACATGGCAGCCGGGATGGACAGCTCGCGCATGCCCGGACCGCCGCGCGGCCCTTCGTTGCGGATGACCAGCACATCGCCGGGCTGGATAGCCTGGGCAGACAGGGTAGTTTCCAGCTCCTCTTCACACTCAAACACGCGGGCAGGGCCGGTGTGGCAGAGCATCGCCGGCACCACGGCGCTCTGCTTGACCACGGCACCATGCGGGGCCAGGTTGCCGCGCAGGATAGCCAGCCCGCCCTGGGGGGAGAGCGGCGCGTCGAGGGGGTGAAGCACCTCGGGACGGGTAGTCCTGACTTCCCGGAGGCGCTCGCCGAGCGTCTCGCCGGTGACGGTGGGAAGGTCGAGGTGCAGCAAGGGAGAGAGAATATTCAGTACGGCGGGAATGCCGCCCGCTTCGTCCAGGTCGACTATCGTGTACGGGCTGGCGGGGCGGAATTTGCCGATCAGGGGCGTCCGGCGGCTGAGCTGGTCGAAAAGGTCAAGGTCAAGGGTAAAACCGGCAGCGTGGGCGATGGCCGGCAGGTGTAGGGTGGCATTGGTGGAGCCGCCCAGGGCTAAGACGACACGGATGGCATTCTCCAGGGCGGGGCGGGTGAGCAGGTGGCGGGCGGTGAGATTTTGCTGAACCAGGGAGACGATGTGATAGCCGCTGGCGAGGCACAATTCCTGCCGGCCAGGGTGGAGGGCGGGCAAGGTGGCACAGTGCGGCAGGGTCAGGCCAAGGGTTTCGGTCACGCAGCTCATCGTGCTGGCGGTGCCCATGAAGTTGCAGGCGCCCGGGCCGGGGCAGGCGTGTGCCTCGATGGCATAGAACTCGTCGGCGCTGATCTTACCCGCGGCGCGCTGGCCCATGCCCTCTTTGACATCGCTGGTCATCACCTCACGCTCACCGATACGGCCGGAAGCCATCGGCCCGCCGGTGACAAATACGGTGGGCAGGTCGAGGCGGGCAGCAGCCATGAGCATGCCCGGCACGATCTTGTCGCAGCTACACAGCAGCACCAGCCCGTCGAAACGGTTGGCGCCGGCCATCAGCTCGATGGAGGCGGCGATGACGTCACGCAATGGGAGAATGTAGTGCATGCCGCGGCCCTGGGCAATGCCATCGCAGGGGGCGACGGTGTTGAACTCTGCCGGGGTACCACCCGCCTGGCGCACGCCCTGCTTGACCCACTCAGCAAGCTGGCGCAGGTGGAAATGACCGGGGTTGACATCGCTCCAGGAGTTGACGATGCCGATGAGAGGTTTGGCAAAATCACTGTCCTGGTAGCCCATGGCACGGTAAAGGGCGCGTGGGTAGGCGCCGTGCAGACCTTCAAAGATGCCTTTTTCAGTCATGGCTATAATCCGATCCGGTGGCGCAGGGCCTGGACATCATCGCACCAATTACCCACGTTCCAGCGCCCGAAGACACCCATGCCGCCCAGCGGGTCAGGACCGTAATAGACCGGCAGGTGGATGAACGACAGCCCAGGATGGTGGCCAGCCTGTTCCAGTGCAGCGGAGAGCGTTTGCAGGGTGCGCCCACCGTCCAGCGCCAGCAAGCCAGGGACAGAGGACGCCCAGCGCAGATAATCCACGTGGAGGGTGTTCCAGGTGGCAAAACCCTGCCCATACTGGGCTTCCTGCAGGCCGGTGATAGCAGCCATGCGCCCGTTATCCAGCAACAGGATGCAGCCGCGGGCGCCATGCTCCACGCCGTCGATCAGGATTTGCGGGTTCATGGTGAACGAGCCATCGCCGGTAAGCGCCAGGGCGTAAACCGGTTTTGAGGCAATACCAGTCGCCAGTAGGGCAGAGACGGCGAAACCCATGTAGGAGGCGCCGGTCTCGGTGAAGGTCTGGTCGGGGCGCGCGTCCTCGACGATCTGGAAACCGTTGGCCTGTACATCGCCGGCGTCGAAGAAACAGGGCGCCCCCAGGCTCTTGGCCCAATCGGTGGCAATCTTGATGGCTGCCGGTTGGGTCAGTACGGGAGCGCCCCAATAGTCATCCGGCAGGATGGGATTCGCCCAGCGCTCTGCCTTGAAGGCCTGCCAGGCGGCTTTCTGTCCGGCGCAGGTTGAAAGCCAGGGCTGCTTGTCCAACGAGTGGGTGCCAAGCGCCTGGTTGAGCTTGTCGAGCGTGCGACACACATCGCCGACCAGCGCCAGGGTATGGTTGTAATGCGTGGCGTCGGCAGGGTCGGCGTTAATGTTGATCACTCGCCTGACATTGGGATAGCCGGTGCGGGAGCTGTCGGATTGGCAGACGGCACGCGTGCCCACCGCCACCAGCAGGTCGGCGTGTTCCATAGCGTAGTTACCGCACAGCGAGCCTTTTGAGCCGCCGACGGTCATGTTTTGCGGGTGGGCATAGGGGATGCAGCCGGTGGCGAGCGGGGTGTGAACCAGCACACCGCCGCTGTGCTCGAGCAGGGCAGTCAGCTCTGGGCCGGCGCAGCAACCACCGCCGCCCACCTTGACCATGACACGCTCAGCTTCCTGCAGCCAGCGGGCTGCCAGGGCATAATCGCCCTCTGCAGCGCCGAGGGATAGCGGATGCACCACCGGCAACTCATCCAGGTTGAAGCCGGGCAGCCAGGCGGCCTGGGTGTTCATGGGCAGCAGCAAGTAGAAGGGGCCTGGGCGATAGGGGTGATCGACCGTCGAGGCGCCGCGCTGCAGGGCAGTGGGAAGCGCCAGGGGTGTATGCAGGCAGTAGGCTTGCCCCATAGTGGAGGCGAGCTGGAGGAACAAGTTCTGCGCATGGCGGGGAATCTGCTGCATGTTGAAGCCCTCGTCGTCGGTGGTCTCGTCGCCAAACAGGTACCACACGCCGAGCCCGTCCGAGGCAGGCGCCAGCGAGGCAGCCAGCGCCTGCAAGGCACCTGGCCCGATGGAGGTGACCACGGCGGCCTTTTCGCCGGTTACCCAGCGCAGGGCCGCAGCGGCATGCGAGGCCTCGATTTCACTGCGCAGGCCAAAAACTTTGAGCAGCCCGGCAGATTGGTAGATGCGCAGCACCTCACCCACCTCGGTGGAGCCATGCCCGAAGACGGCGAGGAAGGTTCTAACGCCCTGGCGCAGCAGGCCGATGACGAGGGCTTCGGAGAGAGTCAGGTCAAGCGTTTGGGGCAGCCTTTCGTCTGCCAGCATGGCAGCGTGCTCCGCTCGCTGTTGGGTGATCGTCGCCTGGGTGGGCCGGGAGAGTATGTGCTGCATATGTGCTCCGGGAGTATTTTATGATGTCGAAAGGAGGGGATGCATGGGGGAGGGATCAGGGGCAAAGGGAGAAAGAAAGGGGTCAGGGGGAAGAGGATAGAAGATATTCCTTGGTACAGGATGATACTCCATTATATACAACAATTGAAAACGGGTGGGCTTGAGGGTATACTGGAGTCAGAGATTAAAAGGATAAATTATGACCAACAGCCGCTATGAAGAGATGTTCCCCTGGGAGATCGCTAAAGCCATGCATGAGGCGCCGATCGGTTACCTGCCGCTAGGCACGCTGGAGTGGCACGGCGAGCACAATGTGGTCGGGCTGGATACGCTTAAGGCACAGGCGATCTGCGCCCAGGCAGCGGAAATCTCCGGCGGGCTGGTGCTGCCGCCCTTCTATTGGGCAACCGACTGGCGCGAAGACCAACCGGATGGCAGCTACGTCACGGGGGGAATCGAGTACGGCGAGCGCTACCATGTGCCGGGCAGCATGTTCTGGCTGCGCCCGGAGACCTACCTGAACCTGCTGCTGGATGTGTATGAGGCGATGCGGCGGCGCGGTTTCAAGGTCATTGTGGTGCTGTGCGGGCATTGGGCCAGGGATACCCTACCCACGGTGCGCCAAAGCGGTGAGCTGTTCCTGGCGCAGCACCCGGAGGTAAAGTGGATGATGGTCTCCGATCTGGAGCTGGGCGAGGATGTGGGCTACCTGCACGAGCACGCGGCGCGGGGAGAGACCTCGCTGATGCTGGCGATCCGCCCCGAGCTGGTGAGGCTGGAGCTGGTCTACGAGACGGATAAGAGCCTGCGCGAGTACTATACCGGGATGCCGGAGCATCTACGCCGGCGAAGGGAAACCCAGCACAAGTACATCGGCATTCTGACCGCGGCGGTGGATGGGTCAAACGACCCGGAGCTGGCGAGTGCGGAACGGGGGCGGTTCTTGCTAGAGACGATCGCGGCCCGGCTGGCGGAGAGGGCGCGGGGGTTGGTGGATGCAGCGCAAGAGGACGAGGCGGCAGAGAGGTAAAGCATGTTAGGCGCTCAAAGCAGTGATCAGATCAACATTTGTATGCTTTTCAACTTACGATGCTTCCTTAGGCAATAACCGCTCGTGTCTGAGGAATATAAGGAGTGATATCAATTACTGCCCGAGAAATATTCCACTGGTGGTGTCATTGACCAATCTGGCGGATTTCCAGGCTGGCGGAGAAGGGGATAGCATCTGGCTTGAAGCGCACATTTTCGAGGGGCGATCAGCCCCCTGGCTGGCCTCTATGTGATGGTTGGGCAGATTTTGTCTTTACAACCCGGACTATCTCTACTGAGGCACATACAATCCAGACCATGATCATCAGCCCATTAATAATACCCCACATATTCCCTTGTAAATCTGTTATCCCTTGCTGTAACTCTTTTACTTGAATGTAGTGCCCGATCACACTGACCAAATAAAGTCCAATCGCAATTGCCAGCGCTATCTGACCAAGAGGTGCATTCTTTTTAACATCCACAATCCCGATGATAGCACTCAACGCTGCGAAACCAGCACCGATTAAAGTTAGCCACCATGTTTCGAGCCACTGTCGCCGGACCGTTCCTCCCCCAGCAGAATTTCGGCTCATGGCTTCACTGAGAGGAGGGACATTGTACTCTGCTCGTTCTGCATCCGTGATCATGGGGTCAACCGGATAAAGTGTATACTCCCCATTTACCCACGTATACTGGGTCCCATACTTCTGCAACTCGCCAAGGCTCATCAGATACCTGTCCAAAGTTGCCGCATATATCCAGCGCGCATCTGAATATCCTGCTTCCATGGCAACTTGCGCCAACCGATTGGCCAAGCGGTAGTGTTCTGAACAACCTCCATGTTGGAAGATATAAGCGGCATAAACCAGGTCACGAGGGGTATAGATCTGCCCATTCGTAATGTAGTTTAAAACCTCTGTACGGCGATTCAGGTCTCCTTCATACAAATCTTGTGGATCCACCCCAACAGGTATCTGTCTTACAGACTGGTCGGCGGTGAAAAGCTCTGCCATTCTGAGCGAAACGGCTATATCTGTGTTTTGACCGACAACTACCTTGTCGACCATAGCGTAGGTTGCCCGATCCACGGCTGGAATACAATCAGCCTGGGATAGGTCACTTTGCACACC
>ERZ1649853.250-NODE-250-length-23064-cov-6.901864_pt1 | contig 23064 bp, 17 predicted proteins | sample MGYA00575353_ERZ1649853 | MGnify/ENA primary metagenome ERZ1649853 (study PRJEB40853, sample SAMN11349654) | freshwater sediment metagenome | isolation source: river sediment | host: Sediment | place: India: Okhla Barrage, New Delhi | collected 2017-02-21 ...
TGTTTCAGGCCTACCGCTTCATCTCCGAGAGCCGCGACCAGGCGACCAGGCTCATGGCCCACCGAGGAGGGAGCCGACATAAATAGCATTAGGTGCGCCGGGAGGGGGCGGCCGGGAAGCCTATTAGTACTGGCACGGTCCTCGGAAGGGGGGATGAGCCCCACTAGGGTTCTGGAGAGCTACTCCGCGATGATGGCGCTCGGGCTGGTGCTAGGGGTCGTCTCCGGCGGCCTGCCCATCCTGACCAAGGAGGTCTCGATGGCCTCCCTCGCGGTCCTCATGACCCTCTCCCTCTCCAACGTGAGGCTCAGCGAGGCCAGGGGCAGGGACCACGCGAAGGACGCCGTCGTCGCGCTCGTCCTCAACTACGGGATGCTCACGGTGGTCATACTGCTCCTGGGCAGCATGTTCTCCGATGACCTCTGGTGGGGCTGGGTGCTGATGGCCGCCGCACCGTCGGCGGTGTCGGTCGTCCCGTTCACCTCGATCTTGGGCGGGAGGACGTCCAAGGCGCTCTTCTCCACCTCGGTGAACTACATCGCCGCCCTGGGCCTGATGCCTCTCATCTCGCTGGCGCTCATCGGCTCGGCCGTATCGGTTGACAGCCTCGTCATCTCCCTCCTGGTCCTCATCGTCCTCCCGATGGCGCTCTCCCGGGCCGTGATGATGGTGGACATCCAGAGGCGGACGAAGTCCGTGGCGATGAACCTCTCGTTCGCGATCCTCATATTCGCCGTGGCGGGCTCGAACAGGGAGGCGTTCTTCGACGAACCGTGGGTCGTGCTCGCCGTGGCGGCCGCCTCGATGGTCAGGACATTCGGGACGGGCCTGGGGACGGAGTACGCCCTGAGGGCCATGAAGGTCCCCAAGGAGGACAGGATATCGAACGTGCTCTTCGCCAGCTACAAGAACCTCGGGCTCACGGCGACGCTGGCCATCGCCCTCTTCGAGCCGAGGGTCGCGGTCCCCGCGACGATATGCATCGTGTTCGAGGTCGTCTGGGTGATATTCCTCAGCGGCTTCTATAGACGAGCCCGGAGATGACGGACCCGAGCCCGGAGACCGAGGACCTCGCCGACTCCCTGAGGCTCCCCGCATACCCGGGGAGCCCGGACCCGCCCGTCCTGATGGACCATCTCGAGTAGCCGATGTACAGTGCCCCGGCCGTCGAGCCCACGAGGATCGCCGACTCCCCGACGGTGTTGTAGCCCGCGAGCTGCAGCTGGAGCCAGTCCATGCCCAGGTGCGCGGACCAGAACGCCAGCGGGAGGGCGAGCCTCCACCCCAAGGAAAGGTACCCTACGACGATGGCCGACACAGGGTAGTGGAACCACGACTTCCAGGGGAGGCCGGAGGCGTCGTCCCAGGACTGTCTCAGGACCGCGTCCCAGCCGTTGTCGGAGACGTACCTCGGGAGCGCGAACAGGTGGTCGGCATCGACCACGACGCCGAACATCAGCGCGATGAACCACTCGTCCCTGTTGAGCCTCATGGCCATCGCCACTAGTACCACTACCATGAGGTGCGTGGGGGTGAGCATCTGCAGGACCTGAGTACGGATACTGGCCCCCGGGGTATCTCTCTGTTTCGCCTCATGCGGGTTATTAACGGCCCCGCCGGCCGCCCGGGCGGTTATTAACCGCGACGAAGATTTTATTAAAGATATCCGCGGTGGATTGGCGGAGTCAAGTGGCGCACATACATCTGGAGGACGGGGCGTTCTCCCCGTTCTGGGTCATCGTATGGTCACTCGCGGCCGCAGGGCTGGTCGCCCTAGCGCTGTTCCTGGTAGGGAGGAGGGAGGCATCCCCGAGGAAGCTCGCGATAGCGGCCATGTGCACGTCCGTGGGCTTTGCCGTCTTCCAGGTGAGCATCCCGGTCTTCGGCGGGATCCACCTCAACCTCACCCCGATCATAGGCATCCTCGCGGGGCCGGGGCTGGGGAGCCTCGCCGTGCTCCTCATCAACTTCTTCAGCGCCGCCGTCGGCCACGGCGGATGGGGCATGATAGGGGCCAACACCGTCGTGAATATAACCGAGGTCGTTGTGGCCTACTACGTCTACAGGCTGGTCAGGAACAGGTTCAGGCTCGACCGCTTCACGTCCGGACTGGGTGCCGCAATCGCCGCCCTGTCCGTCAGCGCCATCGCGATCGTCGCCATAGTCGCCGTGTCGGGGATACAGGACTCCGAGCAGACGAAGGAGGAGATACTCGCCAACATGGCCATCATCGCCGTGGTCAACGTCGCCGTGGGCGTCATAGAGGGCGTCGTCACCGGCTACATCGTGAGGTTCATCGGCAAGGTGAGGCCGGACCTCCTCGGGGAGGCCGAGGGGGGCCCTGAGCCGGAGGGAACCCCGGCGGAGGGGGCGTGAGCGCATGGGGCTCGGACCGAGGGCCGTGATATACCTGGCCGCAGGGGCCGCCATCGTCGCGGGGGCCGTCGCCTACCTCGCCATGGGCGAGGAGCACGAGGAGGAAGGACTGATAGCCGGGGACCTGGTGAAGGTGGCCGTCGTCGGCGGCGCGTTGGCGGTCGCGGCGCTGGTCTCCTTCGCCTACCTGGCGAAGAAGCCCGGGGATGGGGCGTGATTGGCGATGTCGAGACGGTCCTACTCCAGGCACATCCCGGACTTCAGGCTAGTCACCCACTTCGGGGAGACGGGCAGGAGCTTAGTCCACTCGGCCAGCCCGTGGACGAAGGCGGCCCTGCTGGGAGCCGTCGTCACCCTGGCTACAGTGCTGACCGACATCCTGTTCCTCGCGTTGCTCCTCGTGGCCATGCTGTCGGTCTATGCAACCGCCAGGCTACCCATCCGGGTCCTCGTCGGCTGGTACACGCTCCCCGCGATGTTCGTGGTAACCCTGACCTTGCTCTTCGTGTTCACTGAGCCGGGGACGGAGGTCGCCGGGCTGACCCTGGGAGGGACCAGGGTGTCCGTATCCGACAACGGGCTGATCCTCATGGCCAAGCTGCTTCTGAGGGCCCTCGCGGTGGTCACATTCTCCCTGACGGTCTTCATGACGACCAGGTACTCGCAGATAGCCGGCATCGCGCAGAGGACCCTGCCCCGGTCCCTGGCCACGATGTTCCTGCTGTCCTACCGGTTCCTCTTCGTCACCTCGGACGAGGTGACGGACGTCCTCGACGCGATGCATGCGAGGAACGGCGGCCTTGTGAAGGGCGTGACCCGCCAGTCGCGGCTCTTCGCAGGGATATTCGGCCACGCGTTCATCCACGCGTTCGAGCGCGCGGAGAGGATCTCCAAGGCGATGGAGTCGCGCGCGTTCACCGGGGAGTTCCCGGTCGCCGAGAAGGCCCCGCGCCCCTCGGCCGGGGGCATCGCCGTGCTCGCGCTCGCGGGCGTGGCCGTCGCCCTCTCGATCTACTCGAGGTACTTCGACGATGACCTCATGGTCTGGTGGTAGACATGGCACAGGATGAGAACTGCGTATCATGCCCGGAGGCCGGAGAGGCCATCGTGCACGTCGACTGCGTCACTCACAGGTACCCCGACGGGACCGAGGGCATCCACAGGATGTGCTTCAGGGTCTACCCGAGGGAGATAGTCGCCCTCTGCGGCCCCAACGGCGCGGGCAAGTCCACGCTAATCGAGCACCTGAACGGGCTGATGATGCCGGACGTCGGGCGCGTGAGGATATTCGGGAAGGACATCGACAAGAGGAACGTCTCGGACATCAGGAAGCTAGTCGGGCTCGTCTTCCAGGACGCGGACTCGCAGCTCTTCTCGCCCACGGTCCTCGAGGACGTCATGTTCGGGCCGATGAACCTCGGGCTCCCGGCCGAGGAGGCGAGGAGGAGGGCCGAGTGGGCACTCGGGGTCGTCGGGATGGGCGAGACGGGCAAGATCCCGCACTACCTGAGCGGCGGCCAGAAGAGGCTCGTCGCCATCGCGGGCATCCTCGCCATGCAGCCCCGGATACTCGCCGTCGACGAGCCCACGGGCGACCTCGACCCCTCCAACTCCCGCAGGATCGAGGCGGTCCTGAGGTCCCTGAAGGAGGAGCACGGCATCAGCGTGGTCATCGCGCTCCACGACATGGACATGGCCGCGAGGCTGGCGGACAGGGTGTGCGTCGTCAAGGGAGGGGGCATAGTCGCCGAGGGGAGGCCGGAGGAGATCCTCTACGACGAGGCGCTGCTCTCGTCGGCCGGGCTCGACCTGCCGACGGTCGCCAAGCTGTTCAGGCAGCTCGGCCTCGACGACGGCTCCAGGAGGCGCCCGCTCAGCCTCGACGAGCTGGTGCCAATGCTGGCGAAGCGGTAGAAAACGGGACAAGGGGTTTGCGGGGTTTATCTGCCTGGACCGACTCAGACGTCCTCGTCGTCGGGCGGGGGCAGCTCCTCCTCGAGCTCGTCGCCCTCGTCCTCCGGCTTGGTGGAGGCCGCGCTGGCCTTGCCGCCCCTCATGAGGAGCGCCAGGACCACTATCACCACGATCGCCGCCATGGCCGCGAGGAGCCACCAGTACTCGGTGAAGAACGTGGAGGCCTTCTCCTCGACTATCACCACGACCGTGTCCGTGTCCCACTCGCCCTCAGCGTCCGTCACGTTCAGGGTGACGATGTACGTGCCGGCGATGTCGAACACGAACTCCGGGGAGGCGCCGGTGAGCGTCTGCAGCTCCCCGTCGTACTCGAAGGTCCATGTATAGCTCTCGATGCCGACGTCGTCCGATGAGCCCGAGCCGTCGAAGGCGACCGTGTCGCCCTCCTCGGCGTCGATGTCGTCTCCCGCGTCGGCGTCGGGACCCTCGTTGGCCTCCTCCGAGACCCTGACCACCACGGTGTCGGTGTCGCTCAGGCCGGCCGCGTCGGTGACCGTCAGGATGACGGTGAACTCGCCGGAGCTCTCGAAGAGGTAGCTGACGGTGCTCCCGTAGAGGAACACCTCGTCCCCGTCAGTGAAGTTCCAGGTGTAGTTGACTATGCCCACGTTGTCGCTCGAGGCAGAGGCGTCGAGAGACACCAGGTCGCCCACCACCACGCCGACCGGGTCGGCACCTGCGTCGGCCACCGGGGCCTCGTCGTCGACCACCGTGACGACCATCGAGTCCGAGTCCTCGTTGCCAGCGGCGTCGGAGACCGTGAGGGTCACCGTGAACTCGCCCGGCGCGGTGAACGTGTGGGACGGCGACACGCCCGTGAGGGTCACAGCCCCGCCGTCGTCGAAGCTCCACGCGTACGAGTCGACGGCCACGTTGTCGGAGGAGTCCGACCCGTCGAAGCTGACGAGGTCGCCGTACGACACCTCCTGGTCGGCGCCCGCGTCCGCGACCGGGTCCGTGACGTCGAGCACCGTGACCACCATCGAGTCGGCCGCGGATTCCTGGCCGATCGTGTCCGTGACCACCAGCTCGACCGTGTAGTCACCGGGCTCGGAGAACGTGTATGTCGGGGACTCCCCGTACATCTCGTCCGACAGCGCGACTATGGTCCAGGTGTGGTTGACGATGCCGAGGTCGTCCGTCGACCCGGAACCGTCGAACGTGACCAACGCGTCCTCGTCGACCGTCTGGTCGGCGCCCGCGTCCGCGTCAGGCAACTCGTCCGCGAGGACCTCCACGGTGACTGAATCGGAGGAAGTGTGCCCTGCCCCGTCGGTGACCGTCAGCGTCAGGTCGTAGCTCCCGACCACGGTGAAGGTGTAGTCGAAGGACTCCACGTACCGGGCGACCGGGACGCCGTCGTCCTCGAACTCCCACGTGTAGTTCGCGATGCCGACGTTGTCGGAGGAGCCGCTCCCGTCGAGGCTGCAGACAGTGTCCACGACTACGGTCTGGTCGGCGCCGGCTTCCGCGGCCGGAACGCCGTTGTCCACGGTGAACTGGGTCACGAACCACTGGCCCTGGTCGCCGAAGTCGTTGACGCCGAAGAGGGTCGCCCACCCGACGCTCGGGACCAAGGGGTCCGCGGAGAACGCCAGGCCTGCGACGCCGTAGGCCCCGAGGGACGCCTGTCCCTCCCACCTCCACTCGCTGGGGTTGGTGAGGTTGATGGACATCTGGTTGACCATCAGCGTCACCACTCCCGAGGTGTCCTCGGGGTAGGCCTCCTCCGTGCCCCAGTCGAAGTGGAACAGCATGTACTCGCCCGTCTCGGAGTCGAAGTACGCCCCGCCGGGCATGTCGGTCAGCGTGTCGTTCGAGTAGTAGGCCCTGATGCCGTAGAGGAGCTCAGGCCCCCACCACTGCTTGTACGCGGCGACGTAGGACGCGTCCGCGACGCCGTCCCCGACCCACCCACCGATCATGGAGGCGTCGTCCACAGTCCCGTTGAACTCGTCGTGCACCGTGTAGTTGTCCCCGTCCTGGGTGTACTCCAGGCCCTCGGAAGGCGAGAACGGGTCGAATGAGACCGACGCCCCCTCCATCATGTACAGGACCTCGTGGGTGCTGTTCGTGTACCAGTGCATGAAGTTGAACAGGATCATATGCCTGAGGTAGAGGTCCTCGACCTCCGCGTCGATGGTCATCGGGTTGGTCCAGCTGACGTTCTCCAGGGGATGCTGGGCGTACGTCAGGTTCGGGGCGTACGGGTCCGGGTCCAGCTGCATGTTGAGCATCAGGTCCGCGAGGCCGAAGCAGTCGATCGCATCGTAGTTCGGCGCGTGCATGTAGGCCGTGGCGCCTATGAGCATCCCGTCGATCGGCGGCACGTAGATCTCGAACAGGCCGCCATCATCGGTCTGTGTCTGGTTCTGGTACGAGAGGTCCCCGAACGCCACCCTCACCGTGGCGCCGACTATCGGGTCTCCGGAGTCGGAGTCGGTGACGAAACCGTGCACGAAGCACGTCTCCTCGACGTCCCACCGGACGATGGAGAAGTCCTGGACGACGGTCGCCCCGTCTGCGACGTCCACCGCCACCTCAGTGTTCATGTAGTCCATGGCGTTGACGCGAACGGTGTAATGGCCCGGCACGAGCGAGACGTTGTAGGCTCCCGATGCGTCGGTCTGGTCGTCGTCGGAGTACCCGCCCGAGTCCAGCTCCGCGTTCACCCACGCGCCCTCCACCGGAAGGCCGGTGACGGCGTCGGTGACCGTGCCCTCGAGCCATGCGGACACCGGGAGTAGGCCGAAGTCGTACCATATCTCGTCCGAGGGGGACAGCGTGATGATGGTGTAGTTCTGGGAGTAGCCATCGGCCTGGGCGATTAGGTACATGTCCTCCCCGTCGAAGGCGTCGAGCTCGTAGGCGCCGGAGGCGTCGGTGGAGGTCATCGCCATGTTGCCGTCCGCGTCCATGGCGAGCACCCTCGCCATCTCTATCGGGAGGGCGGTCTTGAGGTCGGTCACGTTGCCCCTGACGACGCAGTTCAAGACCCTGAGAGCCGCGTCGTACCGGAGATCGTCGCCGGGCCCGATGACCTCGTTCTCGAACATCGCCATCGTGTAGCCCGACCTGACCATCGTGATCCTTCCCTCGCCGCTGGTGACGTTCATCTCGTAGTTGCCGTCTGAGTCGGTGAATGTGAAGTTGGCGTACCCTGTACCCAGGGACTCGCTCCAGATCTCGGCGCTGACGAACACGCCCTCTATGCCGAGGCCCGTCGCCGCGTTTGTCACCTGCCCGTATATCCTGGCGTCGTCCATGGACGAAGTGGAGGTGAGGGTGATGTTGAACCAGTAGGTCTCCCCGCTCAGGAGGGCGGTCTCGGTGGTGTTGTCGACCATCGAGTACCCTGGGTTGTCGAACGCGACCGCGCCTCCGCCGGCAGAGCTCTCAATGATGTTGACCTCGAAGTAGCCCGTGACGTCCGGGGCCGTAACGTTCGCGTACATCGGCATGTCCCCGCTCATCGGGTCGTTGGATATCCCGAGCACGTGCCCGCCCGTCGCGGGGACGCCGTACTCGTCCTTGACATAGCCCTTGATCGTGATGTCCGCCACCGCCGGCGAGATCGGGTCGAGCGTGATGTTGGCCCATGCGGTCTCCCCGATGTCCACGGAGACCATGGCCATGCCCATGTAGTAGCTCCCGTTCGCGGCGATGACCATGTAATCGAAGCCTCCGGGGAGGCCGATCGTGTACTCGCCCGACGCGTCGGTGAACGCGTAGCCAGCGTCCACCGCACCGGCGGTGAACATCATCACCTTGATGTAGACATCGGCCAACGGGTCGGCCCCGTCGTCCACCACGCCTCTGACCCAGGCGTCCTCGGGCAGGGCTTCCGTCCCATCAGGCACAATCACCATGGCGCCGGTCAGCATCGCGACGCACAGCACCACGGCCAAAACTGCTCCCATAAAGCGCTCTCTAGCGTACATTCAGAATCTCCTCTAGCTCGTCGTCAACGGCGACGCCTCGGGGGGGTATACTGGCGGGCCGCTTCTGGATAGATAGGCGTTTGGCCGCTATATATAGGATTTCATAATTCGGCCCTTGGCCACCGCGCCAGCGCGCGCCCGGGGGAAGGGAGTTCGGGAGCACCTTGATTGGGGCGGGGCGCCTAGCGGGCGGCGGGAGGCGGCGGACTTGGGCGGGAAGATCGCTTGGAGGGAGTGGTCGGACGAGAGCTTCCAGACCGCCGAGAGGGAGGGGAAGCTGGTCCTCCTGGACCTCACGGCATCATGGTGCCACTGGTGCCATGTCATGGACGACACCACCTATTCGGACGACGCGGTGGCCCGGCTCATCAACGACAACTTCGTCCCGGTGAGGGTGGACATCGACCGGAGGCCCGACATTTCTGAGAGGTACAACAGGGGAGGGTTCCCGACCACCGCCTTCCTCTCCCACTCGGGCGACGCCGTGTGGGGTGCGACATACATCCCCCCCGCCGACATGAGGAGGGTCCTGGAGGGCCTGCTCAGGGCCAAGAGGGCGGGCGAGATCGACCAGGCCCTGGCGCGCGCGGGGGAGCGTGCCCGGACTCCGAAGATGGCGCCCAGCGGCAGGGGCCTTCCCTCGGAGGGCGAGCTGGGGCGGCTGATGAGCGGGATGATGGACTCGTTCGACCCGGTTCATGGGGGCTTCGGGGACGAGCCCAAGTTCCCGAACCCTGACGCGGTCGACCTCCTGATCACGAGGCATGCCGTGCTGGGGGACCGCTCGGCCGCCAGCGCGGCATCGTTGACTCTTGCGAGGATGGCGGAGGGGCTCTACGACGGAGCCGAGGGAGGGGTGTTCAGGTACTCCGTCACCAGGGACTGGTCGGTCCCCCATTACGAGAAGATGCTCGAGACGAACCTCGGATACCTCAGGAACCTTGCGCGGGCGCAGGCGGCCCTGGGAACAGGGGACCTGTCGGGGCTCGCTGAAGGCGTCGCAGGGTACCTCCTCACCACCCTTAGAGACCCGGCGACAGGCGCCTTCTTCGGCAGCCAGGACGCAGACGAGGAATACTACAGGCTCCCGCTGAAGGCCCGTTCCAAGAGGCCGGCGCCCTCGGTGGACAGGGCCGTCTACTCGGGCTGGAACGCCCTCGCGTCGTCCGTCCTCGTGGAGGCGGGCGCCCTGCTCGCGCGCCCCGACCTCGTCGGGGCGGGGCTCGGCGCCCTGGACCGGGTGATGGAGACGCACTGGGACGGGCGCATGGGCCTGGTCGCCCACTCGGAGGGGCAGGGCCTCTTCCTCTCGGAGGACCAGGTGGAGCTGCTGGGGGCGCTCCTGTCGGCGATGGAGGTCCGCGGCACCGAACGGACCCGGGAGCCCGCGGAGGAGTTGATACGCGCGGTCGCCGAGCGCTTCGCCCACCGCGACGGGGGCATAGGGGACGTCGTGGCCGACCCGGCTGGGATCGGGAGCCTGGCGCACCCCGTACGGTCCCTCGTGACCAACTCCAGGTGGGCGCACAGGCTCGCCTTGGCGGGCGCGGCGCTCGGCAGGACAGCCCTCCTCGACCAGGCGAGGGGAGTCCTCGCCTCCTTCGACACCGCGACGGTGCTGGCGCACGGCCCGTTCTCGGCCCCGTTCATAGCCGCGGCCGACTCGCTGATGGCGGGGCCCCTGAAGGTCGAGGTGCACTCCTCGCTGGCCCGCCCCTGGGAGGACCCCCTGTGGGTCGCTTCGAAGAGGGCGATGGACCCGAGGGTGGTGACGCTGTTCGTCGCCGACGGCGGCGGTTTCGCAGTCGCGTGCACCGAGGAGGGTTGCTCGGCGAAGATCCGGGGGCCAGATGAGCTCCTCAGGGCGCTGCGGCGGCCCCCGCCCGGTCAAGTCTAAATATCCACCACGGGCATTGCACCCAACTGGTCCTAACCATGGCGAAGAAGGCCAAGCACATCACAAGGAGCATGCTCTCGAGCGACGAGCGCATGGTGTATGAGTCGCGCCCGAGCGCGATCATCTACATGATATCCGCGTCCGTGGCGATCGTCATCGGGCTGCTCGCGCTGCTCGTGTACCTCTGGAGGTACATACCCGACGCGCCCGACCTGCCCTACATACAGGAGTACCTGGACGGCGAGTACGGGCAGTACATCGAGTGGGTCGCATTGGGGATCTTCGTCCTGTGCTTCCTGTATTTCATAGTCAAGTGGTTCAAGTGGGGCAGCACGGTCTACGCCGTCACCGACGAGAGGATCATCACGCAGAAGGGCATCCTCAACAAGACCTACGAGGACATCCCCCTGGGTATGGTCACCAACATGAACGTGTCCCAGTCGATCGGCAAGCGCATGCTCGGGTACGGGACCATCAACTTCGCGACCCAGAGCATGCAGGGCAGGACGGGCACCATAAAGTGGGAGGCTGTCCCCGACCCGCTGAAGGTCAGGAGCAAGATCCAAGAGGTCATGGACACGAGGGTCAAGCCCAAGCTGTGACGCCGCCCCACCGGAGTGGTTCGGGGAAAAGGTGCACCCACGCACCCCCATCACCGCAAACGCAATGAACCCGGGGACCGTTCGAGTCCCGGGAAGGAAGTGGTGAGCGTGGGAGCGTCCGATGTCGTCAGGGAAGGGCCTGCCAGGGCCTTCATGCTGTGCAACGAGGCGATAGTCAGGGGAGCGATCGAGGCGGACGTCAAGGTCGTGTCCGCGTATCCTGGCTCCCCCACCACCGAGATACTCGACACGTTCTCCGCCGTCGCGCCCTCCTTCGACTACAGGATGGAGATATCCGCCAACGAGAAGGTCGCCCTCGAGACCTGCGCGGGCGCGTCGATGGCCGGGCTGAGGAGCATCACCAGCATGAAGAGCGTCGGCCTGAACGTCGCCTCCGACGCGTTCTACTCGCTGTCCTACACCGGCGTGAAGGGGGGGCTGGTCATCGTCGTCGCCGACGACCCGCAGGCCCACTCATCCCAGAGCGAGCAGGACGGGAGGTACTTCGCGCCCACCGCGTACGTCCCGATGCTGGAGCCCTCGGACCCCACGGAGGCGATGAGGATGGTCAAGGCCGCCTTCGACATATCCGAGAGGCACGGCGTCCCCGTCCTGCTGAGGACCACGACGAGGGTGAACCACCAGAGCGGGGTCGTCGAGGTCGGCACGATCTCAAGGAAGCCCTTCGCCAAGCTCCCGTGGGACCACCCGCCAGGGAGGTTCGTCACCGTGGCGGAGGCCGCGCGGAACTTCAAGTTCGCCATGCTGGAGAGGGCCAGGAGGCTCGAGGAGGAGTTCGAGGGATCCGACCTGAACGTCCTACACGACACCGGCTCCGACACCGGCGTGGTCACCAGCGGGGCCGGCTACAACTACGCGGTCGACGCGTGCAGGGAGCTCGGCATCGGGCCGTCCGTTCTCAAGCTCGGCACCACCTACCCGCTCCCCAGGGGCCTCATCGCCGAGTTCCTGAAGGGCCTGAAGACGGTCGTCGTGGTCGAGGAGCTCTCGCCCTACCTCGAGCTCCACGTCACGGCCATCGCCAAGGACGCGAACCCGTCGGTCCGCGTGGTCGGCAAGCTCTCCGGGCACTTCAGCGAGGCGCTGGAGTACAGCCCCAACATAGTAGTGGACGCCATCGCGAAGGCCATGGGCATCACGCCGCCCGTGGACTACGCCGCCGTCATGGCCAAGGCCAAGGAGCTGAAACAGGGGCTCGGCGAGAGGTGGCCCACGTTCTGTCCAGGGTGCCCGCACAGGGCGTCCCTCCACGCCCTCAGGCAGGCGCTGAAGGGCGTGAAGCACGTCGTCGCCACCGACATCGGCTGCTACTCCATGAGCTTCCTGGACCCGGTCAACTACGGCGACACGCTCCTCTGCATGGGCGCGTCCCTCGGCGTCGCGGCAGGCCTCCAGTACGCTGTCGACAGGAAGGTCGTCGCCATAATCGGCGACTCGACGTTCTACCACGCGGGCCTCCCGGGGCTGGTGAACGCGGTGCACCACGGGGACGACTTCACGCTCCTGATACTCGACAACGAGGTCACGGCCATGACCGGCCAGCAGCCCAACCCCGGCTCCGCGGTGAACGCCGGCGAGAGGCCGGCCAAGCCCCTGGTGCTCGAGAACGTGGTCAGGGGGCTCGGGGTCGAGGACCTCACGATCGCGGACCCGTACGACGTCAAGGGCGCCGCATCGAAGCTCAAGGAGGCGCTCTCCCGGAAGGGGCCGAACGTCGTGATCATGAGGAGGGCGTGCGCCCTCCACTCCGACAGGCTCAAGCGGAGGCGCGGGGAGAGGATCGAGTCGAACGAGGTCAGCAAGGAGGCGTGCAGGAGGCCCTACACCTGCGTCCGCGACTTCCACTGCCCCGCGATATCCATCGACGACGGCGACCGCAGGACCGTCATATCCCAGGAGCTGTGCGACAGGTGCGACGTCTGCGCGAAGCTGTGCCCGTTCGGGTCCATCAGGCGCAGGGAGGGGGGCTGAGGATGGCCGGCAGGGAGTTCAGCGTGTACATGTCGGGCGTGGGCGGGCAGGGGCTCGTCCTGCTCTCGAACATAATCGGCGCCGCGTGCGCACGCGCGGGCGTCAGGGCGATCACCGGGGAGCAGCACGGCCTGTCCCAGAGGAGCGGCTCCATCAACGTCCACATGAGGATAGGGGAGCGGGTGAGGTCCCCGCTGATCCCGATAGGGGGGGCGGACGCGATCCTGGCTCTCGAGGCCCTCGAGGCGCTGAGGTACGTCGAGTACCTCAGGCCGGGGGGCATCGTCCTGATGAACTCCAGGGTGCAGCACCCGGTCTCAGAGACCGCGGGGCACATGAAGGACAAGCAGGCGAAGTACTTCTCCGCCGAGGACGTCCGGTCGAGGCTACTGCAGGTCACGGACAAGGTGTCCGTGCTGGACGCCCTGGGCCTCGCGAGGGAGGCGGGGAGCCCGATGGCCGAGAACATCGTGATGCTCGGTGCGCTCAGCACGGTCGAGGCGTTCCCGGTCCCGGGGGACGTCCTCAGGGCTTCGGTCGCGGAGAACGTCCCAAAGAAGGCCGTCGAAGTGAACCTGAAGGCCTTCGACCTCGGGAAGGGTAAGGCGCGGGAGCACCTCTGCACTCTGGTTAAGTGCAGGGAATGAGTTACAGTCCCCGATGGCGATGAAGAAGGCGAGGTACGTCAGGGTCGACGTCTTCTCGGAGCGGCCATTCTGCGGGAACCCCCTCGCGGTCTTCCCCGAGGCCGACTCCCTGACGAAGGAGCAGATGCAGCTGCTGGCCAAGGAGATGAACCTCTCGGAGACGACGTTCGTCGTCAGGCCGAGCAGGGGCTCGAAGGCGGACTTCAGGGTCAGGATATTCGTCCCGGACAACGAGATACCCTACGCCGGGCACCCCACGATCGGGACGTTCTACGTCCTCGCGGAGGAGGGCAGGATCGAGCTCGAGGGCCCCGTGACGAGGGCCTGGATGGAGGCCATCGCCGGCGTCATGCCCGTGGACATACACTCGTCCAAAGGGAAGGTGACGAGGGTCGTGACCCACCAGAACAGGCCCGAGTTCGGGCCCCCGCTGGAGGACATAGGCACCGTCGCGAGGGCCCTGTCCCTCGACGAGGCCGACTTCGACCCTGTGCGGATGCCGGTCAGGCTCGTGTCGACGGGCCTGCCCTGGCTCATCGCCCCCGTCAGGAGCAGGGCCGCGGTCGAGAGGGCCGCGGGCAACGCGACCGCCTTCGCGGAAGCCGTGGCCGGGCTGCCGAAGAACGTGGTCGACATCTACGTGACCTGCCTCGAGCCGCTGAAGAGGGGGTCGACGACGCACTCGCGCGGCTTCTCGCTCGTGGCGAGGAACGTCGTGGAGGACCCGGCGACTGGGAGCGCGAGCGGGTGCCTCGGAGCATACCTGGTGCACCACGGCCTCGTCCCCAGGAGGAGGTCGGTAAAGGTCGTCAACGAGCAGGGGTACGAGATCGGCAGGCCGAGCAGGATCGACATCGAGGTCGTCAGCGACGGGGACCGGATAGAGCAGGTGATGGTCGGCGGGTCGGTCGTGCGCATGATGGAAGGACACGCCTACCTGTGAGCCTCAGTCTACCGAGGGCAGCTCGACCTTGAACACGGCGCCCTTTGAGTGGTCCCCCGGGACCCGGTCCTCGACCCATGCCCTCCCGTGGTACCTGTTGGCCAGCGTCCTGACGATGTGCAGGCCGAGGCCGGTCCCCTTCTTCTTGGGCGCCTTGGTGAACCTCTCGAAGATCTCCTCCTTCAGGTCGTCGGGGACCCCCCTGCCGTGGTCGGCGATGGAGACCAGGAGCCTGTGCCCGATCTTCCCCTCGGCCCTCTCCAGGGAGACGTCGATCTCGACCGGGTTGCTCGGGTCGTACTTGACCGCGTTGGTCAGGATGTTCACGAAGAGCTCCCTGACGAGCTCGTCGGCCATCGTGTAGTGGAGCCCGACCTCCATGGAGTGGTGGAAGGCGATGGTGCGCGAGAGGTAGTACTGCTGCACCCCGGCCATCGCGTCCAGGAGCGTCCTCCCGAGGTCGACCTGAACCAGCTTCGACCCGCCCCATGTCAGCCTGGACATGGTCCTGACATCCGCTGCCAGCCTGTTGATGTTCATGACCTGCTCGTTCACCTTCTCGATGTAGGTGATCTGGTCCGGCCGGGTGAGCCCGGCCCTGATGAGGTCGAGGTAGCCCATGATCGCCTGGTTGAAGTTCTTGATGTCGTGCGAGAGGAGGTCCGTGTAGAACTCCGCGTTCCTCCTGCTCTCTATGTGCCCCTGGACCATGCGCGAGTTCTCGAGGGCTATGCCCACCAGGCTCGCGAAGATCTCTATGACCTCTATCGTCTCCTGGTCGGGGATGCGGTCGTCCCTGGGCTTGAGGATCTCGATGTACGCCACGACGGAGCCCTCGCTGTCCCTGATGTATGTGTCCATGTAGTCGATCTCGTGCCAGTGCTCCTTGGTCTTCCTGGGGAGCCTCAGGAGCTCCGGGTCCGGGTAGTAGACCATCTCCCACGTCTCGAGCTTCAGGCTCTCGGCGGGCATGTAGTAGGTCATGCTGCCGACCTTCTTGCTCCACTTCACCGGCCTGGTCGAGGTCTTGTACTTCTCCGGGTTGATGATCTGGTCGACGCTCTCGTACGGGTAGCTGTACTTCCTTATCTCCGCGGCGCGCTCGTCGGTGAAGCCGTGCACGGCCCTCACGTTGAACACGGAGCCGTCCTCCGACCGCAGGCCGAGGACCATCCTCCTTATGCCGAGGAGCTGCGCGAGGGTCTTGAGGACGTCGTGGAGCAGCTCGTCCATGTCGCGCAGGTACAGCACGTTCGAAGTGATCTCGAATATCCTGGACATCTGCTCCATGCGCAGGCTGCTGAGCCTGAGGGCCTGCTCCCTATCGTGCGCCAGCCTGGCGTTCTCTATGGCCACCTCGGCGAGGTACGTGAAGACCTCCACCATGTCGAGGGTCTCCCTGTCCGGGACCTTCCCGTCCTTCGGCTTCGAGGTGTAGATGACGCCGACGACCCTCCCCGTGGAGTCGTGCAGGGCGAAGGCGAGGGTGTCGCCTTCCCTGAACTCCCCCTGCGACCTCGGGCGCACGTCCTCGGGGGCGTGCTCGTACTCGACCGGGTTTACGAAGTACTCTATGTTCCGCCTGGGCAGGTCCTCGACCGGCGTGAAGTAGACGGTCTTGGCGATCCTGCGGCTCTCCCGGAGGTCCTCGAGGACGACCTCCGTAGGGATGGTCCTGAGCCGGGTCTTCCTGGCGGCGTCCTCCGGGTAGCCGAACAGGGCCGTCCACTTGAAGGCGGCGGCCCCCTCGTCGTATGTCACGAGGGTGACCCTCTCGAAGCCGAAGAGCGACGACACCGACGAGAGCACCATCTCCGAGACCTTCCCGAGGTCCCTCTCCGAGACGACGGACGACGCGATCCTGAGGATGTCCTCGAGCAGGTCGCTCCTCCTTACGATGCTCGACGACCTGCTCTCCCTCTCCGCGCGCTCCTGCTCCTTGTGGAGGGCTAGCCCTATCATCTGGGTGAGGAGGTCCGCGCACTCGACGTCGGCCATGGACGGCAGCCTGCCGGACTGCGTGCCGGAGGCGTGGATGCACGCGACGGCCTCGCCCGAGCGGCCCCTTATGACGAACCTGAGGGAGTCGTCCTCGCGCCACAAGGCCACGGGCTCCGAGGTCTCGCCCCCGAACGACCTCAGCATGTCCTCGGCGCGGGTGAAGTAGCCGTTGGGCGACACGCGGTCGCCCTCCCGTAGGTGGGGCGGCTCTGGCGCCCTCTGGCCGTCCCTCTCCACCGCCGCCTGGACGGCGCTCAGCTCCTGGGTGTGGGCGACGAACCTGAGGCCGCGGAACCCGAAGGCGGCCTGCATCGTGGACACCGTCGCCCTCACGACGTCCTCGATGGGCTTGTTGCTCATCACGGCCTCCAGCACCTTGTGTATGCGCGACACGACGTCCCTGCCGATGGACCCCTGCGGGTCCTCACGCGACGCTGAGACCGGTTTCGAGCCTGACAAGAGACATACCACTCGGGGGACGGACCGGCGCCTGCTCTGTGCCAATTCCCTCGCCGGGCGCTCCCCGGCAGGCATAGACTTCGCCGCTATTAAAACGCTATTCAGGGCCGCCCGGGGGAGGGCGGGGCCCCGAGGCCGACTGGCCTCCTCCCAGGCCGGATACGGCGCAACCGTTATCTATCGACCGACGGACTCCGAGTCGGAGGATTCGGATGGCCGACGCGAAGAAGGTTATCTCGGCAGCTGTGGAGTTCGAGAAGTTCGGGGCGGAGTACTACCTCAGGTTCAAGGAGCTCGTGAGCGAGAAGGAGGCCAAGGCGCTGATGGGGAGCCTCGCCTCCGACGAGAAGGAGCACGCGGCGATACTCACCAGGCAGCTCCAGGCCCTCGGCGGCAAGGCGAAGGCCCCGGCGAAGAAGGACCTCGAGAAGGGCCTGTCGAGGATCTTCCCCGAAGGCGCCAAGAAAGGGAAGTTGACCGTGAAGGACTCGATATCGGCGATCAAGCTCGGCATCAGGACCGAGGAGCGCTCGATAGAGTACTACTCGGAGAACGCCTCGGCCGCGGGGCCGGGGGTGAAGGAGGTCTTCGGGAGGCTCGAGAGGATGGAGCGCGAGCACCTCCGCCTGCTGCAGGAGAACCTCCACTACCTCGAGAACGACGGCTCGTGGTTCGGCTACGTCCCCATACTGGAAGGCTGAGCCTGGAAGAGGCCAACCTTTTTGATACGCGGGCCTCATCAAGGCCCTCCAGGAGAGCTGACGCGTTGGCCAAGGTCGTCCCGTTCAAGGCTGTCCGCTACAACACGTCCAGGTTCGGCCAGGACGTCACCAGGTTCGTGGCGCCGCCCTACGACGTCATCGACGGCCCCGCGGAGAAGGCCCTGAAGGAGGACCGCCTGAACATCACCCACGTGACGCTCGGGGACGAGGGCGACTCCTACGCTACCGCCGCGAAGCGCCTCCGAACCTGGCTCGACGACGAGGTCCTCGTGACGGACGATGGGGAGGCGTTCTACCTCTACGAGCAGACTTTCAAGTCCCCGGACGGAGCGCCCGTGGTGCGCACCGGCATCATAGGCCTCGTGCGCCTCGAGGACTTCTCGAAGGGGGTGGTGCTCCCGCACGAGAGGACCATCCCCAAGCACAAGGCGGACCGGCTCGCCCTCATGCAGGCAGTCGGGGGCCAGGCCGAGCAGGTCTTCATGCTCTACGACGACCCCTCGGGCGAGCTGGAGAGGCTCATCCTCGAGCTCAGGAAGCGCGGGGAGGAGCTGAGGTTCGTCGACCCGGAGGGGGTCCACCACCGCATCGTCAGGGTCGGGGAGAGGGCGCACGCCGAGAGGATATCCTCGCTCATGGCGCCCCTCAGGCTGCTCATCGCGGACGGCCACCACAGGTACGAGACCGCCCTCAGGTACAGGGACATGAGGAGGGCGGAGGAGCGCCCCGACGGGGAGATGCCCTACGACTTCATCATGGCCACGCTCATCAGCTTCAGGAACCCCGGCCTCGTGATCTACCCCACCCACAGGCTGGTGCGCGGCCTGGACGGCGCCGTTCTCGGCGGGCTCAGGGCCAAGCTCGGGGAGGCCTTCGACCTCGCCGACCGGGAGGGGCCCGAAGGGGTCGCGGATGCGCTCGCCCGGGCCCGTCCGGACGCGGTCGGGGCGTGGGCGCCGGGCAGCGGCCTCGCCGTCCTCGCGACCCCCAAGGAGGAGGCGGCCGACCCGCTCGGGAGGCTCTCGGTGCAGGTCCTCCAGGAGAGGGTCCTCAAGGGGATGCTCGGCTACACCCAGGAGATGCTCGACGGGAAGGTCGGCATAGAGTACGTCAAGGGCACCGATGCCTCCCTGGCGGCCATGGCCTCGGGGGAGCACCAGGCCTGCTTCTTCGTCAAGCCCCCGACCCCCGCCCAGGTGATGGAGGTCGCCTCGTCCGGGGAGAAGATGCCCCAGAAGTCGACCTACTTCTTCCCGAAGATATGGTCGGGGACGCTCCTCCACCTGTTCTGACGCGTCGGGGAAATGGCTCTAATACGGCCCGCAACATACGGGGCACGGGGACTCCGATGAAGTACGACTTGGGCATCCTCGGCGGGTATGTGGTCGACGGCGCGGGCAACCCCTGGTACAGGGCGGACATAGGCGTATCGGGGAAGAGGATCGCCAAGATAGGCAAGGTGGAGAAGGGCGACTGCGCCAGGTCCGTCCTAGCGAAGGGGCTCTACGTCTGCCCCGGCTTCATCGACATACACACCCACTCCGACCTCACGGCCCTGGTCTTCCCGGGCTGCGACAGCACGGTCAGGCAGGGCGTGACGACGCACCTGATAGGCAACTGCGGCTCGTCCGTCGCGCCCCTCAGGGAGCCGAACGTGGAGCTCATGATGAGGTACTGGGGCGAGTGGGCCGGGAAGATGAGCAGGCCCGCCTGGCGCACCTTCGGCCAGTACCTGCGCACCCTCGAGAGGAGCGGGGTCGGCCACAACATCGCGGCCCTGGTCGGGCACGGCGCGGTCAGGACCGCCGTCATGGGCGCCGACAGGGGCGAGCCCTCGAAGGCCCAGCTCAAGGACATGAAGGGGCTGGTGGAGGAGGCCATGACCTCCGGGGCCTTCGGCATGTCCACGGGCCTGGTCTACCCCCCGAGCTGCTTCGGGAAGACCGACGAGATCGTCGAGCTGTGCAAGGTGGTCGCGAGGCACGGCGGGATGTACACATCCCACATCAGGGGCGAGAGGGAGACCATAGCCGAGGCGATCAAGGAGGCCATACTCATAGGCGAGAGGAGCGGGGCGAGGGTGCAGATATCCCACAACTGCCCCAAGTACGGGGCGTGGGGCAGGACCAAGGAGACCCTCGGCCTCGTGGAGGAGGCGATGAGGCGCGGCCTCGACGTCACCATAGACAACGACATGCACACCGACCTCGCCCCCAACCTCAGCGGGGCCCTCCCGCAGTACCTCCACGAGATGGACAAGAAGGACAGGATGGCCCACGTCTCGGACCCGGCGAACAGGGCGAGGATCAGGGGGGAGATAATAGAGGACAGGCTCCCGGCCTTCGGCCCGTCAGGGCTGCTGAAGCACGGGGCCTTCGACCGGATCTTCCTCATGCACTGCCCGAAGCACAGGGAGCTCGAGGGGAAGACCGTGGCGCAGGTCGCCCTGGCGAGGCGGAAGGACCCGTTCGACACCTACTTCGACATCATGGTCGAGGAGGACGACGAGGTCATCGCCATATTCGACTACATAAGCGAGGACGACGTGGCGGCGCTGATGGTCCACCCCCTCATGATGGTCTCCTCCGACTGCTCGACGTGGTCGACGGAGGGGCCGATGACCGACCCGCCGCCGTACATCCCCTGCGCCTTCGGGGAGTACCCGGGGATAATACAGAGGTACGTGAGGGACGAGCCGGTATTCACGCTGCAGGAGTGCATCCGGAAGATGACGAGCTTCCCCGCGCAGAAGATCGGGCTGCTGGACCGGGGCCTGCTGAGGCCGGGGATGAGGGCCGACATCGCCGTCATAGACCTGCCGAGGGTCAAGGACAGGGCCACCAACAGGTGGCCCCACGAGTACCCCTACGAGAACTGGCCCCACGAGTACCCCGAGGGCATACCCTATGTCGTGGTGAACGGCGAGCTCGCGGTGGACAAGGGCCGGCAGACGAAGGCCAGGGCGGGCGAGGTGCTGAGGCACCGATACCCCTGACTGGGCTCAGAGCTCGTACTTCCTGTACTCCCCCTCGCACGGGTTGCCCGCGCAGGCCCACATCGCCCTCCGGGTCAGGTCGAAGACCGCCGAGAAGATCGTGGCGGTCTGCTCCTCCTCCCCCAGCCTCGGGTCGGGGTGCCTGCATATCGACTCGGGGAAGCCCACGTGGTCCGAGAAGACCTCCTTGAAGGCCGGGACGTCGACCTGGCCCAGGTGCCTCCTGAACAGCTTCGTCGCCCGGTTGTACCTTATGATGGACGACATCCGGGTGTGGAGGTCCGCCTCGAAACGCCACATCCTCGGCGAGAGGTAGTGGTTCGTGTGCACGAGGTACCCCTCGTGCCCGTAGAGGGCGTCGAACTCGGTCGCCGAGCCCTCCATGCTGTATATCTCCCCGTTCGCGTCGCACACGATGTTGTTGAAGCTGTGCCCCCTCCCCGGGGGCATGGACCACGTCAGGGCGTCGTAGAGCCCCTTGGCCATCAGGACCTTCCTCACTGGGAACACCTTGGGGATCCCGGTCCGGGTGTCGTTCGGGACGAGGGCGTTCCCTGTCAGGCTGATGCCGGCCGAGTTCATGCCGACCGTCGGGTAGATGCCGCCGTAGGTCACGCCGATGTACCCGGGCCCGTCCTTGGGCGAGGCCCTCACGATGCACAGTTCTGCGCAGTTGTAGGGCTCCAAGTCCTCGTTGTGGGCCGCGAACACGACGTCGTCCTTGGTCCACTGCGCGTTCACGGCTATGTCGGTGCACCCCTTCCCCCCGCCCAGGGGGAGGTCGCTGAAGGCCGCGTAGAGGAGGTCGAAGTCGATGCCAGCGCCGTCCGCGTACCCCTCCATCTCCTCGACGTACTCGGGGCAGAACTCCCTGCTGAGGGGCAGGCTCATCCTCCCGGCCGCCTTGGCCTTCTCGACGGTCATGCCGGGGGTCCGGTCGAGGGCGGCCCTGAACCTCTTCTGAGCCCTGAGGGCCTGGTCCCTGCACTGCTTCCCGACCGACAAGCCGATATTGTAATGGCTGCCCGAGGCAGACACCTCGCGCAGCGCCTTCCCGACCGCCTCCCCTGCCATCGCCGGTCCACGCTCCACGCCGGGTAACGGGCTCTCCCGTGATTAAACTTCGGGGGGGCCGGACATGTGCCGGTATAGGTTTATGACCGATGAGAGGGCTCTGACCCCCGATGCCCAAGGTGGAGCTCGAGTACGTCTGCAGGAAGTGCGGGAACGCCTACCCCGCGGACGTGACCTACGAGGGCAGCGTCGAGGACATCGACCTCGACGACAACCAATCCCGCTGCCCCTTCTGCGGGGAGTGGAACTGCGCCGACCCCCGGTCGGTCGAGAGGGCCGCCCGGGACGGGGCGTGAGACGGCGCCCGGGGACGGGGAAACCAGTCCCGGCCTGGTGGGCAGGAGGGGGGCCGGAAGAGGGCCCGCAGTCAGTGGATACGGGGCCATTTTAACAACGCTGAGCGTATATATATCCAGTCACCCACGCGCGCGCCCAACAAAATTGATATATCCGTGAAAGCGTTTGTAGGGCCTAGATTCTCCCCGTAGATTTGGGGGCAACAACGGAGGATGAGAGAGGAATGAAACACAGGGCAATTATAGCAGGATTTGCGATGCTCGTCACCGTTCTGTCGGCGTTCGCGGTAGCGACCCCGGCGGCAGCGGCGGCGGCAGAGGAAGACGTCTTCTATATTGCCATGCAGGCGGATCTGACGGACTTCAACAACTACAACCTCGGATCGAACAGCGTCTGGAAGGCCCACGTGATAAGCTACTGTTACGAGGGTCTTGCATCCACTGACTACGATCTGAGCACGTTCCCGCTGCTGGCGACCGGGTGGACCTTCGACGAGGACACCCTGACGGTAGACGTCGATGTGAGACAGGGAGTGCTGTTCCATGACGGGACCGAGATGACCGTGGACGACGTCATCTACTCCTACAGGATGGCAAGGGACGGTACGACCTATTCGGACAGGATCGTGCAGGCGTTCGACATCGACGAGGACGGGTCGGTCGACACCGCCGAGTTCGACGCGAGCGTTATCCGGGTGGACGACACAACCGTGAGGTTCATAATGGCCAGACCCTACGGTCAGTTCTTCTCGAGCACGCTCTCGGTCCCCATAGTGCCGATGGCGATATGGGACGACCCGGCGAACGGGTTCACCGACGCTGACGACAAGGTGGTCGTGACCATGAGCCACCCGCTCATGCTCATCGGCACCGGTTCCTTCGTGTACGACAGCGGAGTGGACAACTCCCACAGGATCATCACGACCTTCCCCGACTACTGGGGCAAGGACGAGGTGAGCCCGGCGGGCATGCCGCTGTTCCCGAAGGTCCTCGACAAGGTCTACTACAAGATCTACACGAGCATCGACACGGCCATCCTGGCGCTCCAGGGCGGCGATGTCGACTACATCGCCTGGGCCGTGACGGCGGGCCGTGTCCCGTCGCTCCAGAGCGACCCGAACATCCAGCTCGAGTACATGTCCGAC
>ERZ1649853.251-NODE-251-length-23036-cov-18.256908_pt1 | contig 23036 bp, 18 predicted proteins | sample MGYA00575353_ERZ1649853 | MGnify/ENA primary metagenome ERZ1649853 (study PRJEB40853, sample SAMN11349654) | freshwater sediment metagenome | isolation source: river sediment | host: Sediment | place: India: Okhla Barrage, New Delhi | collected 2017-02-21 ...
TCCGCCGTCCGCCGGCGGACATCCCCCGGACAGCACAAGCTCCGCACCACCATGGTCCCCTCCGGCGAGCGGCGCCCTCTCACGGCATCCAAACCAGCGAGACCTGCACGACCTCTAGATCGGACTTCCTCGGACGGACCGTCATCCTCTCCGTCTCGATCCGGTCGGGGCTCGGCGTTCCGAGCGCCTCCACGGCGGCCGCGGCCTCGCGCTCCAGTTCCTCGAGGCGAAGCCGAATCTCCTCGACGTTCTCCGCCGCCCGCGCCACGTCCCCGCGCTCTCCCGCCGCGCGCCCGATGCTGCGGGCGGCGGTCGTGGCGCGCCCCAGCGTCGCCGTCGAGAAGGCTCGCCGCCCGAGGAGCGCGCCGAGCACCGTGGCCCCCACGGAGATGGCCGTCTCCGCCTTGCGCTGCGCGTACTGCTCCCCTTCCCGCTCGACCCTCTGCTCCGCCCTTTGCAAGCGGTCTCGGAGCGTCGCGATCTTCGGGGCGTATCGCCGCCGCAGCCGGTCGGCCTCGGAGTCGCGCTTCTCGCGACTCACGAGGGCGGCCCGCAGGCGGAACTCCCGCTCCTCCTCCCCGGGGGCCGAGACGAGGCCGAGCGGCGCGTGCCGGAACAGATCCAGGGAGCGCGCGCGGAACAGGAAGGACGCGAGGCTCCTCGACCACGCCGCGTAGCTCTTCGGCCGGGCCGCCTCCGGCGGGAGCGGCTCGAAGGCGGCGCCCGCGGGAGGGGCGTCGCCGAGCTCGAGGGAGGCGGGATCGATCGTCTCCGCGCCCGCCCACGGGTCCGGCCGAGCGCCCTCGCCGAGGGACGCGAGCACGCCGATGCTTTCCCAGGAATCCACTCCGGCCTTCGAGTCCGCGTAGTGCAGGCGCGCGACGCCGAGGAGATGGGGACGCAGGGGCCCCGACGCTCCGCCGCGGGGCGCGGCGAAACGCTCCGGAATCTCGGGCGGGAGGGCCGGCCGCGCTCCTCCGGCGGCGGCGCGCGTCGCCCCGGCCGGCGAGGCGTCCCGGGGCGGAGGAGGCGGTCCCGGCGCCGCGCCCCGGCCCTCGGACAGCGCTCGGATCTGCGGGCGGGTGAGCGGCCCCCGCAGGTACGAGAGGGTCCATCGAGTCTGGAACGAAACGTGGGCATCCTCGTGGACGTCGTGCAGGAGGAAGGAGCGGCGGCCAAGGCCTCCGAGCAGCCGCTCGGTCTCGGCGCGGTCGAGGCCGCGCCCCGACGAGGCGCGGATTCCCTCGAGACCGTCGAGCACGCGGGCGCGGTCGCGCTCCGTCTGGAGCCGTCCGAGGAACCACGTCCCCGCGTTCGACAGCGCCTTGTAATCGAGGTCCACCGGGTTCTGCGTCGCGAGCACGACGCCGAGGCCGTACGCGCGGGCCTGCTTCAGCAGCGTGAGGAGCGGCAGCTTGCTCGGCGGGTTCGCGACCGGCGGGAGGTAGCCGAAGACCTCATCCATGTAGAGGATCGCCCGGAGCGAGGACGTCCCGGGCTGCGCCCGCATCCAGGCGACGAGCTCCCCGAGGAGCAGCGTGACGAAGAACATCCTCTCCGGGTCCGGCAGGTGGGCGATCGACACGACGGAAAGGCGTGGCTTCCCCCCGGGCGACCACAGGAGCCTCGCGGGGTCGAGCGGCTCGCCTTCGAGCCACGCCTCGAAGCCGGGAGAGGCGAGGAGGCCGTTCACGCGCATCGCCAGGTCGCACCGCTCCGCCGACGGGTAGAACGACTCGAGGTCCACGACGCCCACCCGGTCGAAGGGGGGCTTCCGGATCTCGCGCACGAGGTCGGCCGGCTCGAGCCCCTTCCCCTGGCGCCAGGCGTGGTCGAGAAGGCTCGCGAGCAGCTGGTGCTCGCGGCTGCGCAGCGGCTCCGCGTCGATCCCGAGGAGGGCCAGGATCCCCGACGTCGAGGATTGCACGCGCTCGCGGATCCCGTCCGGGTCGGCCGCCAGCGCGGCGGGAGGGGCGGCCAGGGATCTCAGGCACGACAGCCCGAGCCCAGCCGCGCTTCCCGGCGTGTAGATCGCCGCTTCCGCGGCGTCGCGGAACTTCCGCACTCGCGCGGCGTCCTGGCCCGACTCTCCGAGGCCGTTCCGCCACGCCTCCGCGGTTCTCGCTGCCAGCTCCCCGGGAGCGATCCCCTGCCTCGCGGCCTCCTCCCCGTCGATCCAGGGCAGGAAATCCGACGGCGCCAGGTCGGGAAACGCGAGGAGGAGGTTCCCGAGATCGCCCTTGGGGTCGATGGCGATCGCGGGCACCCCGTCGATCGCGGCCTCCTCCAGGAGCGCGATGCCGAGCCCCGTCTTGCCGCTCCCCGTCATCCCGACGCAGACCGCGTGCGTCAGGAGGTCCCGGGAGTCGTAGAGGAGGGGCTCGCCCGGCCGCCCGCCGGCGGGATCGAGCACGCGCCCGAGGTAGAAGACGCCGAGCTTCTCGATGTCGCGCATGGTCCGGCTCCCCGAACGAGGAGCAGCCATTCTATCGCGACGCTTCCGCGGGGCGCCCAGCCCGGGCGCGCGACCGCTCCCGCCGGGATCAGGCGCTCGCCGCGCGGGAGAGCGCCCCGAACCGGCGCTCCCGCGACGCGAAGTCCGAGAGCGCCGCCTCGAGGTGGGCCCGCGTGAAGTCCGGCCACATCACCGGCAGGAAGAGGATCTCCGCGTACGCGCACTCCCAGAGCAGGAAGTCGCTCAGCCGCCGCTCGCCCCCGGTGCGGATGAGGAGATCCACGTCCGGGACGGCCCCACCCTCGGGGTGGGCGGGGTCGAGAAGCCTCGCGAACGACTCGCGGTCCGGAGAGGAGGCGCCGCCGGGCCCGACCCGGGAGGCGGCCGCGACGATCGCGTCCCGGGCGGAGTAGTCCACCGCGAGCCGCAGCGTGAGGCGGCCGCACCCTTCGGTCAAGCGCTCGGCCGCCTCGATCGCCCGGAGGAGGTCCGCGGGCAGCCGGTCGCGGCGGCCGACGACGCGGAGGCGCACCCCGTGCTCGAGACAGCTCCCGGACTGCTCGCTCAGGTAGTCGCGGAGCAGTCCCAGGAGCGTCGCCACCTCGCACGCGGGCCGCTTCCAGTTGTCGGACGAGAAGGCGTAGAGCGTCATCGTCCCGAGCCCGATCTCCACGGCGGCCTCGACGGCGCGCCGCACCGCGCGGGCCCCGGCCCTGTGCCCGGCCGTTCTCGGCCGCCCGCGCGACGCCGCCCAGCGGCCGTTTCCGTCCATGATGATCGCCACGTGGAGCCGGCCCGGCTCCGGAAGCGTCAAAGTGCTTTGCATGGCAGAGTGCACTCCGAAAAAAAACGCCCGCTCAGCGCCGCCGCATCGCCCGGATGATCGCCTCCATGTGCCCGAGGTATCGATCGAGGGCCCGCCGCCCCGCGGCCGTCAACCGATACTCGGTTCTCGGAAGCCGCCCGTCGAACGCCTTCGAGCACGCCACGTACCCCGCGTTCTCGAGCTTGCGGGCGTGCACGCTCAGGTTTCCGTCCGTCGTCTTCAGCAGCGCCCGGAGCTCGACGAACGTCAGCCGCTCGTTCACCGCCAGCGCGCTCACGATCCCGAGCCGCAGCCGCTCGTGGATGAGCCGGTCGAGCGCGAGCGCCTTCTCCCGCGGGGCCGGAGCCTCCGCCGTCTCCGCCCGCGGCCTCGCGTCCGGAACCCCCGTCATCGAGCGTCCCCTAGCCACCGTGCTCCCTCCAGATCAGGATGCCGAACAGGAGGTGCAGGCCCCCGAAGCCGACCGCCATCGCCGGATTCCCCCAGGAGGGGGGACCGGCGAGAGCGCCCGCGCCCGCGAGCATGAACCCGAGACCCATGATCGGAACGGCGCGGACCGAATGCGCCCCCCCGGTCACGACGCCGGCGCCGTAGAGCAGCAGCCAGATCCCCGGGAGCAGGTCCGCGCGCCCCGCGTGGCCGATCGCGATCGTCAGCACGGCGCCGGCCGCGAGAGGAGGGACGAAGCCCAGCGCCGCCTTCCTCCCGGGCGCGGAGAGGAGGGCCTCCCCCGCGGACCTCGCCTTGCGCGCCGCGGCCAGGAGGCCGACAGCGAGGGCGAGGACCGCCTCGGACAGCCAGACCCCGATCCACGCCGCGACGCTGCCGGTCCGCGAGGCGGCGAAGGCCGCGCCGAGGGCTGTCACGCCGATCAGGACGATCCCGCGCCCCGGCACCGCGGTGAAGCGGGACGCCCCCGCCATCGTGTCCCGGATGTAGGTCAGGTGCTCGAGCGCCCGGTCGTGCAGCGCTTCCGCGCCGTCGTCTCTCGGGCCGGGCCGGGTCGCGGTACGCATCTCGTCTTCAAGTGTACGCCGCAGGACCTACGATGTCAAGTACTTTGCTCCGTAAAGACGAAGGAAGACCGCCTTGTCACGGAGCCCCGAGAACCAGCGTGGCGTTGTGTCCGCCGAAGGCGAACGAGTTCGACATCGCGACGGCCGGGCGGACCTCGCGGTTCTCCCGCGGCAGCGCGAGATCGCACTCCGGGTCGGCCCGCTCGAGGTTGACGCAGCGGTGCACGAGCCCCCGCGCGATCGAGAGCGCCGTCGTGATCGCCTCGATCCCGCCGGCGGCCCCGATCGCGTGGCCGGTCATCGCCTTGGTCGAATTGACCAGGACGTCGAAGACGCGCCGGCCGAAGACACGGTGCAGCGCCTGCGCCTCCGTCCTGTCGTTGAGCCGCGTCGAGGTGCCGTGCGCGTTGACGTAGCCGACCTCCTCGGGCGAGACGCCCGAGGAGCGGAGGGCGGACCGCATCACCCGGACGATCTGGTCGCCCGACGGCTCGATCTGCATGATCGAGTGCGCGTCGCTCGTCGCTCCGTAGCCGAGGATCCTCGCGTAGGCGCGCGCCCCGCGGGACCTCGCGTGGTCCTCGGACTCGAGCACGAGGATCCCGGCCCCCTCGCTCAGGACGAAGCCGTCGCGGTCCGCATCGAAGGGCCTGGACGCCCGCTCGGGGTCGTCGTTGCGGGTCGAGAGCGTCCTGAGGAGGTCGAAGCCGAGGAGGCCGTAGCCGTCGAAGTCGGACAGCGTCTTGTCGACTCCCCCCGCGACGGCCACGTCGAGATCCCCGTCCCGGACGAGGCGCCAGGCGTCGCCGAGGGCCATCGTTCCCGACGCGCACGCCGTCACGACGGCCTTGTTCTCGCCCCGGAGGCCGTAACGGATCGCGATCTGCGCGGGAAGCGCGTTCGGGATCAGCATCGGCAGCGCGTACCGCGTCACCCCCGTCAGCGGCTCGCCGCGCACCCAGGCGCGATGGCTCTTCTCGATGGTGCACAGCCCGCCGATCCCGGTGCCCACGACGACCCCCGCCCGGTCGGGGTCCAGCCCCTCGACCCGGAGCGTCCTCTCCCTCTCGTCCGCGATCGCAGTGCGGAAGCCCGCGTCCTCGAGGGCGAGGGCGGTCGCGGCGAGCGCCAGGCGGGCGGCGGGGTCCAGGAGGCGCGCCTCGGACTCGCTCATGGCGAACGACTCGGGAGCGGGTTCCTCGACGGGAGCGCCGACCCTGCACTTGAAGGCGCGCCCCTCGAACCACTGGTAGTCGAGCCGCCGGCCCCCCGACCGGCCGTCGATGACGGCTCTCCAGAAACGCTCGACGCCCGTGCCGATCGATGTGACGGGGCCGAGGCCGGTGATCACGACGGCGCGATGCCGCTCTCCCACGCGCTCCCCCGCCCTCTCACGCCCCTGCGCGGTGCCCGGGATCGACGAGCGTGCCGCGCAGGACCGTGACCGCCTTCCCTCCCAGGATGACGCGGTCCCCGGCGAGACGGACGCCCACGGTGCCCCCGCGCGCGGAAACCTGGAGCCCGACGAGGCGCTCCTTGCGGAGCCGGGAGCCCCAGAACGGGCCGAGGCAGCAGTGCGCCGATCCGGTGACCGGATCCTCGTCGATCCCCGCGCCCGGAGCGAAGAAGCGGGAGACGAAGTCGAACCCGGGGCTCCCGGACGGGGCCGTGACGATCACGCCCCTCGAGGCCAGCGTCGAGAGCCACGTGAAGTCCGGACGGAGCCGCCGCACGGTCGCCTCGGCGTCCACCTCCACCAGGAGATCGAAGCGGTTCCTCCCGACGAAGAGAGGCCGCACGCCGAGCGCCTCCTCCAGGTCGGGAGACTCGACCGACGCCGCGGCCGGCTCCGAGGGGAAGTCCATCTCGATCAGGTCGCCGCTCCGCACCGCCGTCAGGACGCCGCTCCGCGTGTGGAACCTCGCCGGAGCGTCCCGGGGGACCCGGCCCTCCTCCCACAGCACGTGCGCCGAGGCCAGGGTCGCGTGGCCGCAGAGGTCCACCTCGACCGCCGGGGTGAACCACCGGAGGTCGTAGCCGTCGTCGCGCGCGACGAGGAAGGCGGTCTCCGACAGGTTCATCTCGCGGGCCACGTCCTGCAGGAACCGGTCGGGGCGCGGCGCCGGAAGGAGGCAGACGGCGGCCGGGTTGCCGGCGAACGGCCGGTCGGTGAACGCGTCCACCTGCGTGATGGCGAGATCCATTCCCTGCCCTCCCGCCGGGAAGAGCCGTCATTCAACCACAGGCCGGACCGGAAGGGAACGGGCCCCGGGCGCGGGGCTCAGATCGGCGGCCTCAGCGCGGCGGCGACCACGGCCTCGTCCACGACGAGCCGCCACAGGTCGCCGTCCTTCTTGACCTCCGGCTGGGAGAACGGGTCGAACTCGAACCGCTTGATGATGCGTCCCCAGACCGCCTTCAGCGCCCGGGCGCCGATGCGCCGCGAGAGAGAGGCCTCCTCCGCGACCTTCCGCGCCGCCTCTTCCGTCACCTGGAGGTCGATCTTGTAGTTGCGGAAGAAATTGCGCGACGCGTTGAAGACCCCGTCCTCGGGCTCGAGGAAGATCCTCCTGAGCAGAGGGCCGTTCAGGTCATCGAGGATGATCGCGTTGTCGAACCGCGAGAGGAACTGCGGGACCATCCCGTAGTCGAAGAGGTCCTCCTGCTTGAAGTGGTGGCGGAGCGTGAAGACCTCGCGGATCTGCACCTCCCCGTTCTCGTACACCGTCTCCGTCGGTAGCTTGACACGGCTGGTCGGCGAGGTGACCCGCCGGAAGACCTGGTCGTAGAGCGTCTCGAACGCTCCCGCGCAGAGGAACAGCATCTTCCCCGTGTCGACGTTCACCGCGATCCGCTCGGGGACGCGATCCTTGAACACCGTGACGTGGTGGATCATGCGCTCGCCCTCGATCAGGGTCAGGAGCGCCTGCTGGATGTTGAGGCCGGTGACGTAGGGCTTGCCGCCCACCATCCCCGAGATCTTATCCACCTCGTCGAGGCAGACCGTCGAGCGCTCCATCGTGCGCCCGATCTCCTCCGCGGTCGCCCCGTCGCCCAGGATCTGTCGCGCCCGCTCCTCGAGCCGGCTGAGCAGGCGGTGCGGGTCCACGACCCCCTCCTCGGTCGCCAGCGTGTTCGCGTTCAGGATCACGACGACGCGGTACTCGGCGAAGGCCGGCTGCGACTGGTACAGGCGCTCCATCGCCCGCATCACCGTGGTCTTGCCGGTTCCGGAGTTCCCGATCAGCAGGAGGTTGCCGTACTTCTCCCCCTGCAGGTGCTTGAAGATCGCGACGGACACGAAGCGGAGCGTCTCCTCCTGTCCGAGCACGTCCCGTTGCAGGTGCTGGTGGATCTCGACCGGCCGCATGGGAACCCCTTTCTCGCCGCGGAGCTTTTCATTATACGATCCGGGGCCGAGATTCCGCAGGATCGTTTTCCGCGCCCCGCGCAGGAGGCCCGGTCCCATGCGCTCCCTCCCCAGGCTCGCGTGTCTCGCTATCCTGGCCGCGCTCGCCGCGCCCTCCGCGGGGGCGGCGGAGGGGGCGCGGCGGCCGATGGCGATCGACGACCTGTGGTCCTTCGAGCAGGTCGGGAGGCCCGTTCTGTCGCCCGACGGCGGCCTCGCGGTCTTCCCCGTCGCGGTCCCCTCCCTCGACCGCAACGAGTCGAACTCCGATCTCTGGATCGTCCCGACCGACGGGGGCGGCCCGCCGCGGCGGCTCACCTGGAACGAGGGGCCCGACGGGTCGCCCGCGTGGAGCCCGGACGGCAGGCGGATCGCGTTCGTCTCGAAGAGGAAGGAGGAGAACGCCCAGCTCTACGTCCTCTCCCTCGACGGGGGAGAGGCGGAGCGGATCACCGACCTCCCGACCGCCGTGGCGGATCCCCGGTGGCACCCCGACGGGAAGCGGATCCTGTTCGTCGCCTCGACCTGGCCGGACGTCAACGACGACTTCGACGCCCTGAGGAAGAGGCAGCAGGAGAGGGACGTGGACAAGGTCCGGGCGCAGATCACGGAGAACCGCGCGCTGCGCTACTGGGACCACTATCTCGCCGACGGCCGCGTGTCGCACGTCTTCGAGGCGAGCCTCGAGACCGGCAAGGTGCGCGACCTGATGCCGGGCTCCTCGCGCATCCTCGGCCTCGACGGCGCCGAGTGGGACCTGTCCCCGGACGGCTCGGAGATCGCCTTCTCGGCCAACGCGACCGACCCGCCGTACCGGACCTGGAACCAGGACGTGTTCGTGGTCCCGGTCGCGGGAGGCGAGCCGAGGAACCTCTCCGCGGACAACCCGGCGGACGACCTTCGGCCCAGGTACTCGCCGGACGGACGGTTCCTCCTGTGGGGCCGGAACCGCCGGGTCGAGCTCGACGCGGACTTCACCCGTCTCGCGCTTCACGACCGGAGGACGGGAGCGACCTCGGACCTCGCCGCGGAGTGGGACGGCTCGCCCTCGGGCTGGACGTTCACGCCCGACGGGAGAACCGTCGTCTTCCACGGGGAGGAGCGCGGCCGCGTGCACCTCTACGCCGTCCCGGCGGCGGGAGGAGCGCCCCGCGTCGTGGTCCGCGGAGGCTCCACGGGCGGCGCCTGCGCCGGGCCGGACGGGCTCGTCCTGTTCACGCTCCAGTCGCTCACGCGTCCTCCGGAGATCGCCGCGGTGCGCCTCGCCGACGGGGAGATCCGCAATCTCACGGCGTTCAACGACGCGAAGCTGCTCGCGCTCGACCTCGGCCGGGTCGAGGACGTGACCTTTGCGGGGGCGAACGGCGATCCCGTCCAGATGTTCGTCGTGCTCCCTCCCGGCTTCGATCCGGCGCGGAAGTGGCCGCTCGTCCACCTGATCCACGGAGGGCCGCACGGCGCATGGACCGACTCGTTCCACTTCCGCTGGAATGCGGCGCTGATGGCCTCGAGGGGGTACGTTACCGTCCTCGTCAACTTCCACGGCTCGACCGGGTTCGGTCAGGCCTTCGCGGAGTCGATCGTGGGAGCGCACGGGGACAAGCCGTTCACGGACATCATGAGGGCGACCGACCGCCTGATCGCCGCGGGGTACGTCGACGAGACCCGGATGGCGGCCGCCGGCGGCTCCTACGGCGGCTATCTGGTCGCCTGGATCCTCGGGCACACCGGCCGCTTCGCCGCGCTCGTCGACCACGCGGGGGTGTACGACCTCATGGCGCAGTTCGCGTCCGACGCGACCTGGGGGCGTTCGACCAACTACGGCGCGGCCCCGTGGGAGGATCCCGGGACGATCGACCGGTGGTCCCCGAGCCGCTACGCCGCGAGCTTCAGGACGCCGACCCTGGTGCTCCACGGGGAGAAGGACTTCCGCGTCCCCGTCACCCAGGGGATCAACCTCCACGGCGTCCTGACCGCGAAGGGGGTGCCGTCCCGCATCGTGATCTTCCCCGAGGAAGGACACGGGGTCGTCAAGCCGCAGGGCTCGAGGCTCTGGTGGACCGAGGTCTTCGCCTGGCTCGAGCGCTGGCTCAAGTGAGCGGCGTCGCCTCCGGCGGCGGCGCGGGCTCGAACACCGACCACTCCGGTCCGAACTGCGCCAGGAACTCCGGGCCGTAGGCGCGGTAGGCCGCGGAGATCGGGAGGAGCACGACCGAGCCGACGTACGGGATCGCGATCAGCAGGAAGCCGCAGCAGCAGGTGGCGCACCCCGCGACGACGAGCGCGAGGACGACGCCGAAGAACAGCACGAACACGAACAGCCCGACGAGGACGAACCGCCAGAAGTTGGCCCGGAGGAGCGGCAGGAACTTCCCCCACGCCCTCGTCGCGGGCAGGCCGTGCCGGTACATGATCGGCACGACGAAGTTCTCCAGGAAGAACGCGGTGTACGACGCGGCGATCGCCCAGAGCAGGACCACGGGAACGAGCAGAAGGGCCGTACCGATCGCGAGGCTCGGCGCCCCGGTCGCCCCCGCGGCGATCACCGCCGCCACGAAGGGGACGACCAGGATCAGGGTTCCGGCGAGCACGCAGATCCCGAAGACGAGCCTCCACAGGAACAGCGAGTCCCCGAGCCGCGCGTGGCGCCGCCACGGCTCGGCGATCGCGGCGCGCTCCCGCACGACGTCGTCCAGGAACACGAACTTCGCGCGCGAGCTGATCCAGGTGAAAAGGACGGCGAGGACCAGGACGAGCACCAGGACGGCGCCGGCCACTAGCAACCAGAACGGCTCGGCGAGCGCCTCGCGGATGCGCTCGAATCCCTCGCCGGGCTCCTGCCCGGGATGGTCGCCGACGACGTACCGGACGCCCTGCGTGCCCCCCCCGCCTCCCTCGAGCAGCCGGGCGAGGAAGGCGGCGAACCCGACCACGATCCAGGTCTCGAGGCGGAACGGCCGGAAGAGGAGGGCCTTCATCCGCCCGACGGCACGCTCGAGAGGCACCACGTACTCGACGCCCATGGCCCGCTTCCTCCCTGGGCGGATTGTGCGTCAGGAAATCGGCGACAGCAACCGTTTAAAATCGGTTGCCGTCCCCGATTTCGTCCCCGATTTCCCTAGGGCATCCGGAAGATCAGGATCGAATCGCCGGCACGGCCGATCGGCTCGAGCGTGTCGCGGACGCGGCGCATCCAGGTCGAGAGGAGCGGGGCCTCGATCTCCCGCCGCTCGGCCTCGGTCAGGATGCGGGAGACCACCATCCAGTCCGCGATCCCGGGAACGCGCCGGCCCTCGCGAGCCGCCGCGTCCCGCAGCGCGAGCCACTCCCGGACGCTCGCCGCCCGGACCTTTCCCCGCCGCACCGCCTCCTCGGCGAATTCCTTCTCCCCGTCCAGGTAGACCCCCTGGAGGAGCGTGACGCTGACCGCGAGGAGATCCCCGCTCGCGGGGCGCGAGGACGGCTCGGCCGGGTAGAAATCGTGCACCACCTTCACCTTTCGGTACGGAATCCCGCAGGCCTTCGGGTCGGCCGTGCCGAAGTAGGCGAGGTGGACGGCCGGCCCGCCGTTCCGGTCGATCCACGATCGCAGCGCCGGGAGGTCCTGCCCCCAGTCGATGTTCGAGTCGACGAGGTGGCGCCATCCCCCCCGGTTCCCTCCGCCGAGCACGTTGAAGTAGGACAGGTAGCGAGGGGTCGTAAGGGCGAACGAGACCGCGCACCCGGCGACGAGCGCCCAGGCCGCGATCGCCCTGGGACGCGGCCCCTCGAGGAACGACGCGGCCCGGCCGGCGGCGACGAAGAGGAGGGGGTACACCGGCATCAGGTGACGGTGCCCGATGTTCAGGTTCCCGACCATCGACACGGCGAGGTAGAGGACGGCGGGCAGGGCCAGGTACCATCCCTCCAGCGACCTCGCGCGCGTCCGCAGGACCCCCGATGCGACGGCCCAGAGGAGGAGCGCGAGGAAGGCGAGCGGCGTCTTCAGCAGGAACGCCTCCGGGAAATAGCGCCACCAGCCGACCAGCGACTCCTCCCCGTCCAGGAAGGCGAGCCTCCGCGCCGCCCCGCCGCGCGCGTAGGCGAGCCCGAACAGGTACGCCTCGGGCAGGATCCTCGCGTCGCGCGCCGCGAGGATCGCGCGGGAGGCCGGGTCGTCCGTCCGGACCATCTCCCACTCGAGGCGGTAGCCGGGATCGGACACCGCGGAGAAGCGGAATCCGTACCCGGCCCACAGGACGAGGAAGGCCGTCGCGAAGATCGCGGCCAGCCCCGCCGCCGCCGCCCCGGCGCGCCGCCGCGCCGGGCCGCCCGCCTCCCCGCCGAAGACGACCCAGACGGCGGCGAGGACCGCCAGGATCGGCCCGAGCAGGAGGGTCGAGTACTTGACCAGGAGCGCCCCTCCCAGAGCGAGTCCCGTCAGGATCGCCCCGCGCACCCCCGGCGCGCGCGTGAAGTGCCGGAAGGCGAAGAGGGTCGCCGCGAAGCCGAGGGCGGCGCAGAGATCGGTCGTGACGAGCGAGCCGTGCGCGAGCGTCGCAGGAGACAGCGCGCAGAGCGCGAGGGCGAGGAGACCGGCCCGCTTCCCCCACAACTCTGCGGCCCAGGCCCGCACGAGGAGGCAGAGGAGAATCGCGGGGACGAGCATCGCGATCCTCGCGGGAACGAGAAGCCGCGAGGGGTCCTTCCGGACCGGGTCGCCGATCCCGCCGTTCAGCAGCTCGAACCCGAACTTCCACTGGTCGGCGCGCGACCGCTGCGGGTCGGACGGCGGCACGTGCGAGCCGACCCAGTGCGGCGAGCGGTAGTCGGGCCGCACGGCGCCCGAGAGCCACGACGGAAGGGCGGCCCACGCCTTCGCGAGCGGCGGATGCTCAGGGTTGTGGCGGAAGTCCCATCGGTCGAGGTAGGTGATCCCCGCGGGCAGGTGCGCGGTCTCGTCGAACGTGGCCGACGTCCGCGAGGCCGACCATGCCCCGCACGCCGCGAGGAGCAGGAGCAGCGCCGCCGCGGGGAGCCATCCGGGGACCCGAACGGAAGACACGCCCGATTCTACCCGGTCCGGGCCGCCGCCCGACGAGCGAAGGGGCCGGGCGGCCGGCCCGGCCCCTTCCGTCGAGTGTCGACCCTCCGCCTCGAAGCGTCCTTCGGGATCAGGACCCCGACGGCGGGGCCGCGGCGGGAGACGCCTCGGCCGGCGGGGCGCCCGTTTGCAGCTCGAGCGTCGCGGTGATCTCGTCTCTCTGCGTGATCTTCGCCGGCGGCGCGTCGGGGGCCGCCCCCGCCTGCGCGGGGAGGGCCTGCTCGACCGCCATCACCGATCCGTAGGAGTTCTTCACCATCGCGCCGGTGCCCTTGGCGAGCAGGAACTCGCTCGTCGAACGCGCCTCGACGAGCTTGCCCGGCGACTTCGCCTCGGCCGACTCCGGGGTCTTCGAGGTCGTGCAGGAGATCTTCCAGGCCTCCCCTCCCGCCGCAGGCTCGGCCCCGGCGAAGGAGCAGTCCGCCTGGACCAGGAGGCTCCCGACGGCCGGGTGGCTCTCGCGGACCTTGGGGGTCTTGTAGGAATCTCCCGGCTTCAGGGGCGTCTCCGGCAGGCGGCGGAACAGCGTCTCCATCTGCACCGTCCGCATGTCGTCCAGAGCGCTCATCGCGATGCCGTAGTAGTTGGCCCCCTGGGGAGCGGCCTTCACCTTCTCGCCGATCCTCTGGAACATCTCCGCGAGCCCCTCGACCGCCATCAGCCTCCCGTTCTTCGCGATCTTGTAGGAGACCGTCTCCCCGGCGATGGCGACGAACGGGACCGCGAGCGGGCTGCCCGCGCGCTTCTCGTCCTCGGGGTTCCCCGGATCGAACTGGAAATCCATGCTCTGCGCCGGGATCTGGAACTGCACGCCCGCATTCCCGAACTTGACCCGCACCGTCGCCGTCCCGTCCGGCGCGACGTCGGCGACCTCGGTGTCGAACAGGTAGAACCAGGTCTGGTCGATCTCGGCCTCCTGGGAGCCCGTCACCTTCGAGACCTTCTTCACGTCCAGCCGGTAGCCGGCGGTGCCGCCCTTCGTCCACTTGTACTCGGGGGTCACGGCATTCTGGGCCGCGACCGGAGCGATCGCGACGGCCGCGAGAGCCGCGAGGACCAGGATGCGCTTCATCATCGGTTCCTTCCGCCTCCTTTCGTCATTCCGCCCCGCCCGGGAAGGCCGCCCCGGACCGCGGGGAGGCCTGTTCGGACGCAGCATCTTCAGATGTTACTACACGCGTGGCGAAGCCGCCGGGAGCCCGCCCCCGAGCGCTACGAAGGCTCCCGTCGCCCGCGCGCGGCGGCCACGGCGGCGACGAGCAGGCCCGAGACGACGCCGGTGACCGCGACTCCGGCGAGGCGCACCCACCCCCCGGCGTCCTCGGGCCGGAGCAGGGCCAGGAGGGGCGCGGCGAAGTCGAAGGCCGCGGGCTCCGCGGCGCGCAGCGCCTTGAGCGCCGAGAGGAGCGCGCTCGCGAGCGCCGCGAGGGCCGAGCCGCCCAGGACCCCGGCGCCGAAGCGGGCGGCGAGCGCCCCGCGGCCGAGCGGCGGGCCCGCCGACTCCCCCGTCTCCGTCTCGAACTCCGGGTCCCGCGTCCCGATCGGCACGAACCGCTGCAGGAGCGCGAGACCTGGCGCCCCCGCGGCGATCGTGATCCAGAAGAACGTCCGCCAGCCGGCGGCGTCCACGAGGAACCCGCAGATCGGCCCGCCGAGGATCCTAGGCAGGCTGAAGAGGCTCGAGAACACCGCGTACTGCGTCGCCGAGAACCGCCTCTGCGTCAGCCGGAGTAGCAGCACCGAGAACGCTCCCGTCCCCATTCCCGAGAGCAGCGCCTCGGTCCCGACCGCCGCGTACATGAGAGGGCGGTTCACGGGAGACGAGGCCACGAGCACGAAGCCGAGGTTCGCGAAGGCCTGGAGGAAGCCGAACACCCAGAGGGCGTGGCCGAGCCCCATCGCGTTCGTGACGCTCCCTCCGAAGAAGGTCCCGAAGAGCGTGGCAACGAGTCCGACCGTGGCGAGCGCGTAGCCCCGGTCGTCGGCCGAGTACCCCATGTCGATCAGGAACGGCCGGACGAGCGACGTCGAGAGCGCGTCGGCGAGCTTGTAGAGGACGACGAACGCGAGGATCTCCAGGGCGCGCGGCCGGGAGAGCATGCCGAGGAAGGGGTGCCAGACCGCCTCGCGGAGCGTCCTCGGCGCCACCTCGCGGTGCTCGGGCTCGGGGGCGCGGGCCGTGACCGCGGTCATCAGGGGGAACAGGAGCCCCAGCCCGACGAAGACCCAGGGCCACGAGAATCGCGCCGCGAGCGAGATGCTGACCCCCGTCAGGTACATCGCCGCCCGGTAGAACGCGATCCGCGACCCGACCGCGACTCCCTGCTCCTCCTTGCGCAGGACGTCCACCGCGTAGGCGTCGATCGCGATGTCCTGGCTCGCGGAGGCGAACGCGATCGCCAGCGCGAACACCCCGACGACCCACGGCGTCTCGGGCCGGCTCCCGAGGCCGGCGAGCCCGAGCATCAGCACGAAGAGCACGATCTGCCAGATCGCCGCCCAGCCTCTCCGGCGCCCGAGCCACGGCGGGGCGTACCGGTCCATCAGCGGGGACCAGAGCATCTTGAAAGACCAGGGGGCCTGGGCGAGCGTGATCAGCCCGACCACGCGGATGTCCACGCCGATGCTCCGCATCCAGTCGGGAATCGCGATCCAGACGATTCCGAGCGGGAGCCCCGACGAGAACGACAGCAGCGCGACGGATGCCGTCCGCCAGGACGTCATCGCGCGCAGGAACCCGCGGTCCTTTCGGTCGAGAACGGTTCTCAGGACTTGTAGATCTCCATGATCCGCCCGAGGAGCTTCAGGGCGTCCGGCTTCGAGCGCTGGAACGCGTTGCGGCCCATGATCGAGCCGAATCCCCCGCCGTCGCGGATCGCCTTCGCCTGCTCGAAGAGCTCCTCGTCCGAGGTCTTGGCCCCGCCGGAGAAGATCACGATGCGCCTTCCGGCGAACGCCGCCTGGACGACGTGCCGCACCCGGTCGGTCAGCGTGCCGACGGGGACCTTCTCCTTCTCGTAGACCTTCCTCGCGGCGTCCTGCTCGATGTGGGCCGTCGGCAGCTTCACCTTGATGACGTGCGCGCCGAGCTGGGCCGCGATCTGCGCCGCGTACGCCGCCACGTCCACCGCGGTCTCGCCGTCCTTCGACAGGCTCGAGCCGCGAGGGTAGGACCAGATCACGACGGCGAGCCCCGCCGCCTTCGCCTCCTCGGCGAGGTCGCGGATCTGCTCGTACATCGAGCCGGCCATCGCCGAGCCCGGGTAGATCGTGTACCCGATCGCGCAGCAGCCGAGGCGGAGCGCGTCGCCGACGCTCCCGGTCTGGACGGAGACCGGGTCCTTGTCCGCGAGGAGCGTCTCGTGGCTGTTGAGCTTCAGGATCAGCGGGACCTCTCCGGCGTGGCTCGCGGCGCCGGCCTCGAGGAAGCCTAAGGGGGCCGCGTACGCGCTGCACCCCGCGTCGATCGCCAGCCCGAAGTGGTAGTGAGGGTCGTATCCCGGGGGGTTGGGCGCGAACGAGCGCGCCGGCCCGTGCTCGAACCCCTGGTCCACCGGCAGGATCACCATGCGGCCGGTGCCGGCCAGCGTGCCGTGATTCAGCATCCGCGCCAGGTTCGTCCGGACGCCGGGGCCGTCGCTCTCGTACCAGGACAGGATCTCTCGAACGCGTGGAGTCATGGCGATTCCCCTTCCGCGCTGCGGGTCCTTGCGCGGGGCCTCATCCTGCCTCAACGGGTCGCGCGGTTCAAGGGCGAAGCGGGGGCGCGACGCGGCCCGTCGGGATATCCTGCCGACAGGGGGGCGGCGTCCGGGGGGCGTTCCGGAGGGGCCGCATGGGACTCGGAAGACGTCTCGATCTCCCCGTGCTCGGCATGCGCTGCGCCGCGTGCGCTCGCCACGTCGAGAGGGCGCTCGCGGAGACGCCGGGCGTCGTCTCGGCGACGGTCAACCTCGCCACGGGCCGGGCGCTCGTCGAGATCGACCCGGATCTCGTCCGGCACGAGGACCTCGCCGCGGCGGCGAGGAAGGCGGGCTACGAGATCCTCCCTCCGCCGGACCTCTCCGAGGAGGACGACGCCGAGGCGGCCGCGCGCCGTCGGGAGATGGCCGGGGCGCGGAGGAGGTTCTGGGTCGCCGCGGCGCTCGGCGTCCCGGTCCTGGTCCTCGGTATGTCGCACGGGGCGATCCCGCTCCCGGGCTCGGAGCGGATCCAGCTCGTCCTGACCCTCGCGATCCTGGCGTACAGCGGGCGCGGGTTCTACGCGCGGGCCCTCGCGGGCGCCCGCCGCGGGGCGGCGGACATGAGCACGCTCGTCGCCCTCGGCACCGGCGCCGCGTTCGCATATTCCGCCGCCGCGACCCTGGCGCCGCGGCTCGTCGCCCACGCCGCGCACGGGCACGGGAACCCACCGGTGTACTTCGAGGCGGCGGCCGGCATCCTCGTGTTCGTGCTCCTCGGCGGGCTCCTCGAGTCGCGCGCCCGGGCCCGCATGTCCGGAGCGATCCGAAAGCTCGCGAAGCTGCAGGCGAGAACCGCCCGGGTCGTCCGGGACGGCGCGGAGGTCGAGGTGCCGCTCGAGGAGGTCGCCGTCGGCGACCTCGTGGCGGTCCGGCCCGGGGAGCGCGTTCCCACGGACGGCGAGATCTCCGCGGGGTCGTCGCTCGTGGACGAGTCCATGCTGACGGGAGAGAGCGCACCTGTCCCCAAGGGGCCCGGCGACCGCGTCGCGGGCGCGACGCTGAACCGGACGGGCGCGTTCCGGTTCCGCGTCACGCGAGTCGGGAAGGACACCGTCCTCCAGCAGATCCTCCGCATGGTCGCCGAGGCGCAGGCCTCGCGCGCCCCGATCCAGCGGCTCGCCGATCGCGTGAGCGCGGTGTTCGTCCCCGTCGTGCTCGGGATCGCGGGCGCGACCCTCGTCGCGTGGCTCGCCCTCGCCCCGCCCGAGTCGCGCTTCACGCTCGCCCTCGTGAACGCGGTGTCGGTCCTGATCATCGCGTGCCCGTGCGCGATGGGCCTCGCCACGCCGACCGCGATCCTCGTCGCGACGGGGAGGGGCGCCGAGGCGGGGATCCTGTTCCGGGGAGGGGCCGCGTTGGAGGCGGCGCGGGCGATCGACACCGTCGTCCTCGACAAGACCGGCACGATCACGAGGGGCGAGCCGGAGGTCATGGACGTCGTCCCCGCGGAGGGGGGGCCCGGAGCGAGCGAGCTGTTGCGCCTCGCGGCCTCCGCCGAGGCGGGATCCGAGCACCCGCTCGGCGACGCGATCGTGCGCGAGGCGCGCCGTCGAGGGCTCGCGCTGCTCCCCCTCGTGTCGCTCGCGGCGCGGCCCGGCAAGGGGATCACCGCGATCGCCGGGAGCTTCCGGATCCTGGCCGGAAGCTCCGCGTTCCTCGAGGAGGAGGGGATCCCGTCCGGCTCTCTGTCGCCCCGCGTCGAAGAGGCCGCGTCGAGAGGGCGGACCCCCGTGCTCGTCGCCGCGGACGGCCGTCTCCTCGGCCTCGTCGCGGTCGCCGATCCCGTGCGCGACGGCGCGCGGGAGGCGGTCGCCCGGCTCCGCGCGCTCGGCCTCGATCTCGCGCTCCTCACCGGGGACCGGCGCGAGACCGCCGAGGCGGTCGCGCGCGAGGTGGGGATCTCCCGCGTGCTGGCCGGGGTCCTGCCGGACCGGAAACGCGACGAGGTGGCCCGCCTGCGGGCCGCGGGGAAGAAGGTGGCGATGGTCGGGGACGGGATCAACGACGCGCCGGCGCTCGCCGCGTCGGACCTTGGGATCGCGATCGGCTCCGGAACCGACGTCGCGGTCGCGGCGGCCGACGTGACGCTCGTGGGATCCGACCTGCGGGGGGTCGCGCGCGCGATCCGCCTCTCGCGCAGGACGGTGGCGACGATCCGCCAGAATCTCTTCTGGGCCTTCGGCTACAACGCCCTCGGGATCCCGCTCGCCGCCGGGGCCCTGTATCCCTGGACGGGCTGGCTGCTGTCGCCCGTCGTCGCCTCCGCCGCGATGGCGTTCTCGAGCGTGTCGGTCGTCGCCAACAGCCTGAGGCTCCGCGAGGCGGACCTCGACGGGAACGGCTCCGGCGGACCGCGCCGCAGGCGATCGGGCTCCGGCCCCGCTACGCCGCCTTGAGGTCCGACGTGCAGCTCGGGCAGCGCACCGCCTTGATCGGGATCGCGGTCGCGCAGTACGGGCAGTCCTTCGTCGTCGGGACTGCGGGCGCGGCCTCCTCCTTCCGCTTCAGCCGGTTGACCTGGCGAATGAGGAGGAAGATCGCGAACGCGACGATGACGAAGTCGATCACCGTGTTGAGGAACACGCCGTAGTTGATCGTGGCGGCCCCGGCCGCCTTGGCGGCCGCGAGCGAGGCGTGCCCCTGGCCGGACAGATCGAGGAAGAGGTTCGAGAAATCGAGCCTCCCGAGGAGCAGGCCGATCGGCGGCATCAGGACGTCGCCGACGAACGACGAGATGATCTTGCCGAACGCGCCGCCGATGATGATCCCGACGGCCATGTCCAGCACGTTCCCCCGCATCGCGAATTCCTTGAACTCCTTGAGCATCGCCCCCTCCTTCGCTGCGGACGACTCCGGGAGGAGTCCGTCGCCTCCCGGCACGCGGGCTCGCGCGAATCTGCCCGGCTATCCTACAATACGGCGCTTCGCCCGCGTCACCGGGCCGCACGGAGGAGATTGCGATGAAGGTCGGCGATCACGAGTACGCGCTCGACGGGAACGGCTTCCTGCAAGAGCCGCAGAGCTGGAACGAGGATGTCGCCCGCGAGATCGCCCGAGACGAGGGGATCGCCGACATGACCGGGCCCCACTGGGCGGTCGTCAAGTTCATCCGGGAGTACTGGCTCGAGCACGATCTCGCCCCGCCGGTGCGGCTCCTCTGCAAGGAGTCCGGCGTCGGCGTGCGGGACATGTACCGGCTGTTCCGATCGGGACCGGCCAAGGGCGCTTGCCGCGTCGCGGGCCTCCCCAAGCCGGACGGGTGCGTGTGAGCCCGGATTCCGCGTCCCGCGCTCTCCTCGGAGCCGCCGCCCTCTGGGCCGCGGGCGCCCTGGCCTTCCAAGCCTGGCGCTTTCGCGGGGCGGTTCGCCGGGAGATCGCGGAGCCGCGCGGGAGCGCGCTCGCCGGCGCCGTGTACGGCTTCACCGCCGCGATGTCCCCAGCGCGCAAGGAGTCGGCGTCGCGCCATCCCCTCGCGTTCGGAGCCGGGATCCTGCTCCACCTCGGCGTCGCGGCCTCGCTCTCGATTGTCTTCCTCTCCGCCGTGGCGCCGGAGGGTTGGCCGCGGCTCGGCGCGGCTCTCGCGGGCGTCTCGGCGGTGGGCCTCGCCGCGTGCGTCGGCCTCCTCGTGCGGCGCCTCGCGACCGCACCGCTCCGCGAGATGAGCCCCCCGGACGACTACATCTCCAACCTGGCGGTGGCCCTTCTGCTCGCCTCGTCGCTCGCGTTCCGGCTCGACGTCCTCCCCGCGGCGGCGCTCCAGCTCCTCGCCGCGCTGGTGCTCCTGTACGTTCCCGTCGGAAAGCTGCGCCACGGGATGTTCTTCTTCCTGGCGAGGGGAGACCTGTCCCTGAGGCTCGGCGCCCGCGGCGTCTACCCGCCCGCGGCGCGGAAGGGGGGCGGCCGTGGCGTCCGACGCTGAGGCTCGCGCCCGGGCGCTCTCGAGCGCGCTCGCGGCGCTCGACGCCGAGGCCGGCAGGCAGGCGGCGATCCACATGAGCGCCTGCGTGCGGTGCGGTCTCTGCGGCCAGAGCTGCCACATCTACCGATCGGAGCCCACGCCCGCGAACCTCCCGGCCTCGAAGGTCGAAGCCGTGGCGAGCTTCCATCGCCGCCGCCACACGTTTCTCGGGCGGCACGCGCCGCGGCTCGTGGGGGCACGGGATCTCGGGCCGCGGGAGCTCGAGTCGCTCGTCGAGACCGTGTTCGGCCGGTGCACCGGCTGCGGCCGCTGCTCGCTCCACTGCTCGATCGGGCTCGACGTCTCGGCGATCATCCGCGCCGCGAGGCGTGTGCTGACGAAGGCAGGGCTCACGCCGGACGGGCTGCGGCGGACCGTGAGGACGCAGATCGAAACCGGGAACCAGATGGCCGTCACGCCCGAGGAGCTCCGCGAGACGGCGGCGTGGATCTCCGACGAGCTGGCGGGCGAGACGGGGCACGAGGGGGCGCGCGTCCCGGTCGACGAGGCGGGCAGCCGCGTCCTCTATCTCGTCAACCCTCGCGAGATCAAGTTCTTCCCGCTGTCGCTCCAGGCCGCTGCCGGGGTTTTCTACGCCGCGGGCGAGAGCTGGACCCTCTCGACGAGAACCTGCGACGTCACGAACTACGGGTTCTACGCGGTGGACGATTCCGCGGCGGCCGAGCTGACGCGGCGGGTCCTCGAGGAGGCGGACCGGCTCGGCGCCTCGGAGGTGGTGCTCTCGGAGTGCGGCCACGGGTTCCGTTCGTTCCGGTGGGAGGGACCGGGGTGGCTCGGCGAGCGGCCGAGGATCCCCTTCCGGAGCGTGCTGGAGCGGATGGACGCATGGCTCGCGGAGGACCGGATCCCGATCGACCCCGCGCGCAACGCCGCGGTGACGACGCTGCACGACCCCTGCAACCTCGTCCGGTGGGGCGGGATCTCGGAGCCGCAGCGGAACGTCCTCCGGAAGATCTGCGCCCGCTTCGTCGAGATGACCCCGAACCGCGCGGACAACTTCTGCTGCGGCGGCGGCGGCGGCATGCTCTCGATGGAGGAGTTCGGCGAGCGGCGGGTGCGCAGCGGCTCGATCAAGGCGGAGCAGATCCGGGCGACCGGCGCGCGCGTCGTCGCGTGCCCTTGCCACAACTGCGCGGACCAGCTCCTCGAGATCACACGCGTCCACGGCCTGGACGTGGAGATCCGCGCGGTCGTCGAGATCCTTTACGACGTCATCGATTGGCGGCGCGTACGGGGTCAGACGTTACGATCGTAACGGTTCGCGGCCCCGGATTCGGCCAAGGCCCTGAAAACACTGGAGATCATTGGGTCGCTCGCGAGACTGTCACCGGGCCCGTCTTGAAAAGCCTCGAACCATGGGGATTTCTTGGCCAAACGGTAACGCCGGTAACGTCTGACCCCGTCAGTTGCGGTCGGCGGCGATCTCGGCGACGGCGCGGACGGCCTTCTCGATCTGCTCGCGGGTGTTGAAAGGCCCCGGCGAGAAGCGGATCGTCCCGCGCGGCGCGGTGCCGACGTGCTCGTGCACGAGGGGGGCGCACTGCAGGCCCGTGCGCGTCAGAATGCCGTACTCGACGTCGAGGATCGTGCCGACATCGCCCGCGTCGTACTCGCCCACCGTAATGGAGAGAACGGCGACGCGATTCTCGAGACGCCTCGTCCCATGGATCTTCACCCCTCGGATTCCCGAGAGCCCGTCCTGCAGGAGATCCAGGAGCTCGATCTCATGGCGACGGATCGCCTCCATGCCCCGGGCCTCGATCCAGTCGCAGCCGGCCGAGAGGCCGGCGATGCCGAGCAGGTTCAGGGTCCCCGCCTCGAGCCGGTAGGGGTACTCCTCGAGGTGGTAGGGAACGGCCGACCGGACCCCGGTGCCGCCCCACAGCGTCCCCTCGATCTCCGCGCCGTCCGCGACACAGATCCCTCCCGACCCCGTCGGTCCGAGGAGCCCCTTGTGCCCCGTGAAGCACAGGAAGTCCACGTGGCTCTCGGTCATGTCGATCGGGAGGACGCCCGCGGTCTGCGCCGCGTCCACGGCGAACTGCACGCCCGCCTCCTCACAGATCTCGCCGATGGCAGTGATGTCCTGCACCGTCCCGATCACGTTCGACCCGTGGCAGACGACCACGAGCCGCGTATTCGAGCGGATCGCCCGCCGGATCTCCTCCGGATCCACGTACCCTTCCGGGTCCGGCGAGACGAACGTGGCCTCGGCGCCCGCCCGGACCATGTGGTTCACCGGCCGGAGGACCGAGTTGTGCTCGACGGTCGTCGTGACCACGTGATCTCCGGGGCGGACGGTGCCCCGGATCACCAGGTTGAGGGCGTGCGTCGCGTTGCTCGTGAAGACGAGGCGGTTGGGGTCCTTCGGCTTCCCGGCCTTCTCGAGGCTCGCGTTGAACAGGAGCGAGAGCCTGCGGCGGGTCCCGTGGACCATCTCCTCGGCCTTGAGCGCCAGGTCGCACCCGGTGCGGCCGGGATTGACGCCGCACTCCCGGTAGAAGCGGCCCATCGCCTCGTGCATC
>ERZ1649853.252-NODE-252-length-22943-cov-5.840746_pt1 | contig 22943 bp, 18 predicted proteins | sample MGYA00575353_ERZ1649853 | MGnify/ENA primary metagenome ERZ1649853 (study PRJEB40853, sample SAMN11349654) | freshwater sediment metagenome | isolation source: river sediment | host: Sediment | place: India: Okhla Barrage, New Delhi | collected 2017-02-21 ...
TCTCGTATGATTTCCTCGATTCTGGCGGCAACCTTGACAGTGGATTCGGATTTTGTCTAAGCATGCTCTCCTGCTTGAGTCGTTCGATTTCCTGATTCATTGCCGATTCAAGTTACACGCAACCGTAAGGGCTGCGCGGTGTCGCGAATAGAACGAACTGATTTGGATAGCGCGCACCCGGAAGACCATTCACCGTTTGAACATTTTCCGCCAAACGTTTTTCATCCACCAATGCCTTGAAAAGACGCGACGTACGTCCATGGGAAAGAATGTATTCGATTACGTCGAATACATGGTCCGTGAACGTTGGGGGAGGGGGTTTATGATAACCCATGATGATCTTGGGCTCAGCGGGAAAGAGGACCTCGATGCGTCTCTCACCCGACTGGATCGGTTCTTTCGTGATCAAGGGAAAAGAAAGTTTCCGGGAAGGTATCTGGCTGAAATATTTTTGTACGATCTTCAGGACAGAAGGGAAATGGATATCCCCGACGATTGCAATGACCGTATTGTTTGGAGCATGCGTCGATTTGAAGAACTTTTCCATATAGGGAATATCGATCGATTCCATATCCGAAGGCCAACCCAGAATCGGCCTTCGGTACGGATGGGCCATGAAAGCGGTTGCCAGAAATGTCTCGAGCAGTTTTCCATCAGGATCCGATTCGGAACGTTGCCTTCTCTCCTCCATGACCACATCTCTCTCCGTGTAAAATTCGCGGAACACGGGATTTTGCATCCGGTCGGACTCGATTCTGGCCCAGAGTTCGATACGGTTGGCGGGTATGCTGACCTGATACGTGGTCAGATCCTGTCCCGTTGAAGCATTCAAACCTACGGCACCGTTTTCCGTATACAGACGATCAATTTCGTTTGAAATTGTCAGATGCCGCTGTTCGTCCTGGAGTTTCTTCAGCCGAATGGTGAGTTGTTTTAGTTTCGCCGGCTCCGCCTCCTTGCCTTTTGATCTTTCGCGGTCCAGCATTTCACCGACCTTGACGATCTGACGGATTATCTTTTCCTCACGAAGATAATCGCGGGATCCTATGGTTTTGGTGCCTTTGAACATCATATGCTCGAGCAAATGTGCCGTACCTGTTTTTCCGTCCGCCTCATCCACTGCGCCGGCCCGGTAACGGATATAGATTGCTACGGTAGGGCTCATCTGCCTCTGAATCATGACCAACCGGATACCGTTGCGTAACGTAACCCGCTGTATCCTTTCCGCCAACCCCTGAGCACCAGTCACGGAAGGGAAAAAGAGAAGGAAAATGACTCCCAAAACGGAAAGGCCGGCGACGGAATGAAAGACAAGTTTGGCGATCCTGGGGACGTGAGGATGAGCGGTTCTATTTTTCATCGTTGCCTGTTTTGTATATTTTAATACAGGAATGAATCCGAAAGACCGGGTAGAGCACCCCGACCAGACTGACCAGGATCATGAGGCTTGAAGAAAAAAAAGAGGCGATGAATTCCAGGGGATTTTTCAATTGAAACGCACCGACCAGGTTTTCAATTCCAAACATCAGAAAAAAAAGCGAGAAAATAAGGATCAGGATCATTTTCCCCCACCAGAGAGATGAACCTGTGCAATTATGTTCTTTGGATGCCGGTCTCGCTTTCTGCATTTTCTTCTATGATGCGGTATAGGATCCTGATTGACTCATAACCAGATTCAATGGGGTTGTCAAGGATCTTCAGGCCGGAGCGGGTTCCGGGTCATCCATTTCAGGGAGCGGTATGCCTTATCCGTAAGAGACGCGTCTTTGCATGGCATCAGGGTTTTGTTATGGAATAATGGCTCTCTGTCAATCGGATAGGGCGATGACAGGATGGCCTCATTCCACAAATCCGATCCCGGTATGGGAGAATATTCTGCCAAAAACGGACGTGCCCCTGAGGAAAGGACAAAACGGATCGTGTCTCGGATCTCGTCTGCGGGTTGTCCGGGCAGCCCGCAAAGGATATAAACGCCGATGTCTTGCTGCCGATAACCCGCATATTTCAAGTGTTCGACTGCCGCAATGAATTCATGATTGTTGATCTTTCCACCGGTTCTTTTTTGCCGGACCGGATTGGATGTTTCAAAGCCGAAGCGAATGGTGCGAAAACCGGCTTGGCGCATCAGCAATGAAATCTCCGGGGTAATTTCACGGAGATGAAGGCCGTTTGGACAGTGGAATTGAATCTGCAGTCCTTTACGGAGGATTTCCTTCAATAGAGGGATTGCCATTTCCTGGGGGCGGATCAAAAGGGCATCATCATAGAAGGAAAAATTGCGTATCCCAAAATTGGAGTGCCAGTAGTCAATTTCATCGGCAACGCGGATCGGATCTCGTCTGCGCCAGCCTTCGCTGAGAATGTGCACGCCACAGTAACTGCAATGATATGGACATCCTCTGGATGTCATGACAGGGACACAATCCCGGTGATGAATAAGATCAAATGCCGGGTAGGGGTAGGAATCGAGATTCTGAATGTCAGGGAGAAAAGTCATCTCCATATTCAACAGATCTTTGAGGATTGCCGGCAGCTTCTGTTCGGCTGATCCGGATATACAGAAATCAGCCCCGGATAGAGCGGCATGCTGCGGGCAAAGGGTTACATAATTTCCCCCAAGAAGAACGGGCACACCCGGAAAGGCTTTCTTTAGAAGGAGGATCATTTCAAAGATACCCGGATACCAATAGGTCATCATTGAGGTCATCAGAATGATGTCCGGCCTGGGAATCGCCTTAAGGTCGTTCAAAAAAAGACGGGGAGTAATGCCGTAACGTCTATAATGGCGGTTCATGAAACGCAACGGCGGGGGTTTGGGAATCCTCTCCGAGGCATAGCTGCCTTCGCCGGAACTCTTCCTTTTTGGCATCTTGAGATGAGGTTCACCTCTTATGTCGGGATGATTCGTATCCAGGCAATCCATACAGGAGATGCTGGCTCCGTTGATACGAAGAAGGGAAGCAATGTAAAGCAGACCCAATGGTCGGTACCAGAGGTCATACGCTGTGAAGTCGTAAATCCAGGGATTGATCAGGAGGATGTGATGACTCATGGACTCTTCTATCATAAATCACAGAGAACCACAATCAGCGGTCCTGTTTTTACTATTTTTATTGTAATACATTATATTATACTGTTCATAATAATGTTATCCTGATATATTATATTATATTTAAATACAGTATAAAATCGCTTGACAAAGGGATATACACAATATGACTCTTGAATAATGACAGTCATTCATGCCTCAATCATAAGGTCCTGCTGAAAGGAGATGGAACATGGCAGAGCTGGAATCGACAAAGAAAGGTTTGATCAGCAGCATTGAACTTCTGTCCAAAACCGGGATATCCAGAGCCACCCTAAACAACTACATCAAAATGGGAATGATCCCGCCGCCGATGGTCAGGAAACCGATCAATCCCTATTCCAAGGCAAAAAGAATCGGTTATTTCGAATATCCTGTCGTTGAAACAATCGAAGCAATCAAACGATATAAAAAGGCAGGACAAAGCATAAAAGAGATTCAATCCCATTTGTCCCCGAATAACCAAGACCGCGAGACTTGGACAGAACCTTCCGTTCAGAAAGAAAGCGGCTCAACAACCACGCCAACCCCGGAAAAGTCCATTTCGAATCCCGATACACTCATTTGTGAATTCGAAAGTCGGATACCTGACTTGGATATCGAGCCGTCCCCCAAATTGCATTCTTTTGCAGTTTTGGTCGCCAACCTTCAGAGTTCGATGAAAATATGCTCGCAATTACCTCCTGAAGAATATGTACTGCTGAATCATCAGATTTGGAGACTGATGGAAAATTCACTCAAGAGGCACAGCGGTCTTTTGGGCAACTATATTCCCGGAAGAGCGGTCTTTTACTTTCTGAATGACGCAAATGGGCATTATCTTATGAACTCAATTTTATGTGCTGTGGCACTCAAAAAAGAGATGAAAGGTCTCAGCAATCACTGGACATCAAAAAAGGGATGGTCCGAAGAATTGTGCTGGAACGTCGGGATGGACGAGAATGAAGAATATTTCGGTAAAATTACAGATTTGTTCGGAAGCGGATGGATGTCATTCGGTGCTTCCGTGGAATGTGCAACCCGATTATCAGAACTGTCCCCTTCCGGGACCATTTGGATCACAAAAAAATTGCTGGACCGATTGAACGAAGGGGAGCGAAAAAAAATTCGCTTTGGTATTCAGAAAGATCCCCGGAGCCACAATACGCCGATCGAAAATGCATTTTCACGTATCATGGACCTTTTTCCACCGACTACGCCCTATTCACAGCGGCTTCGCGAAATTGACAACACTTCCGTAACCTCCGTGATCGACCTGCATGGATGTACAATCGATGATATCAATCCACATCCTCAATGATTTCGTCTATCCCACGAAAATGGATCACTGGATTGTCAAAATTCACTTGAAGAGAGAGGGCTTTGTTGGTAGCATCTCGCACCCACAGAGGGACGGGGATCATGCGATCGGTTGTGCAGAGGGTGGAAAAGGCTGCCGTCATAGTAAGCGGCAAGAGGATAGCCGAAATCAAACAAGGCATTCTGGTTCTTCTCGGGATTGGGCGGGGCGACCAGGAAGAGGATGTCCGATACCTTGTTGAAAAAATTACTCATCTTCGAATATTTGAGGACGAAAACGGAAAGATGAACCTTTCGCTGATCGATATCGGCGGGGAAATGTTGGTGGTTTCACAGTTTACCCTCCTTGGGGACTGCCGGACAGGGAGGCGGCCCTCTTTTACGGAAGCGGAAAAGCCGGACAGCGCCAGGTTGCTTTGCGATTGTTTTGTTCGAATGAGCAGGGATAAAATCGCTCATGTGGCCCAGGGGGAATTTCAAACCACGATGTCCGTTGAACTGGTGAACAGCGGACCCGTGACCATGATCCTAGACAGCAAACGGCTATTTTGACGGTCTAAATCAAAATGTTGCCTTTTCTCCGTTTCAGAAAAAAAGCTCACCAATGGATTGGGGACAGGATTGATGTCTGTGTCGATGAAAGAATCCTTACGGCATGAATCCCCGCCCATCAGAATAGACCGGAACGGGGTATGGTATTTTCGTGGCATGGAGATGACAAGATTTGAGATCGTGCAATATTTTTATGACCATCTCCAAAGGGATGCCAACGGAAAATATCGAATCGAAATTGCCGACGATCAATGCCCGGTTCAGGTGGACGACGCACCCTATGTTGTCCAAGGCATATCGGAACTGCCTTCCGAAGCAAACGGAAGGCGGTGCATCGTTGTTTGTCTTTCGGACGGAACCCGTGAGGTATTGAATCCGGAAACTTTACGGATCGGTGAAGGCAACGTTCCATACTGCCGAGTCAAGCAAGGCGAGCACGAGGCCCGTTTCACCCGACAAGCTTATTATCAGCTTGCCGAATATATTCAACATGATCCCAAAAATGACCGTTTCTTCATGAATCACGGCGGCCATTCGTACGATCTTACGGAAAAACAACCTATTTGATATGGAGGCCCTTATGTTAGAGGATCCGATTGTTGAAGCATTGACCTTTGATGACCTGTTGATGGTTCCTGCGGAATCCGACATCCTGCCGCGAGATGTCGACACCTCGACAATGCTGACCAACAACATCAGATTGAATATCCCCATCCTCAGCGCCGCAATGGATACGGTTACGGAATCTGGAACGGCAATCTGCTTGGCGCAAGAGGGTGGAATGGGAATCATCCACCGGAACATGAGTATCGAAAGACAGGCGATCGAGGTGGATAAGGTCAAAAAATCGGAGAGCGGGATGATTGTGGACCCGATTACCATCGAACCGAACCGCAAGGTTTATGAAGCCCTTGAACTGATGAATCGTTACCGCATTTCCGGTGTACCGGTTGTCAAGAACAGGAAATTGGTCGGGATTCTCACCAACCGTGACCTCCGTTTCGAAACCAATCTCGATCAACCGGTGTCCGATGTCATGACACGGGAAAATCTGGTCACGGTCTCCTCATCTCACATTTCTCTGGAAGATTCCAAAAAACTCCTCCACAAACACCGTATCGAAAAACTCCTCGTCGTAGATGAAAATTACCATCTCAAGGGGTTAATTACTATAAAAGATATTGAAAAAATTAAGAAATATCCTCTGGCTAGTAAGGATTCCCTGGGGAGACTGAGGGTCGGGGCCGCCGTAGGCATCATCGATCGTGAGGAACGGATTGAAGCATTGCTGGCGTCCGGCGCAGATGTCATCGTCATCGATACCTCGCATGGCCATTCGCGGGGGGTGATCGATGCCGTTCGCTCCACCAAGGCCAATTTTCCGAAATGCGAGTTGATTGCCGGAAACGTCTCAACAGCGGAGGGAGCCAAATCCTTGATTGACGCCGGGGTTGATGCGGTCAAGGTAGGTGTAGGGCCGGGTTCCATCTGCACGACGAGAATCATTGCCGGGGTCGGGGTTCCGCAGATGAGTGCGATTCGGGATGCCTTCAAAATGGGCAAAAAATACAACATTCCCATCATTGCAGACGGCGGTATCAAGTATTCGGGCGACATCGTCAAGGCGCTGGCGGCGGGTGCTCATTCGGTGATGATCGGCGGGCTGTTTGCAGGAACTGAAGAAAGCCCGGGAGAAACGATCCTCTTTCAGGGTCGGAGCTATAAAGTATACCGCGGTATGGGTTCGCTGGAGGCCATGAAAAAGGGCAGCAAAGATCGCTATTATCAGGACGACATGGAAAGCGATATGAAGCTGGTTCCTGAGGGCATCGAGGGAAGGGTGCCCTACCGTGGCTCTCTGTCCGCCAGTATTCATCAGTTGCTCGGAGGACTCAAGGCGGGCATGGGTTACGTCGGGTGTAGAACCACGGCCGAGCTAAGAGAAAGGGCTCGCTTCGTAAAGATCACATCAGCCGGTCTCCGGGAAAGCCATGTCCATGACGTGATCATCACCAAGGAGGCCCCAAACTACTGGCTGGAATAGATATGAAACATACCGATTTCGTTCATCTTCACGTTCATACCCAGTATAGCTTGCTGGACGGAACCATTCGTCTCGATGATCTTTTCCGAAAGGCAAAGGAATATCAGATGCCTGCCGTGGCCATGACCGATCACGGCAACCTCTACGGAACGATCGATTTCTACAGGCATGCGTATCAGTATGGAATCAAGCCTATCATCGGCTGCGAATTGTATGTTGCCCCGAGAAACCGTTTTGACAAAAACGGCCACGGGATCGGCGAAACGGCTCATCATCTGATTGTTCTTGCCCGTAATTTGAGGGGATACCGGAATCTCATCAAATTGTCGACAGCGGGATTTCTGGAGGGATTTTACTATCGGCCACGGGTAGACAAACAGATTTTAAGGGGGTTTCATGAGGGTTTAATCGGATTGAGCGCGTGCATGCACGGGGAGATTGCGAGTCATCTGCTTCAGGGGCAAAACGCCGAAGCGGTGCGGACGGCGGAAGAATACCGGGACATTTTCGGGGAGGGGAATTTCTTCATCGAGATTATGGAGAATGGTCTGCCTGAACAGACGAAAGCCAATCAAAAATTAATCGACCTGAGCAAAAGACTCAGGCTGCCTTTGGTGGCAACCAACGATTGCCATTATTTAAACCAGGCAGACGCAGAGGCGCACGAAGTCCTGCTCTGCATCCAGACGGGAAAAACCATCGAAGATCCAGACCGCATGCGCTTCGGAACGGATCAGTTTTTTTTCCGTTCCTCCGAGGAAATGAAGCGCCTTTTTTCATATTGCCCCGAGGCCATTGAAAACACGGTTCGGATCGCTGAAAAATGCAATCTCACGCTTGAGTTGGGGAAATTTTATCTGCCGCATTTCGAGATCGACTCTGACGAGACACTCGATGAACGACTAAGAAAAGAAGCGAATCAGGGGCTGGCATCCATGCTGCCGAATATTCTGCAAGGGCAGAACGGGAAACAAAAAGAGATTTACGAGAAAAGACTCCAACAGGAGTTGGAGATGATTCGTTCCATGGGCTTTGCCGGCTATTTTCTGATCGTGTCCGATTTCATCCGTTACGCCAAGGATAAGAATATTCCGGTCGGGCCGGGTCGGGGCTCCGCCGCAGGGAGCCTCGTCGCCTATGCCATTGGAATCACGAAAGTGGACCCCATTCGTTATAATCTTTTTTTCGAAAGATTTCTCAATCCCGATCGAATCAGCATGCCGGACATCGATACTGATTTTTGTCCGGAGGGAAGGGATGAAATCATTCGCTACGTTACGGAAAAATACGGCAGCGATCGGGTATCGCAGATCATCACCTTCGGGAAAATGCAGGCGAGAGCCGTCATCCGGGATGTGGGTCGGGCGATGAACATCTCTTACGGTGATGTGGACCGAATTGCCAAACTGATCCCCAATGTCCTCAATATTAAACTGGACGAAGCGATCAAGCGCGAACCCCGGCTTCAGGAAGAGCAGAGATCCAATGCCCGGATCAAAAAATTACTGGATCTTTCCCTGGCGCTCGAAGGGCTGAATCGTCATTCTTCGACACATGCGGCCGGTGTCGTCATATCGGACCTGCCGCTGGTCGAACGAATACCGCTGTGTAAAAGCCCGAAAGAGGATATCGTAACGCAGTTTGCAATGAATGAGATCTCGGAAGTTGGACTGACCAAATTTGATTTTCTTGGACTGAAGACATTGACGGTGATCCGGGATACCTTGAAATTCATCCGAGAGGGTAGGGGGGTTGACGTGGATGTCGATTACCTTCCGCTCAATGATCGGAAAACCTACGAACTGCTCATGCGGGGCGATACCGATGGGATCTTCCAGCTGGAAAGTTCTGGGATGAAGGATGTATTGGTCCGGATGAGACCGGATTGCATTGAGGACGTGATCGCTCTGATTGCCCTTTACCGTCCCGGACCAATGGATAACATTAATGAATTCGTTTCGAGAAAGCAGGGAAAGACAAAAATCTTTTATGAAGCTCCCGAACTGGAAGCTATTCTGAAGGAGACTTACGGAATTATTGTCTATCAGGAACAGGTAATGCAGATCGCGGTGGCCATCGGCGGATATGAACTGTCTGAAGCGGACACCCTTCGCAAGGTCATCAGCAAAAAAAAATCCGAGGAGATGGAAAGGAAAGAAAAACCCAAGTTTCTGGAAGGAGCACGAAAAAAGAAAATCCCTGAGACCAAGGCCATGAAGATATGGGATCAGATGGAAACTTTCGGAAAATATGGTTTCAACAAATCTCACAGTACGGCGTATGCAATGATTGCCTATCAGACGGCCTATCTCAAGGCTCATTACCCTGCTGAATTTATGGCGGCTTTGTTGACGAGCGAAAAAGACAATCGGGATAAGATCATCAGCCACATCGGCAGTTGCCGCGAAATGGGCATTCATGTCCTCCCGCCGGACATCAATGAATCCATGAGCGATTTTAGTGTGGTTGGCGACAACATCCGTTTCGGTTTGGCTGCGGTCAAGAACGTCGGCGTCGGTGCCATTGAATCGATCATCCATGTTCGTCGCGCGGATGGCCCTTTCAAGTCCATCGTTGATTTTTGTGAGCGGGTCGATTCGCGTAGGGTGAATAAAAGGGTGGTCGAAAGCCTGATCAAGTGCGGGGCGTTTGATTCGATGGGGCACAGGAGGCGTCCGTTGATCAACCTCTACGAGGGAATTATGGAGAGGGCTCAGAGGCGCCAGCGGGAAAAGGCCTGCGGTCAAGCGAACCTCCTTGAACAGTTTGAGTGTCTCGATAGCGCACAGCATGATGAAGGTTATGCCGACACCATTTCCAACATGCCCGAATGGGATCACAAGGAGCTGCTGGCCAATGAAAAGGAGACCATTGGTTTTTACCTTACGGGACATCCGCTGTCGCGTTATGCCGATCGACTCGGAATGATTGTCACGGCCGATTCCTCGAATCTTGCTGTCAGGTCTGATCGTGAACCTGTTTCGCTGGCCGGGGTTGTCAGCAGCATCCGGGATGTACAAACCAGGCGGAAAGAAACCATGGCTTACGTAACTATCGAAGATCTAAAAGGATCCGTGACAATTATTTTTTTTCCTGAATTATACAAAACCTTTTTTGACCTGCTGCACGGTGAGGAGCCGCTTCTTTTCAAAGGAACGGTCGATATTGGTGAGGAAAGCACGAAGGTGATTGCAGCTGAGGCGACACTTCTTTCGGACACCATTGAAAAACCATATCAGGCCGCCTATTTCACGATCAATGTCAACCGATTCGATACGGAGGATATCGAAAATCTATCTTTTTGTCTTAGGAAGCATGTCGGAAAGCAGATGGGATACATTAAACTCATCGAAGACAGATGTGAGACTCTTGTCTATCTCGGGGATGACTTGAAGTTGGATCTCGCTCCAGCGCTCAAAAAAGAAGCTGAACAGATTCTTGGAGTCGGATCCATTCAGTTTGTATAAGGCCGACCCGCGTGCCAAGATGACACAAATTCGTAAAGACTACCAAGAGAGATTCTATCGCAGTCATATATTAAAGCATAACCTGAGTGTATTCAATGTAACTGTAAGAGAAACAGATCTTTTTGTCAGTGCAGATTCTAATCTCAGCTCTATCGCCCTTCCATCGGTTCAACGGCTTCGTTTCGGCCTTGAAACTTACATTACCAATCATCCGGAATTCCTTACCGCCATGGATCCCGTCTGTTATGACGAATGGGCGCCTGAAATGGTTAGAACCATGATGAGGGTTTCCGCCAAAGCAGGCGTAGGTCCGATGGCCGCGGTGGCGGGTGCGATGGTCGATCATGTCGCTCGGGATCTGCTTCCGTACACAAGGAATCTGATCATAGAGAATGGCGGTGATATCTACATCAATTTATCCAGAGATAGCCTTATAGGTCTTTTTTCGGGCAATTCGCCGTTGAATAATCGTGTGTCCATCAAGATCCGAAAAGAGGAAATGCCCCTCGGAGTCTGCACATCATCCGGAACAATCGGGCATTCCATCAGTCTCGGATGCGCCGATGCCTGTTGCGTCAAATCTAAATCGTCGGCGCTTGCCGATGCGGCGGCAACGGCTGTAGGCAATCTTGTCCAATCCAAACAGGATATACAGCATGCGTTAAAATCAGGCATGGAAATCGATGGTGCCTTGGGAATCGTCATTGTGGTAGGGGATTATTTAGGGGCTATTGGAGATATGGAGCTTGAATAAGTTTACATAACATATCTTATAGGACTTTGTGATCCACGCCCCCTGTTGACGAATGTCCAAAAGGTGTTCATATCCCTTCCTCAGCAAGTTTCTTGATCAATTGGAGCTGACGGTCGTTGATTTTTCGGGGAACGTCAATGGCGATCTTCACAAACTGGTCCCCCTTGGAAGACCCCGAACCCTTGAGACCCGGTACCCCGTATCCTTTCATGCGGATCATTGTCCCGTTTTGCGTCCCTGCCGGCACTTTGAGCCTTTTGATGGTTCCATCGATCGTTGGAACTTCGATGGTGGTACCCAGTACGGCCTGCGTGAATGAGACCGCTTTTTCAATATAGATGTCGCTCCCATCCCTGGCAAAGATCGGATGGGGAAGAATCGAGATGTTCAGATAGAGATCTCCCGCGGGTCCGCCATGAATACCGGGATATCCCTTGCCGGCGAGTCGCAGCTTTTTCCCGGGACTGATTCCGGCCGGTATCCGAACGCTGATCTCGTGTACCTCGCCTTCCTGCTGAAGCGCCAATTTCTTCTCCGCCCCGGACACGGACTCCTCCAGGGTAATGGAAAGGTTGTAATGGAGATCCTCGCCTTTTCGAGGCTGGTCGTAACGAGGTTGCGCCTGCCCAAAGAGGTCCTGAAACGGATCGCCGCCGGTCCGGAAGGTGTAACCGCGCCGACTCGTGCCGCGAAATCCGCCTTCACGTCCGGTCGTACCGCCAAAACCGAAATCACGTAAGATTTCATTGAGATCAAAATTCCGGAAGATATCTTCCTGACTGTACCGGCGGCTGAACTGATCAGATCCGAAATTATCGTATTGTTTTCTTTTTTCGTTATCGCTGAGAACCGCATAGGCCTCGCTGATCTTCTTGAATTTTTCCTCGGCCTCTCTGTTGCCCGGATTCCGGTCCGGGTGATACTTCAGCGCCAGTTTTCGGTAAGCCTTCTTGATCGCCTCCGGATCGGCACCTTTTTCAACACCCAATGTCTTGTAATAATCGTCTGCCATGCTCTGACCACCGACCTTTCAATAGTGGTTTTATGCTATGCATGGAAAATGATCTGTCAACACCGTTACAATTGAACGGCTCCCCTTCCCAAACGGAAAGCCTCTCGGTTGACGCCGATCAATTTGGCCGGGAAAGAATCTGCCAGAGCCTTGTCCCAAAGTTTCAACGAGAGATTCAAGAAACAAGAAAGTGCCCCAAGAAGAACCGTATTGACCGTGCGAATGTTTCCCGCGCGGATCGCCTGTTTTGCGGCGTCCACCAACTGGAAGTCAGGAAAGGATCGTCGCACCGTTTCGGTGATATCATCCGGATAAGGAAACTCACCCAGATTGACGGCCGGGGGGTATATCTCTTCCATATTGATGATGACCGCACCTCCGTCCATGACGTAGTCCAGGTAACGGATCGTTTCCATTTTTTCAAACGCCACAAGGATATCGACATCCTTTTTTTTGGCCAGTGGCGAATGAACCGTTTTGCCGAATCGGACATGGCTGGTCACACAACCGCCCCGCTGAGCCATTCCGTGCACCTCGCTCTTTTTCACATCCAGTCCCGCGGAGATGAATACACGGCACAGGATGTCGCTGGCAAGGATGATCCCCTGCCCGCCGACACCTGCCAACAAGATTCCCTTAACGTGCCTCATTCCCTCTCCTCCGTAATTGCTCCGGATTTGCAGAGTTGAGCGCAGAGACCGCAGCCGGCGCAGAGATCGCGATGGATAAAAGCAACCCCTTTCCTGTTCTTTTTCTCGGATCGAGTCACCCTTCCATCCGGTCCATTGGATGCCGTTCTCCATGCGATAGGAGGGCAACCAATCCCCAGACACAGACGGCATCCGATGCATTTTTCGGGATCGATTGTGAAGGGCTTTCGCCGGGGCAGCTTTTCGCGCTTGAAAAGAATACAGGCGCGCCTTGAAATGACGACGGACGGGCCCGAACGGGCGAGCTCCTCCTTCAGGACGGCCCGAACAGACTTCAGATCGTAGGGGTCAATCACGCGTACGCTTTGAATGCCCAAGGACTTTACGAGAGCGGCGATGTCAACCTCCACCGTTTTCTCGCCTTGGAGGGTGAAACCTGTGGCGGGATGTTCCTGCATTCCTGTCATCGCTGTGGTCCGGTTGTCGCAAATGACAATGACGGCATCACTGCGGTTGTAGGCCATATTCAGCATTGGTGTGATCCCGGAATGAAGAAAGGTCGAGTCCCCGATCACACCCACCACCTTTCCCTTCCCTCTCTCTCCGAGGGCTTTGCTCATCCCGTGTGCCATGCCGATGCTGGCACCCATACAGATGCAGGAGTGAAGACCTTCCAGGGGCTTCATGAAAGAAAGTGTGTAACAGCCGATGTCTCCGTTCACGAAAATCTTCAGCTTGCCGAGTACGTAAAAAAGCCCGCGGTGTGGGCAGCCGGGACAGAGATTCGGGGGTCGCGGAGGGATCGGGATGTCCGGAAGTGTCTTCAAGGACTTTCCGCCCGAGATGGCCTCTTCGATGACCCCGGGATCGAATTCACCGGTATAGGGAAAGATCTCCTTCCCGGTCACCTTGATCCCCATCGCTCGGATTTGCTCTTCCAGAAAGGGGTCCAACTCTTCGATCACATATATTTTACGGACCTGTCGTGCAAACTTTCGGATCAATTTGACGGGAAGCGGATACACCATGCCGAGTTTCAGATAAGAGTAATCGGGGAATACCTCCTTGGCATAATGATAGGATAGGCCGGCCGTGATGATCCCGACATCGGAACGGTTGATCTCCATTCGATTATCCGGAAAGCTTTCTGCAAAAAACTTCAGGTCCTGAAGTCGTTTTTCGACAACCAAACGCCTCTTGCGTGCGTTCATCGGAACCATTACGAATTTTTCCGTATCGAAACGGACCGCTGTACGGTCATCGGAAACAGACGGCTTCTCCAGGGTCACGAGAGACTTAGAATGTGATACTCGCGTGGTCGAACGGAGAAAGACCGGGGTGTCGAACTTCTCGCTTTGTTCAAATGCCAGTTTGATGAATCTCTTTGCCTCTTCGCTGTCGGCAGGCTCAAGCATCGGAATTTTGGCAAATCGAGCGTAATTCCTGTTGTCTTGCTCATTCTGGGAGCTGTGCATCGAGGGATCGTCGGCGGTGATCACGACCAAAGCCCCGTTCGTTCCGGTATAGCTTACAGTAAACAGCGGATCGGCAGCTACATTGACACCGACATGTTTCATCACCACCATTGCCTTGGCGCCCGCCAAGGCCGCTCCAATTCCGACCTCCATAGCGACTTTTTCGTTGGGCGACCATTCTGCATATACCCCCGGATATCTTGCAAAGGCCTCCATGATCTCCGTGCTCGGTGTTCCAGGGTATCCGACAGCAAACCGTACCCCACACTCATATGCACCGCGCGCGATAGCCTCATTTCCCGACATCAACTCTTTCACAGATCACCTCTTCCCGTTTGGTCGCCGCATCGTGAAGCAAAAATGAATCCCGGGTTTATCCTAAAATGGAAATTTTCCGTTTCAGATACAGTTTCAAAAGCGGATCCGTCGTTTTGTCCATGGCCTTTCGATAAAATTCTGCAGCTTTGTCCGGATGGTTCATCGCTTCATGAATCCGTGCCATGTTACTGAAGTTCAGCGCCTCAAACGAAGAAGCTGCGTATGATTTCATAGCGTTTTCATAGGATTCCAATGCCTTTGTGAAATCCTTCTTGGCCTGGTGGCAGTCGCCGAGACCATTGTATGCCAGCGGGATCAGGTCGCTTTTTGAAGGGGATTTTTTGAGAAATTCCTGATAGGCGACAATGGCGGCATCAACCTCGCTCTTGTTATAATAAATGCTCCCGAGACGGTAATGGGCCGTTACGGCTGCATCGCTCCGAGGATATTCGTGGATCAGGTCCTTGTATCCCTTCAGTGCGTCTGCGTCTCCTGCAGCGCCTGCTTTCAACGCGGTTTCAACAATATGGTTGTACATCTTGGCGGCAGCCGTCTCATACCGCAGATGGTAAATATAAACACCGCCTGCCACAAGGATCAGCAGCAGAAAAATACCCGCTCCCGCATAGATTTGCTTTTTGTGGTTTTCTGCAAAGGTCCGGACGTTGAGAAGAAAAAGTTGCAGTTTATCCGGTTCCAAGAGTTCCTTTTTCTCGATGTTGGATGCCATGTGCTCACCTTTTTTCCTTTTCTATGAAACATTCTGATCCGATTTTGTCCGTAATGACGGACGGGACGCGGATGATTTTTCCGTCCCGGTCCGTACAGGCATGAATGGTATATCCTTCCGTCAATAGATTTTCGCGGCTTTCATCCCAGATGAGGTACGTGAATTTTATGCTGGCACGTTTGAGATATGCAATCCGTGTTTCAACAAGAACGATCTCATCGTAATGGGCCGGGAGATGATAGTGGCAATAGACCCGGGTCACCGGAAGATAGAATCCGTCCTTCTCCACCTCGGAGTACGTAATCCCCATTTTTCGGAGAAGCTCGATGCGGCCGATTTCAAACCAGCGGATATAATTGGTATGATACACGATGCCCATGGCATCTGTATCCGCATAAATGGCGCGGATCCTTACGGGCGCTTTGCTCAACGAAAAAACCTCCCGTCGCCGACAAAATGCTCTAAAAACAGATGTCCGGGCGAAATAAGATTCCTCGATTTTACGGCATTTTTTTCCGTGAAAGCGAATCCTTTCGCCTGATTTTCCTCCCCATCAGAAGAGAGGACGGCGATAGGGCTGGGTTCGGCGGTATGAGTTCTGAGACGAACCGGTGTCGGATGGTCACTTAACACGGCGATTCGGTATGCACCAAAACAGGAAATCTCGTGTAAAATCGTCCCGACAACCTTTTCGTCGAAGTCTTCAATGGCCTTAATCTTTCCTTCAAGATTGCCCTCATGACCCATCTCGTCCGGGGCCTCGACGTGGACGAAGATCAAATCCACCCTTTTAAGGGCATCCAAGGCTTTCGACGCTTTGCCAAGGTAGTTCGTGTCGGCGTAGCCGGTCGCTCCCGGAACGGAAATAACCTCAAATCCGGCATAGATGCCGATTCCGTTGAGAAGATCCACAGCGGAGATCATTCCGCCGCGGATGTTGAACCGTTCCGTGATCTTCCGTATCCGAGGCGCCCTGCCCTGCCCCCAAGGCCATATGGTCGTAGCCGGTTTTTTCCCTTCGGAAAGCCTCTGCCGGTTGACAGGATGATCCGCGAGAAATTCACGGGATCTTCGAATGAGGCTTATGATCTGATCGGCATCCTGACCGGAGGGCAAATGGGGTTCATACCATTTCCCAATGATGTCATGAGGCGGCGTTGCCATAACATCCGCTCCATCCGCCGTCCAGACCAACAGGTGTCGATATCCGACACCGGGATGGAAGCGGAACCGATCCGATCCCACGGTGCGGTCCAGATCGACAATGAGCTGCCGTGCCTCCTCGGAAGAAATGTGGCCGGCCGTAAAATCTTCCATGATCGGATTCCGATCGTCGCCAAGCGTAACCAGGTTGCAGCGGAAAGCTGTCTCAGCCGGCGCAAGGGTAATCCCCATGCTTGCCGCCTCAAGGGGACCCCGCCCGGTGTAGCAGACGTTCGGATCGCAGCCGAGAACAGCCAAGTTGGCCACATCGCTTCCGGGCGTAAAACCCGATGGGATCGTATCAATCAACCCAAGGGTGCCCCCGGCGGAAATCCGGTCCATGTTGGGGATACAGGCGTATTCGAGCGGTGTCTTGTCTCCCAGCGCGGCAAGCGGATGATCCGCCATGCCATCGCCCAGTAGGATGGCGTATTTCATCAAAAGCTATCGTCCTCAATCCGGATCAACATGGTTTTCCCCATCACGACATCAAGACGATCGATCTCTTTCAGAGCCTTTTGAACATCTCTCTCTCTGGCTTTATAGGTGGTCATAACGATCGGAACGGCACCTCCCTGTGTTCTGCCCTTCTGAATCACGGCGGCGATGCTGATATCGTTGGCGCCTAAAATTCCGGAGATCCTCGAAAGAACACCCGGACGATCGGCTGCAGAGAAACGAAAATAGTAGTTTGTCCGGATCTCATCGAAGGGCATCAGCCGAATCTCATCGATGCCTTCCTCGTCCAGAACCCGCGGGGGCACACGAACCGAGACCCCCTTGCGCATATCACGGGCAATGTCGACAATGTCACTGACCACGGCGCTGGCCGTCGGCATCATTCCTGCACCCTGACCATACAGAAAAATCGAATCGGAGGCGTCGCCGATGATGTGAAAAGCATTGAAATTTCCATTGACATTGGCCAGGAGGTGATTCAAGGGAATCATGGTCGGATGCAGTCTCGCCTCTATCCTTTGATCCCTTCGGATTGCAATGGCCAACAACTTGATGCGATAACCCAGCTCCCGCGCAAACAGGATATCCTGTTCGGCGATGTGGGTGATACCCTCCCGGTACAGATCATCAAGACGAACCTTCTTCCCATAGCAGAGAGAAAGGAGAATCGCGAGTTTGTGAGCTGCGTCAATTCCCTCGACATCATAGACGGGATTGCATTCGGCGAATCCAAGCGCCTGCGCCTCCTTAAGCACCGTCTCAAAGGAGCCGCCATCATCTGTCATCTTGCTGAGGATGAAGTTGGAAGTTCCATTCACAATGGCAAAGATGGATTCAATCCGGTTTGCAACGAGGCTTTCCTTGATGGTCTTGATCACGGGGATTGTCCCGCCGACACTGCCTTCAAAACCTATATTCACCTGGTGTTGCACGGCACTCCGGAATATTTCGTCTCCGTGCGTTGCCAGAAGAGCCTTGTTTGCTGTAACGACATGTTTCCCCCGAGCCATGGCAGCCAGGATAAATGCGCGCGCGGGTTCGTATCCGCCCATCAATTCAACCACAATATCAATGTCCGGATCATTCAGAATTTGGGCCGCATCGTTTGTCAAGAGTTTCCGCTCGACGGTAACCTCTCGGGATCGATCGATATCGAGGTCCGCGATTTTCCTCAGATGAATTTCAGCGCCCAGACGCCCGGCGATGAGGCTTTCATTTTCTTTCAGCAGCCTGACAACGCCCGTACCGATGGTACCGAAACCGATCATGCCTATGGAAATAAATTTCTTCATGGTTTTGTGCCCGACGTTCTATGCAACGGTATCAGCATGCCATATCAAAATGCAGTGCATCTATATCAATTTATCCCGTTTTGTCAAAATAATTCATCGTTCATGGTTCATCCGGTCCTGGCCAGTTCCAATCGATTTCCCCAGCGGCAAAGCAGGACCTCCCGGAGTTCTTGATGTTCCGGTTTTGTAAGGTGGGAATCATTCTCGACCAGGGCAAAGGCATCTTCACGGGCCTCGCTCAGAATTCGACCGTCGCGCACGATGCTGGCGATCTTGAAGTCGGGCAATCCCGATTGGCGTGTTCCCATAAATTCTCCAGGACCGCGGATGGCCAAATCCTCCTCTGCAATCTGGAAACCGTCATGGCACTGTTCCATCATCCGTAGACGTTTATGGGCATTCACGGAACCGGTTTTTTGTATGAGCAGGATACAGAAAGAAGGAACGGTACCCCGCCCTACCCTTCCCCGCAACTGGTGGAGTTGGGACAGTCCAAACCGCTCGGCGTGTTCAACGACCATCAGCGAGGCTTCAGGAATGTCGATTCCTACCTCAATGACCGTGGTGGAAACGAGAATTTGGATTTTTTTTGCGGTAAAATCCGCCATGATTTGATCTTTTTCTTTTTCCTTCATTCGACCATGGACAAGGCCTACAAGATAACCAGGAAAAATTTCTTTGGCTAAATGTTCCGCCATACGGGTTGCATCTTTGAGGTCAAGGTTTTCAGAGGCCTCCACAAGGGGATAGACGATAAAAATCTGATGACCACGATTCATTTCGCGCCGGATGATCTCATAGACCCGCAATCTCTGAGACTCTGAAAAAATTTTTGTCAGGACCGGCTTCTTTCCCGGAGGCATCTCATCGATCACGGAGACATCAAGATCACCATACACCGTCATGGCCAGTGTTCTTGGAATCGGTGTTGCAGTCATAACGAGAACATCCGGGGCTGGCCCTTTTTTTCGCAGTTCCGCCCGCTGGACGACACCGAAGCGATGCTGTTCATCTATGACCACAAGGCCCAGGCTGCGAAAGCTGACCCTTTCCTGGATCAGGGCATGGGTACCCACGACCAGATCGGTCCCGCCGTTTTGGATTTTATCCAGAATCATTGCTTTATGAGAAGGCCTCATTCCCCCGGTCAAGAGATCCATTCTGATGCCAAGCTGTTCCGACCAGTTTTTCAGGTTCCTGTAGTGCTGTTCTGCAAGGATCTCCGTAGGGGCCATGATCGCAGCCTGATGTCCGTTCTCACAGGCCGTGATCATGGCCGTCATGGCCACAACCGTCTTCCCTGAACCCACGTCACCTTGCAACAGACGGCTCATGCATCGGACGGATGCCATATCCTTTTCAATTTCCGAGATGACCCGCCGCTGAGAAGGCGTCAACGTATAGGAGAGCAAACTGTAAAATTTCCGTACCATTGTCCCGTTCGTGTTAAAACGAATTCCCCGTTCGATGACCTCTCCTCTTTTTTTCAAGGCCATACCGACTTGAAAAAAGAAAAACTCATCGTAGATCAACCGCCGGTGAGCACAGGATCGGCCCTCCTGAAACATTTGAATCTCCTGATCGTTCCCGGGGAAATGAACTTGACGTACCGCATCGTTGATTCCCATCAGTTCTCGCTTTCGGCAGATTTGCCGAGGAATGGGACTCTCGATCAGATGTGCATAATCACGAACGACTTTCCACTGGATTCGACGCAAGGTTTTCTGATGTAGACCTTCCGTCTCCGAATACACGGGAATGATCCTTTTGAAATGGAGAAGTTGATCATCCTGGTCGTTGAGGATCTCGAAATCGGGATGGATCATCTCCCGTTCAAATGGGAATCCTCCGACTTCACCGGCAAGAATGAGACGCGACCCTAATCGGAAAGCACTTTTCAGAAATCCCAGACGCCCTTTGAACCACTTGGCTTTCATCCTCCCTGAACCGTCATCGACGCTCACCTCGAAGATCCGATGCCGTCCATAGAAGCGGGTTTCGGTGTTTATGATGCGTCCCACGACCATCTGACGGACCCCGGGAACGGTTTCAGCAATTTTAAAAATCTTTCGACGATCCTCATACCGTCGCGGAATAAAATATAGAAGATCCAGAATCGTGATCAGGTTTTTTCTGGCAAGGAGTGCGGAGATCCGCGGACCGACCCCCTGTATGAACCGGACAGGGCGTGAAAGAATATTCAGAGGCTCAGGGTTCTGATCGGGGCCGACTGAGAGCGTGCTATCCGGAAGCGCTTTCATTGAGCTGATCAGGCCGGCCTTCAACTCGTTCAGAAGAGTTTTCGCTTGAGAAAGACGATGGATTTTCTGTTTTTGCGTCAGGGCTTCATAACCGGCGAAGAGGTCGAGCAATGCGTCGCAAAGGATGTTGAACCGACCCTTCGGCAAACCCTGTTCTTCCTTGAAAATTTCTTTTTTCAACCGACACAGGAGGGTGGTCATCAATTTCTCAAGATTCTTGATCTGAGGGAGGTGTTGATAGCAATCCTCCGATGCAAAGGCAAGGGGAGTCTCTATTTTTTCTACAAGCTTTTTCAGGGATTCCATAAGAGGTCTCATCAGAATATCTTGATCATTCATCCAATAATATCCGATAGAAAGCGACAATTTTGTTATCAGATCATCCTCCTTTCGGCAAGGAAATAATTGACTTTTCATGGGACGTTGGCTTAAAAGATAACCTGATTGTTCGTGATCACTCATCCTTCATGAGGCGTCTATGACAGAGTAAGGATCCAGACCGAATTGCACCAGGACAAGCCACTCAAAGACTTCCTGTGTGGCGGAATACGACTTAGGATGGTTCGGGGATCGATGCCGACTGCGCGTTATCCTTCCTGGAAAAGATAAAAACCCTGATCAGGATCACATCAAATAGCTCTTTTATTGTGGACGGTGGGCAAGCATGGTGAAAAAAGTTTTTCTTGGCGTTCTCGTGTCGGGAAGCGGCTCAAACCTTCAATCCCTCATTGATCATGTCGAGCGAGGGGCGCTGGATGCCGAAATTAGAATGGTTGTCAGCAACAATCCTTGCGCTTTTGCGCTTGAACGATGTCGCAAGCATGGAATCCCTTCTGCCATTATTGACCACCGCGAATTTCCGTCCCGTGAATCATTCGAGGATCGGCTGGTTGATGTTCTCCAAACAGCCGGAGTTGATCTGGTGGTCATGGCAGGATTCATGAGAATCCTTTCCCGTAAATTTTTCCAGTCGTTTCCAATGCGGGTCATGAACATTCATCCGGCGTTGCTTCCGGCATTCCCCGGTATGCATGTTCAGCAGAAAGCCGTGGATTATGGGGTTAAGTTTTCAGGATGCACGGTCCATTTTGCCGATGAAGGAGTGGATTCGGGACCGATCATCATTCAAGCCGTTGTTCCGGTATATGACGAAGATGATGCCGAAACCCTTGCCGCAAGGATTTTAAGCCAGGAACATCGAATTTATCCGCAGGCGGTCCAGTATTATGCAGAGGGCCGAATTGAGTTTGTCGGGCGAAGGGTTCGGATTCGAAACATGGACAGGGTGACTGAAAAAGCGATGCAGAATCCACCACTCACCCGCTTTTGATCTCTTCCCATGAACGGTCTCGCACGGGTCATCTCTCCAGGAAGGGAACAGGGCATGTATGATACGCTGATCATAGGGCGGGATCTCAGTTCTTTGGTTGCCGCATTGACTTGCGCTCGTGAAGGCCGGAAAACCCTTTGGATTACGGAGGAAAATCCGGACTGCGTGTATCGGGAGGCGGGTTACACTTTTCCGTCTGATGCGAGACCTCTTTGGGTTTTGGCGGACTGGCAGCTATTTTCCACCCTGATCCGAGGCCTCCTCCCTGCCGATTATGCTGTCGACCAAGACGGTATCCTGAAACCGGCATTCCAGATTATCCTGCCCGGTCATCGGGTGGACCTTTTTTCGGATCGTGAAAAATTAATCGGGGATTTGGTCCGGGAATTTCCGGAACAGGAAAAGGAGATCAAACGTTTTTATCGGACCGCCGAAAAAGCAGGAAATCTGTTCAAAGAACTGATGACCAAAGAGGAAACCGGCCATCTTGGAGGAATAGAGAGGATTCTCTCTCGGATCGCATGTTTTCCTGCAGCGCTGTCGAGTCATATTTCCTTGACTCTCCCAAAAGAGGAAAGATGGGATGGATTCCACAGGATTTTGCAGGCCCAGTTAAACTTTCTGTCTCATCTGGAAACGGATGGCTGTTCGCTTCCTCTCTTCGCGGCATATCTGCTCTCCATCCCGATGAGCGGTTTTTTTCATCCACCGGGAGGAATGAATGCCTGGAAGGAACATCTACGACGGGCATTTATGGATCATGGCGGCATCTTGAAGCAGGGATGCTCGATCATCCGTATCGAAACGGAACCAAACATAACCGTTGACTTGAAGTGTGAAGAGTCCACCCTGACCCTGTCCGGAAGGAAACTGATCGTCAGCGCCCAGTGGGAAAAACTCGAGCTTTTGCTTCCCGCCCGGAAGGTCCTTTCCGGGCCGAGGTGGCGTAATGCTTCCATCCGTTCCGCTGGTTATCCCTTCTGCCTTCACATGGGAGTCCATGAAGGAG
>ERZ1649853.253-NODE-253-length-22926-cov-16.010625_pt1 | contig 22926 bp, 20 predicted proteins | sample MGYA00575353_ERZ1649853 | MGnify/ENA primary metagenome ERZ1649853 (study PRJEB40853, sample SAMN11349654) | freshwater sediment metagenome | isolation source: river sediment | host: Sediment | place: India: Okhla Barrage, New Delhi | collected 2017-02-21 ...
GCAGCCGGTAGAAGCAGGCCGTCGCGGTGTTTTCCCTCGGCGACAGCTCGATGCGGTGCACGAAGGCCTGAACCAGGGTCTTCGGCTCCTCCGGGCTGCCGTAGTCCAGCAGGAGTTGGTGTGCCAGCCGGAGCGGTTCAAACCTCCGCGTGGCGCCGGAGTGAATCCGACCGCGTCCATGCTAAGACTGTCTGCATACGCAAGGCTCGAATCGGCCGACGGCCGCCTGCGGTTGCGCTTGCCTTCGGACCGTCGGCGAATTCCTACTCTGAGATGCCGGTTTCCCGGGAGTCGCCGCGGAAGCCGGCGCCCTCTGGACACCACGGAAGCGTCGCGGTATCTTCCGCCGCGAGGACTCTTGCCGTGCGAGGGAACGAGGCCATGAGCCGGGTACGGCCCATCGAGACCTGGCAGGCATCTTACACACGGTACCCCGCGAAGGTCTCCGCGGCGGCGTCCCAGTACGTGCAGCGGGGGACGCGCCTCGGGAACCCAAGTCGTCGCCTGCGATAGGCAGCGCGCGCCGAGCCGGCGCGATCGCCTGTCCGGCGGGCGACCCTCCACGACGAACCAGAACCGGTCGGCGGCCCGGAGGTGCGGCGAAGCCCCGCATCGGGCGTCCGGCACAGGGGAGGCAAGGGGACCATGCACCCGATGATCGAGACGAGACTGAAAGAGGTGTTCCCGAGCGGTGACGTCGAACTACCGGACAAGTCCCGCTATCTGACGGAGGATGTCGATTGCGTGTTGGACACGTTCTTGGAGGAGATGTTGTCCTTTGACGACATACGTTTCGACTGGTGCTCGCCCTTCGCGAGCGATCGCGTGAGAAGGCTGGTATTCGTTCCGAAAGAGGCGCCGCCGCTCCGGACGTGGTGGTTCGATGACCTTTACGAGAAGATCCGGTGGCTGGAGGAGCACGGCGGCGTCTACAGGGCCGCGTTCGTGGATGTGAGCCTGGTGATCCCGGTCGTCCGCACGAGGATGCATGCGTGGCGCGTGGATTGGAAGACCGGAAGAATCGCGCCGGCCTGCGAGCCGGGTCCGCACGCTTCGCCCTGGCGGGAATTCCTGGCGGCCGTGGTCGCGAGATGCGAGGGTCTGGGGATCGCCGAGATGCCGCACTGGTTCTCGACGACTCCGATCCCGTACGTGCGCATCCTCGACAAGGATCGACCGGAGTTCTCGTCGGAAGCGGAGATGGTGGCGGCCCTTCCCGAGCTCGTCGCCCAGAAGCTCGGGATCTCCTCCGATCTCGTGCAAGGGAAAACGCTGGTGGAGACCTGCGGGCCGACGGTTCAATCGGGATGCCGTGAATCGGTCGAGGGAGCCGAATCGCCCGGCTCGAAACCCGCTGTACTGGAGGAGTGCCTTTTCTGGTACTGACGGGACGGGCGTTCCGGGGTTGCGGCACCGCTCGGGCGAGGGGCGGGGATCGGTCCGTCCGCGCAACCGCTCCTCCCGCCTCACCGGCGTTCCCGGTTCCCGGGAACTCCGCTGGCGGGGGAGCCGGGCTACTCCGGCCGGTCTCCTCCCTCGCCCCCCTCCTACCCCTCCATCACGTGCCGGAAATGGCAGCGGTCGTTCCCCTCCATCAGCGTCTTGCTGTGCGTCGTCCGGATCTTCGGGTTGTACACCTTCGTCGCCGCCGCGTCGGGGTAGCACAGGAGCGCGTAGCCGATGTCGCCGGCGTCGGCGGCGCGGAAGGTCTTCGCCCACAGGCACTCGGTGACGCTCGCCTCGAAGGCGGTCGGCGTGTCCTCGAGGATCTCGTACGACAGGGTGTGCCGGTAGAGCGGGCCGGGATTCCGCATCTCGGCGGTCAGGGTCGCGAGGTCGTTCTTCGGATCGGCCTTAAGCCGCGCCCGCGTCGCCTCCTCGGCCGCCTTCGATGCGGCCCTCTTGAGCATCTCGACGAAGTCGGCGTGGCCGACCTCCTCGGCCATCGCCTTCATCGTCGGGATGAGGCCCTGGGCGTAGAACATCGAGAACATCTCGTCGTACGACATCTCGACCCGCGCGCCGGAGCCGCTCTGGACGGACTCCGCGGCGGCGAAGGCGCCGCGGCAGGCGAGGCACGCGAGCGCTCCGGCGGGGAGCACCCGTGTGAGGAGGTGCCTTCGGCCGGGAAGAAGCAGGAGATTCTCGTCTTTCATGACCGCCTCCTTCCTTCGGTGGGACGAGCGCGGATCCGTCCGACGGCCGCAAGAGCGCACACCGCTCCCCAGGGCCGGGGGAAGCGCGCATCGTGCTCGGTTTGCATGGCTATCTGCCGACGTGCCGATCGGGGCGAGGCTAGACCCGGGATTCGCGGCGGTCAAGGGGGCGGACCTGTCAACGTTGCAGCGTGGGGCCAGGCGGTTGATTCTGTAAGAAAAAGCAGGTAGAGTTTCTTACATGAAGGGATCGCAACGCAAAGTACAAAGTACTGAGTCTCAGGTGCTTAGGCGAATTCTGGGGCGGGGCAGGGGGGCGGTCTTCGTCCCGGCCGGCTTCCTGGACCTCGGGAGCCGTCTCGCGATCGACCTGGCTCTGCACCGTCTCGTGAAGAAAGGAACGCTCCGAAGGCTCGCCCGGGGGGTGTACGACTTCCCGAGGGTCCACGGCGAGCTCGGGCCGCTCTGGCCCTCCGCCGAAAACGTGGCGGGCGCGATCGCGGGGCGGGACGGGATCCGGCTCCAGCCGGCGGGAGCCTACGCCGCCAACCTGCTCGGGTTGACCGAGCAGGTGCCCGCGAAGGTCGTGTTCCTGACGGACGGACCGACGCGCAGCGTTCGCGTCGGGCCGACCGTGATCCAGCTGCGGCACACCACGCCGAAGAACATGGCGGCTGCGGGGCGGCTGTCGGGGCTCGTCATTCAGGCCCTGCGCCACCTGAAGCGGGAGCACGTGACGGCGGCCCGGGTCGCCCGATTGAAGGCAACGCTGCCCGCGCGAGAGCGACGCTCGCTCGCCCGAGACATCAAGCTGGCTCCGACGTGGATGCATCCGATCCTCCGGGAGCTGGCCAAGGACTGAGCCTTGCGCCTGGAATTCCTGACCCTGCCGGAGCCGGAGCGCCGGCCGTATTTCGAGCACGTCGCACAGGAGCGCGGCCTTTCGCCCGTGCTCGCCGAGAAGGAGTTCTGGGTCTGTTGGATTCTGGCGGTCCTGTTCCGGTCGCGCTTCGGCGGCGAGCTCGTGTTCAAAGGGGGGACCTCGCTGTCCAAGGTGTTCGGCGTCATTCGGCGGTTCTCGGAGGACATCGACCTTTCGATCTCGCCGGCGTTCCTCGGCCTCGAGGACGGGGATTCGCCCGACGCGTTCAGCGGGAGCCGGGCAGCCAAGTGGATGAAGGCGGCGGAAGCCGCGTGCCTGCGGGAGGTCGAGGGACAGGTCGCGCCCGAGATCGAGCGAATCGTGGCCGGCGTGCTGGGAGATCGGGGGACTCCGTGGCTGTCGTTCGAGAAGGACGCATTGACGCACTCCCCGGTGATCCACTTTCGCTATCCGACGACGCAACCCGCAGGGTTCGACTACCTGAAGCGTTCCGTCAAGCTCGAGTTCGGCTCGCTGACGGATCAGCGGCCGGTGGGCAGCCATGCCGTGCGCCCGTGGCTCGCGGAGAGTCTCCCGATGCGGTTCGCGGACTGGAGCTGCGAGGTCGTGTGCCTCGACTTGGAGAGGAGCTTCTGGGAGAAGGCGACGATTCTCCATGCCGAGCATCACCGCCCGTCGGAAGTGCCCACCCCGGATCGGTTCTCTCGGCACTATGCCGACACCGCGGCGATGGCTCGTCATCCTTCGCTCGCGCCCGCGGTCGAGCGAGGCGATCTCCTCGGTCGGGTCGTCGCGTGGAAGAGCCGCTTCTTCCGTTCCGGTTGGGCGCGGTACGACCTCGCCGTGCCGGGCACGTTCCGACTGCTTCCTCCGGACGATAGGGTCCCGGGGCTCCGCGCCGATTACAGGGCGATGAGGGACATGTACCTCTCGGAGCCGGAAGCATTCGAACGGGTCCTGGAGACGCTCGGCAGGCTGGAGTCGAGGATCAACGGCGAGTAGGCCGGTGGCCATCGCGAACCAGTAGCGCGCCGGATCGCCCCCCGATTTGCGCAACCGCCCGACCGCCTGCACCATGTTGGTTGTCCTCGGGGGCTCCGCCGGCGGTGGGAACCGCGCGCCCAGGGTCGGCGAAGAGTCGAAATCGCGCGAATCGGTTCCATAGAGGAGCGAACGATGAAGAACCTGCTGCTGGTCGCGGCCGCGCTCGTCGTCGCCGCGACGGCTTTCGCCGGCGAGAAGCCGTGCGCCGGCTGTCCGTGCGGGATGGAAGGGGTCACGCGAAGCGTCGAGAACCTGGACGACGGCGCGAGGGTCACCCTCACCGCCAAGGATCCCGAGACCGCGGAGAAGGTCCAGAAGATGATGGACGAGCGGCATCCGGGCAAGTGCAACTGCGCCAAGTGCAAGTGCCCGATGATGCTGGAAGGAGTCGAACGCAAGGTCGAGGCGACGGCCGACGGCGTCGTGATGACCGTGACCGCCCAGGACCCGGAGACGGTCAAGAAGATCCAGGCGCATCTGACCGAATTCGCCGGCTCCGGCCCGCACAAGGGATGCAAGAAGGAGTGCCCGCGGCGGAAGAAGGCTGCCGCCTGATCTTCGGAACGAAACGAGAGGGCGGCCCGGAGGGGGAGAACCTCCGGGCCGCTCTCCTCCCTCCCTTGTCTTCACCGCTTCCGGCCTTCTCGGCCGATTCCCTCACGACGCCCGGATCCGGATCGGCAGCAGGACGGTCGGGACGCCGGCGAACTGCAGGCGGCGCTGGATCGCGAACGCCGTGTCGTTGTGCAGGACGCGGTGGACGAGGGTCTCGCGCTCGAAGATCAGCTTCCCGAGGAAGAACGTGGCGCGGGGGTAGGCGTCGGCGGCCTCCCGGCTCAGGCGCACCGCCTCGTCGAGGACCTCGGTGCCGACGGCGAAGCGGTAGTCGGCGTTCAGGCCGAGGCCCCGGGCCAGCTCGACGTAGCGGCGGAGCTGCTCCTCGGTGCTCCGCCTCAGGTCCTCGATCGCCTCGGCGCCCTTGAAGTGGCCGGAGTCCACGGCGCCGACCGAGAGGAACAGGACGTCGCGGAAGGTTCCGGGGAACAGGCGCTGCGCAGACAGGAGCGAGTGGACGCCGAGGCCCCCGTACCCGGAGACCAGGAGGGCGGCGACCGGCCTCGAGGGGTCGATCGGGGCGGGGGAGGGCGCCCCCGGGCCGGTCGGGAGCGTCGCGAGCACGTCGTCGAGCTTGCGGATCTCCGCGCGGGTGCGCGCGTAGTGCCGCTGCACCAGGAGGCAGAGGCCCGCGAGGCACGCGGTGACGACGAGGGTCAGCCAGCCCCCCTCCGTGAACTTCTCGACGATCGTGATCGTCAGGATCGAGAGGCAGAGCGCGAGGCCGGTCAGGTGCACGGCGGCGTGTCTCCGCCAGCCCCGGCGCCGCCTGCGCCCCTCGGTCAGCCAGTGGCGGGACATGCCGAGGAGCGACAGCGAGAACGTGAGGAACACGTTGATCGCGTAGAGGACGACGAGGAGCGAGACCTTCCCGCGGGAGTAGAGGAGGGTCGCGGCCGCGGCGGCGCTCATGAGGAGGATGCCGTTCTGCGAGACCAGACGGTCGGAGAGGCTCGCGAAGCGGCGCGGCACCCACGTGTCCGTCGCCATGTTCGAGAGGACGCGGGGCCCGTCGATGAACCCTGCCTGCGCCGCCACGAACAGGAGCGCCCCCTCGGAGAGGAGGGTTGCGACGACGAGCCAGGGGCCGACGGGCCAGGACCCGATCGCCCACGGGCCGAAGACCCGATCGAGGAGCGCCGCGTTCATCGTCTTCCCGGCCACCGGAGCGACCTGCCAGAGCAGGTAGCAGACGAGGATGCCGCCGGCGGTGAACGCGAGCGAGCACGCCATGTAGAGCATCGTCCTGCGCCCCGTCGCGACCCTGGGTTCGCGGAGGATCGGGAGGCCGTTCGAGACCGCCTCGATCCCGGTGTACGTCCCGCCGCCGATCGAGTACGCGCGCAGGAGGACGAAGAGGAGCGGGAAGAAGCCGAGGGTCCCCGCGTCCGCCGCCGTTCGCTCGTGCGCCGCCCGGAAGATCGCCGGGAGGCTCCCGGCGTGGGCCAGGATCCCGTAGAGGATCAGGAGGGCGTGCGTCGCGAGGAAGAGGAGGAAGATCGGGAGGAGGATCTTGACGGATTCCTTGACGCCGCGGAGGTTGAGCGCCGTCAGCGCGGCGAGGATCGCGAGCGCCGCGGCGAGCTTGTGCTCCTGCCAGGAGAGCGGCAGGAAGCTGAAGATCGCGTCGGCCCCCGAGGCGATCGAGATCGCGATCGTCAGCACGTAGTCCACGATCAGCGCCGATCCCGAGACCACTCCCGCCTTCGGCCCGAGGAACTTCGTCGCGACGACGTACCCGCCGCCGCCCGCGGGGAACTGCTCGATCAGCAGGCCGTACGCGAGGGAGATGACCGCGACGGTCACCGCCGTCATCGCCGCGAGGTGGAGGGCGAGGTACTCGTGCCCCGCGAGGGCGCGGAACGCCTCGTCGGGGCCGTACGCCGAGGAGGACAGGCCGTCGGCGCCGAGTCCCACCCAGGCGAGGAACGCCATGAGGGAGATCTTGTGGAAGATCGAGGGGTCGCTCGGGTCCCTCGGCCCCCCGACCAGGAGGCGCTTCGCGTACGAGACGACGCCGCCGGGGTCCGCGAGCGGATCCTTTTGGGGCTCCGGCGCCGAGGCGGACGGACGGATCGGCGGCTCGGCCACGATTCCACCTCCCGAAACTCTCGGTTCCGAGGATGCTCTGCGGCCGAACCCGGCAGGGCTCCTCTTCGACGCCTACGGGGTTAGCTGACGGGCTCGGGCCGAAGAGCTTGCCCTACGCGCGATCCGCGATTCGCCCCGGGAACCTGGTTCCCCCGCTCCCGCCCCCGGCGGGACTCGGCGATACCGCCGGGCAAGGTACTCCTCCGGCGGCGGCCTTGCAACGCGGCGGTGCCAGTCGGGATCCTCGGCCGCGGTTCATAGGCTCCCGGCGCCGGACCATCGCACCTCGCCCCCGGTTCGCACGATGGCGAAATCGAATCGAACGTCCAAGTAGGCAGAACGATACGCCGCGTGCACAGGTCGGGTGAAGTCCGGCTCTCCGTCCTCGGTCCAAACGATCCAGCCCGGCGTGAAGCGCCACTGGCGCACTGCGGACTCCGCGGCGGCTCGGAATTCCCGAGCGTGCCGCCCAGAGCTGGATTCGACCAGGGGGCTTGGACTCAGGGATCCGACGGTCCCCTCCGCATCCACGACGAAGCGGAGGCCCACGACGGCCGACTCCCGTGCGGCGAGGGCGGAGGAAGGGTAGTGGGGGAGAACGAGACTCCCGACCGGCTCGGGCGGATGAAACCGGACGTTCGAAGGGAGGGAGAGAGCCGGATTCTCCGGGTCGAAGATGAAGCTCGACGAAGCTCGGCCCAGGGGCGCCGGAGCTTCGGACACGGCATTGGCCGTCAGACGCCTTGCGGGAGCCGGGACGCACCCGGCGAAGGCATACGCCAAGGCGCAGAGGGCGAGGGGAACCCCGGCGTGCCCCGCGCGGATCGTGGCATTTGGCCGAAGACAGCCCACAGTACTTAGCCTTGCGTCGGCGGAGGGAGAAGACACGGCGCACCCGTGCTCACTCGAGAGCGAAGTCAACCATGATGGTGAAGTAGACCGGAACCGGACGCCCCTCGAGCCTAGCCGGCTCGTATCGCCATTGCCGCACCGCCTCGACCGCCGCGGAGGCCATGTCCTCGCACCCCGGCGGAACGCGAAGGACCCGTATGGCCCGGGGGATCCCTTCTGCGTCAATCAACGACTCCAGGAGGACGACCCCGCTTCGCTTCTCTTCGCGTGCGGTTCCGGGGTAAACGGGATCCACTGCGCGAACCCGTTCCGGAGGCGTGATGCCGGGAATCTGTCCGAGCAGGTAGATGTCCTGCTCCCGCTCGACCTGCTGCCTGGCGGCGTCCGAGTCCATGGGGGTTACCGCCAGGACGATCCACTCGCCCTCGATCGGGGACGGCGTGGCGATGGCGACGGTTCTGTCGGCCCGAGCGAGGATGTGAGCCTCCGCCAGCGGCGGAGCGGTCTCGTCGGGCCGATGGATCAGGAGCGTGATGTCGTGCGGGTCGCCGCTCTTTTGCGGCGCCACCGCCTCGAAGCGGAGATCCACGAACGTCTCTCCAGGATATATCCTCCCGGCGAAGGACGCGGTCATGCCGTCCGCGTTGATCGCAAATCCCGTTACCGCATCGGCCCGCTCTCCGCCGAGCACCCGAGCCAACGCCGCGGTCTGCTCCGGAGTTCCCCAGGCTTCCTCCGAAGGAAGGAGAATCGGCGTTCCGCAGCGCCCCGTGCAGCCGAGCCCGGCGCCGCGCGGGGCCGAAACCCCGGTCACTCGAACCACCCGGAGGTGGTAGGAGAGCGCACCGGGTCCTCTCGCGAGTGCCGAGGGCTCGTCCGCGAGGAGAGCGTTGCCGGCGCGCCCTGCCCCCACCAGCGCGACGGCCGCGATCGCGAGCGCGACCGCAAGGACACGACAACTCGAAGCCGACCGGTGCAGTTTCATCGAACGCCTCCTGCTCGAGTCGCCGGGGACATTCGGTCGGCGACGGGAACAACGACGATGGAGCCGGCCTCCGCGGAATCCACCACCCGTGCGGTTGCCGTGTGGCCGTGGATGCGAATCGAGAGGACCTCGACCGGCGGGTGAACCGGTGACTCGCGGATCACGGGCCGTCCCAGGAGAAGAACGGCAACCACGACCGCACCGGCGAGCGCCCACGCGAGCGGACGAGCCGGAGACGGAATGCGTCGCCGGGGCGGGGGTAGAGAGGCGGCAACCTCCCGGACCACGCTGCGGAGCCTCTCGATGCCGCTGCCATCGTCGGTCATCGTCGTTCCTCCTGCGAAGGACGGGGATCGGCGGCCGCCTCGCTGAGGCGAATACGAGCGTCTCTCGCGATGGATCGCACTCCGGCCGCGGTGATTCGCAGCAGGCGGGCCGTTTCCTCCGCCCGCAGTTCGCCGATCTCGTAGAGCGCCACCACCTCTCGCTGGGATTCCGTCAGAGACGTCAGGAGGCGTTGCAGCGTGATTCTTGCCTCGACCGCGTCCAGCCCAGCGCGTACCTGCGGCCGGGGAAGGATCGACGAGAGGCGCGCGACGAGCCCGAGGCGACGCCTCTCGGAGCGGAAGAGGTTCCTCGTGCGGCGAACGAGGATCGTGGACAGCCAAGCCTCGACGCTTCCTTTCGCCGGGTCGAACTTCGACAAGCTGCGATGGGCGGCCAAGATCGAGTCCTGAACCAAGTCGGCGACATCGGAAGGCGAGACCCCCAGAGCGAGCCCGATTCGAAGAAGGCGCGGCCGGAGGGCGCCCCAGAGCGTGCCGGCAGCGTCGGCGTCGCCTCCTTGTGCCGCGACTGCCAGGTCTTCCAGGAGAGCGAGGCCCGTCGCACCGTCCTTCTCGGCTGGGGTGGCGACCTCAGGTTCGGCGGCTCCGGGTCTCATTCCTGCTCCTCTCTAACGGATACACCGCAACGGGGCGATTCGTGCGGAGCGAAAGCGCGCCCGAGGATCCGCCGGGAGTATTCCACCACCGTTCCTGTCGCGTCGCGAGGATTCGCGGGGACCTCGCCGACGGCGTCGTGATGACCGTGACCGCCCAGGACCCGGAGACGGTCAAGAAGATCCAGGCGCATCTGACCGAATTCGCCGGCTCCGGCCCGCACAAGGGATGCAAGAAGGAGTGCCCGCGGCGGAAGAAGGCTGCCGCCTGACCTCTTCCAGGGACTGCGAGGACGGCCCGGGGGTGTGAGTCTCCGGGCCGCCCTCCTGGGTTCGTCTCGCGCTCCCGCCCGCTTCTTGTTTCCCCGCCCCTTCGCTCACTCCCCGAGCGCGCCTCGAATCAGCGCGATCGCCTCGTCGAAGCGCGCGCGGCAGGCGTCGTCGGCGCACAGCCCCCGGATCAGGTTCGCGTCCTTGAGGATGACGTCCGGGGGGTGGGCGGTGTGCATGCTCCGGGCGTTCGCGCCCTTCGAGAGGAGCGTGCGGACCACGTCGGGGCGGCCCGCGACGACGGCCCAGCACAGGGGCGCCTGGCCGTGCGCGTCGAATCCGTTCACGTCGGCCCCCGCCTCGAGGAGCACGTCGACCACGCCGGCCTGCCCATCGAGGATCGCCTGGCCGAAGGGGAGGTTGCTCTTCCCGTCGGGGAGATCGAGGCGGCCCCCCGCGTCGAGCAGGGCGCGCACGACCTCGGCGTGGCCCCCCTTGGCCGCGCGGACCATCGCGCCGTTCCCCTGGTCGTCCCTCGAGTCGGGGCTGACGCCGGCCGTGAGGAGCGCCCGCACGCTCGCGACGTCCCCGTGGGCGGAGGCCTCCACGAGGTCGAACTCCGCGACCGCAGGGATCCGGAAGATCGTCTCGGCATCGAAGGCGATCAGGGAGGGGTGGGGGAGCCGGAACAGGCCGATCTTGTAGGTCTCGTAGGCGGCCGGATCGAGGGCGATCCCCTTGGTGACGATCCTCTCCCCGTCCGGGGCCTCGACGGCGCGGGGGAGGTCCACGCCGATCTCCCGGAGGAAGAAATCGTCCTGGACGGAGAACAGGAAGTCGGCCCTCCGGCCGGTGGCGAGGTCGACGACGACCATGCCCCGGGCCTCCCTCCTGCGGAACGGCCGGATGTAGAACCGCTCCTGGAGCGAGGACCGGTGCACCTCCACCGCGTGGCGAAGGTCCACGAACTTCCTGAGACCCTCCGCCTCGCGGATCGCGGTGGACAGGTCGTCGAGCGCGGTCATCACGGCGTTGCAGAGCTCGATCGTCGCCATCATGGATTCCATCGAGGCCAGGACCGACTGCTGCGACGCCTCGGCGCCGAGCGACGCGACGCGCGCGCGGCTCTCCTGGCGGACCGTCTCCCGCGCGAGGTCGCGGCCCGAGTCGAGGGCCCGGTAGGCCGGATCGGCGGGCGTCGTCCCCCTGGAGATCTCCTGGGAGATCGCCCGGTCGTAGGCGGCGACGTCGCGGCGCGCCTGCTTCTCGGCGAACGTCGGGCCGGTCGCCGTCGCGCTCGATCCCGCTGCCGGGGCCGACGGCCGCGCCCGGGCGAGGAGGACGCTCGTCCCGGCGCTCGCCTGCGCGGCGGTGACCGCGCCGTCGAGGAGATGCGCCATCACTCCCCGGAAGCGCTCCTCCGCCGCGGCGAGGTCCTTCATCTGTCCCGACCAGTACGCGCCGAAGAGGTCCGAGGCGCGGGAGTCGAACGCGTACGGAGCCGTGGCGTCCCGCTCGATCTCGTGGGAGAAGAGGATCTTCCCGGTGTCGCCCGCGAGCTTCACGACGCCGAAGGTCTCCCTGGCGACGACGAGCTCGTCCCCCCGGATCTCGATGAGGTCCGGGAGGAGCCACCGGTACCCCTCGCTCCTCCCGCCTCGCCGGAACCCACCCGGGACCTCCGAGCGGAAGAGGCTCTCGCCGGTCGCGAGGTCGCGGCAGAGTACGGCGGTCTCGGACGTGTATCGGAGGCGGCCCGCCGTCAGGAGGAGGGGGCTCCGGATCTCCTCCTCCTCGATGCGCCAGAGCGGCTTTCCGCTCTCGGCTTCGAGGGCGCAGAGGACGTCGCGAACGGAGGCCGGGTCCTCGGAGGTGCGGGTCCAGACGATCGCCGCGCCGTCGGAGGGGAGGGCGGCGCGGATCTTCCCCCCGTCGAGGCGGGCGGTCCACCGGACGGCGCCCGTCGCGGCGTCGAGCAGGGCGATGCCGGTCTCGCCCGACACGAGCAATCCGTCTCCCCAGGCCTTCGCCGAGACCGGGTCGTCTCCCGCGAGGGGCGAGGGGACGCTCCAGAGGTCCTCTCCCGTCCGCGGGGAGATCCGGAGGATCGCGTTCCCGGCAACGATCAGCGCGTCGCCGGTGGCGGCCAGCAGCGGAGGGCGCCCCTTCGGGACGACTTCGCGCGGCAGCGAGCGCTCCCACAGCAGGGCGCCGGTCGCGAAGCCGAGCGCGGAGAGCTTGCGGGAGACCCACCCCCCGGACGTCACGACGAGGTGCTCCCCGTCCGGGGAGGGGACGGCGGAGTACGGGGCCCGGAACTCCTGCTTCCATCGCTCCTCGCCGGTCTCGGGGTCGAGGGCGGTGTAGAGAGCGGTCTTCTCGTCCGCTCCGACGAGGAGGATCGCGGGCGCGACGGCGACGACGGAGTACTGCCCGGGAGGGAGGGGGCGTCGGTCGCGGGTCCAGAGCTTCTTGCCCGTCCCGGCGTCGTAGAGCGCGATCGGAGCGGTGTATGCCGTCGCGTCGAGGGGGAGGAACGGGATGCCCCGCGCGATCTTCACCTCTCCCACGAGGACGCGGTCGTCCGAGACGAACCGGATCAGGTCGGCTTCCGAGGCGCGGACGACGGCGCTCCAGGCCGGAGCGGGGGCCACCGTGGCGACCTTCCGGGCGACTCCCGCGAGGGGGGCGACGAGGTCCGCGCCGGAATCCTTCTTCGCGGTCGCCGGGGCGGAGGCCGCGAAGAAGACGGCCAGGAGGGGGAGGGCTGCCCGCGGAATCCGGAACCGGATGTCGCTCATCGTCGACCTCCTCTTCCTCGTCGCACGGACGGCGAGCGGATCCTACACCCGGCGCGGGGGCCGGGAGTCCTCGGTCCCGGGGCCGAGGGTCTCGGCCATGAGGCGAGGAGCGCGGCGTGCGAATTCTGTCCTATCATGAGCCCTTTTCGAAGGCCCCGCGGGGGAGGGGAGCCGGCTCCGGACGTCCGCTCCCCCGGGCGGCGGGCAGGGGTGCGCCATGACGAAGACGCAGGTTTCCGTGAGTCCGACCGGTGAGAAGTTCCCTCTTCCTTCCCCCGGGGACTACCGGGCGGAGAGGAAGCGCCTCGCGGCGCTCGCGGCGAAGCACCGCCGCGAGGGACGGGAGATCGTGGTGGTCGTGGGGGTGGGGTTCGTCGGGGCGGTCATGGCGGCCGTGATCGCGGACTCGACCGACCGGAAGGGGCGGCCCGGGAAGTTCGTCATCGGGATGCAGAGGCCGAGCGCGCGGAGCTACTGGAAGATCCCGCTCCTGAACCGGGGCGTCTCTCCGGTGAAGTCGGAGGATCCCGAGGTCGACGAGATGATCGGCCGCTGCGTCCGCCGGAAGAAGACGCTCGTCGCGACCTTCGACTACGACGCGCTCTCCCTCGCGGACGTGGTGGTCGTGGACGTGCAGTGCGACTACCTGAAGTCCTCCCTCGGGAACTGCCGCACCGGCGCGGCGGACATGGAGGCGCTCGAGGCCTCGATGGCGGTCATCGCGCAGAAGATCCGTCCCGAGGCGCTGGTCCTGATCGAGACGACCGTGGCCCCGGGGACGACGGAGCAGGTCGCGTACCCGATCATGAAGAAGGTCTTCGAGAAGCGCGGCATCCGGACCGACCCGCTGCTCGCCCACAGCTACGAGCGCGTGATGCCCGGACGCGAGTACGTCCGGTCGATCCGGGACTTCTGGCGCGTGTGCAGCGGCGTCAACGAGCGGGCGAAGCGGAAGGTGCGGAAGTTCCTCGAGGAGATCCTGCACACCGACCGGTTCCCGCTGACCGTCCTCGACCGCCCGATCGAGTCCGAGACCGCGAAGATCGTCGAGAACAGCTACCGGGCGACGATCCTCGCGTTCCTCGACGAGTGGTCGCTCTTCGCGGAGCGCAACGGGGTCGACCTCAAGAAGGTGATCCAGGCGATCAAGGTCCGGCCGACCCACTCGAACCTGATCTTCCCCGGCCCCGGGATCGGCGGCTACTGCCTGCCGAAGGACGGGGGGCTCGGGGTCTGGGCGTACCGCCACATCCACGGGTTCGAGGACGACATCTTCCGGATCACTCCGCTCGCGATCGACATCAACGACACGCGGGCGCTGCACGCCGCGCAGCTCGTGCGCGACGCGCTCCGGAACATGGGCAGGCCCGTGGCTTCCGCGGCCGTGCTGCTGCTGGGAGCCGCCTATCGCGAGGACGTCGGCGACACCCGCTACAGCGGGTCGGAGTTGATCGTCCGGCGCCTGGCGGAGATGGGGGCGGACCTCCGGGTGCACGACCCGTACGTGGACCACTGGTGGGAGTTCGAGGCGCAGGAGACCTACCCGGGGCCCGGGCAGAGCAAGGCGCGGTTCTTCCACCGGCAGGAAAGGCTCCGCGATCTGCGAGTGGAGAAGGATCTCGGGAAGGCGATGAAGGGGGTGGACGCCGTCGTGCTGGCGGTCCGGCACGAGCCGTACCTCGCCCTCGACCCGGACCGGGTCGTCCGGGCGGTGGGGAAGCCCTGCGCGATCGTCGACTGCTTCTGCGTGCTGGACGACGACGCCATCCGCCGGTACTTCGAGCTGGGCTGCGAAGTCAAGGGGATGGGGCGCGGCCACATCCAGAGGATCAAGGAGGCGGCGCGGAAGGGGCCGGAGCGGAAGGCCCGGAAGGCCCGGAAGGCTCGCGCCTAGGGCGCCTCCCGGTTGCCGGCGACCCGCAGTCCGGGACACTCCTCGGCGGCGAGCCCGCCCTCGGCGTTCCCGGTTAGGTCGTTTCCCTCGACGATCGCGGCGGAGCCGTGCGTCGCGAGGATGCCGATCGCGTTCCCGGTGATCGTGTTCCCGGAGATCCGCGGGGCGCCCCCCCAGATGCGGATCCCGGCGTGGGCGTTCCGCTCGATGCGCGACTCCAGGACCTCGAGGGACGGGCTCTCGACGTAGAGGCCCGCCTCCGTGGCCTCCGCGCCGAAGGACTGGGAGCCTCCGAAGCGGACCGCGACATTCCGGAAGGCGCTCCCGGCCACGGTCGAGCGGACCGCGATGCCGCCCCAGTCTCCGGGGGCGGGCGACGTCGCCGAGCGGTCCCCGTTCGTGTCCCCGGCGACCGAGTCGTCGAGGAACGAGGTGAAGACGATCGGGCTCCCGGCCTCTCCGCGCGCCGCGATCCCCCCTTGCACGCGGATGGACGCCCCGGAAACCGCCTTGACGACCACGCCGGGCTCGATCGTCAGGAAGGCTTCGGGGGCGACCTCGAGGCTGCGCTCGAGGACGTAGGGGAGATCTCTCCGCCAGACGGCGCCGTGGGAGAGGGTCCCGCCGATCGCGAAGGCATCCAGGCCGTTCCCGGCGGCCCGGTTCCGGGAGAGCGTCGCGCGCGTCGAATCCGGCTCCGTCGCGAAGATCGCGTCGCCCCGGCAGCCGCGGATCTCGGTGCGCTCGATCGTCGGCCAGGCGCCGAGGGCGAGGAGGATCCCGTCCCCCCCGCCGTCCAGGATCCGGACGTCGCGGAGCACGAGGTCCGAGACCTCGGTGGTGAGGCCCGCGGGGCGGCCGTATCGCTGCCAGGCGAGGCCTCCGGCGTAGCGGATCTCGGCGCTCTCGATGGTTCCGCCCCCGCCGCCGAGGAACCCCTCGAGCGTGATCCCCATCCACTCGCCGGGGGCGGGGGAGGAGGCGTTCCCGTCCCCGTTCGTGTCGCCGCCCACGGAGTCGTCGGCGGCGGACGTGAAGACGACGGGGGCCTCGGGGGTGCCCTTCGCGACGATCCGCCCGCGTAGCCGGAGCTCGGTCTTGCTCGACGCTCCCTTGACCGTGGCGCCCGGGAGCAGCGTCAGCCGCGCGCCGGGGGCGACGACGACGTCCCGCTCCAGCAGGAACGGGATCTCCGCCGTCCAGGTGGCGGAGGCGTCGAGCTGCCCCTCGATCCGGAAGGCGTCGGGGCGGTTGCCGCGGACCAGGATCTCCGAGAGGGCGCTCCGGGTGGAATCCGCGTCGTTCGCCCAGATTGCGTGGCCCGCGTTGCCGCGGATCTCGCTGCGCGCGATCTCCGCCGTCGCGCCGTCCGCGAGGAGGATGCCCTCTCCTCTCCCGTCCACGATCGCGGAGTCGCGGATCGAGACCCCGGGGGCCTCGATCGCGAGGCTCGCCGGGCGGCGGAGCCCGTGCCAGGAGCGGGATCCCGCGCCGCGGATCTCGACGTGGACGAGTCCGCTCGGGACCGGCCCGCCCGGGGCCTCGAAGCGGATCCCCATCCACCCCCGCGCGGCGCTCCCGCGTGCGGGAGCGAACACGATCGGCTCCTCCGAGCGACCCTCCGCGACGAGGGAGCCGCGGACGAGGAGCCCCGAGCGCTCCCCGGCGGCGTGGACGACGACCCCGGGCTCCACGCGCAGCGTGACGCCCTCCTCGACGAGGATCGTCTTCTCGAGGACGTACGGGCTCTCGATCCTCGTCCACGTCTGGTCCTCGGCGATCCTCCCGTGGACCGGCGTCTCGGCGAGGATGGGGCCGGCGGCGGCGCAGCAGAGGAGCGACGCGGCGACGGAGGTCGTGAAGAGGCGCATGGCGGTTCTCCAGTGCGACCGCGCCTTCGTACACCCGCGATTCCGGGCAGTCAAGCGGGTCCCGCCCTCCGGCCGCCGTCCCGGCCGCGGCGGAGCGAAGCGCCCGGCGGCGAGCCGGGCGTCTCCTGAACCGTCACATCGAGGCGTCCCGGACGATCCGGAAGCCGTCGGGGCCCCGCTCGAGCGCCAGCAGCGTGAGGCCGGAGGCTGTGGAACGATCCGGACGCGAGATCGTCCACCGCGCCACGACCGTGGCCCCATGGATGCGCCCCGGAAGTGCGTCGCCGAGCGGGGACGTCTCGCGTCCCCAGACCGTGCGCACGTCGAGCACCTCGAGGGCGAGCGACCCCATGGCGAGGCGGTCCGGGTACCGCTCGCGGTAGCGCGCGATCACCTCCGCGCGGCCGCGGGTCATCCCGGAAGGGGAGACGAAGAGGACGTCGTCGTCGTACGCCGACGCGAACGCCTCGACGTCGCCGCGGCTCCACGCCTCGGCCTGGCGGTGCAGCAGCGCCTCGATCTCGGCGCGCGACCGCTCCTCGTCCCGGGCGTGGGCGATCCGGTCCCACAGGCCGCACCCGAAGGAGGCGAGGAAGGCGGGCGGATCGGCGAACGCGGGATCGGCGAGCACCTCGTCCGCGGTCGCGAATCGGTGGCCGGATTCCTGGAGGCCGTCGAGCAGACGGGCCCACTGCTCGGCGCCGACCTCGGTGGCGTGCAGGAGGAGGATCTGGGGGGTCGTGCGGCCGAACAGCTCATCCCCCACCCGTTCCTGACGCTCGACGGCGAGGCGCAGCGAGGCCTGGAAGTCCTCCGCGACCCGCGCCATCTCTTGCCGGTCGTCGCGGCGCCGGGCCTCGACCCACGGCTCCTCGAACGAGGCGTCCTGCGTGTCGAGCGTCACCGGGAGGTCCCGCTGGCCGCTCCGCGCGAGCCACGCCCGCGCCTCCCGGCGCTCGGCCTCCGTGGCGCCCTCCCGGAGAAACGGGAAGCGGAAGAAGCGCAGCGCCAGGCCCCGCGCGGAGAGATGGGCGGCGAGCGCCTCCCGTCCGCGCTCGGCGTCCGCAATCCATTCCGCCACGGGGGTCCGGGTCAGGTCGGGGTGCGCGAAGGAGTGGTTTCCCAGCTCGTGACCGGCCTCGAGCCAGAGGTCGAGAAGCCTGCGGTCCTCCTCGTCGCGGACGTTCCTCCACGTCACCAAGCCGACTGCCCGGACGCCGCGGGCGCGGAGGGCGTCGAGGAGCCGGCGAGTGATCCTCTCGCGCTCCCCGGGGTCGGGATGGAGGCGCGCCGAGGAGACCGGAAGGTCGTCCACGGTGACCAGGAGGGGGCGGCCCCGGGGCGGGGGCGCCGGAGAGGAAAAGGCCGAAGCCGCGACGGCTGCGGCGACCAGGAGGAGGGCGGCGGAGGAGCGCATCTCGGATCTCCCGCAGCGGCGACGGCCGGCTCGGACGGGCATCGTATCCCGGCAGCGCTCGAGGATCGAGGGGAGCGCGCGGCGAACGGGCGGGGGGACGAGGTTTCCGCTAGAATGCCGCAACCGAAGCCCTCACAACCGGAAGCGTCGCGAAGGGGCCGGCGCCCCACCCGATCGCAAGAGGATGGCGAAGATGGAATTCCGCAGGCTTGGGATCGTCGGCGGCGGGACGATGGGTCGGTCCATCGCCGAGAAAGTCGCGTCGAACGGCATCGACGTCGTCGTGCACGAGGTTTCCGAGGAGGCGGCCGAGAGCTCCCGCGAGCATCTCGTCGCGTCCCTCGACGAGGAGCTCCGGAAGTGGGGGATCACCGCTTCCGAGGCGAAGGTGATCCTGAGCCGGATCCGCTTCACCGCCGACATCGCCGCGCTCGCCGAGGCGGACATGCTGATCGAGGCGGTCACCGAGGACCTGGAGACGAAGAAGCGGGTGATGGAGGCGCTCGGCAGGACGTGCCCCGAGGACCGCGTGTTCCTCACGAACACGTCGACCCTGAGCATCACGGAGATCGCCGCGGCCTCGGGGAGGCCGGACCGCGTCCTCGGCGTCCACTTCCTCCCGCCCGTCAGCCGCAACCCGATCGTCGAGGTCGTGCGGGGGATCGAGACGTCCGACGCGACGTACGCGACGGCGATGGAGCTCGTGCGCGCGCTGGACAAGACCCCGATCGAGGTGTTCGAGTACCCGGGTTACGTCGCGACGCGGGCGATCGTTCCGCTCCTGAACGAGGCGATGCACATCGTGCTCGAGGGCGTGGCGAGCGCCGAGGACGTGGACACGGCGCTTCGCCTCGGCTACCAGTTCCAGATGGGGCCGCTCGAGTACTGCGACCGGGTCGGCCTAGACAAGATCATGGCCTGGATGGAGCATCTGTTCCACGAGCTCGGGGACGTGAAGTACCGGCCGTGCCCGCTGCTCCGGAAGCTGGTGCGCGCCGGCCACCTCGGACGCCGCACCGGCCGCGGCTTTTTCGCGTGGGAGGGGCCCCGGCGGGTCCCCGCGCACCGGGCGGGGGAGTCGCGATGAAGGTCCTCGTTCTCAACTGCGGGTCGTCCTCCGTCAAGTACCAGCTCATCGAGACCTCTCTCGCCCAGATCGAGTCGAACACCGACCGCGTCATCGCGCGGGGGGCCGTCGAGCGGATCGGGACCTCGAGCGCGATCCACTCCTACCGGCCCGAAGGGGGGGAGAAGTCGTCCGAGGTCAAGGAGATCCTCGAGCACAGGGTGGCGATCACCGAGATCATCCGGACTCTGACCGACCCGCGCCGGGGCGTGATCCGCGAGGCCCGGGAGATCGATGCGGTGGGCCACCGGGTCGTGCACGGGGGGGAGAAGTTCGCCCGCTCCGTGCTGATGAGGGACGAGGTCGTCCGGCAGGTCGAGGAGTGCTCGGAGCTGGCCCCCCTCCACAACCCGCACAACCTCCGCGGGTACCGCGCCGCGCGCAAGATCCTCCCCGACGTCCCGCACGCGGCGGTCTTCGACACGGCCTACCACCAGACGATGCCGCCGGCGGCTTACGTGTACGGCCTGCCGTACGTGCTCTACACCCGCCACGGGATCCGGCGGTACGGGTTCCACGGGACCTCGCACCGCTTCGTCGGCTGGCGGTCGCAGTCGATCCTCGGGCGGCGCCGCGAGGACAGCCGCCTGATCACCTGTCATCTCGGCAACGGTGCGAGCGTCTGCGCCATCGATCACGGGAGATCGGTGGACACCTCGATGGGGTTCACCCCTCTCGAGGGACTCCTGATGGGGAGCCGGTGCGGCGACCTGGATCCCTCGGTGATCTTTCACGTGATGCACAAGGAGGATCTGACCGAGCAGCAGGCCACGACCCTTCTCAACAAGCACTCGGGCCTCTACGGGATCTCGGGCGTGTCGAACGACATGCGGGAGGTCCTCGCCGAGGAGGCGAAGGGGAACGAGAGAGCCCGTCTCGCGGCGGACATCTTCTGCTATCGGCTGAAGAAGTACATCGGCGCCTACGCCGCCGCGATGGCGGGTGTGGACACGCTGATCTTCACGGGGGGAATCGGCGAAAACTCTCCCGCGGTGCGGGCCCGCGCGTGCGCGGGGCTCGAGTTCATGGGCGTGCACGTGGACGCCGCGCGCAACGAGACGGCGATCGGCACGGAGGCGCGGATCTCTCCCGACGGCGCGCCGGTGGCGGTGCTCGTGATCCCGACGAACGAGGAGCTGATCATCGCCCGCGACGCGCTGCGTCTGGTGGAAGGCGTCCTCTGAGGCGGGATCCCGCCTCCGGGGCGCGCGTCTCCGCGCGGGTTTCCTCCCGCCGTGCTATGTTCGCGCCGGCGGCCGGGGACGGCCGGGAGACCCGCCGATGAAGCTCGAGAAGTTCTTCAGCGCGGAGGATCTCCGCCTCGTGGAGGAGGCGGTGCGCGAAGCCGAGTCGCGCACGTCCGGGGAGATCGTCCCGTACGCGGTCGAGCGCTCCGACGCGTACCCAGAGGCGACGTGGAGCGCCGCGACGCTGGGAGCGCTCCTCGGCGTCCTCGCCGCGGCCGCGGTGCAGGGGCTCGTGGAGATCTGGGGCGTTCCTCTCGCGGCATGGATCGCCGCGCCGACGGCGCTGGGCGCCGGCGGGGGCGCGCTTCTTTGCGGCGCCCTTCCGGCGCTTCGGCGGGCCCTCGTTCCCGCCGTGACGCTGGGCGACCGGGTGGCGGCGCGCGCCGAGCGGGCGTTCCTCGAGCACGAGGTGTTCGCGACGCGCGAGCGGACCGGGATCCTCGTGTTCCTCTCCCTCTTCGAACGCCGTGTCGTCGTGCGCGCGGACAGGGGGATCGCGGCGAAGGTCGCGCAGGCGGAGTGGGACGCCGTCGTCCAGGGGATCGTTGCGGGGATCCGGGAGGGGAAACCGGGCGAGGCGCTGGCCCGAGGGATTCGCGCGTGCGGGGAGATCCTCGAGCGGAGGGGAGTCGAGAGGCGGGCGGACGACCGGGACGAGCTCCCGGACGGCCTGCGGACCGGCGGCCCGTGATCTTCCGCTCGGCGACGCGTCTCGCCGGGCTCGGGACGGCTTCGGTCCTCCTGGCGGCCGTGTGCTCCCTGGCGTCCGAGGTCCCGTACCTGGGGGCGCGGGTCCAGGACGACGCGGGGATGATCCCGCGGGACGCGCGGGAGAGGATCGAGGCGAAGCTGCGCGACCACGAGGCGCGCACGACGAACCAGGTCGCCGTGCTGACCGTCGAGAGCCTGGAGGGGGAGCCGATCGAGGAGTTCTCCCTGCGGGTCGCCGAGACCTGGAAGCTCGGACGCAAGGGGCGCGACAACGGCGTCCTCTTCCTGGTCGCGCGGCGCGAGCGGAAGATGCGCATCGAGGTGGGCTACGGTCTCGAGTCGGTGTTGACGGACGCGATCGGGCGCAGGATCCTCGACGAGCGGGTCGCGCCTCGCTTCCGGGCGGGGGATTTCCCGGGCGGCTTCGAGGCGGGGACGGACGCCGTCCTCGCCTCGCTCGAGGGGCGGGAGCCGCCGGAGAAGCGCGGGGGAGGGTCCGGGAAGAGTCGCGTCCCGGCCGGGATCTTCACCGTCGCGATCCTCGCGGTGGTCCTCGCGAGGGTCCTGCTCCTCGCGGCGAGGCGCTCGCCCGCCGGGAGGAGCTTCCTGGCCCGCCATCCCGGGCTCGCGGTCCTCGCGGCGCCGAGCCGGAGGGGCCGGGGCTCGGGCCTCCGCTTCGGCGGCGGCGGGTTCTCCGGAGGGGGCGGGAGCTTCGGCGGCGGCGGGGCGTCGGGCGGATGGTGATAGGAGGGACGCCGTGAAGGGCTCGCTGATCGCCGGCATGATCGTCAATCTTTTCCTGATCGTGGACCCGGTAGGTCTGATGCCGCTCTTCGCGACCATCACGCGCGACAGGACGAGGAGGGAGCGGCACCGGATGATCCGGAAGGCGATCGTGGTCGCGTTCCTGGTGCTCGCCTTCTTCGCGGCGGTGGGGAGGCACGTGCTCGACTACTTCGACGTCGGCATTCCGGCGGTCCGGATCGCGGGAGGAATCCTGCTCTTCGTGATCGGCCTCGAGATGCTGTACGGACGGATCTCCCGCACGGAGACCACGGACGTCGAGGAAGCGGAAGCGGCAAGCAAGGAGGACATCGGCCTGACGCCCCTCGCGATCCCGCTCCTCGCCGGTCCCGGGAGCATCGCCGCCGTGGTGCTCTTCTCGGGGATGGCGGAGGGGGCGGGGGGGCCGCTCCTGGTGATCGCCGCCCTTGCGGTCGTGATGGGCAGCGCCTGGGTCCTCCTTCGGCTGACCGACCGCCTTCTCGGGCTCCTGGGGCAGATCGGGATCAAGGTGATCGCGCGCGTGATGGGGCTCCTGCTGCTCTTCGTCGCGACACAGTTCGTCGTCGACGGCATCCGGGCTTCGGGGGCGTTCGCCGGCCGGTAGGTCTCAGATCGCCAGCATCTTGACGGCGAGCCCGAGCAGGACGGCGCCCGCCAGGAAGCCCGCCCAGCGGCCCACCAGGCGCTCCATCCTGCACGCGAGGCGCATGCCTGCGATGGTGCAGACGGCGCACGTCAGGCCGATCGTCGCGGAGGCGGACCAGAGGGGAACGTGGGCGAGCCCGAGGCCGATCCCCGCGCCGAAGGCGTCCACGCTCGTCGCGACCGAGAGCCCGACGAGCGTCGCTCCGCGGGTCGGGTCGGAAACGTCGCCGACGCGATCGGTCCCGCGCCACGATTCCCAGAGCACGCGGCACCCGATGGCGAACAGGAGGCCGAAGGCGACGTAGTGGTCGACGTCGCCGACGAGCCGGAGGAGGACGTGCCCCCCGGCGGCGCCGAGGAGCGGCATCAGCGCCTGGAAGAGCCCGAAGTGCCACGCCAGACGGAACACCTGCCTCGGGCTCGCGAAACGGAGGCCGACGGCGAGCGCGACGGAGAAGGCGTCGGCGCTCAGGGCGAGCGCAAGGAGGAGGATCTCCAGCCAAGACATCGGGGTCTCCCGCGAGGGCGTTACCCTAGCATGGTGGTGCGGAGCTTGTGCTGTCCGGGGGATGTCCGCCGGCGGACGGCGGAC
>ERZ1649853.255-NODE-255-length-22857-cov-7.175160_pt1 | contig 22857 bp, 19 predicted proteins | sample MGYA00575353_ERZ1649853 | MGnify/ENA primary metagenome ERZ1649853 (study PRJEB40853, sample SAMN11349654) | freshwater sediment metagenome | isolation source: river sediment | host: Sediment | place: India: Okhla Barrage, New Delhi | collected 2017-02-21 ...
GATGGAAGTTTTTACCTTGGCATCATTGATATCTTGATTCTCGACCGATCGTTGTGCATGTGATGGAAACGCTCGCCAAGAATCAAGATATCAATGATGCCAAGGTAAAAACTTCCATCGCTGCCCAGGTTACCCCTCTGATCGAGGATGTACCCTCGGCCATTGAGCGGGATACTTACAGGCAGCAATTGGCGCGCTTGTTGAAGGTGGATGAAAAAGCTTTGCTTGGAAGCCAGAAAGTAGTCGAACGCAGCCGAAGACGTACAGAACGCGTAGAAGACCCGGCAAGGATAGCACCTGTAGCGCATGTTGAAAAAAGTGTTGATCAGCGGGTGATGAATCTCGAAAACCATTGCATATCGCTGCTGCTGTTCCGACCGGATGCGGTGTATGAACTGGAGCGGGAGCTAAAAATCCATAACCTGGAAAAACTCAGCCCCAGGGATTTTTCAACGGTTGAAAACCAAACCATTTGCCATTTGCTGCTGGAAGGACTGAGCCAGGACGAACAAGATGTTATCCCTTACGTCATAAGCCATCTTCCTGCTGAACTGGAGGAACGGTTCGAGGGATTGATGGCAGGCGGGATATTTGCCCACACGAACCAAATTAGAATTCAGCGTGAACTGGTGCGGGTGCTGATAGATTTACGCCTGATCAATATCAATGCTGCCTTGAGCCAGTTAAAATTCCTTCAGGAGGATCCAGATATCCCTGTTGAAGAGAAAAATGAATTAAGCCAGCAGATCCTTCAATTGACCATCAATAGAGGTAAATTGGATAAAGTGATGGTTAAGCCCGCCAACTGAATTCCCCCTTGACATTATGGTATAGTTAACCATCATTCAACAAAAACTTTGTAAAAACTCTCACTAGTGACTACCCAGAAAAAACCAACCTCACCTACCAGGAAAACCGCCAAGACCGCTCCTTCAACGAAGGCGGGTCCTGCTAAACGCATCCGGGTTCCGAAACCCGGCGACCTAAGGGAAGGGTTCGAAGAAGACGCCAGTTCCAGCTCAACCCCGGATGAGGCTCAGATCCTGCAGGTGCGCGAGGATTGGGGGGAAGTGGTTCCTGAAGACCCCCTGGAGATACTTGAAGACCCCACGATTGCGCTCGAATTATCCGAAGACCCGGTGCGTCTGTATCTCAAGGAGATCGGGCAGATCCATCTGCTGGATGCGGATTCAGAGTTCCGCCTGGCAGCTCGAATTGAAGCCAAGGTACGGGTGGATGCGATCTCCAATCATCTAAATACTGTGCGCGTCAATGGCGGGCGTTACCGCCAGTTATTTGCCAATGTTCTAAACGACCTGTTAACTTCATGGGTACGGCTGCAGGAGGATGTCTTCCGGATCGGCAATACGGATTGTCCTGACCTGGCACTGACCCTGGCGGAAGCTCAACTGCTGAGAAGGAGCTGGCAGGCAGAAGTGCCCTCTTACCTGCGATCCTACCTGGATAACGGGCGCTGGGGCAAGGATGCCATATGGGAAGAACTGGTCCGCCATGCATATGCGCTTTTCCTGGGCTTATACCTGCTCCCCGATGCGATTTCGGTACCGCTGCTGAAAAAACTGACCGATACCGCGGTGATGCCGGATGCTGCCTGGTTTAAGCGGCGACTACCGGAAGATCAGGTGCTTAAGAATGAAATTGAAGGGATTAACCGCAGGGCTGAAGAAGCCAACCAGACCCTCATCCGCGCAAATCTTCGCCTGGTAGTGAGTATTGCCAAGCGTTACCTGGGGCGGGGGATCTCTTTCCTTGATCTCATCCAGGAAGGAAATCTGGGATTGCTGCGCGCGGTTTCTAAATTCGATTCCACCCGGGGATTCAAGTTCAGCACCTACGCCACCTGGTGGATCCGGCAATCCATAAGCCGCTATATCGCCGAGCACGCCCGCACCATCCGGATTCCTGTGCACCTGTTTGAAGCAATCACGCGCCTGTTGCGGATCCAACGGTCACTGGTGCAGGTGCTGGGGCGTGAGCCCACCCAGGAGGAACTGGCGTTGGAAAGCGATCTGCTTTCACCCGAAGATGCTGCAGCCATCAAACGAGCGCGGGAGATCAACCAGCCATTGGACGGTGAGCTGCAGAAACGCTGGACCTGGGCAACTGTGAAGGTACAGCGGATTTTGCAATCTGCCGAAGAGCCCATCTCGCTGGAACGTCCTGTTGGCGATGAAGAAAGCAGCCAATTGGGCGACTTTATTGAAGATGACGAAGCGCTTGAACCGATGGATGCCGCTGCTCGTGAAATGCTGCGGGAGCAGGTCCAAAATGCGCTGGCAGCACTTTCGGAGCGTGAACGGCAGGTACTGGAATTGCGTTTTGGGTTGATCGATGGTAAGGATCACACCCTGGAAGAGGTCAGCCGCTATTTCAATGTCACCCGTGAACGCATCCGTCAGATCGAAGCGAAAGCATTACGCAAGCTGCGCCACCCCACCCGCAGCCGGCACTTGCGTGAATACCTGGGGTAAAGATCCTTGACGAAAGTGTAAGTTTTCATCATTTCTTCTGCTTGCACCCCATTTTTATTCATGTTATACTGTCGATACCTGAGGAAATTGTTACCATTACCATTGCAAAGACCTGTACCCGGCGGGCACAGGCACAAAATATTCCCTATTCCCTACTAAAACGAGTTTTCTTTTCTCCTGCCTGGCAGGAGGAATTCCATAAACCTTTAAAGAAAAACTGGACAAATCATATATGAACATTATCGAAATGGAAAATGCTCCACTGGCGACCCTGCGTAAAGCCGCAGAAGAGCTGAACATCCCCAATGCCAATCGACTGAAAAAAGAAAACCTCATCATCCAGATCTGCAAAGCTGAAGCTGCTGCGCAGGGAGTCGAAGTAAAGGGCGGCGTTCTGGAGATCACTCCGGAGGGGGTCGGTTTTCTTCGCACCAATTACTCAATTGGACCGGAGGATGTATATGTCTCGCAGGCACAACTGCGCCGATATGACCTTCGCATGGGTGATTTTGTCATCGGGGTGGTAAGGCCGCCGCGGGATGCTGAAAGGCATTACGGTCTGCTCAAGGTTGAGAGCGTCAATGGGCTTACACCAGAAGAGATGCGTACCCGGAAGACCTTTGAATCACTGACACCGATCTTTCCTGACAAACGCTTTGACCTCGAGACCGACCGGGCGATCCTATCTTCCCGGGTAATCAACCTCATTGCTCCCATCGGCCGCGGGCAACGCGGTATGATCGTCTCGCCACCGAAAGCCGGCAAGACCACAATCTTAAAACAGCTCACAAATTCCATTGCAGCCAACAACCCCGAAGTCCATTTGATCGTAGCCCTTATCGGCGAACGACCTGAAGAGGTCACTGATATGGATCGCTCGGTGGATGCTGAAGTGGTAGCCTCAACCTTTGATGAGCCGGTGAGTTCCCACGTACGCACCGCTGAGATCACCCTTGAGCGCGCCAAGCGCCTGGTGGAAATTGGACGGGACGTGGTCATTTTGATGGATTCGCTCACCCGGCTGGCGCGAGCCTATAACCTGGTGGTTAACCCCTCCGGACGCACCCTCTCCGGTGGTATGGACCCCTCAGCGCTTTATCCGCCCAAGAAATTCTTTGGTGCTGCAAGGAACATCGAAGAGGGCGGCTCGTTAACCATCATCGCCACGGCGCTGGTGGATACCGGCTCCCGCCTGGATGACGTTGTTTACGAGGAATTCAAGGGCACCGGCAACATGGAGCTTCATCTTTCACGCCGTCTGCAGGAACGCCGGATCTTCCCGGCTATCGATATTGAACGCTCTTCCACCCGCCGCGAAGATCTGCTGCTCGGACCGGATATCCTGCCGCGCGTCTGGTTGATGCGCCGCATGTACCTGCAAATGATCGCCACCCCGCCGCAAGGCGCAGGGATGGATCCTTCGGTGGCGACTGAGGCAATCTTGCAGCGTATGGTGAAGACCAAGAACAACCTGGAATTTTTGGAGAATCTGACGGAGGATTAGTGAGTTCAACAGAAAAATCCCCGGAGAAACAGGCAGAAGTGCAGGAAAGCGCACCTGCCCGGACGACCAAGTGGGTTCCGATTCTCTCGTGGGGTATCACCGCATTATTGGTAACTGCGCTTGTTCTGGTACTTTTCAAGGTCAATCCTTTTAAATCCCAAAAGGATCAGGAACCATCCAACAATTCCATAGAAACCACCGAGATTCCATTGCCGGTGGTTGATGTAGCACATAAAAATTATGCCATTCCCCGCCTGGCGCAATTTGACACCCTAATTCCGGAAGGCAACCGCCAGTACCCGATCAAATATACCGTCCAGCAGGGTGATTCCATTTTTTCGATTTCCAAACAGTACAATCTCAAACCCGAGTCAATCCTGTGGGCTAATTACGATTTACTTAATGATGATCCCACTTTGATTTCTCCAGGCTGGCGTCTCACCATTCCACCGACGGACGGCGTTTATTACAAGTGGAAGGAAGGGGACACGCTCGAGAAGGTAGCTGAAAAGTATTATGCGGATGTAGAGGATATCATCAGCTGGCCATCGAATCACCTGGATATTAATGACCCTGATACAGCCAACGTGGAGTACCTGATGATCCCGGACGGATGGCGGGAGATCGTTGCATGGATCAAACCCCTGGAGTTTGCACCCCGTTCTGGTGTGTCCCGTGTTGTGGCTGGCCCCGGCGGCTGCCAGGCACCTGCCACCGGACCGGTAGGCTCAACGGCTTTCATTTGGCCGGTAGGTAACCACTTCCTTTCAGGCTATGATTACGCTCCCTATCACCTGGCCATTGATATTGCTGCTGCCACCGGGACACCTGTTGTTGCCTCCGATTCCGGAACAGTGATCTACTCCGGATGGAATGATACCGGATATGGTTACCTGATCGAGATCGATCATAATAATGGCTACCAGACTATTTATGGTCACATGTCGTCCCTGGCTGTATCTTGCGGGCAAAGTGTCGGTCAGGGTCAGTATATCGGTGCTGCCGGCTCGACCGGAAAATCCACCGGTGCGCACCTGCATTTTGAGGTGCGTCTTAACGGCGGTTTTGTCAATCCGTGGTATGTTCTCGGTAATTAATTCTAGAATAAATCAAGCGCCCGCGAGGGCGCTTTTTTGTTCAGGGTCCAGACCGATCAGTAATTAAATACCTAAAGGACGGTCGTCGGATCAACTGTCACCTGTATCGTCACCCCGCCCAAACTCCACTCTGAAGGGGGATGCGCTTCGAGCAACCTTCCCGGATTTGAGCCACGCAGTAACATCTGCCAACGATAGAGCCCAGCCCGTTTCTCGTAATAACATGGAGCCGGACCAATAATGTCTGTTTGACGCAAATCCTCTTCAGCTATCCACGTGTTAATCAGATCGCGGGCAAGAAAGGCTTGCTTTTGTACTATATCGGCTTTAGGGTGGCGCAATTCCAACCGGATGAGCCGGCTGTAAGGCGGGTATTGAAGTTTCCGCCGGTGTTCCAGCTCGGTTCTTATAAATCCATCAAAATCATACTTTGCAGCGCACTGGATGGCGTAATTCTCCGGCTCAAAAGTCTGCAGAATGGTTTTTCCTCCCAGACTGCTGCGCCCGGATCGCCCGGCAACCTGGGTGATGAGCTGGAAAGTGCGTTCAGGAGCGCGGAAATCGGGCAAGTGCAGGCTGAGATCTGCCAGGATAATGCCTACCAGCGTGACCAGCGGCAGGTCCAATCCTTTGGCAAGCATCTGGGTACCGATGAGAATATCAGCGCGGTGCTGGGTGAAATGATCCAGGATCAGGTCGTGAGCCCCCTTGTACCGGGCGGTATCGGCGTCCCAGCGCAGGGTGCGGGCGGCCGGGAAGGTCTCAAGTACAAGTTTTTCCAGGCTCTCGGTACCCATCCCGAATTGGCGGATGTTGCTGCTCCCGCAGGTGGGACAGGTGTTGGGCATCTGGCGCTGATGACTGCAGGAATGGCAGATGAGCATTGCTGCCCCGGTGTGCCAGGTGTATGGGGTGTTGCAGCGGCTGCAACGGAGTACTGTGCCGCAATCGCGGCAAAAGACGTAAGAAGCGCTTCCGCGCCGGTTGAGAAATAAGATCGCCTGTTCCTTGCGAGCCAACACCTTACCAATTTCTGCCTGCAACGATTCGCTCAGGGCAGTACGGTTACCCTTGCGCAGTTCTGAGCGCATATCCACCACTTCAATAACAGGAAGCGGAGGAGATTCCAGGGATACACTGGAATCGCCAGGCAGGCTGGAGGCAACGCGATTGGGCAGGGAAAGCACGAGCCATTTTTGCTGCTGGAATTGGGCCAGCATTTCAATCCCTGGTGTGGCTGAGCCCAGGAGCAAGACCGCACCGGTCTGTTGGGCGTAAGTGATTGCAGCTGACACTGTATGATACTGGGGAGGATTGTCTTCCTGGTGGTAGGAATGGTCATGGCATTCATCAATGACGATCAACCCTGGCGCGGGTAGCGGGGAAAAAAGCGCGCTGCGTGGGCCGATCACGATCGGCAGAACGCCGGAGCGGATGCGCCGCCAGGTGTCGTACCTTTCGCCGGGTGAAAGCCGGGAGTGGATCAGCCCGACCTTTCCGGGAAAACGCGCATAAAACCGCCTGGCCATTTGAGGCGTGAGCGCGATCTCTGGCACCAGGATAATTGCTCCTTTACCCCGGGCAAGGGCTTCTTCCACCGCTTTCATATAGATTTCGGTTTTACCCGAACCGGTAACGCCATGGATGAGGATGGGTTTGAGTTTTTCTTTTCCGGTAAACTGAGGCTGGATTACAAACATCACAGCCTGCTGCTCGACGGTCAGGTCAGGCGAAGAAGTGAGCACGGGTTTCAGGTTTGCCAGCGGGTCGCGCCAGACTTCGGTTTCACCAAGCTGGATCAAGCCCAAACCGGATAACTTCTCCAGGTCACCGGCATTGGCGCGGGTTTCGGCATAAACCCAGGTCACGGCAATGGGCAAGGCTTCACCTTCAAGAAAATCCAGCACCCGTTTACGCCGTACCTGCAGTTCGGCGCCGCGCCCAAGGATCGCTAACCCCTCCTCAGATGACGGGACGTTCGCCAGGAAAAGTGCCGTCCGGATGACCTTTGGGCGCACGGATGGCGGTGGCAGGAAGGGGTTAAGGGTGATGAGGTTCTGCCTGGCAAGTGAATTCACCGCGCTATGCCAGTCGATGTTTGGCAGAGCAGTTGAAAGCTGTGAACCGCGCAGATCACCGCGTTTCTCGAGCAAGGCAACAATCCGTAGTTGTACGGGAGTTAATCCACCTTCAGACGATGGCTGGACCAGGTGAATGAGTACATCGGCATGCTGGCTCAATCCCGGGGGGACCATCAAATCCAGGAATGCCGAAGTGGTTGCGAAGTTCCGCTTTGCCAGATCTGCTGCGAGGGTGATCTGGTGCGCAGTCACCACCGGCTCGCTTTCGATGATCGCCTCCACGGGGCGGGTTTCTGCGACCATGGCTTCAGGCGGCAGGGCAATGACGATACCCTGTACCAATTGCTTTCCAAAAGGAACCTGCACCAGCGACCCGATTTGCAGCCGGTGTTGAAGGGTTTCAGGAATTGAATAATCAAATACCCCCGAAACCTGGGCTATGTTGACGGATATGCGGGCAAAGAAACTCATCAATGCTCTATCCGGTTATGGCTGCAGCGGCATATCCGACTACGCTGGAGGCGTCTCCGGAAGCTTCTGCGGAGGTGGTGTGATGCAGCAAAGTAACCTGCCTTGCTCCCAGGAGTTTTGCCGTCCATAATGTCAGCGCCACTGCACCTGCGCCGCAAGCAAACCCTTTTTGACCGGATTCAGCCTCAAGCACTCCCTGTGGGTCGAAATTGGTGAACTGTGAGGTCATCACCTGATCAAAGTTATTGGCTTCTTTTAGTGAGTAAAAATGCGACAGGTCGGTGCTGGCAACCAGTAATACCCGCTTTCCTGCAAGGACCCTGGCAATGGATTCGGCAGCAGTGTGTAGGGTGTCTGGATGATGCGTGCGAACCATGATGGGGAGCAACTCAAAAGGTTTTTTCAACGCCACCTGGAGAAAGGGAAGCTGGATCTCCAATGAGTGTTCCCGGTCATAGGCGATGTGCTGCAGAAACAGGTCAGATCGTGATTGCAGGTCTGCATCGATATCCTCCACAAGTTTTTCGGCGATTGCCATCTCGCCAAGCGGGGTGGCATAGGTTTTATGGGCGCTGGTTAAAAAATCAAAGGGCTGGTAATCATGCAGTGGTGAAAAAACCGCGCAGATATCGAAGTTCTCATCCCGCACACAGCGATACGCATATCCTGCGGTGCTGCCGGAATAGAAATAACCCGCGTGCGGTGCGATGAGACCGAACACCCTTCCCGGCAGATGGGGTTCATCCGCATCTTCAAGATATTGCGATATCGTGTCATGCAGGACTGTTTTATTGCCGGGGTACCATGAACCGGCAATCGGGGAGGGTCTGATGGAAGAAATCTCTTTCATAGGTCACCTCGTGAATATTTCCATTATACCGAGTGGATAAGAAAAAGACATACTATGGAAATCCCCCCTTGGCTTACAGGGGGGATTCTTTTGTAGAGAGAAACATTAGTAGATCAGGAAGTTCCAGGGATTCACCTTTTGACCGTCAGACGTGCGCAGCTCAAAATGAAGATGCGGTCCTGATGAATTTCCGGTGGTTCCGAGCATGCCGATCTGTTCACCCTGAAAGACGTAGTCTCCGCAGCCTTTGATGACCTGGTCAAGGTGGGCGTAAACTGATTGCCAGCCGTTGCCGTGATCCACGACAATGAGGTTGCCATACCCGTAATTGTTCCAGCCAGAATACACGATTACTCCGTCATCCACTGCATAGATGATATTGCCGATATCGCCGGCAATATCAATGCCGAAATGGTTGGTGCTGGGTGACCAGTCATATCCAGATAGCCAGGTTTCGGTGGTTGGCCAGATGAAGGTGCCGTTTCCGATTGGGCCGTCGTAAACCTGACCGCAGTATCCCGGACCCATGATCTGGGCAGCAGCGGGATTATCCCGGCTGAAAACTGGCAGCCAGTCGGTGTATTGTCCCGTTCCATGGGGAATGAACACCAGCTTGCCATCCGGGATATTGGGCATGGCGTAATCCCCGATGGTATCGCGGTTGAGGTTATTCCACGGCCAATCCAGGATGTCATCGACATTGCTGCTGGTACCCTTGGCAACACCGTTCAAGCCGTCCACGCCTGCCACCCACTGATGCACCACTCCCTGGAATGGCGGGATCAGCAGCACCAGTCCTGGTTTGATGAATGCCGGATTGTCACCCAAAATGTGTTTGTTGCACCAGAGAACCCATTCGGGCTGCAAGCCGAATTTCTCGGCAATCCCGAATACTGTATCGCCTTTTTCCACTGTGTATTCAATAATGTCTTCACGCGGTTTAGCCGGCAGATTGGTGTGGTAATCTGCCGCCCGGTTGATGCTGAAATCGCTGGAGAGAAACGCCTGCGGGTTCTGCATAGAAGGAAGGGTGGGCATGGCAGCGATGGTTTTGGCTGTCTCGGTCATTTGCGGAGTGTTCTTTTTTCCTTTGAGAAAATACGCGCTCATCACCCAAACCACTAAAAGTACCAGTAACTCGGTAGCTACAACCATCCCTGTGCGCAGGGCGGTTTCGCCAAGCCCAAGCCGCAGCAACCGGTTCCAGATCTGGCTGGCGGATACAGGTGCTTTTTCGGGGGCAGTTTCGAGATTCTGTTGTGCTGCAATCCCCTCTTCCGGTTTTTCATCCGGACGGGGAGATGGGGTTGTGTCCATTTTCACCTCGGCAAAAATCATAACACTGCCGGGAGAGGCGGTCAAGCAGGGCAAAATCGAGTAAATTCGGTTTTTTTGGAAAAAATTGCTGCTTACCAGTACATCGGTTTTGTCAGATCTTCAGGTTTTGCTGCGGCAGGCGCGCGTTTGAGCACCAGAACAGCAAAATCATCCTGGTTCGGAGTGGCGTGGCTGTATTCCTTCACTGCTTCATAAAGCCGCCTGCAAATCGTGCGGCCGTTCTCAACCCTGTTGCTTTGCAGGACAGCGGCGATGCGATCGAGTCCGAATTGCGAACCGTGCTCATCGATTGCCTCATTAAGTCCGTCTGTGAAGAGCAGGGCTGTCCCTCCGGGCACCAACACAACTTCCTGCATGTCCAGCTTAACCCCCTGGAAAAGCCCCAGCGGCTGCCCGGTATCGAGTTGAATTTGCATGGGCATGCCGCGACTGTCAAGCATGATCGGCTGCAAATGCCCGGCACGGGCGTACTGGATCACCCCGGTGCGGTAATCCAGCACCGCATACAGCAGGGTGACAAACATGCCAGAAGCATTCATTTTCATGAGCGAGCGATTTACATGCTGAAGGATCTCTGCCGGATCGGACGAGCGTTCGCTTTCAGCTCGCAGTAAACTAAAGGTCAATGCCATGAATAGTGCTGCCGGCAGCCCCTTGTCGGAGACATCGCCAATGACAATACCGAGATGATCAGGATCGAGAGGAATGAAATCATAGAAATCCCCGCCGACTGCCCGGGCAGGCATGATGAACGTGCCAAACTGGTATCCCGGCCGATGAGGGGTGCGCTGAGGGAGGATACTGCGTTGGGTCTTGCGGGCGATGAGCATCTCGTTTTCGAGTCGGTGCAGCAGCCGTTCAGTGCGGGAAAACAAGAGCGCATTTTCCAGTGACAGGGTCAAGCTGTTGGTAAGGGTCGTTAATAGATCAATATCCGCCTGGCTGAAGGCGTTTTCGATATCCAGGTTCTGCAGACTTACCACTCCATAGGCGGTATCCCCCACAAGCATGGGAACACCCAGCCAGGTTTTTGGCAGGTCTGTGCCGGGAACGACCTTCATGCGTTTTTCTTCCACCGCGCGCAGGATATCGGCAAGATTGATCATAAAGGGTTTGCGGGTGCGGATGATCTCTGCCCGGGAGCTATCCACAGGCAGCCAATCCGGCAGGTTCAGGTGCTGCCCCCGTTCGATGGCGTAATGATGGAATACCTTTTTTGTGGCATGGTTATACTGCGAGATCATTACCACCTGGGCGTTAAAGGTATCCCGCAGGCTGTCTCCCACCAGATTGTAGATCTCCTGAATATCCAGTCGGGAGGAAAGCCCCTCCTGGACGTTGTTGATCAACGCCAGCATGGCGGCGCGTTCACCCGCGCAGCGCGAAAACAATTCTGAGGCGGTTTTCCAATCACCGCTTGCTGCAGCCTGCTCTGCATTGACTTGCAGGATGTCCGGGTTCAGCGAGTGGATCGGTGACATATTGGATGCCTCAACCCATCCCTAATGCAGGTTGGAAAAAATCCCAAGCATGACGGAAATATCCATGCCGGCATGGAACAGAATCGCGGGCCAAAGCGCCTTTGTCTTCTGGATCACGGTGCCAAATAACAGCGCCAGCCCGATGAGAATTCCCATGAATAACCATTGATCTGAGGTGTACCCGACACCGAAGTGAAGCGCTGTAAACACAAGAGCAATGGTGAGATTTGCCCCGAAATCCCCCAGCAGCGGCTCAAATTTCTTGAGGAAAAGCCCACGGAAGAGTAATTCCTCCATTGCTCCATTGGCCAGAACGAACACCACCAGCCAGGGCATCCAGGTTTGCCAGCCGGCAAGTTTTTCGGGGTCCAGTTTGAATAGCCATATCCCTGATGGAACAGCAGTGGCAGCTGCAAGCGTAAAAGTTCCCAGCCCGAGGAGCAGTCCAAGCCTGACCCTGCCATTTTGCAGGTAAAGGTCTTGAAGGGTAAAACCCATCACCCGGGATAAACCGATCACAATCAAAAACACTATGATCATGTCGCTTAATTTCAACAGGGCAAAATCACGCGGGTTTGAACTGGTTAATCCCAGGTTGTCGATCAGGTAATTCGCCATGATCCACATCAGGGATACTGCCACGATCATGATGGTCAAGGCGTTGATCACCGGCCGGAGCGGTGTAAGTTTTGCGAATTTCCCGCACAGCCATCCGGCGATGACCAACAGAATGGTTAATCCTATCCTGCCAAAAAGATCGTTCACCGGTTTCTGCAGCGGATTCCAGGGACTGAAGACGATCATGATCAATGCGCCGAGCGCAAGGAAAAGTCCAACAACCGCAATTTTATATCCAAGACCGGATTTACTAGCAGTGGCGATTGAATCCATAATAACTTGGCTTTCTATCCATTAAGGATAAAACCGTGTAACTTTGACCTAACAATACCATTATACGGTCTCCGGCAAGCGAGTGCCACGCTGTAGATCGGATTTTTCATTTATTTGACTATGCTATACTCAGCTTAATGACCTCGTCGCGTTATCAATTGGTATGCCCTGAGTGCGGAACGACTTTTGACCCTGAGAAACCTCAGACCTTCTGTACTGCCTGCGCTTCTCCCATTCTCGCCAAATATGATCCTGACCGAGTCTTGATCACGCAAGATGAAGTGAGCGCACGCCCGCGCGGTATCTGGCGCTGGCGGGAATTGCTCCCGGTGAACGCGGAGGAGTTCCGCCTGGTGTTGGGAGAAGGGGACTCGCCATTATTACCGGTTGGTAACCTGGCAAAAAAATTCGACTTGCCTGGTCTGTATATCAAGGACGAATCCAGCCAGGTGACAGGATCTTTCAAAGCGCGGGGGATGGCGGTGGCTATTTCAAAAGCAATCGAACTGGGTTTGCGTGAATTTGTGATACCCACTGCCGGCAATGCTGGCGGTGCACTGGCAGCTTATGCAGCACGGGCTGGATGTGCCGCGCATGTGTTCATGCCGGCAGACACCCCGATGGCGAACCAGGTTGAGGTGCGCATGGCCGGGGCGGAGCTGATTCTCGTGGATGGGTTGATCAACGATGCTGCTAAACTGGCCCGCGAGGCTGCCATCCGGCATGGATGGTTCGATGTTTCAACTTTCAAAGAACCTTTTCGTGTTGAAGGCAAAAAGACCATGGGTTTTGAACTGGCCGAAGCTTTCAACTGGCAATTACCGGATGTCATTGTGTATCCCACTGGCGGCGGAACCGGACTGGTGGGAATGTGGAAGGCATTTTCAGAGTTGGAAGCCCTTGGCTGGATTGACTCAAGACGGCCGCGCATGGTAAGTGTTCAGGCGGAGGGATGTGCGCCGGTGGTAAGGGCTTTTCAAACGGGGGCAATCCGCTGCGAAGTCTGGCAGAATGCTGCGACAATCGCTTCTGGTCTGCGGGTTCCGGCGGTGTTTGCCGACCGGCTCATATTGCGGGTACTTCGGGAGAGCAGAGGGATTGCGTTGACCGTAACGGATGCTGAAATACTGGCAGCGCAAAAAGAACTGGCTGCTTCTGAAGGGGTCTTTGCTGCCCCAGAGGGGGCTGCCACAATCGCGGCTTTATCTCACCTGATTGCGACAAGGTGGTTACAAAGTGGTGATAAAGTTGTATTATTTAATACAGGAAGTGGTTTGAAATATGTAAGTCAATGAGGTGCATATGGATCAGGATGTAACCCGATCTTCTCTTGAAGTCCTATTCAGCGTCAGCCGAGAACTGGCTACCACGCTGGATTTGCATAAAGTATTGACCCGGGTATTATTCTTATCCACCCAGAACCTGGGGGTGGAACGCGCCAGCCTGGTAGTTCTGGATGATAACGGTAAACCGGTGGACGCGGCTATCTTATTTGATGGCAAGCTTGCTCCGCATACTGTAGCCCAGATGCAGGATGTGGTTGAATCCGGTCTCGCGGGATGGGTTATTAAGCACAAAGAACCCGCGCTCATTGCCAACACCCAGAATGATGAACGCTGGCTGCAACGCCCGGGCGCAGCGGCTGACACGAACGCGGCCCGCTCTGCCCTTTGCGTTCCGCTGATGGCGCGTAATAAATTGGTGGGCGTGCTCACGATCGTACACCCCCGCATAAATTTCTTCAGCGAGGAGCAATTTAAACTTCAACAGGCGATTGCAGACCTGGCGGGGATCGCGGTCCGGAATGCCCAGCTCTATAACGATGTAGAATCAGCGGGGCGGCGCTATCATGATCTGTTCGAAAACAGTATCGATCCCATCTTCATCACCACTTATAATGGGCAGATCATCGAAGCCAATCATAAGGCTGTGTTAACGACAGGGCAGCAAAAGGCAGCGCTGCTAAAGCAGTCAATTGAAGAATTACACGATGTAAAAACAGAGAAGACCGGCACGAACTTTTCCTCGCTAAGAGATGGCGCGCCTATCACTTATGAATCCGTCCTGAAATGTGCTGAATGCGGTTCTATTCCTGTGGAAGTGCATGTATCCACCATACACATCTCTGAAAAACCCAGTTTGCAATGGATCTTCCGCGATGTCAGTGAACGTCAGTATATGGAGGAGCTGCGTGAAGATCTATCAGCAATGATCTATCACGATCTGCGCTCCCCGTTGGCAAATATCATTTCGAGTCTGGATATTCTACGCTCGATGTTACCCGCCGAACCCCCGGAGACAGTTCAACTGGTGGATATCGCCCAGCGTTCATCGGATCGTCTGCAGCGGTTAATCAGTTCGCTGTTGGATGTCCACCGGCTTGAATCCGGGCAGCAAATCACCGAAAAGAAAAAAGTGAATATCAATGCGCTCATTGATGAATCAGTTGACATCACCACTCCGGTGGCCATTGCCCGCCAGATCACCGTCTCAAAGGAGATATTGGGCACGCTGCCGGAAGTGAATGGTGACAATGAAATGCTGCGGCGGGTTGTGATCAACCTGCTCGAAAACGCCATTAAATTTTCCACTACCCGTACAAGCGTCCTCATAGCCGCAAAGCAGAGCGGCAAGGATGTGACCGTCTGGGTGGAAGACCACGGTCCAGGCATTCCACCAGACCAGCGCGAACGAATTTTTACCAAGTTTGTCAGGCTCCGTGCTGAAGGTACTTCCAAGGGATTTGGCATCGGGCTGGCTTTCTGCCGGCTGGCGGTCCAGGCTCACGGGGGTAAGATTTGGGTTGAAAGCACCAATGACGGCGGGTCCCGATTCCTCTTTACATTGCCTGTGTCTAATTGACGATTCGCTGCCCGAGGAACCATGCAGGAAATATCCCATCATATCTTTATTGAAACCGGCTTTCCGGGGGTTACCCTGGCTGTTCTGCGCTGCCAGCGCGGATTGGTGTTGATCGACGCACCGCTCAGAATCGAAGATACCCGCACCTGGCGTTCGAGTCTGGCAGGAATGCCCGGTGGTTTCGAGCGTATCCTGATCTCCCTTGACGAGCATTTTGACCGGACCCTGGGATTGCGGCAGATGGAATGCCTAGCCATTGGGCATGATTCGTTCACCCAGGTGCTCAGAGACAGACCGGTTTCATTCAAAACGCAGGGGCAGGAAACCGGGGCTGAATGGGAAATGGTGAATGGGCTTGGAGTGGTCCGCTGGGCAATGCCTGATATCACCTTTACCCACACACTTGACCTGTATTGGGACCTATACCCGATTCGCATCCGTAAAGTGGCAGGGGTTTCGGCTTGTTCCTCTTGGGTGGAACTTCCTGCCCAAAAGATCCTCTTTATCGGGGATACGGTTGTTCCGGACGCCCCGCCATTCCTTGCCGCCGCTGACCTGCCGGATTGGCAGGAAGCGATCACGCTGCTCCTTTCTCCTGCGTATAAGGGATATACCCTTGTGTCCGGAAGAGCAGGAATCATCTCGAGTGATGATGTAAAAGAGCAGGGAAAGTTCCTGGGCAAATTACAGCAGCAAGTAGAAAAGTTGGCTGAAAAAGGGAATGACCAGCGTGATATCGAACATGCGAGCCTTCAGTTGCTCAAGCATTTTGATTCCAGGTCTCCCCGCTACGAGCATTATTTTTCACGCCTGTTTTTTGGCTTAACACAATATATAAAGCGGCATTCCTCGTAGGAACGATCCCTGAATGATCGATGACCAACAAGCTCAATCCAACCTGATGCGCGCGGTGCTCTCCCGCCTTTCAAGAGTATTTGGGCGCCCCGACTGGCGCAATCCGTTACCGCCAGTCGACGAACTAGTTTGCACCATTCTTTCGCAAAACACCAACGACCGGAACCGGGACGTTGCCTTCAACGCACTGAAAAAACGATTTCCTGATTGGAATATGTTGATCGATGCGCCTGAAGAAGAGATCATCGCCACCATCCGGATTGCCGGACTTGCCAATCAAAAAGGTCCGCGCATCAAAGAGGTTTTATCGCAGATAAAAATGGAGCGGGAGAACCTTGATCTCTCGTTCCTTGCTCAACTTCCACTGGAAGAAGCGCGAGAATGGCTGCTGCGTTTCAAAGGTGTCGGGCGGAAGACCGCAGCTATTGTCCTTCAGTTTTCACTAAATCGGCCGGCGTTTCCGGTGGATACCCATATCTATCGGGTCACTGGCAGGCTGGGAGCACGGCCTTCCAGGATGTCGGTTGAGCAGACCCATTTATTAATGGAGAAATTGATAGATCCATCTGAATATTATGCGGGTCACCTTAACCTCATCCGGCTGGGACGTGAGATTTGCCACGCCCGCACTCCTTTATGCCAGTCCTGTCCCGTGAACAATTTGTGCGCATACTATTCAACGTCAATCCTTGAGATAAAAACCGGATGACGATCCTGACGCTTGTCCGGCATGGACAGACGGATTGGAATCTGCAGCGCCGTTACCAGGGGCAGAAAGACATTCCGCTGAATGAAGAGGGTATCAGGCAGGCGAAAGCGCTGGCAGCTCGATTAGCCGGCGAGTCTTTTGACGCGATCTATTCAAGCGACCTGCAGCGGGCATCACAAACGGCTAAAGAGGTACATAAAGGGCGCAGCATTGATCTGATCATGGATGCGCGGCTAAGAGAGATATGTTTTGGCGCATGGGAGGGAGAACTCTTTCAGGAAATGTTTGCCAGGTATCCTGAACGGTTTGAGCTCAGCAGGGCAGATCCATCAATCATCATGGCCCCTGGAGGTGAAAGCGTAGCCCAGGTGGCGGCGCGAACCTCCGCTCTGGCAGATGAAATCAGCCGTTTGTATCCATCTGGTAAAGTTTTGCTGGTTACCCATGGCATGGCGCTGGCAACGCTGGTTTGCCGTTCGTCAGGCTGTTCGCTTACAACGGCTCACAATATGGTTCCGGAGAACGCTGAGCCTGTGCAAATTGAATGGCCATTAGGGTAATAGACTTAATAGAACGAGTTTTCTAAAACTATTGACTTAATAGAATAATTGTTCTATAATGTGGCTGTATTTACTCATTGGATTAGTCGATCAGGAGAAAACAGTCATGAACCTCTCAACTACCCGCAACTTATTCAACAGCTCATTCCACACACTTAAAAAGACCCGGGTCCGCACCGGCAGTGTCTATGGTTTCATCATTATCATGGCGATGATCGCCTTTGAGGCATTTAACTATGGCACTACTGCGTATGCCTTGCGGGACCTGCTGGGTGACCTGCGGTTTGCCGGTTTCCAGTGGGCTACCCTGATGGCACTTGCTTTTTGCGGCATTGATTTTGCCGGTATTGCCCGGCTTATCACTCAGAAAGGTCACGAAGGTGACAGGCGCGAATCCTGGTATCTGTTCGGTGCCTGGTTGATCTCAGCCACCTTCAACGCAGCGCTCACCTGGTGGGGGGTGGCGATCGCCATCAGCAACCACACAGCTGCAAGTGCCGCTTTCATCAGTACCAAGGCGCTCACCACGGTTGTTCCATTCTTTGTTGCCGTTCTGGTCTGGGTCATCCGCATCCTCATCATCGGATCACTCACCAGCGCTCTGGAGCGGGTTGCACCAAAGTCTGTTACCCCGCGATCCACCAAAAATCCGGTCACGCTGCACCGCACTTCCTCACCATCCACCGTTACCCGTCCGGCAACGCAATACATGCGACAGGCACCCAGCAGCAGACCCAACACGTCAGTAGCTGCCCGGCCGCAGCAGGCTGCAGCTTACCGGAATTTCAGTTCTCCCAATACCCGTAATTAGTCTGGTAGATCCGTCTGGTCCACGGATTTTCCTCCAAAAACAAAAGTCCCGGGTATGCCCGGGACTTTTGTTTATTCTTCTATCAGGGGGAATTGAACGATGAATTCGGTGCCTTCCTTGAGAGTAGATCTGACGTCAATGGTTCCCCCGTGCTGGTTTACAATCCATTGCACAATGGATAACCCCAATCCAAAACCCGTGTCGCTGGTTCGCTTGCGGGATTTTTCACCCCGGTAGAAACGCTCAAATATATGGGGGAGGTCTTCTTCACTTATACCCGGACCGGTATCAATTACTGATACACGAACTCGTTTTTCCCCTGTTTGCATTACGATCCTTACGGAATCGCCTTTTTGAGAATACTGCAGGGCATTACCGACCAGGTTGAGAAAAACTTGCTTGATCCGGTCAACATCCCCGGAAATCTGGATGGGCGCAAGGCCTTCAAGGCTTATCTTCACCCGGTCTCCTGCAACCACTTTCATCTGTTTGAAGACATCCAGCAGCACCACATCCAGGTCAACTTTCTCAAAATGAAGCGCCATCGAACCGGTTTCTGTCTGGTTGATGAGGAGCAAATCACCAACCAGGCGGGTCAGCCGGTCCACTTCTCCTTCAATACTCGACATCGACTCTTCATCCGTGCCGATTTTTCGCATCAACCCGACATTCCCTTTTATCACCGTCAACGGAGTACGTAATTCGTGGCTGACATCCCCAAGAAACCGCTGTTGTGAGGTGAAAAGCCGGTCAAGCCTCGCCAGGGTCTGGTTAAAAGCAAGGATAAGTTTCCCCACTTCATCGCCGCGGGTATTATCTGTGGGGATACGGCGTGAAAGGTCGTCGGCTTTGGTGATCTTGGTGGCGATATTGGTCATGGTATCCAGCGGTTTTAACACCTGCCGGGTTGAAAGTGAAGTGGCAATGATCGAAATCACCAGTGCTACCAGGGTAAGCACGATGAGAATGACCGATAATGTTCGCTGCACCTCATCGAGGATGGTGAGGGTGATCGCGATTTGTAGCGTACCGGCTGGCCCCCGGGTTGTAGAAAGAGGCACGGTCAATACCCGCAGATGTTGCCCGCCCACCACCACAGTTCTAATTGCTGTCATTCCGCGGAGCCGGGTGGTTGCATCAATGGATGTCCCGAGTCCGGTCGGGCGCGCGAATTGAATGCGCCCGTCTGTGCCCCAAACCTGGATTATCAGGTTTTCGGTGGGCTGATAATTGGCAACAGAACGGGCGTCGAATTGCCCATTAATGTTCAGGCGCAGCAACTCGACCAGGTCTGCGGCAGCATTCCGTAAGGTTGTGTCAATGGTGTTATACAGATTAACGCTTGCCAGCCCATACACGAGCCCTCCAAAAAGCAGGAGAACGCTGGCTAATAGAGTTGTATAGAGAATGGTTAATCGAAGACGAAGCGACATGACAGCGGTTAGGCAGTCTCGCGCATCACATACCCAACGCTGCGCACGGTGTGGATCAGGCGGACCTCACCATCTCCTTCAAGTTTCTGCCTCAGGTAACGGATATAAACATCCAGCACGTTGCTTTCACCGCCAAAATCATACCCCCAAACGCGGTCAAAAATGATCTCACGTGTAAGCACCTGGCGGGGATGGCGCATGAACATTTCCAGCAGGTCATATTCCTTGGCTGTCAGCATGATCACGCGGCTCTTTCGGGTTGCCTGCCGGGTTGAGGTATCCAGTGAAAGGTCGCCAAACGTGAGGATGGGTGCCCGTTCCACCTGTGTTCGGCGCAGGAGCGCGCGAATCCGCGCCAGCAATTCATCGAGTTCAAAAGGTTTAACCTGGTAATCATCTGCGCCAGCATCCAGCCCCTGAACCCGGTTTTCGAGGGTGTCCTTGGCGGTAAGCATCAGTACCGGCTGGTTCCCCAGTTCACGGATACGCCGGCAAACCTCGATCCCATCCATACCCGGAAGCATCCAATCCAAAATCACCAGGGCAGGCTTGTTATCGCGGAGCAGGTTCAATCCACTCTCGCCATCCAAAGCAGTGTCGACCTGGTAACCTTCATAGACTAAAGAGCGCCGCAGCATTTTCAGGATCAGGTCATCATCTTCAATGATCAGAATTCTTTCCTTCATTAGTCCTCCTCAGCCGCGGATGGTCTTGTTTCAATTATCTATTATTGCATATATTTTTGCAATTACAATTTGGATAACATCACTCCCCTGGACCTGCAGTCTTCAAGATTATAATGAGGTTATGGAATTACCCGAGGTTACAACACCTGTCTGGGTGGATAGCCAGTTGAAGATGCAAGCAATGGCAGTTGCATTATCTGGCGCATCCCGTATCGCTGTTGATACTGAATCGAATAGCATGTTTGCATATCAGGAACAGGTATGCCTGGTTCAGATTTCAATTCCCTCCGCTGACTACCTGATAGATCCTTTGACGGTTTCTGACCTTTCAGCGCTTGCACCGGTGTTCGCAAACCCGGCTGTTGAAAAGATCTTCCACGCGGCTGAATATGATCTTATTTGTTTGAAACGCGACTACCATTTTGAATTTGCCAACCTGTTCGATACCATGCTTGCAGCCCGCATCCTTGGAATAACAGAAGTGGGGCTGGGTTCACTTCTGCAAAACCGCTTTGGGGTAGTGTTGGATAAGCGCTACCAGCGGGCAAATTGGGGCCGCCGCCCGTTGACGGAGGAGATGTTGCAATATGCCGCACTGGATACCCACTACCTTTTCAATTTACGAGACAGTCTCTCTGCAGATCTGAAGGAAAAGCAGCTCGTAGAGCTGGCGGAGGAAGATTTCCGGTTCATTTCAAGGGTAGAAGGTCACGGTCAAAATGGAAATGCCACGAATTGCTGGAAGGTGGCAGGAGCTCATCCGATAACCCCGCAACAGGCAGCTGTGCTCGACCAACTTTGCCAATACCGGGATCAACAGGCGAGACGGGGAGACTTGCCGCATTTTAAAGTATTCTCGAATCAACAATTGCTCGACCTCAGCATCTCGGACGTGTCCACCCTGGAAGATATTTCCAAAGTCAAGGGGATGAGCCCGGGCGTGCTTCAAAGACACGGGAGCAACTTGCTCGAAGCAGTTCAGCGGGGAAAGGATTCCAAACCCATTCCCAAACCCAGGAGAACACGCCTGCCTGTGGATTATCTTCAGCGTATTGACCGATTAAAAAAATGGCGTAAAAGCGCTGCTTCCGAGATGAAAGTGGAATCTGATGTGGTGCTGCCCAGAGAATTAATGGAATCGATCGCCTATCATCATCCGGGCACAACCGGAGACCTTTCGGCGTTAATGAAGGATTTTCCATACCGTTACCGCAAGTATGGACAAAAAATCCTTGAAATCCTGAACGAGGAGAATCTGGCATGAAAATTACTTTCGAAGGTGCGGCTCAGACGGTAACCGGGTCACAACATTTGATTGACGTTAATGGGTACCGCCTGTTGGTGGATTGCGGGCTCTTCCAGGGCAAACGCGCGGATACCTATGATCGCAATCTTCACTTTAATTTTGATCCCCGCTCCATTGATGCTGTTTTACTCACCCATGCCCATATCGATCATAGCGGTAACTTGCCTAACCTGGTGAAAATGGGATTCAGCGGTCCGATCTATGCCACCCCTCCGACAGTAACTTTGGGCAATATCATGCTTCAGGATTCTGCGCACATACAGGAAGCAGACATTGATTATGTGAATAAAAAACGCCGTCGCCGCGGTGAAGAGAAGATGGAGCCGCTCTACACAACTGAGGATGCTCTTGAGGCGATTAAATTGTATTACCCGGTCAATTACGACTTGCCATTCTCGCCAGTTCCAGGGGTCACCGTTACTTTCCATAATGCGGGGCATCTGCTGGGCTCTGCAGGGATTCGCCTTGTAGCAAAAGAGAATGGCAGCGCGAAGAGCGTCTGGTTCTCAGGGGACATCGGCCGGATGGACCTTCCCCTGCTGCCGCCACCGGTTCTACCTTTCGATGTGGATTATCTCCTGATGGAATGTACTTATGGCAGCCAGGGTCACGAAACCGTTGAAACTGCCTTTGAGAAGTTCAAAGAGGTAATGATCCGCACTACCAGGCGGCGGGGGAAAGTGATTATCCCTGCCTTTGCAGTCGGGCGGACCCAGGAAATTGTGTTCTTTCTTAATCAGCTTATCTCCGACAATATCATCCCACCCATTCCGGTTTATGTTGACAGCCCATTGGCTGTGGAAGCCTCAAAAATCTTTCGCTCCTACCCCGAATATTTCGATGAGGAAACCCGGCAGTTCATCCGTGAGGAAAGAAGCCCTGCCCTGGACTTTAAAGGTCTGACCTACACCAGCTCTGTGGAACAGAGCAAGAAGCTCAATGACCTGGATGAACCAATGGTCATCATCTCAGCCTCTGGTATGGCGGAAGCCGGGCGGATTTTGCATCATCTGAAGAACAATATCGAGAACCCGCGCAATACTGTTCTCATTGTGGGCTGGCAGGCGCCAGATACATTGGGCCGTCGGCTTAAGGAACAACAAAAGCAGGTCCGCATTTTCGGTGCGCTCTATGATGTGCGTGCAGAGATCGACACCATCGACGGGTTATCTGCGCATGCCGGACAGGACCTGCTGGTCGAGTATGCAGCTGCAGTGAAAGACCGCGCAAAACAGATCTACCTGGTGCACGGTGAGCCCGAAGTTGCGGCTGTCTTTAAGGAGAAACTCAGGGAGCAGGGGATGGTGAATGTGGAATATCCTGCCTGGAGAGAATCTGTCGAGTTGTAGCGTTTATCGGTTATAATTCCGGCGTCCCGGAGAGGTGCCAGAGTGGCCGAATGGGGCGGTCTCGAAAACCGTTGTGGCGCT
>ERZ1649853.256-NODE-256-length-22727-cov-6.847742_pt1 | contig 22727 bp, 17 predicted proteins | sample MGYA00575353_ERZ1649853 | MGnify/ENA primary metagenome ERZ1649853 (study PRJEB40853, sample SAMN11349654) | freshwater sediment metagenome | isolation source: river sediment | host: Sediment | place: India: Okhla Barrage, New Delhi | collected 2017-02-21 ...
CCCGCGACCCTCAGCTTGGAAGGCTGATGCTCTAGCCAGCTGAGCTACTCCCGCTTTCAAGGCGTCAAGACTCGATTCAGCCCGAGGTCTGTATGCGAACAACTGGGGGGCGTTCTCCCTCTGAAGCCTGAACCTCGCCTCAAAATCATGGTGGAGAGGGGAGGATTTGAACCTCCGTAGGACCTAAGTCCGGCGGGTTTACAGCCCGCTGCCATTGACCGCTCGACCACCTCTCCGTCTATTGCAGGTGCAAATAACTATGCTGTCTGTGGAGCTGGCGAGAGGACTTGAACCCCCAACCCGCTGATTACAAATCAGCTGCTCTACCGGTTGAGCTACGCCAGCGTCGCGAGTCGCCTAAGCTAACACAGGCGGCGGCCCACGTCAAGCGAAAAATCAAACAAGAACCCCGAACACGTCGGGGTTCGCCGCTCCAAAAGCTGAATGCTATCGCAATCGCCCGCCCCTTGGCAAGCGATTAATTTAAAAAAACCGGCCTCAACGGTCCGGCAGGCTCAGGCCGTACCGGTCGCTCAGGTCCAGCGGCGGCAGCGGTCCGTCCAGCGGCCGGAGGTCGCGCACGTACCAATCCAGCCACTGCAACTGGCGGTGCAGCGAGTCGATCCGGCCCGGCTGCCTCCGATTGCCGTGCCCCTCGCCGGGATACTGCACCAGCCGGACGGCCGGGTGGCCGGTCATCTTGAGCTGGCGGTAAAACTCGAGGCTCTGGCTCGGGTGGACGCGGGGGTCCTGGTTCCCACCCAGGATGAGCACGGCCGAGCGGCTCTTGTGGGCGTGGTAGAGCGGGCTGCGCTGGAGAGCCAGGTCCCACATCTGCTCCAGCGGCTTGCCGGAGTGGACGTGGAGTTCCTCGTACGGAATGTCGGTGGTGCCCCGCTTGCTGACCAGGTCGCTGATGCCGACGAACATGCACACCGCCCGGACGTACCGGGTGTAGTACGTGGCGAACCACGCCGCGGCGTAGCCGCCGTACGAGCCGCCGATCAGGCCCACACGGCCGGCGTCGGCCAGGTCCCGGCCGACCAGGTAACCGATCCCGTCGGCGATGTCGTCGAACTCCTTGCCCGCCGGGTCCTCATAGCCTTCCGCGGCGAACGCGACGCCGTAACCGGTGCTGGCGCGATAGTTGGGCAGGAAGACCAGATAGCCCGTGCCGGCCAGAACCTGCACCGGTTCGGAGTACCGGGTAAGCCAGCCGTCGGAATAGTGCGCCTCGGGGCCGCCGTGGACGACCACCACCAGCGGCGGCTTCCGGCCCGGCTCCACCGCGGTCGGATGGACCAGCAGGCCTTCGATGAAGCGCCCGTCGCGGGCGGCGTAGCGGATGACCTCCTGCCGGCCCAGGGTGCGTTCCGACAGCCAGGGATTGGACTGGGACAGGCGGCGCGGTTCGCCGGCGCCGGTCCAGACGAAGAGCTCCGGCGGATGCGCAGCGGTGTGGCCGGTCATCGCCATCACCCGCCCATCCCGCGCGGCATGCGGCGCGCCGAACGCCAGACCAGACGCTGCGCCGTCCAGGAGCACCTGACGCTCGCCGCCGCGCCAGGCGACGGCGCTCAACGTCTGGCGGACGCCTTCGCCGGCGAGGTAGAGCACGGTGTCGGCATCCTGCCAGCCCGCCCACACCGCATGTCCGGCAAAGGCGGGCGGGGTGAGGTTGCGCGGCGTGTGCGTGTCCGCCGCCACGACGAACACCTGGCTCACGGCGTGATCCTTCCGTTCGATGGCGGCCGTGTAGGCCAGTTTGGCGCCGTCGGGGCTGAAGGCCAGAGAGCCCAGTTTCCCGTCGGGATCCACCCACGGTGTCAGCGTGCGCCCGGTCAGCTCGAGCAGGTAAATCTTCTGGAACATGTACTCGTGGTCCACCAGGTTGCGCTCGGTGGCTGACAGGGCGATCCGCGCACCGTCCGGGCTGAAGCAGAAATCCCAGACGCTGAGGTCTCCGACCAGGAGGACGGGTTCCGGGAACACCCCGCCCGCGGGCAGGCCGACGAGGTGGAGGGCGCGCGGCTTCAGGTTCTCCTCGAAGTAGATGAAGTTGTAGCCCTTTTTCTCCAGTTCCTGCTCGCGGGCCGACGGCGCCGGCTGGGCGACGTAGGCCAGCCGGGAGCCGTCCGGATGCCAGCGGAAGGCGAGGACGTCGGTGGTCGACCGGGTCGCCGGCGCAGCCTCGCCTCCGTCGGCGGGAATCGTCCAGACCTGGGTCTTGGCGCCCTCGCCCCGCTTGAGCAGGAACGCGATGAGGCGGCCGTCGGGCGACCACTCCGGCGCGCTGACCGCCACCTGTCCGGTGACGAAGGGGCGCGCCTGACCCGTCGCCACGGACCAGACATGCAGCTCGGCATAGTTGCCGCCGGCCGCATCGCCGGCCTCACGCTGACGGCTGATCACCGCGGCGATCCACTTCCCGTCGGGGCTGATCCGGGCTTCGGTCACGGACCGCAGGCGGCACACGTCGTCGGGCGACAGGGCCGCCGGCGCAGCGAGCGCGCCGGCGGTCAAGCCGAACAGGAGCAAGCCAAGTACGATGACGGCCAGGTGCCGGCCGAAGAGCCGGGTAGCCATCATTGGGCGGACTCCGCGGCTTCCTTCGCGAGCACGGTGAGCTTTCCGAAGTCCACCTCGCTCAGCGCGGACTTGATCCGGTCCATGGGCAGATTGGAGCCCTGGACTTTAACGATGAATCGCTTGGCGACCAGCACGCGCATCTCGCCCCGCTGGGCGTTGTTGTCGTATTCCTCGAATGCCCGGTGGCCGCGGAAGGTCGTGGTCCGTTCGTAGCCTGCGTCGGATTCCTTGTCCATGTCGACCAGGGTCCAGGCGGCCGACGCCATGGCAGTCAATCCCGAGGCCGTGCCCATATCCGTGATCTCGATCTCCAGACTGGATTCCTCGCTCGCATAGCGGGCGCGGGCCATGGATACCTTGACCCCCATGGCGCCCGACTTTTCGCCTTCGGCGGATTCGCGCGCCAGGTCGGCGGCCGTCTCGGGCAACAGCGCCTTGAGCGCCTTATGATCCACCGGCTCCACCGGCTCGCCCTTGCCCTCCATCGCCTCTTTCATCTTGGACAGCGCGTCACCCATCTGCTGCAGTCCCGGCTCGGCTGCTTTCTGGGCTTCCTCTTCCTTCTGCGCCGCCTGATCGGCGTCGGGTTTCCGGGAGCACATCCCGCAGCCCATCATCACGAGCAGCCCGAGCAGGGCCAGCCCGGCCAGAATCAGGCGGATCGTCCATTGCATCTGGATCATGATCTCCTCCCATCAATACATATTAAGTAGATATCGGGCCGTCCCCGCCGGCATCGGTTGTTGGCGGTGCGCCTGAATGCACTTTACATGGAACGGATGAAGCGCGTCAAGAGTCTCCGGCGTGCCGCGAGCGGGGCGGCGTTGACACTTCCGCCCGGTAGCCGCTATAATCCGCCTTTGCATGAAAGGAGACCCGCATGCCATCCGCACCGGTCGTCCGCCTGGCGGCCCCCGCAGCACACCCCGCGACCCCGTCGCTCCGCCGCCTGGCGGTCGTGGCGGCGGCATGGCTGGCCGCGCTCGCGGTGTTCGGACAGGCGGCCGATCGCAAGGTGATCATCATCGACCCCGGCCACGGCGGCGACGACAACGGAGCGCGCTCGGCGGACGGCACCTTCGAGAAAGATGTCAACCTGATCCTGGCCAAGGCGCTCCAGACGGAACTGAGCCAGGACAAACAGCTCCACGTCGTGCTCACCCGCGAGGGCGACCAGCGACTGGCGCTCGAGGAGCGGGCCATCCACGTCAATCGCCTGCGGGCGGACCTGTTTCTCAGCCTCCACTGCGCCCACGCCCCCCAGGAGTCGTCGGCCGGTTTCCTGATCTACTATTTCCAGCCGGACGCCGACCAGGCCGAGACATACCATTATCTGAAAGCTCCGCTCGGCGGGCGCGAGCTCCGCGTGCTCCCCTGGAATCTGGCCCAGTTCCAGTGGGTTCCCGCCAGCAAAGAAATGGCGGGCATCCTCCAGCGCCGGCTCAACGAGTTCTACTCCCGGTCCAGCGGGGCGCCGCTGGGCGGTCCGCTGAAATTGCTGGCGACCGTCAATTGCCCCGCCGTGCTGCTGGAGGCCGGGCACCTGTCCAACCCGGCTGACGAGCGGCGCCTCGACGACGCCGGCCACCGGGCCGCGCTGGCCCAGGTGCTTCGCCAGGCGGTCGCCGAATTCCTCAAGGCGAGCGAGCCGATCCGGGAGACGCCATGACCCGGAAGGTGCTGCTCATCGCCCTGGCAGTGGCGCTGGTCCTGTCTCTGGCCGGGGTCTGGATCCTTTACCGGTCGGAGCTGGCCAAGCAGGCCGCCGAACGCCAGGAAACGGATGCGGCGGCGGAAACCATGGCGTCGGGCGCCGTCCCGGACGACGTCACTCAGGGCGAGCTGCAGATCAAGCTGTATTTCCGCGCGCCGGCTTCGTCGGCGGGGACGCTGGCCCTGCTCACCCCCGAGGTCCGGACAATCCCCCAGTCCATCCGCAAGGAGTATCTCATCCGCCGCATCCTCGACGCACTCATCGCCGGCCCGACCCAGGGCGGTGAACCCACCATTCCCAAGGGGACCATCGTCCGCCAGGTGTTCGTCGCCAACAATCTGGCGGTGATCGATTTCTCCCGCGAGATCGCCGTCCGCCACCCCGGCGGCGTGCTGGGGGAGATGGCCACCGTCTATTCCATCGTCAATTCGGTGGTGGACAACGTTCCCGGCATCGACGGCGTGCGGATCCTGGTGGACGGCTCCGAGCGCAGCACCCTGTCCGGACACCTGGCCCTGGACCGGTCGTTCGGCGCCGCGCCCGATTTCGTCGTCGGCGCGCCCGGCCGGGGCGCGCTCATTCAGGAGGAGAACCTCGAATGAAGCAGAACAAGCCCATCGCCATCTTCGACTCGGGCATCGGCGGCCTGACCGTGTATCGGGAACTCAAGGCCCGGCTGCCGCACGAGCGGTTCATCTACCTGGGCGACACCGCCCGGCTGCCCTATGGCAGCAAGTCCGCCGAGACGGTCATCAAGTACTCGCTCCAGAACGCCGAATTCCTGGTCTCGCTCGGGGTGAAGATGCTGGTGGTGGCGTGCAACACGGCCTCGTCGTTCGCCCTCGATGCGCTGGTGGATCGGTTTGACATGCCCATCGTCGGCGTGATCGCCAGCGGCGTCCGCCGGGCGCTGGCGCTGACCCGCAAGGCCCGGGTGGGCGTGATCGCCACCGAATCCACGGTGGGCAGCGCCAGTTACCAGAACCTGCTGCGGGAGCTGGGTCCGCAGACCGAGGTGTACGCCAGCGCCTGCCCGCTCTTCGTGCCCCTGGTGGAGGAGGGCTGGCTGGACCACCCGGTGACGCGGGAGGTCGCCCGCCTGTACCTGGAGCCGCTCCACGCCCAGGGCGTGGACACGCTCATTCTGGGCTGCACTCATTACCCCCTGCTCAAGGGAGTGATCGCCGCCACCCTGGGGCCGGACGTCCAGCTGGTCGACTCGGCCGCGGCGCTGGCCGGCGAGATCAGCAGCCTCCTCACCGCGCTGAGCCTGGAGCGGCGCCCCGAGGCCGGCGGGGCCGCCGCGGACGATTTCTACGTCACCGACTCCATCCCGCGGTTCCAGCGCGTGGCCGAGATCTTCCTGGCGCGGGAGCTGGACAACATCCGCCTGGTGGACCTGGGCGCCGCCCCGCGGCGGGAGGGCTGAGACCATGCCCCGCAGCGGACGCGGCGACTACGCGCTGAGACCCATCCGGTTCGAACCCAACTTCCTGAGTCACGCGGAAGGTTCGGTGTACGTGACCTGCGGCTCCACCCGGGTGGTCTGCACGGCCAGCGTCGAAGAGAAGGTTCCGCCGTTCCTGCGGGGCGGCGGCACCGGCTGGCTCACCGCCGAGTACGCCATGCTGCCCCGCGCCACGCAGTCCCGCACACCCCGCGAGCGGGCCCAGCTCTCGGGGCGCACCCAGGAGATCCAGCGGCTCATCGGCCGCTCGCTCCGCGCCGTCCTGGACCTGCCGCGGCTGGGCGAGCGCACCATCCAGGTGGATTGCGACGTCATCCAGGCCGACGGCGGCACCCGCACCACCGCCATCAACGGCGGTTTCGTCGCGGTGGCGCTGGCGGTGGAGCGGCTCATGAAGAGCAAGTCCGTCGCCGGCAGCCCGCTGAAGGATTACGTGGCCGCCACCAGCGTGGGCCTCGTCGGCGGCGTCACGCTGCTGGATTTGGAGTACGTGGAGGACGCCGCCGCCGCCGTGGACCTCAACGTCGTCGCCACGGGCGACGGCCGGCTGGTGGAGATCCAGGGCACCGCCGAGAAGACGCCGTTCACCAACGAGCAGCTCTACGAGATGCTGGAGATCGCCCGGCTGGGCATCGAGGAGATCATCGAGCTGCAGCGCCGGACGCTGGAAACCGGCAAGCTGGACATGGAGCGCCTGCTCCCGCATTACCGGAGCTGACCATCGGGGGGGTCACCGCCTGCGCCGCCCCACGGAGAAACCGCATGCCGCCGATCGACCGTCTGCTCGTGGCCACCACCAATCCCGGCAAGGCCCGGGAGATCGCCGAGATCCTCGGCGACCTGGGTGTGCAAGTCGCCGGCCTGGAGGCGACGCCGTGGGTGCCGCTGTTCGAGGAAGGGGACGCGTCGTTCGCCGCGGGCGCCCGCGCCAAGGCGGCGTTCTTCAACCGGATCACCGGCTGGCCCACCCTGGGTGACGATTCCGGGCTGGAGGTGGATGCCCTCGGCGGCGCGCCGGGCACGCGCTCGGCCCGCTGGGCCGGCCCCGGGGCCACCGACGCCCAGCGCATCGACAAGCTGCTGGCGGAGTTGGCCGGCGTGCCGCCCGAGCGCCGCACCGCCCGCTTCCGCTGCGCCGTGTCGCTGGTGGCGGACGGGCGGGAGGTGGTGGCCGCCGAAGGGAGCTGCGAGGGCCGGATCCTCGAGGCCCCGCGGGGGACGGGCGGCTTCGGCTACGACCCCGTGTTCCTCGTGCCGGAGACCGGGCGCACCTTCGCCGAGCTGCCGCCGGCGGAGAAGAACGCCTTGAGCCACCGCGGCCGCGCCCTGGCGGCGCTGCGGGCGCGGCTGGCGGAGTGGCTGCAATCAGACGCGTGAACCGGATCGGCCCCGGCGCGGGGCAATTCGTCCAAACGGAGAAAACGACAATCCACCTAAGGGGAGAGATACCATGCGAAACATCCTGATGCTGCTGAGTCTGTTCATGCTCCTGACCGGCTGGGCGCCGGCGGGCGAGAACAACGATTACTTCGACGATGCCGCGGCCACCACCCTGGCCGGCCCGGACCTCGTCGTCGCCGGCGACGTGGCGACGCCCGGCCCCGTGGACGTGTCCCGCCTGCCCGTCCGCTCGGTGACGGTGCGCGAGGCCGTTCTGAAGGACGGCCAGCCGGAGTTCGTGGGCGCCTACCGCTATGACGGCTATTCGCTGTTCGACATCCTGCGCGACGTGAAGGTGGTCAAGAAGAACGAGGCTGAATTCCGGCCCGTGATCGACCTGCTGGTGGTGGTGGAAAACGCCGCCGGTGAGAAGGCGGTCCTGAGCTGGGGCGAGATCTTTTACACCAACGTCCAACACCGCAGCCTCATCGCCATGCGCGTGTCGCCCGTCATCCCGTCGCACGCCGACGACCGCTGGCCGGTCCCGACGGACACGCGCCTGGTCTGCGCCGATGACATGGTGTGCGCGCGCCAGATCCGGCAGCCCGTCAAGATCACCGTGCTGACCAGCCCCCACAGTTTCGCGGTGAACCGTGACCTGAAGCCGCTGTACAGCCCCGCCATCCGCCTCGTGGCGGACGGCCAGGAGAAGGGCCGGCTGGAGAGCCTGCCCGCCGCAGCCGGCGAACGCGTGTACCCGACCGTGGCCTACGGGCACGGGATGGGCTTCCACGGCGTGAGCGAGATCCGCGGCAAGTCGGCCAAGGACGTCCTGCTGGCCGCGTTCCCCCCGACGCCCGAACGCCTGCGCGCCGGCTATCTGGTGTTCGCCGCAGCTGACGGCTACCGCTGCACCGTGGCGTACAGCGAGCTGTTCAACCGCAACGACCGGGCCGAATTTCTGATTCAGGACCGCGGCGAGGGCTCCAAGGGTGGCCGGTTCCCGCTGTTCGCGGGGCCCGACTTCTTCGTGGACCGCGGGGTCAAGGCCCTGTCGGAGATCCGCTGCGTCCAGATCCCCTGACCCATCGCGTGTGAATGCGTCCGTTGTGAACGAGCTTCGGGACCGGAGTCCCGAAGCTCGTTTGCTTCATTCGGCAACCCAAGTTGGCTACGGCAGGAGAACGCCAAGGACCACTCGTGCCGGAAGTCCGGGTTTTCGCCCCGGATCCGGGCGAAACCATGGCGCAGGTCGCCACAATCGAGGGACTCGTCGGCCGCCTTCCGGATGGCAGGCTGCCAGTAGCCGTATTCGCCCTGATTGCGCTCATCGTACACCCGTCCGAACTCTTCGAAATATTTGACAAGTTTTCCCCGGAGGGCCGGAAAATGCAGGGATAATCTCATCTTAAACAGGACGCTGTATCTGCCTGGTCCTGATCGAAAAGGAGGGTGAATCTGAAAGGTATAAAACAGGTTCCTGATGGTGCTGAGAAAGAACGGCCCCCTCTATCTCAGGATCGGGAACAACAACACAATGATCTCCTGCTGGGCTGTTTCAGAGACAACACCGGTGAGGGTATCAATATATGATGAGCCGGATATGCTGGTTATCGAAATTGCATATTTCAATTGTATTTTCATCAAAATATTTTAATTCTGTCATCAGGAAAAATGATATTCCTATTCAGTACTGCGAAAGCGGCTTTGCTGCGGTGATTTCAAAGAAGGCGAAACGGGCGGCTGAGCTCGCCGAGATCAACCGGTGAGGCGATTCTCGCCGTTGGAGGCATTGATAATGAAGCTTCGATACATACTATTATTCCCCATTGCCACGGTTGCCGCGGCTGTTGCGATTGCGGAGCGCCCGCAAGTTGCGTATCGGTTGCCGGCTGATTTCTCCAGCTATGTCCTGCAAGCACCTTTGAGCGAGGCAGCGGCTAGCTCGGTGGCAGAGGCTGCGCCCCAAGCAGAGCTTGCGGCCGCCGGACTATTGGCTGAGAGACGGCGGGAGCTCTATCAGATTTCTCCAGAGGTGGTTGTAGTCGTCGGACAGAGGAATGGGCTGTACGAGGCAGTATTGGTGAGAGTACGGTCTGCCCAGGTTGTAGAGAGAATTGCGTTCGATGGCGAGCCATACGACAACCTTGGCGTCGTTGGCCAGACCATCGTGAAGAAGATCCCGCTCTCTGAGAATCAGCCGGAGCTGGTGGCGGTCGGTCTCGTGACCGACCTGTTCGGCGTCGCCGGTGCGCATAACCCTTCCCATTGCTACGTGCTCCGGCTTTTGGTGGTCTCCGGCGACAAGCTTCTCTTCAAGGGGCCAGCGACACAAATCGGCGAGGCATTGATTCGAGAGACCCAGAGGGGCGCTGTAGTTGGAAACGTCGCTCTACCGCGTCTTCTCAGAGCCGATGTCAATGGCGACGGATTCTTCGATGTCGTCTTGTGGACGAGGAACTACAGTACGGAGAAGGCCTCGGCCGTAAAGTGCAAGGGACGTTCGATGGGATTTGTTGACGAGTCTGTGCAGGTGGCACTCTTCGACCCTCAGACCAGCAGGCTGTCGGCCTTTCTGAAGCGGCCGGACCTGTCGCCGCCGGACACCTCTCTGTTCTATCCGTGGGCCGCGCAGGAGCCCGGTCGCCCCGACCAATGGCCCTATGAGGAGGGTCTTGTGATGAGCGCGCTTTGTCCGCCGCTGACCGGGCGATGATCAACCCAGGAGGCGTAACCGCCGACGCTGCGCATCGCGCGCCACGAAGGCCGGAGTCTCGAACCACTTGCAAAGAAGCGCGTCAGTAGAGGTGGCTACTGCGTCGTCGTTCAGCGTGCAAGGGCTTCGCGGACTCTTTCCGAAAATCGTTTTGGCCCTGTTTGCTGACTCCAACCCTGACTGATGGCCTATTGATCCTGCCGGCAGCTTTCATCCTGCTCCGGGAATCGACAGCGGCCAGACAACGATCATGTATCGCGAAAAGGTCTGAATGGTTGTTGCTGATTGCTTGAATCTGATTAGCTGTTTCCAGTCGAGGCGGATTGTGCCGACACGAGATCCGAGGAGCGAAGTTCGTTGACTCTGATTTGAGGTCCCGGATCTTCGGAACCGCCGTCGGCAGTCGATTCGCGCCGACGGAGTGGTACGGCACCCGGGGTGAGGCGTTGCGAGGACTCCTCTCCGCCGCTCGCTCCCGCTCGCGGTGTCTCCACGTTACCAACCGGCGGGTCGTGCGCGTGTCCCAATCGCCAACCGGTGAATCGTACTCGTGTTTCAGGCGCTGGGCCGATCGATGAGTGACTGGTTGGACGAGTGTATCCCAGATACTTTCAATCAATGGGTTCCGGCTCTGCCGGGTTGGGAATTTCGAGCACGAACGACGGGAACGAAGACAACCCCCGAGCCCCGAACCGCGAGCCCCGATTACGATCACGATGACGATTACGAGCACGAGTACGATTACGAGCACGAACGGAAAATCTCAGCCGATCGCCTCCACCGTGTGGCGGTAGATCACGCCGCGGCGCGCCAGCTCCGCCAGCATGAAGGCGACGCAGTCGGGCTCCCGGCCGATGTACTCCGGCGGCACGATTCCGCCGCGCCGGTACATCCCGCCGGCCAGCAGCCGAGCTGCGGCGGTGGCGGTGTAGCCGGTGGTGCGGGCCATGGAATGCACCTTCGTCGCCGCGTCGAAGCGGTCCAGCAGGTCCCAGGTGTAGCGGACCCGGCGCCCCGCCTCACGCCCCTCCACCAGGATGCGCATCACGGTGAGGTCGGTGTCGCCCTCGTTGAGGTGCCACAGGGGGAAGAGGATCTTGGCGGTGAAGTCCACGGGGCGGATCTTCGCGCCGCCGACCTCCACCGGCTCGGTGCCGAAGAAGCCCGTCTCGCGCAGCAGGGCCATCTTGGTGATGTGCCCCGGGTAGCGGAGGGTCTTCTCCTTCATGTTGGGCGCGTCGATCGTGGCCGCCAGCGTCCGCAGACCGTCGGTGTTGAACGCCTCGAGGGTGCCCACGCCGGGGAAGTTGACAAACTCCGGGTCGGAGAGCGCCGGCCGCACCACGAGCTGGCCGTTCTCCACGTAGCGGGCGGGGCGGACGTACTCCTCGATCACGTCGATGGGGGAGAACACGGCCTTGTAGTCGTACGGCCACTCGCGCACCTCGGGCAGGCCGCCGACGTACACCAGGACGCGCTCCACCGCCTCCAGCTGCCGCGCCGCGTGCCCCACCAGCAGGTTGCTCATGCCGGGCGCGACGCCGCAGTCCACCACGGCGGTCACCCCCTGGCTCCGGGCGAGCGCATCCAGGCCGAAGGGATCCTCGGGAAAGAAAGCGATGTCCACCACCGGCCGCTTCGCCTCGATGACCGCCTGCAGGGTGGCGTAGCCCATGAAGCCGGGGACGGCGCTCACCACCAGGTCGCCGGCTTCAGCCAGCTCCCGGACCCGCGCCGCATCGCGCAGGTCGGCCTGGACGGTGCGCACGGGCCAGCGGGCCGCGGCCTGGGCCAGGGCGTCCGCGTTGATGTCAGCGACGGTGACTTCGAAATCAGGGTCGGCGGCGAGGTCGCCCGCCATGGGCCGCCCCACCAGTCCGGCGCCGAGTACGATGATTTTCATGATTGCTCCTCTGTGGAATCGTGTCGGTTCATCATGCCCCGGACATGCGCCCCGCGCCGCCGGCCGCGCGACGGACCCGTCCTGCAAGACAGGCCCACCGGGCCGAAAGTCGCGAGAAGCGGATGGAAAGCTACCGCAGGCCGCTGAAGCGGTTGACGAAACAGATGGTGGCCGCAAGGCCGGTGGGTCGTTCGCTGTAGGTGGCGTGGCGCATCCGAAGCATGGCGCCATGATAGCGCAAGACGCCGCCGGCGCCAACGCTTTTTCGGCGCGTCGCGGCCGGCGGTCCTGTTCGCCCCGGAGTTGCGCCGGACGTCAGCGGAGTCGTTGAAATCCGCCGGCGGCGGGTGTATCTTCAGGCGATTGTCAGCCAATACCGCAATCGGGGTGCACACATGAAACAGAACCGCGTGACCGCCGGAATCGTGACGCTCGTCTGGCTGGCGCTGGCCGTCGTGGCCTCAGCCCAGATCACGCCGCCGCGGATGGTCCGCACGCCGGACATCCACGGCGACCGGGTGGCTTTCAGCGCCGAGGGGGACCTGTGGCTCGGCTCCATCGCCGCCGGCACCGCCGAGCGGCTCACCCTCCACGAGGCGGACGAGTACGGACCGCGCTTCTCGCCGGACGGCGCGTGGATCGCCTTCACCGCCGGCTATGACGGCGGCCAGGACGTCTACGTCATGCCCGCCGCCGGCGGCGCGCCCCGCCGGCTCACTTACGACCCCGCCGGCGCCGAGGCGGTGGACTGGACCCCCGACGGCGCGCGCATCCTGTTCCGCTCCCGCCGCGGCGTCCCCATGGTGGGCTCCCGCCTCTACCTCGTGCCGGCCGCCGGCGGCCTGCCGGAGGCGCTGCCCATGGAGAAGGCGGCGCAGGGGGCGTTCGCCCCGGACGGCAACCGGCTCGCCTACTGCCCCATGGCCCTGGAGAGCCACCACTGGAAGCGATACCGCGGCGGCATGGCCAACCATATCTGGATCGCCGACCTGAAGGCGAAGACCTTCCGGCGGATCCACGACGACTCCATCAACGAGCAGTACCCGGTGTGGGCGGGCGAGGCGGTGTTCTACGTCTCGGAGAAGGACGGGCCGGCCAACCTGTGGCGCTGGGACGCGCGCAGCGGCGAGGCGGCCCGGGTGACGGACCACGCGGACTACGACGTCAAGTCGCCCGCGGGCGACGGCCGGCGGATCGTCTACCAGCACGGCGACGGCCTGTGGGTCTACGACATCGCCGCCGGCCGGGCGCAGCCGCTGAAGCTGGCCCTGGCGTCCGACCGCATCCATGCCCGGCCGGTCCGCGTGGCCGGTGCGCCGGGCGCGTTCGGCGTCGGGCCCACCGGCAAGCGCCTGGTGGCGGAAAGCCGCGGCCAGCTCTTCACCCTGCCGGCGGAGAACGGCGAGATCCGCGCCGTGGCGCCGCTCGCCGGCGCCCGCTCCAAGGAGCCGGCGTGGTCCCCCGACGGCAAGTGGATCGCCTTCGTCTCCGACCGCAGCGGCGAGGAGAACCTTTGGCTCGCCCCGGCGGCCGGCGGCGGCGAACCGGTCCAGCTCACCCGGATCGAGCGGCGGCGCCTGGCCGGCCCCGTCTGGTCGCCCGACAGCAAGCGGCTGGCGTTCTACGACAATTCGCTGGCCCTCCACATCGTGGACGTGGCGAGTCGCGCCGTGAGCGAGGTCGCCCGCGGCGAGTACGGCGGCGTCGGCGACTTCCGGTTCTCCCCCGACGGCAAGTGGCTCGTGTACATGCGGCCGGAGAACCATTTCGTCCGCTCGCTCTATCTCTACAATCTGGAGAGCAAGCAGGCCACGCGGCTTACGCACGCGCCCACGCGCGACCACGGGCCCGTGTTCGACGCCGAGGGGAAGTACCTCTTCTTTCTCACCGAGCGGAGCGTCACCCCGCAGTGGGATTCCTTCGACTTCCAGATGAACCAGGACCGGACCACCAAGATCTACGTCATCACGCTGGCCGCCGACACGCCCTCTCCGCTCCCGGTGGAAAGCGACGAAGAGCCAAGCGGTGCCGCCGAGGAGAAGAAGGAGAGCGCCGCGCCGCCCGATGGGGCCAAACCCGAGGCCGCGGCCGGGGACAAACCGGCCGGCGACAAGCCCTCGGCCGACAAGCCCGCCTGGCCGCCGAAGCTCCCCGACATGAAGGTGGACCTGGAGGGGATCATCGGGCGGATCCTGGAGGTGCCGGTGCCCGCCGGGCGCTACACCGGCCTCCAATCCATCGCCGGCAAACTCCTCTACCTGGCCACCGAAGAGGACGAGGGTGACGCGACCGGGGGGCCGTCCCGGCCGGCTTTCAAGCTGAAGGTGTACGACTTCAAGACCAGGAAGGTCACTGAAATGGCCGCGGGTGTCATGGGGTACGACCTGTCGTTCGACCGGAAGAAGGTGGCGCTCCGCACCCGGGCCGGCTTCCAGATCGTGGACGCCGGCGCCCCCGTCAAACCCGACGCCCCCAAGGTGAACACCGCCGCCTGGAGTTTCGAGGTGAATCCCGAACTGGAATGGCGGCAGATCTTCCTGGAGGCGTGGCGGGTGCACCGCGACACCTTCTACGACCCCGCCATGCACGGCCGGGACTGGGCGGCGATGCGCCGCAAGTACGAGGCGCTGCTGCCGGCGGTGGGCTGCCGCGACGAACTCAACGAGATCATCGGCGACATGCAGGCGGAGCTCAACGTCTCCCACGAATACGTGCGGGGCGGCTACAGCCGCCGCAGCGCCCCGCCCGCGCCCGGCATCGGCGCGCTGGGTGCGGAACTTGAGTGGGACGCCGCCGGGAAGGCGTACCGGATCGCCCGGCTGTTCGAGGGCGACGGCTTCGGCGACGCGGCGCGCTCGCCGCTGCTCGCGCCCGGGCTCAAGGTGAAAACGGGCGACTACCTCCTCACCGTCAACGGTCAGCCCCTGTCGCCGGACCAGGACCCGAACGCCCGGCTCGTCGGGCTGGGCGGCCAGCCGGTGCTCCTTCAGGTCAACGACCAGCCCGCCGCCGACGGCGCGCGCCAGATCCGCGTCAAGGCGATGGCCACCGAGTATCAGGCCCGTTACTACGACTGGGTGGCCCGCAATCGGGACTATGTCCGGCGGCACGGCGGCGAGAACCTGGCCTACATCCATGTGCCCAACATGGGCAACTACGGCATGGCCGAGTTCGCCAAGCACTTCTACGCCAACCTGGACAAGGACGGCCTGGTGCTCGACGTGCGCTACAACGGCGGCGGCATCACCTCCGGCATGATCCTGGAGCGCCTGCGCCGGGTGATCTTCGAGTACGACCAGGCCCGCTACGGCATGCCGGAACCGTACCACCGCACCGCCTTCCTGGGCCGGGTGGTGCTGCTGTGCAACGAGCGCACCGGGTCCGACGGCGAGTACTTCAGCACCGGGTTCCGCTACATGGGGCTGGGCCCCTCCGTCGGGACGCGCACCTGGGGCGGCTACATGGCGGTGGGCGGGTTCGCCGCCATCGACGGCGGCATGGTCTCCTGCCCGCAGCAGGGGAGTTTCACCCCCGAGGGGAAGTGGCTTCCCGACGGCTACGGCTTCAACCCGGACCACGTGGTGGAGGATGACCCGAACGCCTTCGTGGCCGGGCGCGACCCGCAGCTCGACACGGCCATCGCCCTGCTGAAGGAGGAGATCCGGAAGAACCCGCCCCGCTGGCCGAAGCGCCTGCCGCCGCCATCGGCGGAGAAGGCGTTCAAGTAGCGGCTCCGCGGGCCTGTTCCGGTGGCCCGGAGGCGCCGTGACATGACAGACGTGTTCCCTGAACTGATCCGGTGCCTGCCCCGCGCGGACATCCCCCTGCCGGGTGTCCGCGCCTATCTCTCCCAGGGCGAGGACCACCAGATCCTCTTCATGGAGTTCACCGCGGACGCCGCGGTGCCGGAGCACGCCCACGCCGCCCAGTGGGGTGTCGTCGTGGCCGGACGCATCGACCTCGTCATCGACGGCGTGCCCCACACCTTCGGTCCGGGCGACTCCTACGCCATCCCCGCCGGGGTGCCCCACTCGGCGCGGATCCACGCCGGCGACGCCGACGTCACCGTCTTCGCCCAGCGGGACCGCTACCGCGCGCGGCCGCCGGAGCTGTCGGATTAGCTCAACGGAAGGTCACTCGAGGAAATAGCCCGGGCGCGTCTTGACCTGCACGGCGGGGCGGGCCACCTCCACCCCAACGGCGTGCCACTCCCGCCCCGCGCCGGCCTTGGCCGGGGCGTAGTACGACAGGCTGTACAGGTTGCGCAGCTCCGCGGCCACCGTCCGGTACACCGTCTCCAGGTCCTCGAACCGCTGGACGGGGAACATCCGGCCGCCCGTGCTCTCGGCCAGGCCGGCGATCTGCCGGCGGGCGGTGCGGTAGACCACACTTGACACGTTCCCCTCCTTGACCACCTGCTCGTACTCGGTGTCGATGTAGACGGGGAAGACGGTCACGTCGGCGGCGGCGACGCGGTCGCGCATTTCCTCGTACGACCACTTGGAGGTGTAGTCGTCGGGCCGCTGCAGGACGTTGTCCACACCGTCGCTCATGACCACGATGACGTTGCGGCGTCCCTTGGTCTCCGCCATCTCGTCCAGGGCGTACCACACCGCCTCGTAGAAGGCGGTGCCGCCGCCGCGGTTCTTGATGTCGTCGATCCGCTGGCGGATGAGCTTGCGGTTCTCGGAAAATCCCGACACCAGCATGTAGCGGCTGGTGAAGGCGGCCACGGCGACGCGGTCGGCGGGGTTCAGCATGTCCACGAACCGGGCGGCCGCCTGCTTGATGACCTTGGTCTTGTCCTTGGTGCTGCCGCTCAGGTCCAGGAGCAGGAGGAGGTTGAGCGGCGCGGTCTGCGGCTCGAAGTAGACGATCGGTTGCTCGGCGCCGTTGTCCAGCACGCGGAAGTCCTCGCGGACGAGGTCCGTCACCACCGCCCCCTTGTCGTCGGCGGCCTGGACGTTCAGGGTCACCAGCCGGGTGCTCACGCCGATTCGGTAGCCGCCGGCGCCGACCGCTGCCGGACCCGCGGCGGGCGCGGCGGACGGGGTCTCCCGCTCCGTCGGACTCATGTCTGCGGCCGCCGGTGTGTGGGCGGGCCCCGCCGGGGCACCTCCGGCCTTGGCGTCGGTCTGGCGGGCGGCTCGGGCCGGATCGTCGGCGAACACGGTGACGCGGCCCGCCCGGGTGCGCGCCAGCACCGGCACGCCGCCGCGGCCGAGCCTCCCGTCGAGGAGCCCCTGCTGGGGCGTCCCGAAAAATTCCAGCGGCAGGCGCGCTTCCACCATCCCCGTGAGGCTGCGGAGTGAGACGTCGGCGGCGGCGCCGGCGGGGAGGCCGCAGCGGATGTCCCCGCTATCGGTTTCCGCCGTGATCCCCCGTCCCACCCCGCGCACCGTGATGGTGCCGGAGCGGCTCCGCGCCGCCACCTGCACGTCCGCCGGCACCAGCAGGTGCAGGTCCACGGCCGCCTCGCCCGCCAGCTCGGGGCGGGTCCAGACGTCCACCTCGCCGTCGGCGCCCGGCTGGTCCAGCACGTCGGCTGCCGGGTCCACCTCGGCGCCGTCGTGCCGTGCGGCCAGGATGCGGATGTAGCCCCCGGTCCAGGTTTCCACCAGGATGTCGCCGGCCAGGTTCTGCACGTGCACGAGCCGCACCGGCGTCTCGATGTCCCGCACCGGCTGCTCGGTGCGCGCCGTGCCGGCGGCCTGCGCCGGGACGAACCCGGCGGCGAGGACAAGGCACAATAGAATCAGCCGGGCAGCCCGGTTGCATGTCGTTTGCTTCATGTCGCCCAGACGCTCCTCTCCCCGGATCATTACCATATCATCAATGTAATATACGCCTCCCGCAGAGGAAAAGATGCGGCAAAGTAGTCTCACGTACCTCGCGGCCTGGCGGCCGCGAGTTCCATCTGCAGGATGGGGGGACATCGGCGGCACGATAGGCGGATATCGGTTGGTTCGTGACGGATGCTGCGGCAAACCGCTTGATCCTGCCGTGGCCGAACTCGCACGCGGAGCGTGCGAGGTGCGCCATTTCAACTGAACAGGGTGTAGATCATGGCGCCGGCGGTCCCGACAATCGCCGCTACCAGGTTCAGCATCACCAGCGCCAGGAGCTTGACCACGGTGATCCCGCGCCCCTGCCCGTAGACACGGCGGAGCGCCAGATAGATATAGCTGAAATAGACCACCATGAACAGCAGGGTGACGGGAATGGACTCGCCGCCGGTGGCGGACATGATCACCAGCGGAACCAGGCCCAGCAGGTAGCCGAAGCTGTTGATGTGCAGGGTCATCACCAGGTGCTGCGCCAGGAAGGGCCGCTGCCGGCGATAGAGCAGGAACAGGGCGGGACCCAGGAGCGTCACATCCAGGATCATGTTGGCCGTCTTGTGGGCCTCCACGTAGCGCGGATCCCGCTCGGCCACGAACTGCTCCCGGGTCTGCCCGGAGTCCCGGGCCTTCTCGTCCACGAGTTCCAGGAGCGGACTGTCCGCCTGCTGCTGGGAGACCAGCATGGCCAGGTTGACCGGCGCGTAATGGTTGAAGAAGAAGTAGAGCGCCAGGCACGCCAGGTACAGGGGGATGGGCCGGATGTGGCGCTGCCGCCGGCCGTCCAGGAAGTCCACGGTGAGCCGGCCGGGATGGAAGAGCAGGTTCAGCAGGGTCCGGGGCAGTTTACCATCCAGCTCCAGCGTCTCCGCCATCACCGTGCCCGCGACATGGCGCAGGCTCATCTCGTCCGCGCGGATCCGCTTCTGGCCGCATGCCTGGCACGCCTTCCCGGCGGCCGCCGCTCCGCAGTTGGGACAAGTGTAGGATGTCAGCACCTGGGTGTCATGCGGCTGCATGGGTACTCCTGCGATCAACATTGGGGCTTAAAGCGTGTTATGTTACCCGGTGAATCCGTCCGGGTGCAACCCCGATTCGGCAGGCCCGGTCCCACACAGCGTGAACCGGGCTCGGTCAGGCCTAACGGCTGAAGCAGTCGGCCTTCGAGGACGGGCCGAAGACGACAGTGAACCCCGCGGCTTCCAGACGCCGCCTCATCCCCGCGTTGGCATTCACATGCTCCCGCAGGGGCTGGTAAGCCGGGGCGGAAGACCGAAGGCGAACATCCAACATTCGATTTGGCGGATGATTCACGTATCGCTGGACCGCCGGATCCTGCAGATCAAAGAACAGAACCCGCTGGACTTCGCCCCCCGCACCCCGGCGAGAGGCGAGGAACCAGATTATCGCGTTGTCCAGCGACGGAAAATCCGTGCGCTGGTCGAAGGCGAGCGCATCGAAAACCGGGAGTCGCAGGACGCTCCCTTCGCGCATGAGCGTGCTCCAAATGTCGGCCGGGGCGGCTGAGCTCAGCTCGGTCATCGTTTTCTGCGGGCTCCGAATGGCGAGATAGTCGCCGAGAACGGTGATGGTGACCTCGACTGGCAGGTCCGATCGCACGCTGACGGACGTGCCGTCGGCATTACGGCGGATACCCTGTCGCTGGCGGTACGTCCCCCGGTACGTGCCCGGCCCCGTTCGCACCGCCCGGCAGACCACCTCCCCTTCCGCATAGCCCTGGTCGGCCAGTCGATAGAACAACCCTCCGCCCACGGCATGATCGGGGGGCGCGGGCGGGAAGATCGTCGCCAGCGTGCCGACGTAGCCGTCCCCTTGTTTGACGAAGCGATACCGGGCCCGTTGATCCACCCACACGCCATCGAGCTCACCCGGGTCGGCCCAGACTCCCAGAGCGGCGGACGGGCTTGGGGTTGATGGCCGGGGCGGCTGGACGGCGGGCCCCGGCGGCACCGGTTGCGGCGGCGTTGCGGGTTGCGGCGGGGCCGGCCGGCCCGAGAGCGCCCGGATGCGGTCGGCGGCCGTCGTCCAGGCGTGTCCGGTCAGCCGGATCTGCTCGCCGAGATCGGCGCGGCCGAGGAGGTCGTCGAGTTCCGCCCGGATGTCCCGAAGATCCGCGCAGGTCCCGGTGACGACCGTGGTGCGCTCGTATTCCTCGAGGATCCGGCGGGCCTGCCGGAGATGGTCCAGGGCGTCTCGCCGCGCCGGTTCGACGAGCTCGATCTGGCCCGTCCGTCCGGCGCCTTCGGCCAGCTGGAGAGCCGTGCTGCCAAAACCCATTTGGAAGCCCAGGCGCATGTAGGCGCCGTCGCAGTTGGGGATTTGAACCTTCTCGCCGAGAACCTGAAACGTGACCTGCTCGGCCAGAGAGTTGGCATAGGAGGTGATCGATAGGACGAGCTGTTCGCGCGATTCGCCCACCTGCCGGTCCCGGATGAGCTGTTCCGCCCAGGTCCGAAAGCGGACCTGGATCTCGCTCCAATTGGGCCAGGCCCGATACGGCTCGTAGCTCTCCCGGTTGGCCCACCTGGTGTGCTCGCCCGCCATCAGCAGATGGTTGATGATGTCCTGGTCGGCCGGGCCGTCGGTGAAGCGGCTGTAGGCGGCGGCCCACCCCAGCCTCGAACCCGTGGCGAAGATGTGCCATGCAGCCGGTTGGGCGCCACCCTGAAAGGTGAGCGGCTGAATAGTCGGGACCGGGGTTCCGCCGCCGGGCGGACGTCCTCCTGATCCGGAAGCGTTGGCGCCCGGACCGGGACCGGCTCCGCCATTACCGGTGCTCGGATCGTTTGAAACCTCGCTGGCCAGGCGGGACAGATCGGGGGAAAGGCCGACGACAAGGGATTTTTCGAGCGTTTGCCCCTCCCGCTCCAGCGTCAGCCGGACGGTGCCGCCTTGCGGCGTGCCGCCTGCAATCTCCCGGGCGAAGCGGGTGGTGTCCGCATCGGCCAGAGGTTGGCCGTCGAACGCCACAATCTTGTCGCCGGCACGGATACCGGCCCGGTCGGCCAGTCCGTTTTTCACGACGCGGGTGACGGTGAATCCCCGGTCGGATTTGGTGATCGAGATCCCGATCCAGCTCTGCCGGCCAATGATTTCAGCGGCCTTATCGTACTCGCCTTGTTCCAGGTACAGCTCGGCCAGACTCTGCTTGAGCTCCCATCTCGAATAGTCGTTTGCGGCCTCTTCGACGGCCCGGGCCATAAACCGGACGGCCTCGTCCAGCCGGCCTTCTGACTGGGCGATCCGGGCTCTGGCCTCGGACAGGGTCGCCTTGACCGCCGGATCAATGGCTGCGGCCCGCTCGAAATTCCGGAGGGATTCCGGATAGTTCTTCTTGTGATACCAGGCCCAGCCCATTCCGATCCGGCTCTGGGCGGTTTCCCGGATGGAATCGGATTTCTCGAACGCAGCGATCGCGTCGTCGTAATGCCCCAGGTAGAGCTGGCAATCACCGAGCCGGAAGTGGGTCTGCCACGATCCCGGTTCGAGCGCGGTGGCGCGGCGGGCGTGTCGCAACGCCGCCTCCCCGTTTCCCTTCTGCAGGTACAAGGACACCAATTCCGTATGACATTGGACGTTTTCCTGAAGGCCGTTGGCCCCTTCCGTGGCTTCGATCGCCTCGTCGATCCGGCCGAGCAAGCGCAGGGCGAGTCCGAGCCGATAGTGGGCGACCCAGAGACCCGGATTCAGCTCGACGGCCTGTTGAAACGTCCGCCGGGCTTCTTCGAATCGTCCCTGGTTGAGTTCGCCATCCCCCTTCTGGACAAGCTGGAAATATTCGGCCGGCGCCGGGCCCGTTGATTCCTGTGCCGGGGCCGAACGGCCAGCGGCGGTGCCTGCAACCATCCACAGGCTGAACCCCACGACCCACAGAATCGTCGGCCTCCTGGCCATGTTCGACCTCCTGTGTCGGTGTTTCCAGCCACCTGTAGTGTCCGCAACTGTAGCCCGCGTTCCGCCCAGGGACTGCTCTCTTGACCGTTTCCTTGCTACTCACCCCCTGCTTTCTTTCGCCGGGCGGCGATCTCCACGGTGCGGACGAAATCCTTGTACTCTTGGTGGAGCGCCGCCTGCAGGCTGGACAGGCCGCTGTCGGTGTTCCCCTCCCAGCGGCGGCACAGGTACACCGGCTCGAAGATCCGGGCCACCGGCCACGTGCGGCTCAGGGCCAGGGCGGCGGCGTAGTCCTCGCCGTAGCTCACGTCGGGAAAGCCCGCGCGGCGGAGCGCCGGCACGTGGTACGCCCGCGGCGCACCGATCCCCTCCACCCGGAGCAGATTGTTGTGGCCGTTGGCGGACGTCCACTCGCGGTGATCGATGACTCCCGGCGGCAGCTCGTTGAGGTCGCGGTCCACCAGCCGGTAGCTCCCCACGGCAAGCGCCGCGCCTCCGGAGCGGAGGCCGTCCACCATACGCTGGAGCGTGTCGGGCCCGGCGTAGAGGTCGTCGGAGTCGAGCTGCACCGCGTAGAGCCCGCAGAGCGGCGACTCGACCGCCAGCTCCCAGCAGCCGCCGATGCCCCGGCCGGGGAGCGGCGGGACCAGCCGGTGAACATGGGAGTGGCGATGCTGCAATTCTTCGACGACAGCGCTCGTGCCGTCGGTGGAGTAATTGTCCACCACCAGGATGTTGAACGGGAAATCCGCTCGCTGGCCCGCGGCGCTGGCCACCGCCTCGCCGATGGTCCGCGCCCGGTTCCGTACCGGGATCACCACACTGGCGAGCACGGGGTGCTCACCGGTTGCGGGCGGCAGGGGCGCCGCCGGCGGCGGCAGCCACGCGCCGATGCGGCGGAGGTGCTCCGTGAATACCGTCTCCATTTCCTTCTGACGGTCCTGGTTTTCACGTCTCAGATAGTCAAAGTGCCCGTCCGCCGCCGGACCGGCCGCCGGCCGGACGCGGTAGAGCGCCTCGGGAACGCGGGCAACGGCGCCGGCGCGGGCCAGGCGCAGGCGCAACTCCGCCGGGCCGGACCAGCGCGTGGGAGCGAGCGGCCCGCCGGCGCCGCGCGCCGCCGCGACCGCCTCGCGCCGCCATGCCGTCAGCGGTCCCCACGGAAAGGTGTCGCGGGCGGAGCCCGGTTGAAACGGCGGCGC
>ERZ1649853.259-NODE-259-length-22670-cov-6.335574_pt1 | contig 22670 bp, 24 predicted proteins | sample MGYA00575353_ERZ1649853 | MGnify/ENA primary metagenome ERZ1649853 (study PRJEB40853, sample SAMN11349654) | freshwater sediment metagenome | isolation source: river sediment | host: Sediment | place: India: Okhla Barrage, New Delhi | collected 2017-02-21 ...
TGGCGCCATTCTTGATCTTGTTCGGGGCGCCGTACACCGCCCCGTTGATGTGGCCGGTGAAGCGGGCTATGGTCCTGGGGGTGAAGACGTCCGAGTAGACGATGTGGGCCCGGAAGTCCGGGATGATCCGGACCACCTGCTCCAGCGCCCGCTGCAGCCACACCTCCTTCTGGGCCTTGTACTCCTCGCTGCCGAGGGCGTTCCACAGCCCGAAGTTGGCCAGGTTGGTGATCCGTATCATGCCTTCCGGCAGAGGCCGGTCCAGATGGAAGTTATTGGGACAGCAGATGACTCCGCTCCCCACGTTCACCAGTCGGTCCGGCTTGCGGTAGCTGAAGCGTTCGGAGGTGTTGTAGAAGGTGATGGTGGTGTCGTAGCCCAGCTGTGCCGGCTCCCGGTCCAGGACCAGCACCGACTCGACCAGGGACATCTGGCCCTCCGGGACCGGGTAGCGGGCCGGATCGTAGTCCGGAAGCAGGCGCAGGGTCTCGATGTGGCCGATGGAGGAAATGACCCTGGCGGCGGTGATCTCCTCGCCGCTGTCCAGCACGGCGGCCACCACCCGCCCGCCCGCCACCCGCAGGCTCTTCACCCCATTGCGGAGGCGCAGCACGCCGCCGTGGGTTTCGTACTTCTTGACCAGCGTGTCCAGGATCTGGCGGATGCCGATCTGGGGGCGGGCGAAGCCCTCGCAGTAGATGCCCTTGAACATGATGACGAACTGCCCGAACTCTATGTCGTCTTCCTGCGCGCTGCCGTAGAACATGAGAGGGCAGAAGAGCATGTCGACCAGCAGGGGGTCTGTGACGTATGAGCCCACCACCTGGCGGGCGGAAAGCGGCCTGGCGTCCAGCGCCAGCTCATCGTAGTCGCGAATGGCCGCCACCAGGCGCCGGAAGTTGTCGATCTGGCCGGGGAAGGCCCGGTTGACCTCCTCGACAAAGAAGTCGAAGTCGTTGTTGAACCGGAGCGTCTTCTCCGGGAAGCGGGTGACCGACAGGCGCTGCTGGCGCAGGTCGAAATCCTCGGGCTGGAGCTTGAGCTGCCTCAGGAGCTTGGGCAGCGGGGTGAGGCGGACACCCCTGGGCACGTAGTTGGTCATGGCGTGCAGGCCCACGTCGATGTCGTAGGACTTGCGGCGATAGTAGGAGCTCAGCCCGCCAACCCGGTAGTGCCTCTCGAGGATGCAGACCTTCCTGTCGAAATACGCCAGCCTGATGCCCGCGGCCAGGCCGGACATCCCCGCCCCAATAATCAGAACATCATAATCCATGCTTGAACCGGACACGAGTAGCAAGGTCCTCGGGAACTGGAAGGCACCGCTGCGGCTCGCCTCGACGACGGTGGAGCGGACCGCCCCGGCCGGACGGCCGGGAATGACTCCGGATCTAGAGGTGGGCCATGCGCGGCTCGAGGTAGGCCACGGCGCTGTCGAGCGTTGCGAGCTTCATGTAGTCGTCTTCAGGGACTTCGATGCCGTATCTCTTTCTGAGTTCCATGATGATGTCCAGGAAGTCCATGGAGTCCATCTCCACCTGGTCACGAATCCGGACATCTCCCTTGAGGTGGCTCAGATCCTCATCTGGCAGTATCTGGCCGATCACCTCCAGAATGACGGCCCTGATCTGGCTGGCGGTCATGTACGCGATCCCCCTTTCGAAATGAGCGAGTGGGTGGTTCTGCCTATCTCTCGAATCTCTTGACGATTACGGTCGAGTTAATACCCAGCATACCAAAAGCATTCTTAAGGATGTAGTCGACTTTGTCAACTTTCCGGGCCTTGTTGAGGACCAGGGTGTCAAAGGCGCAGTCGGGGTCCAGGTGGTCCACGTTGATGGTGGGGTGCACCACCCGGTCCTGGAAGGAGGGCAGGTTTCCGGCCAGCTCCAGGGCGGCCGCCGCCCCCATGGTGTGCCCGATCATGCACTTGGTGTTGTTGATGTACGCCCGCGGGTTGTCCCCGAATACCTGCCGGATGGCCTTGCACTCCTGGGGGTCTCCCTGGGGGGTCCCCGTGGCATGGGTGTTGATGATGCTTATGGCGTCCGGCGACAGCCCGGCCTTCCGCAGCGCCAGGCTCATGCACCGGGCCTGTCCCCCGGAGTCGGGCAGAATGAAGTCGAGGGCATCCGAGTTCATGGCGTAGCCCACCACCTCGCCGTAGATCCTGGCGGAACGGGCCAGCGCGGCGTCCAGCCTCTCCAGGACGAAGATGCAGCCTCCCTCGGACACCACCACGCCGTTGCGGTCCCGGTCGAAGGGCCGGCAGGCCTTCTCCGGGTCTTCGTGGGCCGCCAGCGCTCCCTCGCTGCGGAAACTGGCGAAGGCGCCGAAGGCGTGGATGGTCTCGGAGACCCCCCCGCCCAGGGCCACGTCTACCTCGTCCAGCTTCAGCATCTGGCATCCCTGGATGAGGCCCATGTTCCCTCCGGCGCAGGCGGCCCCCAGGGTGTAGTGAGGGCCCGTGATGCCCATGTTCAGGGTGACCTCGCCGGCCGGGTTGTTGGCCACTATCCTGGGGTTGTAGTGGTGGGAAACGAACTTGGTGTCGTAGTTGAACTGGCTGATCTCATAGATCTGCTTCTCGGTGTCGACGTTGCCGTGCTCGGTGATGCCGATGAAGATGCCGACCCTCGACCTGTCGATGGAGGCCAGGTCCAGCCCGGCATCCGCCACCGCCTCCTGGCAGCTGTAGATGGAGGTGGACCCGGCCCTGGTCCCGCGGCGCAGGTCCTTCTTCTTCTGGTACTTCAACGGATCGAAGTCGCAAACGCCGGCAATGACGTCGCCCATGAACCGGACGTTGAACTTGCGGATGCAGGACTTGACGTTGACCAGGTGGGTGCGGTACTCCAGGAGGTTGTTTCCATTGGGCGCGGTGAGCCCCACGCCAGTGATGACGATTCGGTCCCGGTCGTTCAATCTGCGTACCCCCCCCGGTGCTACCATTCCAGTCCAAGCATGATCGAGTTCAGGCCGCTGCCCGCCGCCAGCATGGCCACCTTGTCCCCCGGCGTGAGGTGCCCCTCTTCAATGCCCAGGGCCAGCGAGATGGGCAGGGACACAGAGCCGATATTGCCCAGGTACTGCACCGTGGAGAAGCCCTTGGCCTTGTCCAGCTTCAGGGTGTCTAACAGCAGCTCCTGGTGGACGGCGCTCACCTGGTGGGTGAAGACCCTGTCCACCTGCGCTTCGTTCCACCCCAGCTCCCGCTTGAATGCCTCCCAGGTCTCTGCTGCCAGCGGAAGGCCGTTTCGCAGAATGCCCTCGAAATTGGCGTGCATGCTGGGGAAGCAGTCCGGGTCGTGGAAGCAGGTGTCGGTGTCCACCCGGCAAAGGCCGTTGTGCTTCGAGGCATTGCGCACCACTCCGCCCAGGAGCCGGTGGCCCGACTTCGAGATGGACGAGTGGGTCATCACCACCGACACCGAGCCCGAACCCATGGTCAGTGAGGCGAAGCCCATCTTGAGCTTGCCCCTGGTAACCTCGGCGTCCTCCAGCAGCTGCCTGATGGCGGCCTCGGTCATACGGCTGCCGCTCTCGCAGGCCACCACGATGCCGGCCTTAATCTGCCCCAGTTCGATCATGTTGGCCAGGGTCACCATGCCATTGACGAATCCCAGGCAGGCGTTGGAGATGTCGAAGATGGTGGCGGTGGACGGAAGCCCGAGCGCGCTGTGGACCACGGTGGCGGTCGCCGGCTCCAGGAAATCGCGGCTGACGGAGGTGTGCAGCAGGCACTCGATGTCCCTTCTGTCTATGCCGGCGCTGGCGATGGCCTTCCGGGCGGCCCGGGTGCTGGGGAGACTGGGCGGAGTCCCATCCTCCCAGGCGCGCCGCTCACGGATCCCGGTCATGAGCTCCAGCCGGCCCGGGGACCGGTTCACCCTGGCATATACCGTGGCCAGCCGCTCTTCCAGGCTGGCGGAGGTGATGACCCTCCGCGGCAGCTCGTGGCCGAAGGCCTCCACGCACACATTCCGGTAGCGCATCTAGCCCGGTAACCCTCCCCCCTGTGCTGGCCCGGTCCGAGAGAAATGCTGGCCGACGTTGACTTCGGTGCAAACCAGTGAGGCAAATAGTGCAAGGGTCAATTGAGGCTCGGCCCCCGCGGCTGTGTCCCCTCGATCAGCGTCGGTATATGGTAGCGGAAGCGAAGCCTCTCCCACTTCTCGGCGGAACACATCGGGATCACCGTCTCCGGTATGTATTTGCAGATCCCCGCCAGAACGGAGCAGAACTTCCAGGAGTTGTCGACATCCTCCGGCACGAACTCGTCTGCGGCCTCTATGAGGGAGGCCCGCACGTCCTCGGGCAGCCGGCCTATGCGTTGGACGATAGTGGTCTTGACCCTGGGGGGGACGCGCCGGTCCAGCCTGTCGACGGCGCAGATGGACAGGAGCAACAGGCGGCGCGGGATCCACGCGTCCACTGCTTTGACCTCCAGGGCAATCACCCTGTGCGAAAAGTCTCTGATAGACGATCTGCGCATGACGAAGCTCTCACTCGGGGTCACGCCAACTTCTGTGGCGGGTACATCCGGACGATATCGCTTTTGCTTGGCCTCTGCTAGCTTGTAGGAATACCACTTTTCACGCTCACTGTCAACAAGCTGCCGCGGGCCGGCGCCCCCGGACCCTGGTTCCTGACGAATATGTGACAGGCCGCGGCCGGGATGTGACGCCTTTGACATTCCCCGGGGCAGGCCATATCATCCTGGTGCGGACGCTTCTGTCAGGCCGGGCGGCACATGGAAGAGAGCCTTTTCCAGCAGTTCATCAAGACCTTCGTGCCCCTCTTCATCGTCATCGATGCGGTCGGCAACCTGCCTTTTGTCGTCGGCCTCAGCGAAGGGATGGCCCGCCCGGAGCGCAACAGGATGATACTGGTGGCCGCGGTCACGGCGGCCGCGGTGGGCCTGGTCTTCCTGTTCCTGGGAAAGGGCGTCCTGGACATCATGGACATCGACCTCGGCGCCTTTGCCATTGCGGGAGGGCTGATCCTCCTGGTGCTGTCCATCCGGTACGTCATCTCCGGCCAGATCACGGAGTGCACCAGGGAGGAGATGGTGGCGGTGGTGCCCATAGGCACGCCGCTGACGGTGGGACCGGCGACCATAACCACCCTGCTCCTGCTGGTCAACGAGGGCTATCACCTCTACATCGTCCTGCTGTCCTTCGGCCTCAACATCCTGATAGCCTGGATGGTGTTCATGACCAGCGGCTGGTTTGTAAGGGTCCTGGGCCAGGGAGGCATCAAGGCCCTGGCCAAGGTGTTCAGCCTGCTGCTGGCGGCCATCGCGGTTACCATGATCATTCACGGGCTGGATGCGCTCGGCATACTGCCCGATGGCGCATAGTGGTACTGTCGAATGTCCATGAGCCTGGACCCGCAGCAGAACCGCCGCCTTCTGGAGCGCCTCAGGCAGGAGTGCGGCCTGGACCTGCTGGGCGTGGCCGACCTGAGGGGTGAGGCGCAGGCGCTGGCCGGGCTCCCGGACAGGACGCGGGCCTTGCACCCTTTTGCGGTGGTCATCGCGCAGCGGGTGTCGCGGGCGGTGCTGGCGACACTGGAGGATGGCCCCAATCTCCTCTACTTCCACCACTACCGCCAGCTCAATGCGCACCTGGACCGCGCGGCCACCGTGATGGCCGCCGAGATCGAGAGGCACGGTGCCGCGGCCCTGCCCATCCCGGCCTCGCAGATCGTGGACTGGGAGAGGATGGCCGGGCAGGTGTCACACCGGGCGCTGGCGCGCCTGGCGGGGCTGGGCTGGAGGGGCCGCCACAATCTCCTGGTGACGCCGCAGCTGGGGGCCCAGGTGCGGCTGGCCACGGTCCTGACCGACCTCCCGCTGCCTGCGGACCACCCTGTGGAGGGCGGCTGCGGCTCGTGCCGCCGCTGCGTGGCGTCGTGCCCGGCCGGAGCCATCGGTGACTCGGAATCCGCCTTTGACCTGGCGGCGTGCTACCGGAAGCTGGACGAGTTCCGCCGTGGACGCCGTGTCCCGCAGCACATCTGCGGGATGTGTGTCGCGGCCTGCGCCGGAGGAATGGGGGAGGCCGTGTGGGAGAGGTGACCCGTCCCCAGCCCGTGAAGCTGTTTGCCGGCCTGCTGACGGCCCGGCCATCGGCCCTGGGCGAGGTTCGTGGTCGGCTGGAGGAGCGGCTGGGCCCGGTCGATACGGAGAGCGGGTGGCTGGACTTCGATTACACCGACTACTATGAGCCGGAGATGGGGGCCGGGTTGAAAAGGGTGCTCTGGGGCTTCGCCCGCCTGGACGGCCCGGAGGCCCTGGTGGACCTGAAGCTCTACACCAACGCCGTGGAAAGCACCGTTTCCGTCGGCGGGAAACGAACGGTGAATATCGACCCGGGATACCTGGCCCCGTCCAGGGTCGTGCTGGCCTCAACCAAGGACTTCGCCCATCGCCTGTACCTGGGGGGGGGCATATACGGCGAGGTGACCCTCATGTACCGCAGCGGAGGCTTCCAGCCCCTGCCGTGGACCTATCCCGATTACCGCAGCGAAGGCTACCAGGAGTTCTTCCGGGGGCTGCGCCGTGTCTACCTCAGACAGCTGGCCGGCTAGGGCGGCGTGGTGAAGGCGAGGTCGGCGCCGTAAGCGGTGCCGTTGCCCTCCGCTACCGCCCGGAAGTGGTAGGTGGTATTCGGCTCCAGGGCGGCGATGGCCGCCATGAACTCACCGGTGGCCTCCAGGGACCCGACGTCGAAACGGTTACCGTAGGCGGTGCTGGTGCCCCACTCGAAGTGGACGGTGACCGCGCTGCCGCTGTTGCCGACGCCGTCCAAGTACCCCTTGAGCGTGGCGGTAGTCTGGGTGACGTCCGCGGGCGCGCTGGTGGTCACCTCCGGGGCGGTGGGCTCGGTGTACGCCGGCGACCGTACGAAGCTGCGCGACCCGCCTACCTGCACGTAGGCGCGGTGAACGGAGGTGGTTCTGACCCGGACGGCCACATAGCCGCCGGACGGCACGGTGAACGGGTCCACCGTGATGTTGTCCTCGTAGGTGTAGACGTCGGTGGAATCGTCTCCCAGGCCGGCGAAGGTGGAAGTGCCATGGGGCAGGAACACCCCCGTGTTGTCGGAGGCGCCGATCTCCACGTAGATGTTCTCCCCGGCGTCCACCCGGCCGACCAGCAGCCTGATGCTCCAGACTCCAGCCGGATAGAGCATGCCGGCGGAGGGCTGGTCAGCTATCCAGACCAGCGAGGAGGGCTGGCCGCTGGAGTACAGGGCCAGTGTCGCTTCGGGCTGGGACTCATCGCCCTGGTACATGACGCTCACGTTCTCCGACGGCCCCTGGCCCAGGTACCACGTTGCCTGAACCGGCGGAGCGCTGCCGGTGGTCAGCGTCATGTCGGCCCCCGATACATCGCCGTGGCCGGTGGCCACAGCCCGGAAATGGTAGGTTGTCGCCGGAAGGAGACCGCTCAGGGTGGCGTTGAAGGCCCCGGTGCTCGCCCTGGATTCCGGCGTGGTGCTGGACCCGTATTCCGGGGTGAGCCCCCATTCGAAATAGACCCCCACCTGCGCTGCTGTTCCCATGCCGTCCAGGACGCCGTGCACTGTCGCCGACCCGGCGTGTACCTGGGTGGGGGCGCTGGTGGCTACCGAAGGCGGCACCGTCGGGCCCACGAAGCTTTTCTCTGCGCCAAAGACGGGGTCTCCGTCGCCGTCGGCGCAGGCCACGAAGTAGTAGGCGGCCCCGGGCTCCAGTCCGCCGAGGTCTGCCGTGAAGCCCCCTTCCCCGGTCATGGCCTGGCTGCCGGCGTCCCCGGTGTACGGCCCTCCCGGAGCGGTGCCCCAGAGGAACCATACCGTGACGTTCTCGGCTGTCCCCAGCGATGTCAGCCGGCCGTTGAGCTGCACCGAGCCAGGCCCGGTGGCGGTGGCCGGCCGTGTTTCTACCGATGGCGGGGCCGTGCCGGTCCGGAATGTCATGTCGGCGCCGTAGACCGGCTCCCCATCGCCGTCGGCCTTGGCGCGGAAGTGATACGTGGTGTCGGGCTGCAGCCCGCTGATCTCCGCGGTGAACTCCCCGGTCGAGGCCTTCCCGTGAACGCGGGTCTGGTGGCCGTAGCTCCGGTTGGTCCCCCACTGGAAGGAGACCCCTACCCTTGGCGACGATCCCAGGCCGTCAAGGCTGCCGGCCAGGATGGCCGATTCGGCCCCGACGCTCGAGGCACCAGCGGTGGTCACTGCTGGCGGCGCCGGGCCCGTGGTGAAGGTCCGGTCCGGCCCGTACTGGACCCCCTTGTCGTCCACCACCTTGAGCCGGTAGTGATAGGTGGTCTCGGGCTCCAGGCCGCTAAGGTCGGCCTGGACGGCACCGCCGTCGGAGTGTATCTTCGGCGCGGTCTCCTGGCCGTAGCTGGTGTCAGTGCCCCACTCGAAGGACACCTGCACATCCTCCGTCGTCGGCAGGTTGTCCAGGTTGCCATTGAGGGTGGCGGTGGTGGTTTCGATGCCCGTGGCCTCGCTGGTGAGGATGGTCAGGCCCGCCGAGTGGAAGGCGGCGAAGTAGACCACCAGCACCACGGCCACGGCGACTGTGGCCGCAGCCGGTATCCAGACGAGAGGCTGCTGCCAAAACGGCCTGGGCCTCGCGGCCCCAGGCGCCGCTGACTGCCGGACTATCTGCTGGCGCAGCCCCGCCTTGAAGTCAGGCGAAGCCTCGGCCGGCGGACAGGCCTGTTTGAGCAGTTCAGCAATCCGGTCGTTGCTGTCCTGACCAGCCATAGATCCCTATCCACACCCCACTAATTTAGTCGCGGCATGCATGTCTATCCCTCACGGAGTCCCTCCAGCTGTGTTTGCAGCGCCTTGCGCGAGCGTGTCAGCAGCCCTTCAATCGATTTTGGGGAGCGGTCCATGACCTGGCTGATCTCCTGGACCGACATCTCCTCGACGTACTTCAGGATGAGCACCTGGCGGTAGTCCCAGGGGAGGCGAGAGAGGGCCTCATTGACCACCTGGCGGGTCTCCGCGGACTCGATGAGGCTGTCGGGCTGCGGCTGCCGGCCGGGATTCTCCTCATCGTCGACGGTGTCCACATCGATGCCGGACACCATCCGCTTCCGCTCCCTGGACTGCCGGCGGTAGTGGTCCGCCACCTTGTGGTAGGCGATGCTGCAGAGCCAGGTGTAGGCGCTGCTGCGCCCCTTGAACCCCTTCGCCGACTTGAGGGCCGCCAGGAAGGTCTCCTGGACGATGTCCTCGGCTACCTCCTTGTTCCGGTCGACCTGGTTATAGACGAGCGAGTACACGCGGTCGAAGTAGTGGTCGTAAAGGTCCGCCATGGCGCTGGAATCGCCATCGCGAAGACGCTGCAGCATCTCGGCGTCGCGTTCCGAGGGCGGCGGAACGGGTTGGACCATGGCACCTATTCTCGCAGACCTCCAGCCTGGGCGCAAGCATCGGCCCTGCCCGGGACTTCCGGGGAAACGGAGCCCGGGCCGGCCGGGCCCGGGACCACTACTCCAGGCTGATCTCCCCGATCTCGGCCAGCGTCTCCAGGTCGTTCATCCCTATCTGCTGGTACGAGATGGTATAGAGGACGTCGCCGATGTAGAGCGACCGCTCGATGGCGCTTCCGTGGTAGAGCCCGTAGTCCGTGTCCGGGGAACCGCCGGTCTCGCTGCTGCGGTGGCTGATCCGGCCCCCCAGCTCCAGGCCGCCATCGAGCGACACGTCGAAGACGTAGGCCCCCTGCCAGGAGTATCCGGGGTAGGCGGAGGATACGGCGACTCCTCCCTCCACAGGTTCCGGCCCTGAGGGCGCCGCGTAATCCCAGCTTTCGATGGTCACGGGCAGCACCAGGAGTCCGCGCTCCCGGTCGAATAGGAAGGCCCGGTGGTCATTCAGCACCGGGGTGTAGCTCCAGCTCTGGCTGTTGGCCCCTCCCACCAGGTAGGTCGACATCTGACCGGGGTGAGCGGGGTCGGTGACGTCGTAAAGGGATATCTTCACGCTGGAGCCCAGCATGCCGATCCCGATGAGGTGGGTCTCGTCAAAGGGGTGCAGGTAATCGGAGTACCCCGGCATGACCAGCTCCCCCAGGACCTGCGGGTGGCCGGGGTCGGTCAGGTCGATGACGAACAGGGGGTCAGTCTGCTCGAAGGTCACCAGGTAGCAGCGCTGGCCCATGAACCGGGCCGCATGAATGGTCTCGTTGGGGGCCACGTTCTCCAGTCGCCCGAAGATGTCGAGGGCCTGGTCCAGGACGTACACGTTGTTGTCCTGCCGCGGCGCGGTGGAGGATGCTTCCGCGGCCCAGTTCCAGCCCGTGGTGGCTACCCTGAGGTACCCGCCGCTCTCATCCATGGAGAACTGGTTCAGCAGCGAGCCGGGCACCTCGCCCGTGGCGTGGTACGCGATCTGACCCTGGTCAATATGTATGCGCTGGATGGAGGTCTTTCCGGAGGCGCCTGACCAGTCCGGGAAGGTGACGTAGATGTTCTCCGGCGAGACGTAGACCGTGCTGGCACTGCCCACCAGCAGCGTCTCGTGGCGGGCCTCCTCATCGCTGTCAGTTACGTTGACCGACATGATGGTGGTGAAGCAGTAGCCGCTGTCGGGCATCTCCGAGTGCCAGATCTCCTCCGCCCGGATCTGAACGGTGCCATCGCCCCCGTCGATCCGGGGCAGCCCGACGCTGTCCTCGGTCCTCCAGACGGATCCGCTGGCGATCAGGTACACGTAGCTGCCGATCATCCTGGCGGAAACGTAGTAGCCGTCCACCGAGAGCTCCCGCTCCAGGTCCGGATGCTCCCGGTCGGTGACATCGTAGACCCTGATGGAGGTCTGATCGCTGCCGCCGGCCAGGCCCTCCTCTGCCAGGCCCCAGCGCAGGCCGGTGGCATACACCTGCCCGTCCGACTGCAGGACGGCCAGGCTGTCCCCGCTGATGAACAGCCCCTGGATGGTGCCGTCGAGCTTCCGCTCCCAGACCACCCTTGCCTCTCCGGGCGGGTGGGCCAGGGCGATGATGAGCCGGTTGTCAACAGCCAGGTAGATGTACCGGCCGTCGGTCTTGACGATGTCCGCCTCGTCCACTCCCTCCACCTGGATGTTGGTCTGGGAGTAGTCCGGCGTGGACTCGGCGGCGGCCAGCGAGTCCTCGGTCCCGAAGCGCAGGATGCCGCCCTGGTCGTTCAGGTACCAGTAGCCGGGGTAAGCCGGGGCCGTCGCCAGGAAGCTCTCCATCTCGTGGTTGGAGGCGAAACGCTGCAAGCCCCCGGCCAGGGATGCCTCCGGCTGCCAGTCAGTGGGGTCCCCGTGGTCATCGGTCTGGTTCCCGCCCCCGGAAGCTGGCCAGACGGACAGGCCGACGGCCGTGGCCGCAATTGTCGCCAGGACCATCACCAGTGCCAGCGCCGTCCCGAAACGTCCGGTCTTCATTCCCTCGAACCTCCTCCGCGCGTGTGCCCTGCGCCCTCTTTGGTCATTATGACGAATTGACGCGGCCAAAGGTTCCAGCCGGCTAACGGCCCTGCCGCCGCCCCTGGCCCTCTTCGGGGTAGACCCTTATGGCCGCCTCCCCGTTCAGCGGGCACTGGTGCTCGCAGAGGCCGCAGCCGATGCAGCGGTCAGGGAGGACCACAGGGCGGCGGACCGTTGTCTCCAGGCCCTCGCCGTTGGTCACCGCCACGTCCTCCAGCTCGATGGCCTTCTCCGCCAGCGGGCACATCTCCTGGCAGACGATGCAGTTGGTGTTCTGCGACCAGGGGATACAGCGGGTGGTGTCTATCCGGGCCGTTCCGATGACGGCTGACTGCTTCTCGGCCAGGGTCAGCGCCGGTATGGCGCCGGTGGGGCAGGCCTCGCCGCAGCGCCGGCAGGAGTAGTCGCAGTAGCCCAGGCGCGGGACCAGGGCCGGCGTCCACAGGTGGTCATAGTCCGGTCCCGGGCCGGCGGGATGGATGGCCCGGGTGGGGCAGATGTTGACGCAGATGCCGCAGCGGATGCACCTCCTCATGATGTCGTCCTCGGAGGAGCCCGGCGGCCTCAGGCGCCTGCGGCCGGACCCGCGCAGGACAGAGGGCAGGCGCAGCAGCGCTACCCCGGCCAGCATGAGGCCGAAGGAGCCCAGCACCTGCCTCCGCGTGAGGCCCTCCAGGTCCGGGGCGGCGGGCCGGGTCTCCCGGCGAAGGGCGATGGCATGGGCGGGGCAGCCCTCAACGCAGCGCAGGCACAGGGTGCATTCGCCGGGGTCCGAGCGGTACTCCTTCTCGGAGTCGATGGCGCCCACGGGGCACTCCCTGGCGCATTTGCGGCACCGGCTGCACTTCTCCTGGTCCACGCTGCGGCGAAGGAGCGAGACGCGCGACGCCAGGCCCAGCAGCCCGCCGAGGGGGCAGAGGTAGCGGCACCAGAAGCGCGGCCGGATGGCGTTGGCGGCCAGGATGGCGGCCATGACCAGCAGCAGCGCCAGGCTGGGGACGAAGTACGGCTCGGCCCCGGGGAGGAGCGTGCCGCGGACGAACCGGTCGAATCCGTCCAGGAAACCCTGCAGCGCATCGAAGCGGTAGAGCCAGGACTCGCCGCGGGTCACCGCCAGGTTGATGCCCGGGATCACGCCGGAGCCGAGGGTGCGGAAGAGGATGGTGATGGGGTCGAGGACAAGCAGCCCCAGGGTGCCCAGCACCGCCCCCACCAGCACGGCCAGGAGTGTGACGTACTTGACGTGGCGCCAGGGCGATGGGCGGCCCCGGGGGTGGCGGAGGCGGCGCAGGCTGGTCCAGTCGAGCAGCGTCCCCAGCGGGCAGGCCCAGCTGCACCAGGCCCGGCCGAGGGCCAAGGTCAGGGCCAGGGTCAGCAGGCCCAGGAGGACCGGCGCCATGAAGCTGCGGGAGGCCAGCGACGAGGAGAGGCCGGCCAGCGGGTCCAGGTGGAAGAAGAGGTCGGCGGGCAGCACGGTGCCGGCGCCGGCATGGTCCGCCACCAGCAGGTACAGGAAGAGCGCCAGCACCAGGGCCTGCACTGAGAGCCTGGTCCAGCGCCATCGCTGCGTTCTCTTCTCCGGGGCCAAACCGTGCCTTTCCTAGACCGGTATCTCCTCGATGTTCAGGCTGCCCAGGTCCGTGGTGCCCAGCCCCCTCCTGGCGCCGGCCTGGACGATGGGCAGGTCCGCGGCGGTCTTGCCGAAGAGGGTGGCGCCATACGAGTCGGCGGCCACGATGTCGTGGCTGGCGATGACGGTGTTCGTCCGCTTCACGTCATTGAGGCTGCCGCCGGTGGGGCCGTTGTTCAGCAGGATGCGGACGGCGTCCACCACCACCAGGTGGGGACGGACCACGGTGTTGAGGTCGACCACCCGCTCGGACATCTGGGCGGTGTGGTAGCTCGATGGGTTGTCCACTACGCCCAGCAGGTTCTTCATGCCCAGGGTGAGCACGGTATTCCCGTGCTGCTTGGCGATGGGCACGTCGATGAGGACGTCGGCGTCCAGTATCTCCTGGTACACGCGGCAGGAACTCAGGATCAGGCCGTGCGGGGCCGGGGTATCCTGGAACTTCATCCCGGCCATGACCTCCATCCGGCCTCCGGCGCCCGCCACCGCCTCCGCGATGCCGCTGCTGCTGTAGGCTTCCTCGTGTCCGCCGCTGAACGGATAGTCCATCACCCGGACCCGCGCGGCGCCGGCCCCGAGGCAGAGGGTGACCAGCGCGGCTACCACCTCGGGATTGGTGGTGGCGGCATACTCCGGGGCCCGGTTGGAGGTACAGATGTTGGGTTTGATAATGACGTCGTTGCCCGGCTTGACGAAGCGCTCGATACCGCCGAGGGCGGCGATGGACCTCTGCACCAGCGCCTCCGGGTGCTCGCCCCTGGCCACGGCCAGGTAGGCGGCGCCGGCGGGTGGGGCTGAGGGGGGAGCGACGGTGATGTTCTCCCCGGTCGGCGCTGGTGATGGCCCGCCGGAGCAGCCGGCCAGTGACATTAGGGCGGCTGCGGCTGCGGCCCCGCCCCCCAGGGCGAGCATCTTTTCGATGAAGCGGCGCCGGTCGATCGTATCCATCTTCCTGTCACCTCCAGCGGGCCGGTGTCCGGGCCGGGCGTTAGCCTCGACAGCCCGATTCTACCCGCTGCCGGGCGCCAGGGAAAGCGCAATGAGCGCCATGAGCCTTTTCAGCCCGGGAGGGCTGGTGTAGAATGGCTTCACCTGCCCCCGCATGCGAGCGGCAGCGTGAAGCTTCACCTGCCCTCCGGTCCCGGGAGGCGGCGTCAGCCGGCAGGCGCGCGTGTGCGTGCCTGCGCATTGATATAGAGGAGGCGCGGAGATGAAGGACAGGGTGCAGAAGGTCATCGACCGGCTGAAGCCGGCTTTCGGTCCCACCGAGGTCATGCTGCGCGGGGTCAAGGACGGAGTAGTCAGGGTGGAGATATTCGCCCCGGGCTGTCACGGCGGCCCTCCCAAGGAGGCGACGCTGGTCATCCTGGAAGAGGAGCTGCAGGCCGAGATTCCGGAGATCAAGGGCGTGGTCGCCGACTAGGGCCCGGGCACCGTCGCGCCGCCGCCACCGGCCGGGCGGGGAGATGCCCGGTCAGGCGGGATGGTTAGCGTTATGGCGCACGAGGCGGTCCAGGGCCAGCACCGCCCGGGGGATGGAATCGTAGACCGGCAGACCGGCGGACTGGCACTTCTGCTGCAGCGCCCCGAACCTCTCGAGCTCGACCGGATGGGTGATGCTGTGCAGGATGACGGCCGTTGGCCGGCCGGTTTCCCGGTGCACGGCCAGGAGCGCGTCCACGAAGATGCCGGGCCAGGCCGTGAACGGTGAGTCCACGAAGGGCCATCCAGAGTTGCTGATGCTCAGCTGGGCCACCATCAGGTCGAAGCAGCCGCTGTCGGCCATGGTCTTCATGGCGGCCTGGAGCCCCTCGGCGGAGGCGATGTTGGTGATGTCGAAGGGGTTCTTCAGGATCATCCCGGCGTCGGACCTGGAGAACCTGGCCACGGCCTCATGGAGCCGCTGCTGCCACGGCGGGTCCAGCTGGGGCAGCTCGAAGCCGGCCCGGATGAAGTCGTCGGCGGTCAGCACACTGAAGCCGCCGTTGCTGCCAAAGACGGCCACCCTCCGGCCCCGGGGGTGGCCCGGGAAAGAGAGGGCCACCAGCATGTCGGCCATCTCGTCGAGATCGTGGACCCGGATGGCCCGCGTCTGCCGGAGCAGCCCCTCCCAGGACTCGTCCTGCCCGGCCAGTGACCCGGTGTGGGAGGAGGCGGCCACGGCCCCGCCCGGCGTGGAACCACCCTTGAGGATGATCACCGGCTTGGCGGCGGCCAGCCTCTGCAGCACCCGGCGAAACCGCCGCGCATCCCTGATGCCCTCGATGTAGGCGGCTACCATCGTGGTGTCGCTGTCCGTGATGAAGTACTCCATCAGGTCGCACTCACTGACGTCGCAGGCATTGCCGTAGGACACGGCCTTGCTGAAGCGGACCCCCCTCCGGCCGGCCGTCCGGATGAGGTAAATGGAGTTGCCCCCGCTCTGGGCGATGAAGGCCACTCCCCCCTTGTCCTTCGGGAAATCGGCGGCGAAGGAGAGCCCGGTCTCGGGACAGTACAGGCCCAGGCAGTTGGGCCCGAGGAGGCGGACGCCTGCGGCCCGCGCGGCCCGGAGCAGCTCGTCTTCCATCTCCCGCCCTTCCCGCCGGCCGCTCTCCGAGTAGCCCGCGGTGAAGAAGGAGACCACCCTGGCCCCTTTGGCCGCGCTGTCCCTGACCAACTGCGGCGTCAGCCGGGCAGGGATGCAGGATATTACGTAGTCCACCCGGCCGGGAATGTCGGACAGGCGGCGGTAGACCGGCAGTCCCCGGATCTCCCCTCCGGCCGGGTTCACGGGATACAGCCGGCCCCGGAACCCGGAGTCCTGGAGGCACTGCACGAAGGCATGGCCCATGTTGTAGTCCGAGGAGGCGCCAACGATGGCCGCTGACGAATGCCGGAAGAAGGAGTCGTCGATCTTGCTCAATCCAGTATCGATTATATAGCGGGCGGCGCCGATGGACAAAGGGCGGGCAAATTGACGCCCGTGCGGCAACAGGCTAACATGTTTATGACATAATGTGAGACGCAAGTTGCATACGGAGCACCGGGGCCGCGGTAGACTCCGGGCGTTGCTCTGGACGTGTGTCACCCTGGATTGAGTGCGTTGCTGGAGGAAGTGATGAAGGAAAAGGTAGAGAAGGTACTGGCCCAGATCCGGCCGAACCTGCAGGCCGACGGGGGCGATGTGGAGCTGGTCGGCGTGAAGGCGGGTGTGGTGACGGTGAAGCTGACGGGTGCCTGCGGGGGTTGCCCCATGGCCACCATGACGCTGAAGAACGGGATCGAGCGGGTGCTCAAGGAAGAGATACCCGAGGTCAAGCAGGTAGTAGCCGTATAGCGGCGCCGGGTGTCGCCCGGCGGCATTCTGAATCTGAGGAAGGAATCTTGAAAGCAGAGAGCCAGAATCCCCTCTTTGACAAGGTGGAGCGAGTCATAGACAAGGTCCGTCCGGCGCTGGGCGTGAACATAGTGGAGCTGGTCGAGGTGACCGACGGCGTGGTGAAGGTGCAGGTCATACCGTCCAGCTGCTCGGCGGGCATTGCGGAAGAGACCGTCATTGTCCTGATTGAAGAGCAGATCAAGGACGAGCTGCCCGAGATCAAGGAAGTGGTGGCCTTCAAGCCATAGCGGAGAGAAGATGCCTGTCTACGAGTACTGTTGCCCCGACTGCAGTGTCAGGTTCGAGCTGATGCGGTCCATATCGCAGTCCGGAGATGGGGCGCCCTGCCCGAAGTGCCGGAAGCCGGCCCCCAGGGCCATGTCGCGGTTCGCCTCCTTCTCCAAGAGCGACAACGGCATGTCCGCGCCGATCGGCGGGTCGTCGTGCAGCGGATGCTCGTCTTCCAGCTGCAGCACCTGCGGCGGTTAGCCGGCGGCGTTCCAGCCCCAATGACAGAGGATCGAGTCGCGCGGCCGGCGGGCGCCGGCCCGCCGAGAACAATCATCATCGGTATCGGCAGTCTCCTTCGGGGTGACGATGCTGTCGGCCTGCGTGTCGCGGAGGCCCTCGAGGGGGAAGGCCTCCCTTCCGGGGTCACAGTGGTCAGCACGACCGCCGCGGGCCTGTCCCTCCTGGAGCTGATGACCGGGTTCGATCGCGCTCTCGTGATCGATGCCATCAAAACCCGCCGGGGAACGCCGGGGGATGTCTACCGGCTGGTGCCGGAGGACCTGCCCGAGCCGTTGCACGGTTTCACCGTCCACGACGTAAGCCTGAGGGCGGCGCTGGACATCGGGGCCAGGATGGGACTGCCCCTGCCGGAACAGATCGTCATCCTGGCCATCGAGGCCGGCGATGTGACACCGCTTCGCGAGGGCTGCACGCCCGAGGTTGAAGAGGCCGTCCCGCGGGCCGTGAGCCTGGCCCTTCGGGAACTGCAGGGCTGAACCACGCACCTTCCGGCCGTTGACCTGCGCTGCGGCTGGTGTTATATTCTCCCAGCCGCTCGCCCGGCGCGTTCGTTCACAGCGGCATTCCGGCGATGGAGGAGGGAAGGCAGTGAGAGACAAGGCATCCGTGGCGTTGGCCGTTCCCGAAGCCGGCTACGCCGGCCCCTGGAGGAGGCTGGGTGCCTTTGCCCTTGACCTGGGGCTGACCGCCACGGTGTTCCTGGGTCTGTGGGTCCTGCTGGCCGTCCTGATGGGGCCCTGGATGGGGGTCCCCGGGGGCGCGGTCCTGCTGGCGGCGACGGTCATCCTCTGGCAGGGGGGCAGCTGGCTCTACTGGGCCGTCATGGAGAGCTCAGCCAGGCAGGGCACCGTGGGCAAGGTCCTGCTGAACATGGCGGTCACCGGCGTCGACGGCCGGCGCCTGTCGTTCCGCCAGGCCACGGTCAGGCACTTTGCCAGGATCGCATCGACCCTGACGGCACTTGTCGGATTCGCCATGATCGCAGCCACCGCCCGGAGGCAGGGGCTGCATGACCTCATCGCCCGAAGCGTGGTGGTGATGGGCCGATAGGCCCGCCCGCCGGCCGGTCCCCCTGCGCGGGATGTGCTGGCGCCCTTCGATACCACGCGGTGCCAGTCGCACTTGACTATCACCCTTTCCATGGAATAGTATAGGCCTATAAGGTATTACAAAACCATAAAACGGAGGATACAGGTGGTTGACAATATCGAGCTGACCGAGAACCAGAAAAACTGGCTGCGGCTGGAGACGATCATGGCCGTCATGGAGAGGGCCAGGAGCCTCGAGCTGGCGAAGAGCGGGATCAACATCCCGCAGGCTGCGGTGCTGTACGGCCTGAAGACGTCGGCAGAGCCCCTGACGCCGATGCGGCTGGCCAGGATGATGCACAAGCAGCCCCACACGGTTTCCGCCCTGGTGCACCGCATGGAGTCCCAGGGCCTGGTGAGCACCAAGAAGGACATGAAGAGGAAGAACTGGCTCAGGGTGTCCTTGACCAAGAAGGGCGAGGAGGCCTTGAAGAGCTGGGCCTCCGCCACCACGGTTCCGGATTCCCTGAATGTGCTGAGCAAGAAGGAGGTAGAGGCGCTCCAGACCATCACCCGGAAGCTCCACAACCGGGGAATCGAGCTGCTGCGCCAGATGCAGCCGGACCCCTACGCTGAGCCGCTCTTCTGGTAGAACCGCGTCCGCCGAGGGGCGGAGCGCCACCCCGAACCGTAGAGGGGACCGGAGCACATCCGGTCCCCTCTCTTCATTTCCGGATGACCGAGGTCACCCACTCGACCCACTCCCCCAGGCCCTCTCCGCTGGTACAGGAGACCTGGAAGACCCTGGCCTGCGGGTTCATCCCCCCGATCGCCTGAAGGAAGGCGGGGACATCGAACCTGGTGTAGGGCAGCAGGTCGATCTTGGTGATGACGACGGCGTCAGCCATGGTGAAGAGAAGGGGGTACTTGTGGACCTTGTCGTCACCCTCCGGGACGCTCAGGATGACCACCTTCTTGTCCTCTCCCAGCCGGAACTCCCCGGGGCAGACCAGGTTGCCCACGTTCTCGATGAGGACAAGGTCGGTCTGGTCCAGCGGCAGGCTGTCCAGGGCCCGGCCGACCTGGCCCGCCTCCAGGTGGCACTCGCCCCCGGTGTTGATCTGCACCACGGGCACCTTCTCCTGGCCTACCTTCTGGGCGTCTATGGTGGAGGCAATGTCGCCCTCGATGACGGCGATGCGGACCCGGCCCTTCAGGGCCCGGATCGTTTCCAGGATGAGGCTGGTCTTCCCGGACCCCGGCGATGACATCACGTTCAGCACCGTCACCTTCTTGGCCAGCAGCAAGGCCCGGTTGCGCTCCGCGATCTGGTCGTTGGCGCTCAGGATGTCTTTCAGGACCTTGATCTCCACGGCTACTCCACCTCGATGCTTTCCACAAAGAGCTCATGGCCGGCCACCAGCTCGACACTGACGCTGCCGCATTCCGGGCATATCCAGTCCAGGTCCTTGACCTCGAACTCCCTGGCGCACTTCCGGCACCTGGCCCGCGTGGGCACGGACTTGATCGAGATGGCCGCGCCCTCCGCCGGGGTGTCCCGGCTCATCAGGCCGAAGTAGAGCTCGACGCAGTCGCCGACCACGCCGGAAAGCTCCCCCAGGACCAGGCTGATGCTGGTGACGCGGCGGGCCCCGCCCTTCCGAGCCTCTTCCAGGACCAGGTTGACCATGCTCTGGGTGATGGCCATCTCGTGCATTCCGGAATCCAGAATAGCACATCGTACCCGGCGAGGCGAGGCGCGGTGCGGGGCGCTTGACATTCGCCCTTCGAAGCCATAGAGTCAGTAATCCGCGCCGGGGCGCCGAGGAGGAAGCCAGCATGTCCACTCTCCTGCTGAGCCAGAAGGACATCAGGGGCCTGCTCTCGATGTCCGCCGTCATTGCCGCGGTGGAGCAGGCCCTCCGGGACTACGCCCTGGGCCACGCGCGGATGCCCCACAAGGTCTACCTGGACACCGACTGCGGCGACTTCCGGGCGATGCCCGCCTCCGTGGCGGGCGCCGCCGGCATGAAGTGGGTCTGCGCCTACCCCGGCAATCCGGCAAAGGGCCTGCCCAACGTCATGGCCACCCTGGTCTACAGCGATCCGGCCACCGGGTACCCCCTGGCGGTCATGGACGCCATGGACATCACGGCCTACCGCACCGGCGCCACCGCGGCCGTCGCGTCGAAGTACCTGGCCCGTCCCGACTCGTGCACCCTGGGCCTCATCGGGGCCGGTCAGCAGGCCTTCACACAGCTGCTGGCCCACGCGGAGCTGTTCCGGCTGAAGAAGGTCACGGTCTTCGATGTCCGGCCGTCGGCCGTGGAGTCGTTGATCAGGGCCTTCCCGCAGGTCCCCGTCGAGGCCGGGACGCCGGAGGCGGCAGCGGCGGCCGACATCGTCTGCACGCTGACACCGGCCCGGGAGCCGGTGCTCCGGAGGAAGTGGGTCTCCCCCGGGGCCCACATCAACGCCGTCGGGGCCGACGGTCCCGGCAAGCAGGAGCTGGAGCTCGCCATACTGGCGGAAGCCATGGTCGTGGTGGACGATATGGAGCAGGCAGTGCTGGGTGGCGAGGTGAACGTGCCCATCAGCCGGGGCCAGTTCTCAGTGGAGCGGATCCATGCTGTACTGGGCGACATAATCGCCGGGAAGAGGCCGGGCAGGGCGGCGCGGGACAGCATAACCGTCTTCGATTCCACCGGTCTGGCCATCGAGGACATCGCTGTAGCCAGGATGCTCTTCGAGAAGGCCATGGGGTCCGGTGGCTACCAGTCCATCAACTTCATGGATGGAGAGGTCTACGGCGCCGTGACCAGGAACCTGGGCTCCATACCGTAGGCCGGACGCGTCCGGACCGGTCGGGCGCACGGGTGGACGGCAGGACGACATGCAGGAGACAGGATCTCTCTTAGGCCCGTTCCGGGTCCTGGACCTGAGCGACGCGAAGGGGTTCCTTTGCGGGCGGGTGCTGGGCGATTTCGGGGCCGACGTCATCAAGGTCGAACCCCCCGGAGGCGACCCGGGCCGCGCCGTCGGCCCCTTCTACCGCGACGTCCCCCATCCGGAGAAGAGCCTGTACTGGCTGGGGTACAACTGCAACAAGAGGGGGATTACGCTCGACACCGGAGTCGCCGAGGGGCAGGCCATCTTCCGGCGGCTGGTCCGGTCAGCCGACTTCGTCATCGAGTCCTTCCGCCCCGGCCAAATGGCCGGGCTGGGCCTGGGATATGAGAGCCTGCGCCAGATCAATCCGGGGATCATCCTGACCTCCATCACCTCGTTCGGGCAGTCGGGGCCGTGGAGGGACTACGCCGGCTCGGACATTGTGCTCTGGGCCCTCTCCAGCTACATGTACGTGACGGGGGACGAGGACCGTCCGCCCGTCTGCCCCAGCTTCCCCCAGGCGTTTCTCCACGCCGGCCTGGAAGCTGCCGCGGCCAGCCTGGTGGCCCTGCACCACCGCCAGGCGATGGGGGAAGGCCAGTGGGTGGACGTGTCCGCCCAGGATTCGCTGGCCATAGTCAACCTCCAGAACCAGCAGTACTGGAACCTGGCCCGGTTCAATCCGAAGCGGGCGGGGTCGGCCCAGATGCTGTCGGGGGTGCGGTGGTCGAGGCAGAAGAGGCTGTGGAAGTGCCGCGACGGCTTCGTTATCTTCATTATCTCCAGCGGACACATGGGCGCGCCGGGCAACAAGGCCCTGACCGAATGGATGGCCAGCGAGGGCCTGGCGCCGGACTACATGCGCCGGATCAACTGGGAGACCTTCGATCCCCAGGGCAGGGAGCTCTCCGACGAGCAGTACCTGGGGATGCTGACGGCCATCGGCGACTTCTTCCAGCGCCACTCGAAGGCCGAGCTCTACCAGGGATCGGTGGCCAAGCGCATCGTCCTCTACCCCTGCAACACCACCGAGGACCTGGCGCATGATGCCCAGCTGCAGGCCAGGGAATTCTGGGCCGGAATAGCGCACCCGGAGCTGGGGGCGACCCTGACCTATCCGCGTCCCTGTGTCTCCTTCTCCGGGTCGGCCTGCGGCATCAGGCGGCCTGCGCCGCGGATAGGGGAGCACAACCAGGAGGTCTACGCCGGCGAGCTTGGCCTGTCGCCGCAAGACCTGTCGCGGCTGCGCCGGGAGGGGGTCATCTGATGCGTCACGCCCTGGAGGACATCAAGATCGCCGACTTCACCTGGTACGTGGCGGGACCGTTCTGCACCCGGTACCTCGCGGACTACGGGGCCCGCGTCATCAAGATCGAGAGCACCAGGGTGGTCGATGGCGTTCGCCCCTACCCGCCGTACAAGGACAACATCCCGGGGGTGAACCGCGGCGGCTACTTCCACAACTACAACTGCAACAAGCTGGGCGTCACCCTCAACATGCGGCATCCGAAGGGGATCGAGATCGCGCGCAGGATCATCATGTGGTCCGACGTCGTGGCCGAGAGCTTCAGCCCCGGGATCATGGACAACCTGGGGTTGGGCTACGAGGAGCTGAGCCGGATGAAGCCCGAGATCATCATGATCAGCCTGAGCTCCAAGGGCCAGACGGGGCCGCAGAGCCGGCTGCCCGCAGTGGGCCTGCACCTGGCAGCGCTGTCCGGGTTCATCAACCTCACCGGATGGCCCGACCGCGATCCGTCGCTGCT